>ENA-OPUE01000023-OPUE01000023.1-human-gut-metagenome-genome-assembly--contig:-NODE-23-length-139308-cov-13.131315_pt1 | contig 139308 bp, 128 predicted proteins | sample MGYA00241466_ERZ501924 | MGnify/ENA primary metagenome ERZ501924 (study PRJEB25962, sample SAMEA2042223) | human gut metagenome | biome: human gut; feature: human-associated habitat; material...
AACCCTCACTGACAGAGCCAGAATCTGTAGTGCTACCATTACACCATATCTCAATTTCCACATTGTTTTCACAACGGGACTGCAAATTTACAACTCTTTTCCGGTTCTGCAAATTTTTTCTTACAAAATTTCAAGAAGTTATAAAACCCGCGACATGGTAGGCAGAGGTTTGGCCTCGTTTGAAGGGTCGCCTGCGATGCGAGAAACGCACTTCACGTTAGGTTTGTCGAACCATTTGTCATTTACCTGGTACGCAGAGCAGCACCTCTGACGTACTACGAACTCGTCAGTAGGATTCTCCAACGTGACAGTGAATTCCACAATCTTCTGGTCTGCTGTGAAAGCCATATTGTAGGTAATGTTTTCTGAACTCAGTTTCAGCGTTTCGGTCTTTTGCTCAAAAGCAGGAACAGGCTTGAATTCCTTGCCGTCCTTATACTCTATCATCCAGTACTTTGCGCCAAACTTTCCCGGATTATAGGTATAGACCATGTGCAGCTGTGTGCCCTCAGGGAAATCATTCTTTCCGGTAGTCTCGAATTGCCAGCAGTCTCCCGGCATAGGTCCGCTCATCACAGGCTGACCTCCATTGCTTACATTCAAAATGCTCAGTCCTGCAGCATCACCAGGCCACGCTGTCTTGTCTATCTGGATGTAGCTGAGTTTGCCTTTGCCTTTTTCGTTGGCATTGTAGAAACCGCGCTCACCAGGTTCATTGCTGAATCTGTACACTCCCGGCAACTCCTGGCCGGTCCAGGTCTTGATACATCCGTCACTGGCAGCCCTTTCAGGGGAGAAATACCATTGTGCGAGGATTTCACGTTTAGCATCTTCTTTGTCTTCGTCTGCAGGCTTCTCGAAATATGAAAGGTCTGTAATGGCGTAAGGGTGTTCACATGCCTCATGAGCCGCTGTCTGACAAACTTTGGCCGTAGTTTCTGACATTCCGGCCGGGCGATAGCTGTTGCCGACCACGCTCTTTCCCATAATCTTCTCATACCAGAGGCATCCGACCGTGTATCTTCCCGTAGTGTAGTTGAGGTGCCATCCGTCCCTGGTCATATTGTCGCCAATGTATGAGGTCCTTGCGTTTTGTACGGCATCCATACTGTTCATGAACAGGCTGAATTCAGGATGAGCCTTCAGAACCTCCTGGGTGGCGGTGCAGATCATATTGTACATCACGCTCTGGTCGAAGTCGTAGAAACTGAATTTTTTCCCCGTATAACCGGCCTTTGCCGCCCACGGCGCATGGTAAACCAGTTTCGCGTTCTTGCATTTGGACCGTATCACCCTGAGAAGACTTGTCAATGCCGGTTCCATCGAATGAGTCGTGTTCTTGTAGGTGGTGTTGTAATATCCGTGGTATCCCGCACCCTCCTGTACGCTGATGAATGTCCAGTCCTCATCAGCCAATGCCTGCGACATCTTCGTGTCAGACGTCTTGGTCATGGTGCCGCCGGAAATCTTGCGGTAACTGTATGCAGCTGCGTCTGAAGCCGCATTCGCTGCATGCTTCTCCAACGGACATCCGCCTATATAAAGGTTGCCAATGATAACCTTCTGTCCTGCTGCTTCAAATAATCCGTACAGTTCCTGCTCCACTGCATCTGCGGAAAAACTGTTTCCGATAGCGAGAATCTTGATGGTCTCCGGCAGAGTCTGTCCGGGTTTTTCCTCAGGATCAGGATTTGTCTGCTCTCCGTTGCCGGGCTTTTTGTCGTTTTCGGCAGCTGATGGAGTACAGGTACACAATACCGCAATGGCGGTGAATGCAGCAAAAAGGGAATTCAGTCTCATAAGAATGACGTGGTTATAAAGGAATATTTGTGTTGTCAATGTGATTTCACGCCCGCAAAGATACAATCTTTATGGAAAGTCAATGCAGATTTCTCAAAAAAATGCGAAACGTTTTTAGCATATCGCTCCTGACAGTTGTCATACTTGTATCTAAACATTTTTATATACACTATGAAACTAAATTTCTTGAAAGCGATTTCATTGATTTCTGCCGTTCTGCTCGGGGCTGCAGCCTGTCAGAAGCAGAATGAATCTGAAATTCACGATACAGTCGTCATCAAGACTGTATTGAAAGCCACGACACCGGCTACCCTTGTCGGAGGCGGAACGGATGCGATTACGATTTTCGCAACCTGTGGTTGGTCGATTGAATGTGAAGACTGGTTTACAGTCGAGCCTGCAACAGGCGGACAAGGTATCAGCGAGTCTGTAATTACGACACAGCCAAATACTACCGGGGCGGACAGGACCGGTACCATCACCCTCAAAGCAGGAACTTATTCAGGGACATACACATTCGTTCAAGCCGGCAAATGATGATAAGCGAGGACTATAGACGCATTCTTGACTTTTTCTTCAGCGGTACTGAAGTTTCACCGGAATTGAAATCGAGATTCCGTGAATGGCTCAGTGTACACGGAGAAGAACCTCAGACACGTATGCTGCTGGAGGAATACTGGAATTCAGAGTCATCGGTTCCCGGGGAGTTTGACTTGAACGCAGGCCTGGAGAATCTGATGTCCGCAGTTTCCGCAAAGGATAAGGCTCCATCTGCTCGGAAACCGTTCAGTCTCAGGAAGATGACCAAATGGTTCGCAGTTGCAGCCGCAGCAGCCGTCCTCTTCGTTTTAGGGTATTCTGTTTCTGAAATTTCCACCAGAAACCAGAAAGAAACTGTCCTTATGGCGTCCTCCGAAAATGTAAGCTCGTATATCCTTCCTGACGGTACGAAAATCTGGCTGAACAAAGACAGTTGGCTCAGTTATGACGAATCGTTCGGAAGAAAAGACAGACGGGTAGCATTGACAGGAGAAGCATATTTTGAGGTTACAAGAAATGAGGCTTGTCCGTTTATCGTCAAAATGAAAGACGACCTGCAGGTAAAAGTGCTCGGAACCACGTTCAATGTCTGCACTTATCCGGAAGATGAATTATCCGAAGTGATATTGAGGTCCGGCTCCGTGCAAGTATCTGATGAACAGAGTCATGAACTTGTGATTCTCAAGCCTGACCAGAAATTCTCCCGGACAGGAGGAACCACTGAAGTATCCCAGGTCAATGCAAAGAACTGCTGCAGGTGGTATGAGCATACTCTTACCTTCGACAATGTAATGTTCAAGGATGTTCTTGAGAATCTTTCCCATAAATATCAGCAGAAGATTACATGCGACACTGAAACCCGTCTTTCAGAAAAACGTATATCATTGACTGTCAGAGACGAATCTTTGACAGATATTCTTGAAATTCTTTCCTCTATGATGCCGGTAAGGTGGTCTGTGCAGGGGGAAGAAGTACTGATTGAAAACAAACATAAAAAACACTAAATAAATGAAAGGAATTACTAACAATCATCTTTCATTTGCCAGAATCTGTCTTTGTATCTTGTGTGCGGCCTGCATTTCGTTCAGCGCATCGGCACAGAACAAGTCAGTCAAGGTAAATGTGAAGGACGTGACAGTCAAGGAACTTCTTAAAGCCATCGAGGCAGGAAGTACTTACAAGTTCGCATATGTCGATACCGACATCGACCTTTCCGGAAAAGTTACTGTCAATGCAGAAAATGAGGACATCGTGTCCATTCTCAAGAAGGTCCTTCCTGATGTCAATGTCACATTCAGGGACCAGACCATCATTCTGAACAAGAAAGCCCCTTCACAAGCACCTGCACAGAAGGTGGTCAAACAGGGTCCGCGGGTCGTAACCGGTAAAGTCGTGGACAAGGAAGGACAGCCGGTCATCGGAGCAATGATTATTGAAAGCGGCACCCAGAATGGCGCGGGCACTGACATCAACGGAAATTATGAGCTCAAGCTGAAGGGGGAGAATCCGGTTCTGGAGGTGTCACTTATCGGTTACAATACAGTAACTGCGGCATTGACCGCAAATCAGACAAAAGCTGATTTCGTCCTCGAAGAAGAAGCCATCAGACTTGATGACGTAGTGGTCATCGGTTACGGTGTTCAGAACAAGAGGGACGTGACCACAGCGGTTTCATCCATCAAGGCAGAAGATTTCGCCAATACTCCTACGACTGACTTCCGTGAGTCGATGGCTGCCAAAATGCCTGGTGTCCAGGTTCTTAACCTCGGAGGCCAGCCTGACGGCAATGTGACAGTGCGTGTCAGAGGTATTCAGTCGGCGACATCCGGAAACGATCCGCTCTATGTCATTGACGGTATCCCTTGCGATTCGAGGGCATTTGCAAACCTTGACGGAAACGACATCGAGAGCCTTGAAGTGCTCAAAGATGCCTCAGCAGCAGCTATTTACGGTTCAAGAGGTTCTTGCGGTGTCATCATCGTGACCACAAAACGTGGCGGCGGAGAGAAACCTGTAATCTCATATGACGGGCAGTTCAGCCTTTCCAATGTGTCCAAGAAAATCGATATGCTCGATGCTTACGAGTTCGCAACCATGTTCAGGGAATCACGTAACGGTTCTTATCTGTTCAGCGACCCTACAGGATCCATCTCAGACCCGTCTGCCGGCCGTCCTGAGGTTTACCACAGAATCGACCCGCTTATCAATGCCTATCTCGAAGACAAGACAGGAACATTGACAAATACCGACTGGCAGGACGAAATCTTCCGCACTGCGCTTTCTCACAAGCATTCGCTCAGCGTTTCTGCAAGGACCAAGAATTACAATTATTATATAGGAGCCAATTATCTCTATCGTGAAGGTACCGTAATAGGCTCGGACTTCGAAAGATACGGCATCCGCGCAAACTTGGACGGAAAGAAAGGCAACCTCAAATACGGCGTAAGCTTCTCCCCTTCCTATTCCAAGACAAACTATGTGGATACTGACTCACAGTATGGCGGAGACGGTATCATCGCATCAGCATTGATGGCGCCACCTATCTTCCCTGCCTACAATTCTGATGGTTCCTACAACTGGGACATGAACGGTTTCCTGAAGAAGAATTCATGGAACACACAGACGAACGAGGTGCTCAACCCTGTTGCACTTGCACTCGAAGTCGATGACGTAAGAGAGAAACTGAACATGGTCGGCAACGTCTATGCTTCATACGAATTCATCAAAGGCCTTGAGTACAAGCTCACTATGGGAGGCGACTACTACTCATATATCAGGAACTACTACAGACCTTCATACATTCCGCTGAAGGGCGTGAAATACTATGACGCGCCTTCTGCTCCTACAGCAGCAAACTATGCGAACTCTTATTTCCACTGGACAATCTCCAACCAGCTTTCATTCAACAGGAAGTTCGGAGACCACTCCATCAATGCCGTAGCTGTCTATGAGGCTGAAAAACAGACTATCCAGACATCAGCGATAAAGGGCACCGGCGTGGTAGGTGATGACAAAGTCAGGACAACCAAAGGCAAGACACTTTCTGTCGATGACACTTACAATAACAAGTACGCCTATACCTTCGCTTCATGGCTCGTCAGGGCACAGTATTCATACAAAGGACGTTACATGATATCCGCTTCCATCAGAGGTGACGGTTCTTCAAGATTCGCACCTGACACCAGATGGGGATATTTCCCGGCTGCATCTCTCGGCTGGCGTATCAGTGACGAAAACTTCATGAGAAACGCCAAGTGGCTGAATGACATGAAACTGCGCGTCAGTGTAGGTCAGACAGGTAATGCACAGATCGGAAACTCCGAATATCTCGCGCTCTACGGAACCACCACCAACGACATGGGCAATGGTGTCATCAACTCCGTCTATCCTAGCCAGATCGCGAACAGCAAGCTCGGATGGGAGAAAAACACCCAGGTCAATGCCGGTTTCGATGCCAACCTTTGGAATGGCCTCCTCGGAATCAATGCTGATTTCTACTATTCCAAGACTACTGATATGCTTTTCGATGTTCCGGTATCTTCAGTTTCAGGTCTCACGACTTCCAACATGAACATCGGATCAATGCAGAACAAGGGTGTCGAAATAACATTGACCTCACACAAGACCTTCGGGGACTTCTCCCTCGGACTCAACGCCAACTGGTCACTGAACCGCAACAAGGTCCTCCACCTCGGCGATGAAGATGCCCCTATCATCAAGGAATCTTCATATGCCGGCGGCTATTACATCACCAAAGTCGGCCAGCCTGTAGGATGCTACTATCTTCTCGTACAGGACGGCATCTTCCACAATCAGGAAGAACTCGATTCATATCCTCATTTCGAAACGACTACCGTCGGTGACTTCCGCTTCGTGGATGCAGACGGTGATGGTATCCTGGACAAGAACAAGGACCGCGTCATCGTAGGCAACTACATGCCTGACTTCTATTACGGATTCGGTATCCAGCTCGGCTGGAGAGGTCTTGATTTTGCTGCCAATTTCCAGGGAGTCTATGGAAACGAAATCCTGAACCTCGAAAGACGTTATCTCCTCAACATGGAGGCATCATCGAACATGATGAAGGAGTCCCTCAAGAGATTCCCTTACGGCAACCTCAACAGGGCTACCCGCAAGTCTTCCGGAAACAACGGAGCATGTACCTCCACCTTCCATCTGGAAGACGGTTCTTACCTGAGGCTCCAGAACATCTCTCTCGGTTACACCATGCCGGACAAGTGGTTCCACAGGACAAGCATCTCCAAGATGAGACTTTACATCCAGGCCAACAACCTGTTCACATTGACCCACTACACAGGATACAACCCTGAGGTCAACAAGAGGTCTTCTGATGCTCTCAGACCGGGCGAGGACTACTGTTCTTACCCTCTTTCAAGGACATTCAGCATAGGTATCAACTTTAACCTGTAATCGGATATGAAGAACAAAATCATAAAAATAGCATTGACAGGAACCTTGCTCCTGAGTCTCGCATCTTGCAGCGACAGCTTCTTCGAGCAGTATCCGTCAAACAGCATAACTGAAGGAAACTTCTACAAGACAGACGACGACTTCAATCAGGGCATCTATTCCTGCTACCATAAGATGAAGACCCAGATGGGTTTCTTCCTCAATGAACTCGCATACCGCAGCGACGAGTGCTATCTCGAGTCAATGGCAGTGTCCACCCAGGACAGGTATGACATTGACCATTTCCAGGAGAAGTCCAACAACGGTATCATGAAAGACATCTGGAACGCCTGGTACAACGGCATTTACAGATGCAACGACGTGCTTGTCCACATGGACGGCAAGAAACTCACCAACGGTGACAAATACCGTGGAGAGGCATTGTTCCTCAGGTCATGGTGGTATTTCAGCCTCTACCGCGTATTCGGCGGCGTGCCTGTGACTACCACTGTCGTTTCTCCTTCTGATGCCAAGACCATCGCAAGATGCAGTGACGAGGACATGTACAACAGACTTACCCAGGACCTCAGCGAGGCCATCAGCCTTCTTCCAGCAAAAAGGTCAGCCGAGACTGCCAGGGTCACCAAGATTGCAGCACAGACACTGCTTGCCAAGGTTTATCTCACTTTCGGCAAATATCCTGAGGCACAGAAAGTGCTTGAAGATGCCATGACTGACACGGGATATGGCCTTATGGCAACTACCGCCCAGGTATTCGACATTTCCAACAAGATGAACAAGGAAATCATCTTCGCACTGTACTACAACAAGACCAATGACAACGGACATGGCTACTGGTACAGCACCAACACCGGCGTACTTGCCGACATAACGAATCCTACCAAGCAGTTCAAGTCCCTCTACAGTGCAGAGGACAACCGCTTCAACCTTATCAACACATACACGAAGATAAGCAACTCCCTGTATGCCATGACCAAGTGGATGGATACTTACGACGCACAGTTCACCACTCAGGTCGGCAATGATTTCCCTATGCTGAGATACGCTGACGTTGTCCTCATGTACGCGGAGGCTCTCGGACAGCAGGGCAACATCTCCGAGGCCCTCACATATCTGAACAAGACACGCAAACGTGCAGGACTTACAGAACTCACGGAGGCGGAAGTCGCTGATAAAAAGGCGTTTATACAGGAACTTGCAAGTGAGAGAGGCCGTGAATTCGCGCTCGAAGGGCAGAGATGGTTCGACCTCGTGCGTCTCGGACTCGCAGTCGATTATTTCAAGGGACTCGGATATTCTCTGGACGACCACAATCTCCTGTTCCCTATACCTCAGGACCAGATCGAAATTGTCAATGACAAGTCCATCCTCTGGCAGAATCCAGGTTTTTAATCCTCTTTAACATTGAAAACAATGAAAAAGTTATTATTCATCATATTGACAGCAGCAGGCCTTAGCCTGTCAGTGACATCCTGCTGGAAAGAGAATCTTCCGGAGGCAGGAGCTGCACGCCATCAGGTAACAGACCTGAAAGCGGTTCCGGGTGATGAGGAAGCGCAACTTTCCTGGTCAATGCCGGAAGGCTGGAATCCTACAGAGTACCTCATCACATACACTGACGGAGACAAGATTTCTCTCAGAACATCCGAAAAGAGTTACTCGATCACCGGACTTACCAATGGTGAAACCTACACATTTGAAGTCCAGGCCGTATATGGCGACCTCATTTCAGGCGCGGTAAGTGCAGCGGCAAAGCCGACCACATCGAGATTTGCCGTTTCTGACCTCGTCGCAGAAGGAAGCGCAAACATGGTGATCCTTACATGGACAAAGCCGTCCACAAACGTCACCTCATATACATTGACCTACTCCAGCGACAATACCGCGGCCCAGGAAATCAGCATTGAAGCCGACAAGGAGAGCTACACTGTAGATGAACTCGAAAATGACGTGATTTACACATTCTCTCTTGTGGCCAACTATGCTAAAGGCCCATCGGAGCCGGCAGTTGCGAAAGCGATGCCTGCACTCGCTGTCCCTTACTTCCTCGACAGGACAACAGCAGCAGTTAACCAGCCTGTCAAGTTCACGTTCAATACAGAAGGATATCCGTCCGCTACAAATATCAGATGGACATTCCCTGACGGAAAGATATTGACAGGAACCGAAGTTTCATACGGTATCCCTTCATCAGGCACCCAGCAGGTGACACTTACTGTTCACCTTGGAGACAAGGACAAGAGCTGGAATATCGAATTGCAGATCCGTGACTATGTCGTAAATTACATCGACTGGGAATGTGTCGGAGCCAACTATAACGGATTCAAAGGCTCTTGCCCTGTATTCTCGCCTGACGGAAAGACGGTCTATAACATAACCTTCAACAAGACGACCTGCCTGTATGCATTCAATGTGGAGACAGGTGAGAAGATTTGGGTTTATGAACCTTCAGCCGTTTCAGGAAGCTACAATCCGCTGACTGTCAATCCAGTGACAGGCGACATCTACTTCGGAACCACAACCGCAGGACAGTTCTACTGCGTGAACGCAAGCGGCAGCCTCAAATGGAAATTTGACGGAGCAGGTTCAATGAAGAGCGCAGCTCCTGCCGTAAACAAAGACGGCAGCGTGGTGTTCATCGGCGATGGGGCAGGCAATATCTTCGCCCTCGATGCGGCAAGCGGTGCTAAAAAATGGTCAGCCGCTCTCGGATCTGCTGCCGCAGGTCTTCTTGTCAATGGCAATGAACTCGTTGCCGGAGCAGTAAACGGAACGGTGACATTCTACAACACCGCAGACGGCACAGTCATTACGTCTCTCAAATTCCCATGCATGACCGACATCACAGGTTTCGCGGTCGGAAATGACAAGAGGACAGTCTATCTCCCTGCAAAAACAGCGATGTGCTCATTCGATCTGGAGACCAGGGCCATATTGGTAGAATCGCTGTCTGTGGCAGACAACAACCTCTATGAGCCTGTAGTTGCACCTAATGGAAATGTCTATGTGGCAGGAAAAGACAACTGTGTCTATTGCCTCGACAAAGACCTTACCAGGGTTGTATGGAAATACCAGCACACAGATGCTGCCGGCAAGGTTGTCAATGCGTTCAACTACTCTCACCCTTGCGTGGATACAGAGAACCATCTCTACATCACCTCCGGTCAGGCAGGAAACGTGTCATACATCTTCAATGCAGACGGAACAATCAAGGAATCATGGACTTACGGTTCATCCAACCAGCAGAAACAGATGGGTGGAAACAACTATCTGAACGGCGTCTTCTATTCTGCATTCGTAGGAAATACCGGGGACAACGGAGCATTCTACGGCAAATATGTAGGCGGTGAAAGAGCCAATACTTGGAGCACCCACGGCGGTGACATCTGCGGCTCATGCTGCCTGAAATAAATGACATTAAAAATCATTGAAAATGAAAAACTTAAGAATATTTTCAATCATAGCCGCAGCATTGGCCTTGCCCGCATTTGTCGCCTGCACGGACGACGACAGTGCTAAGGTTCAGAACCTGGCTGCAAAAGCAACCATCACACAAGGTGGCTACTATTCTGCTGACGGAAGCCTGAAGACTCCGACTTGGGGCAAAGAGGATAAAGCCGCCATTATGCTCTATGCTGACGGAAAACTCAGCAAGGCGACAGCGACCCCGCTTCTCAGCGGAAGCACAACCGCACAGTTCCTGTTCAACATCCTCGCAAACCGGGAGGAGACGGATGTGTTGAGCTGGTATCCTGCCGATGCCGAAATCTCCTTCAGCGGACACGACGTTACTGTAAATATCCCTACTGAGCAGACTGGCAACGAAATTCCTGTGATGTTCGGAATGGACAGGCAGAACGTGAACCGCTACGAAGGATGCAAGTTCACGCTGAAGCCTGCCGGCTGCATGGTCTATGTCAATGTCGCTATGGGTGACTATGATGTCAAGTCGCTGGAACTCACTGCGAAAGGAGGCGAGAATATCGCGGGAACAGTCACTGTCAATACCGACAACGGTACTGCTGTGGCAACTGCTGCTTCTGTCAAGGTTACTCCGGCCGCACCGGTCGATTGCAGGACCGCATCCGTATCGATTCCTGTCTATTGCGCTCCGGTGACATTGACTAAAGGCATTTCCGTAAAGATTACCACATCTGCGGGGCAGACCATCACATCTTCTGTAAATGATGAAATGGTACTAACGTCCGGCGGAAAGTACAATACCGCGAAAGTGGCTGAAGGCGAGTCCACTGAACTCGTTTTCTGCGGGGACAATCATGTTTATGTCATCAATGCCAGCACGGCAAAAGATACTTACAAAGAGGGTATCCTCTGGAGCCTTGACGTGAAGACTCTTGCTCCTGTACTCGGTCTGGCCGAAAACAGATGCGACCATCTGGACGAGTGCAAGTTCGTGGACAATGGAACTAAGCTTCTGCTTACAAGCTCTTACGGCTGGTGCGCGCTTCTGGACTATGCGACGGGGAAAGTCCTCTTCCATACCACTCAGACACCGAATGCCCACTCGGCGGAGTTCATTCCGGGCGGATATGTTGCAGTGGCTACTTCTGTCGGTTCGACTACATTGCATAATAAAGTACAGCTCTACAGCATCGACAAGAGCGAGAAGATTCTTGCCAGCGCAGAGTTATATTCCGGTCACGGTGTAGTCTGGGATTACAGCAGAAACGTGCTCTACGGTGCAGGTGGAGATGTTGTCAAAATTTTCAATCTCACACTTGGAGCGACCCCTTCAATAACATTGAAAAAGACCATCAAGGCGCCTAAGAACGGTATCCACGACCTGATGCGAGTGGACAACAACACGCTCACCGTTGCAGGTGACCACGCTTATCTTTTCAATGTAGAGACAGAATTGTTTACGGAAATGACTCTTTTCAGCGGTTCTTCATCTATCAAGTCATTGAACTACAACGGTGAGACCGGTGAAATCTGGTACACTGACGCCACCATTCCTGAAGGCAGTCAGAGCTGGTCGTCCCAGAAGATCAGATACAGCACCAACAAAGACGGCTCCAGTGCCGATCGTATCATCAAGGTTCCGGATATGGATATGTACAAGGTGAGGGTGAAGAACTGGTAGTTTTGTAAAAAAATGCCTATTTTTGTAAGTTAAATGCTTAACGACGACAGGCAATTATTGAACAAGATAGCAGATGGGGATGTCAAAGCACTTGGCATCCTCTATGTGCTATATGCTTCAAGGGTGCGTAATTTTGCATTCAGCTTGCTGAAGAACTCATCGGAAGCGGAAGATCTGACTCAGGACCTGTTCTTGAAAATCTGGAACACGAGAGAGAATCTGAGAAGCGTGGATTCATTGCAGTCCTACCTTTTCAGCATGACTCACAATTCGGTGCTCAACTTGATCAAGCACAAGAACGTAAAGGACAGGTATCGTGACCATGCCGCTGATACGCACACTGAAGAATATGAGCCGTTGTCGCAAATAGATACCGCCCAGTTGCTGCAGAACATCGATGAGGCGCTGGAACGGATGTCGGTATTGCGTAAGACCATCTTCAAGATGCACAGATATGAACATAAGACATATCAGGAAATAGCTGATGCTCTGATGATCAGTCCGAAGACAGTACAGTACCACATATCTTGCGCATTGTCCGAGTTGCGGAAATTATTATAAAACACATAATTTATATGAAACGTAATTTACTGATTTTAGCTGTTGCTGCATTGGGCATTGTCTCTTGCGGAAACAATGAGCCGCAGTATGCGAACAGGGCGGAGAAAATCGTCGCAGAGATTCACAACCCCGCTTCCAAGTATGTTGTAGTTGCTTGTCACAGAGGTGATTGGAGGAACTACCCGGAAAACTCCATTCCTGCCATCGAGTCCATTATCCGTATGGGTGCGGACATTATGGAGCTCGACCTCAAGCTCACCAAGGACAGCGTTCTGGTCCTGTCTCATGACGCCACCCTGAACCGCTGCACCACAGGAAAAGGCCTCGTAAGCGATTATACATTGGCCGAAATCAAGCAGATGCGACTGAAGAGAGCACACGGTGTAGCTACGGATTCACTCCGCATGCCTACCCTCCGCGAAGCACTCGAATGCTGCAAAGACAGGATTTGTGTCAATGTGGACCAGGGATATGAGTACTACGATATGGTACTGGCCATCACTGAGGAACTCGGTGTGACCGACCAGATTCTCATAAAGGGCAAGAAACCGGTAGCGGAGGTTGCTGCCAAAATGGCTGAGCATGAGCACAATATGATGTACATGCCTATCATTGACATCCAGAAGGAACATGGTCAGGCTCTCTTCAACGAATACATGGAGACAGGCACAGTCCCTCTTGCTTATGAGGTTTGCTGGAAGAAGACGACTCCTGAGGTAGAAGATTGCTTCAAGAAGATAATCGCTTCAGGCTCAAAGCTTTGGATTAACACTATCTGGGGAAGCCTCTGCGGCTATCTCGATGATGACAAGGCTCTCGACTGCGGCAATCCTGCTGAGATTTATGACCAGGTCATCGCCTATGGCGCATCAATGATTCAGACAGACCGTCCTGAGCAGCTGATCAGCTATCTCCGTAAGAAAGGACTTCACGACTAAGGAGAGGAGCGGAGATGTTTGACTTCTTCAATATGAGCGCACCGTCAGCAGTCAAAGTTGCGCCTGAAAATGCTGACAAAGTCTGGAAGCGTAAGCGTTTCCAGACCTTTTTGACTATCACTTTCGGCTATGCGCTCTATTATGTGTGCCGAATGTCGATGGGCGTAATGAAGCAGCCGCTTATAGATGCCGGCCTGCTCAATGCTACCCAGCTCGGTATCATCGGCGCATGCCTCTACTGGTGCTATGCCGTGGGCAAATTCGTGAACGGCTTCCTTGTGGACACTGCCAATGTCAAGAGATTCATGGCCGCAGGCCTGATCGCTTCCGTTGCCGCCAACTTCATAATGGGAGTGCTGGGCGTTTCCGCAGCCAAGGCAGGACTCAGCAGTTCATTGATATTCATCCTCTTCGCGATAATGTGGGGAATCAACGGCTGGGCTCAGTCAATGGGCGCTCCGGCCGCTATCGTGGCGTTGTCCAGATGGTTCCCGCTCAAGATACGCGGAACTTATTACGGATTCTTCAGCGCGTCCCACAACATTGGCGAAGGCCTTTCATTCATATTCGTCGGCTCCATCGTGGCTGCGTTCGGATGGAAATGGGGCTTCTTCGGTGCGGCCTGTGCCGGCATCTTGGGGGTTATCCTGATACTGCTCTGGCTTCACGACACACCTGAAAGCAATGGTCTGCCTCCGGTTGAGGTTCTCTCCGGTGAGAAGACTCAGCAGGAGTATGACGCGGACAAGACCGCAGCCGGAATGTCCGCAGGCAAGGACAATTCAGAGGTTCAGACTCAGGAGACCAGAAGGATACAGAGAGCTGTGCTCAGGAATCCGGGAGTGTGGATATTGGCATTGTCCAGCGCATTCATGTATATGAGCCGCTATGCCATCAATGAATGGGGAACTATTTTCCTGCAGGAGACATACGACTACGAATTGACAGCAGCGGCAGCCATCATCGGCATCAACCCTATCTTCGGAGTTCTCGGAACCGTATTTTCAGGCTTGTTCTCCGACAAGGTGTTCAAGGGTGACAGAAAATATCCTGCATTCGTCTCAGGCATTCTCGAGGCGATCGCGCTGTTCCTGTTCCTCTTCGGCGGCGGAAGCAAGTTCGTGCTTGTCCTGTCAATGGTTCTCTTCGGTGTCGCTATCGGAGTGCTCATCAGCTTCATAGGCGGACTGATGGCGATCGACCTTGTGCCGAGAAAAGCCACTGGTGCTGCTCTCGGAATTGTCGGCATGGCATCATATGCTGCAGCGGGTATCCAGAATATCGTTTCCGGACTTCTGCTGGACGGCAACACTTTCGAGACAGTGAACAAACTTGGTGAAACTGTTGTAAGACACGACTTTACCTATGTCAGCTGGTTTTGGTTCGGAGCAGCTGTCATATCATTCCTGCTTCCGGTCCTGAACTGGAGACGCAAACAGCAGGAAATCTGATAATACAGGACTTCTACAGATCCGTTCCCCGCAGTTCTATTCCGTCGGCATCCCAGTCTATCTGGTCGGTATCCGGTTCGTTGAATGGCTGCAGGAACGGATTGTGCGTTCTCTCATCCGCAATACTGCTGGCTCCTCCGTGTCCCGGGAAAACCGTGACATCAGCAGGCAGGACCAGCAGTTTTTCCATAATGCCTACGATCAGCTGGTCGTAATCTCCGCCTGGCAGGTCGGTCCTCCCGATGCAGCCGGCGAAAAGCGTATCTCCCGTGAACAACGCCTTGTCAGCGGCATCGTACAGGCAGACGCCTCCCGGAGTGTGTCCGGGGGTGGATATGACAGTGAACTCGGTCTTGCCGAAACTCAATGTCTGATTCTCGGTGAGAGGCAATGTGCAGAAAGAAGTATCGACACTCTTCAGGCCGAAACGCCTGCCGTAATCGTCCTTGAGCAGGTAATCATCCTCCGGGCTCATATAGACCGGAATGCCATATTTTTCGGCACTTTCTTTCACGCCGTAGATATGGTCAGGATGCCCGTGTGTGAGCACTATCATCTTGGGAGTCAGGCCTTTCTCCGCGATTTTGGAATATAGGGCTTCCGCCTCTCCGGCAGTGTAGAAACCCGGGTCAATGATGGCGCACTCACCGGTTTCGTCACCGGCGACATAGCAGTTTACCTCGAAGGGATTGAAGTGGAATGTCAGTACTTTGAGCATAGTGATTGTCGTTTTGAACAGCACATTTTGGCAAAATTAAGAAAAACCGCTTTGTTTTCCTTGTGAAAGTATCGTATTTTTGCACTACAACACGTTCACAAGAAAACTATGCATATCGGAATAGCAGGCAACATAGGTTGCGGGAAAACTACATTGACCCGTATGCTCTCGGAGCATTATGGGTGGACTCCCAAGTACGAGGCGGTCACCTATAACCCTTATCTGGAGGATTACTACAAGGATATCAAGCGCTGGTCTTTCAATCTCGAGGTGTATTTCCTGACCCGGAGGTTCAAGGACGTGCTCGAGATCGCCCATTCCGATGAAGTCATCATCCAGGACAGGACCATTTTCGAGGGAGTATATATCTTCGTGGCCAACAACAAGGCCATGGGAAATCTCACGGACCGCGACTACGAGACCTATATGGACCTGTTCCGTCTGATGATGTCGCTTGTGAAGGCCCCGGATCTTCTCATCTACCTTAAATCTTCAGTTCCGCATTTGGTGGCCCAGATACAGAAACGCGGAAGAGAATATGAGAAAAGCATTGAACTTGAATATCTTGAGGGACTCAACGAGCGCTACGAAAAGTGGATTGCCGAGTACCCGGGCAGAGTGCTCACCATCGACGCTGACGGCCTCGATTTCCAGAACCGTCCGGAAGACTTCGCGTCCATCACCGACAAGATAGATTCAGAACTGTACGGCTTGTTTTAGCAGTACTTTTCCTGCCGCTCAGAAAAGCATTGCCAGGTGATAGGCGAAGAACGCCATCAGCCAGGCTACAATCATCGTATAGACGCAGCAGGCTATCGCCCAACGCCATTTTCCGGTCTCATTCTTTATCGCCACGAATGTCGCGATGCACGGGAAATACAGCAGGATGAATACCATGTAGGACAATGCCGCGGCCGGCGAAATGTCCTTCAGCAGTGCAGTCTGAAGCTGGGTGTCCTCGCTAAGGTCCTGTCCCTCCGAGACCTTCGCCCCGTCTGCATACATTACGCCCAACGTGCTGACTACAAGCTCTTTGGCGGCGATGCCCGTAAGCAGTCCCACATCCATTTTCCAGTTGAAGCCGAGAGGCTCCATTGCAGGAGACACCAGCCTTCCGAGCTGGCCGATATATGAGTTTTCCTGTTGTGCGGCATAGAGTGAGTCGATCTGCCCGGCGAGAACTGACACCTCCGGGGTAGCCTCTGCATTGACCTTGTCGGAAACTGCGGCGGTGTAGGCTTCCTGGGCGACGGACAGTTCCTTGCTCTTAGGGAAATAACCTAAGAACCAGATGATTATGGAGCAGACAAGGATGGTGGTGGCCATTTTCTGCAGATATTGCTGGCCCTTTTCCCAGGTATGACGCCAGATGGCTTTTCCTGTAGGAACCCTGTATGGCGGAAGTTCCATAACGAACGGCAGGTCATCATCTTTCACGAATTTGCTCAGCAGGATGGCGGAGAATATCGCGAGCACGATACCCAGCATATAGATGCCGAGCAGGGCAAGCGCCGCATTGTGCGGGAAAAACGCTCCGGCAATCAGCACGAAGATAGGCAGTCTTCCGGCACAGGACATGAACGGAATGATGGCTATGGTTATCATCCGGCTCTTTCTGCTCTCGATTGCACGTGTCGCCATAATCGCAGGCACATTGCAGCCGAAGCCCATCACCATAGGGATGAATGACTTGCCGTGCAGGCCGATCTTGTGCATCAGCTTGTCCACGATGAATGCGGCTCTGGACATATATCCGGAGTCCTCCATCAGTGAGATGAAGAAGTAGAGTATCAATATGTTAGGCAGGAACACCAGCACGCTTCCCACACCGGAAATCACGCCGTCCACTACCAGGTCCTTCACCCATCCGTCCGGCATTATGGACGCCACGAAAGCCCCGAACTTGCCGACCAGCCAGTCGATCCACTGCATAGGATAGTCGCCCAATGTGAATGTCGCCTGGAAAATGAGATAGAGTATCGCGATAAATATCGGGAACGCCATCCACTTGTTCGTCACTACAGCATCTATCTTGTCCGTAAATGTCTTTTTGGGCGTTATGTCCAGGTGCGGCTTGTACGTCTCGGCGAGCGCGCCCTGGATGAATGCGTACTTGGCGTCCACGATGGCCGACTCGGTGTTCGTATGCAGCAGGTCTTCGATTCTGTTCTCTTCTTCAGTCCGCGCTGTTATGATTTCATCCCTGTTCGGAAGGGTCTCTATGACCTTCTCTATATCCTTGTCGTCTTCCAAGTACTTGATTGCCAGATACCTCGTGGAGTACTTGTCCCTCAGCGAATGGTTCTTCTGAAGAAGAAGTTTTATACGGTCAATGCTCTTTTCGAGTTCGGCTCCATGGTTGATGTGGATATGTCTGGCGAGTTTCGCGTCGCTCTGAGTATATATCTGGATGACAGTGTCGAAAAGCTCCGGAATACCCGTTCCGTCCCGGCTTATCGTAGGGCAGACAGGCATACCCAGGAGATAGCCCAACTGCTTGATGTCCAGCTTGTCACCTTTCGCCTTCAGCTCATCGTACATATTCAGCGCCATCACCACTCTGAGGTTCATATCGATAACCTGGGTGGTGAGGTACAGATTCCTTTCAATGTTGGATGCGTCCACGACATTGATGACGACATCAGGCACATTGTTAATCAGATTCTTGCGGACATAGAGCTCCTCAGGGCTGTAGGCGGAAAGCGAGTACGTTCCCGGCAAGTCCACAAGTACGAACTTGTAGCCCTTATATTCGAAAGAGCCCTCTTTGGCATCCACGGTCACGCCGCTGTAATTGCCCACGTGCTCGTGCGAGCCTGAAGCTATGTTGAACAGTGAAGTCTTTCCGCAGTTGGGATTTCCTACAAGCGCCACCCTGATGACGTGACCCCGCTCCTCGGCGAGGTTGCTCATCATCTTGTTCAGCGACCATTCCTCATCACAGTCGTCAGCGAAAATGGTGTCGAATGCGTGGTCTTGCTGCATGGCTTTTTTGGCCTCGCTCTCGCCGATCACCTCTATCTGGTCGGCCTCGCTCCGTCTCAATGAAAGTTTGTAGCCAAGTATCTCATATTCAATAGGATCTCTCAGCGGAGCATTGAGAACCACCGTCACTTTCTTTCCGGCGATGAAACCCATCTCAATCAGACGCTTCCGGAAGCTCCCGTGGCCGTTCACCTTTACGATGACGCCCTGCTCTCCGGTGTTCAAATCAGATAATTTCATACTATCAAAAATTTTAAATTCTTCCTTGTCCGCCGTTGCCGCCTACTCCATTGAATTCATGTCAATGAGGTTGTTCAGCAGTGCGTACACGGTCAGGCCGGCCACAGTCTTGATGCCGGTTTTTCTCGTTATGTTCTTCCTGTGAGTTATCACAGTATATATGGAAATGCAGAAATGGTCTGCTATCTCCTTGTTCTGCATGCCTTTAGCCACACATACCAGTATCTCCTTCTCCCTCGCGGACAGCTCTTCCCCTTCTGCCTTCGCCTCATTTGGGGCTGATTTCAATGTGGAGGACAATTTCTGCTCTATCTCATCGGACCTGTCTGACAGATAGATGGTCGCATCATAGCCTGCCGCATTTCCGGCATCCATGGCAGATGAAAGCAGCGCAACCACAGGCACATCCAGAATGTTTTTTATCGTATCCCGTCCTGCAGAGCGCCCCGACCTGTCAAAAGCCGCCATATCTACGATGACAATGTCGGCATCATATTCTCCCAGCTGCTTCTCCGGCTCCTCAGACACATACTGAAGCATACCGCAGACATCGAAGCCGGAAAAATTGTCAATGATGTGCCTGATGCCCTCAGCAATGATTACTGACGGCTCGATTATGAGAATTTTTCTTACTGGCTCTCTCATTTTTCCGTTACTCCCAATGCCTTTTCCCTTGCCGCAGCCATAGGGACAAGAATTTCATCTTCAATATAAGTGTGTTTTCCCAGATCATCCTCCAATCTGTACAGACAATCCAGCACATCCTGTATGAGATTGCTGTCGCAGCTCTGAGGCAGGTACTTCATTACTATATTCTTGAGGTCGTTCAGCTTCTCTTCCACATTCGAATGGCTTTCCTCATACTGCCCGATTCTGTAGCCTGTCCCTGCGACAGCCCCTTCAGAAAGTTCCTTGATATACGGGAACACTTCCGCCTCCTCATATTCGAAATGCTTCAGAATCTCGCTCTTGTACCCTTTATAGAATCGCGTAAGAATCTGGCAATGCTTCTCGTCGCAATCCTTGATCATCTTATTGACAGCCTTTTCCAATGTCTCCAAAGCCTTTCCCATATAATAATGGTGCGAATAGTGAAGATACGTCACTATATCCTTCATGCTGCTTCTCGAAATCTCCTCTTTGGAAGGGACATAATTGTCAATGATATATATCTTGCTGATCAGCAGAAGCGTATGAGGATTTACATTGCTTTCGGCGCAAACCTCTTCTATCGTTTTTTCTCCGAATCCGAAGTTTATGCCGAGTCGGCGTATAACCCCTAAAAGTCTATGGTCTGCGTCAGGCAAATCTGCCATTTTCATCCCCGTAGAGAGCAGTTTCCCATTATGTTTATCTGTCAATGTCATAATTCCATAGTTAAACAAAGCAAAGTTAATAATCTTAACCGAAAGTAAAAGCGGTGCTCCTTCACAGGAAACCGCTTTTAACAACAATCAAAAGGATTCACTTTAACTATATGGCTTATAATCTCAATCCAACGACTGCAAAGTTACATTCAAGGGAAATACTGCACAATCCCCAATAATGGTTAAATTTGCAGAGAAAAACCATAAGGAAAAATGAGTAAGAACACACGGAAGAAACTGGAACTTCATATGCCCGGCAAGCGTCTGCTTCTGCACGCCTGCTGTGCCCCTTGCTCTTCTGCAATAGTAGAATGCCTTGTAAATCAAGGTATTAGGCCAGTGATATTCTATTCCAATTCGAACATTTTTCCGGAAGAAGAATACCTCAAGCGCCGTAACGAATGCATCCGCTATGCTGAAGAGACAGGATTGGATATAGTCAATGATGACTACTGCCACGAAGCCTGGCGATGCATAGCCCGGGGTCTGGAACACGAGGGGGAAAGAGGCGCAAGATGCTCAGAATGTTTCAGATACCGCTTGGAGAGAGCCGCCTCCTATGCGCACCGTAACGGCTTCGACGTGCTCGCCACCACCCTCGCTTCTTCCAGATGGAAGGATCTTGCTCAGGTCAATGCAGCCGGAGCCTATGCCTGCGGCCTTTTCCCCGGCATCACCTGGTGGGATATGAACTGGCGGAAGGGCGGACTTCAGGAAAGGCGCAACGAAATCATCCGCGAGCACGGATTCTATAACCAGTTGTACTGCGGATGTGAATTCAGCCTCGCCACATCTGAGGCCGTCAAGAAGGAACGTTAGTACAGAAGATCCGGATTGTCCTTATGGTCGCTTGAAAGGAAATCGAAGTGGCTTGAATGCCAAGTCCACGTGAAAAGCACACCGGAAGCGGCATCTTTCATCGTAACTGTCTGGCGGAACACCTTGCTGAACCGGATTTCCCGACCGGAAGATACCATCTCGCCCAGGCATTTCCATCCGCCTGCAGTGAGTTCGAACACATAAATCGCTGTCCCGTTTCCGGAAGCGGAACGCACGCCGACCACAAGTTCCATCTCCCCGTCATCGGTAAAGTCGTGAGGTCCGACTGCGTACTCATTGGTTTTCAGCTCATTGCCTCCGTTGAATCCTATTTTCGGATAAGTCTTTCCGGAAGAAGTCGCCATGTTCGGCTTGCCGTCAATGAACAGGACCGTCCTTTCCCCCGATGCGTCTTCTACAGCCGTGACAGCGCTGTTCCCATAGTAGAAAGTGAGAACTTTGAACGCTTTTCCATAAGAGGAGAAGGTCAATGTCTTGCCCGCAGAACCGCATTGGGCTGCAGTAAAAGCAAATCCGCCCTCCAATCCAGAGATGAAGGGCGTCTGTGCCATAGCATTGAAAGCCAATGCTTCAAGTATCATGACTGCCACGCAGGCAGCAAATGTCTTCAGTGTTCTCATCAGGATGCAAAGTTAGGAAAAAATCGCATTCCTTCAGAAGACTGTCCGTCAGATTTTAGTGAGAAGTCCCTCTTCAAGGTCCTGTGCGGCGGTCTGCTTGATTCTGTAGTGGAGCTTCTTGCCTGTAGCATTGAGCGGAATCTCCTCCACGAACCTGTAGTAGCGAGGACGCTTGAAATTGGCTATGAACGGGCTTTCCTTGCAGAACGCATCCAGCTCTTCTACTGTCAATGAGTCCTCACCTTTGATGACATAGGCTGTGACAAGCTGGCCTCTGACTCTGTCCGGGACAGCAGTGACGATGCAGTCCTTGACCTTAGGGTTCATGTTGAGGACTTCTTCCACCTGGGTAGGATAGATATTCTCGCCCGAAGATATGATCATGTCGTCCTTTCTGCCCACGATGGTCACGAAATGGTTCTTGTCCCATGTGGCCAAGTCATTGGTGTAGATGAAATCCTTGTAGTATTTTTTGCTCGTCTCTTCAGGGTTGTTGTAATAGCAATAAGGGGATTTTGCCGGGCTGCTGATGATTACTTCGCCCACTTCCACACCGTCGGTGGCAGCCAGTTCCTCAGGCTCGGCCTTGCGGTCTTCGAATACTTTCACCACTCTTACATCGTCGTCGATGCAGGATGCCCCTGCCGTACCTGCGTATTCAGGAAGGTCAAACGGGCGCAGGAACGTGTTCCAGAAAGTCTCGGTGGTTCCGTATCCGTTGAATATGTTGTGAGTCAGCACTTTCTGGTATCTTATGCAGGATGCTTTCTCCAGCGGGCTGCCCATGGTCACAATGCCCCTGAGCGAACTTATGTCCTTCGGGTTGCTTTCCTGTGCGTCGGCGAGGTCTTCCAGCACGGTAGGTACTCCGATCAGGAAGGAAATGTGGTATTTCCCGACATATTCCAATGTTTTCTCTGCATTGAACTTGCCCATGATTACCATGCAGCCGCCGGCGTACAGTGTCGGGCAAGGTCCTGCGCAGTGGAGTCCTCCTCTGTGGAACCAAGGCGTGGTGTTCATCGTGATGTCCCTGTAGCTCATCGGGAAATGAATCATCACGTCGTGGCTGGAGAGAACTTCATTGATGCTGGTGAGCGGAACTGCTTTCTGTCGGCCGGTCGTTCCAGAGGTGTATAGTCTGGTGGTCTCGTCATAGATATTGAGCTCATATGGCGGGACAGGGTCCTCTGTGGTAGAGTTGCCTACATAGTCATTGTATGAGAGGATGTCGCCGTGGCTTGTCGCGTCCGTGACGATCAGTCTTTCCGGCTTGAAGGTGGCAAGACTTACGGCTTCAAGTATCTCGGCTTCCCTCTTGGAGTCGAAAAGCAGGATGCGCGGCTTGGAGTCATCTATGTTCTGTGCGATTTCACCAGGGCTGAGGCGGTAGCTTACCGGACAGTTCACAGTGTGAAGCTTGTGGCAGGCCACATATACGAATACGAATTCCGGGCAGTTGAGGAGCTGATACATTATCACGTCTCCTTTCTTCATTCCGTCCCTGAGCATGGCTGCGGCGAACTTGTTGCTTTCGCGGTTCAGTTCATCGTAGGACCATCTCCTGTCTGTGTCAGGATATATCAGGGCGCCTCTGTTTCCATATCTTCTGACATTGCGCATAAAGCCGGCAATCCAAGTGTATTCTCTTTCGAAAATCTGTCTGAATTCTGTGTTCATGTCGTTTCGTTTATTCTTGTTTGTAAATTGTTACGGCTGCAAAATTATAAAGGAGGGCCGAATGGACTAAATTTTTGTGATTAGATGCCTCCATATTTGATGAAATCCGGTAAAGAGTGGTGAAAAGCCGCATTTTGTGGCAAAACAATGACTGTTTTTACTCGGCAGATGCAACAAAAAGGAGATTTTCCGCATCTAAAAAAAGGTTATTGACACAGATTTTATGAGAAAATTGAGAAATATATTGCTTTTGGCATTGACCTGTCTGCCGGTGCTGTCGTGCTCGGTGCTGGGCAGTGACATGCTCTATGACATCGCCGGGATAACGCTGCGGATTTATCGTAGTGACGCGGACGGAAATGATTCGCTGAACCCGGATGTGAATGCTGAAGGGTTTGACCCGGGCAAGGTGGCTGTCGTGTGGGAAGGAAAGACGTATCGCGTGGAGGAGTCTGAGGATTCCGGCGTTTCCCCTATGACCTACCTTCCGATATTTTACGGACTCAGGCTGAGTACCGACAACTTCGGGAAATGGTATTTCTGGTTCGGGGAACTGAGCGGTGAAGATGACATTGACAATAAGGACCTCGTCATCGACTGGGGCGACGGAACATCCGATACCATAACTGTATATAACAGGTTGAAGTGGAAGGTCAATGGAGAGCCGTCGATTACAAGGCGTTTCTACATCAATGGGGTGAAGCAGAATTCTGACATTCCGGTCTTCAAATTTGTCAAATGAAGACTTCTGTTGTTCAATAGAAGCCATACTTTTTGACGCGAATGATAAATTTCTTACTTTTGTACCGTCACTGTTCTGGCAGATGTCAGGAAAGTGGCGGCATTGTTTTGTAAACGCGTTTAAACTAAAGGATTATGCATATAGCTATCGCTGGTAATATCGGCAGCGGCAAGACCACATTGACACGGATGCTGGCTGCGAGATATGGTTGGACTCCGAAGTACGAGTCTGTGGATTTTAACCCGTATCTGTCTGATTTCTATGATGATATGAGCAGATGGTCGTTCAATCTCCAGATTTACTTCCTGAACAAGAGGTTCAAGGACGTGGTGGATATCTCCAAGAACAGCGAAACTATCATCCAGGACAGGACCATCTATGAGAACGCCAAGATTTTCGCGCCTAACCTGCACGATATGGGCCTCATGAGTTCCAGGGATTTCGACACATATTCAGACCTGTTCGATCTGATGATGTCTCTGGTGAAGATGCCTGACCTGCTCATCTATCTCAAGTCTTCCATTCCTAATCTTGTGTCCCAGATCCAGAAAAGGGGCAGGGAATATGAGAAGACTATCCGTATCGACTATCTTACCGGACTGAACGAGCGTTATGACAAGTGGATAGACTCTTACAAGGGACATCTCCTCGTCATTGACGCGGACAAATACAAGTTCGGAAACAAGGAAGAGGATTTCGAGGCAGTGACCGATATGATTGACTCAGAGCTGTTTGGCCTTTTCCCGTCACAGGAAACTAAGTAAAGTTTATTTTATATGACAACAAGACCGACAATTATCGATTTCGTTGAGAAATACACTCGCGAGTTCGCGTCTCACGTTTTCTTGCGTGAGAAACCGGCTGACCATTGGACCGAAACGACATTTGAACAGACCCGCCTTGAGGCTTACAGAGTGGCTGCAGGACTTATGGCTCTCGGCCTGAACAAGGGAGACAAAGTATCGCTGCTTTCTGAAGGCCGCAACATGTGGGTTATCGGAGAGCTCGGTATTCTGTATGCCGGAGCTGTCAATGTTCCTCTTTCCATCAAACTGGAAGAAGGCAGTGACCTGGTTTTCCGAATCAAACATTCCGATTCCCGTTTCGTGATGGTTTCAGGAACGCAGCTTCCTAAGGTAAGACGTATTATGGCTGAAATTCCGGGCGTGGAGAAAGTCATTGTACTGGACGACCTTGCGGAATATAAGGAGAATGAGATACCGATGTCCGAGGTGCTGAAACTCGGCGACAAGTTCATGAAGGAGAATCCGGGAGCGCTCGAGGAGAGATACAAGTCCATCGGACCGGATGATTATGCCAACATCAGCTATACCTCCGGCACCACTGCTGACCCTAAGGGTATCCTCCTGACTCACAGGAACTACACTGCCAATGTGGAGCAGGCTCATTCTGTAGTTGCGATTCCAGAGGAAGCCGTGATGCTTATCATTCTGCCTCTCGACCATTGCTTCGCCCATGTTGCAGGTTTCTATACGATGATGTCCTATGGCGGAAGTATCGCCACCGTTCCGGTCGGAAAGACTCCTATGGCATCACTTAAGAATATCCCGATGGCCATCAAGGAGGTAAGACCTCACGTGATGCTTTCTGTTCCTGCACTTGCACGTAACTTCAAGAAGAATGTCGAGGCCGGAATCAAGGCCAAGGGCCCTAAGGTGGAGAAACTCTACAACTTCGCATTGAACCTGGCCATTTCCTATAATAAGGAGTATTACAATAGAGGCGGATTCTTCCAGCTCTGGAAAAAACCTCTTATGGCTCTCTTCGACAAGCTCATCTTCAAGAATGTACGTCAGGGATTCGGCGGCAGGATGATGTTCTTCGTGGGCGGCGGTGCGCTTCTGGATATCGAGCTCCAGAGATACTACTGCGCCATCGGTATTCCGATGTTCCAGGGTTACGGCCTTTCTGAAGCTACCCCTATCATTTCCGCAAACTCGTTCGATGCCTGCATTTTCGGTTCGTCCGGCCGTGTAGTGAAGCCGATGGAAATCAAGATCTGTGACGGGGACGGCAAGTCGCTCGGCTATGGCGAGAAAGGTGAAATCGTCATCAAGGGCGAGAATGTGATGGCAGGCTACTGGAAGAACCCTACCGCAACCGCTGAAACAGTTGTTGACGGCTGGCTGCATACCGGAGATATGGGTTATATGAGGGACGAGACCTTCCTTTATGTGGTAGGACGTTTCAAGTCATTGCTCATTTCCGCTGACGGCGAGAAATATAGCCCGGAAGGATTTGAGGATTCGCTTACAGACAGTTCGAAATACATTGACCAGGTGGTTCTTCACAACAATCAGGACCCTTACACGACAGTGATCATCGTTCCTAACAAGGAGGCTCTGAAGGACTTCGTGAAGACGGAGAATCCTGGTATCGACCTTGCTTCCCGTGAGGCTAAGGTGCTGATGCTGAAGAAGATTCAGGATGAGGTCAATTCCTACAGGAAGGGCGGTTCACGTGCCGGCATGTTCCCGGAGAGATGGCTTCCTGCTGCGATTATCGTGGCTGACGAGCCGTTCACGGAGCAGAACCACATGGTGAACAGTACCATGAAGATTGTCCGAGGAAAGGTGGAGAAGCACTATGCTGACCGCATTGAATATGCATTGACGGCAGAAGGCAAGAACCTCCTTAACGAGAAAAACATTGCATCGCTGTAGAGCGGTACAATGTTTTCCTTGTGCTTCGGACGGGACTTGAACCCGTACAGGCATTGCTGCCCAAGGGATTTTAAGTCCCTCGTGTCTACCAATTCCACCACCAAAGCGAATTGGAATGACAAAGTTAGATAAAAATGTTTAAAAACAAAATATAGACAAAATGGGATTACTCGATGGAAAAGTCGCCCTTATAACGGGCGCTGCTAAAGGAATCGGAAAGGCTATTGCTCTGAAGTTCGCTTCAGAAGGTGCTGATGTCGCTTTCACTGACCTCGTAATCAATGAAGCTGCTGAAGAGACGATAAAGGAACTTGAGGCGTTTGGACATAAGGTGAAAGGTTATGCTTCCAATGCTGCTGATTTTGCTCAGACTCAGGAAGTTGTGGACCAGATTATGGCAGAGTTCGGCCATATAGATATTCTCGTGAACAATGCCGGTATCACCAAGGACGGCCTGATGCTCAGAATGAGCGAGGCTCAGTGGGATGCCGTCATCAACGTGAACCTCAAGTCCGCATTCAATTTCATCCACGCATTGACTCCGATCATGGCTCGCCAGAGAGGCGGCAGCATCATCAACATGTCATCTGTGGTAGGTGTTTCCGGCAATGCAGGCCAGTGCAACTATTCTGCTTCCAAGGCAGGTCTTATCGGTCTTGCCAAGTCTATCGCCAAGGAAATGGGTCCTCGCGGCATCCGTGCAAACTGCATTGCCCCGGGCTTCATCATCTCCGATATGACCAGTGCGCTTTCAGAAGAGGTGCGTGAGCAGTGGGTGAAGACCATTCCGCTCCGTCGCGGCGGCACTCCTGAAGATGTGGCCAAGGTGGCCCTCTTCCTCGCCAGCGACCTCTCCTCTTACGTCAGCGGCCAGGTCATCCACGTCTGCGGCGCCATGAACTGCTAAATATCTACAGCCTCGTGTGCGAAACAAGCCTTTCTGCACACGTCAATGCCTGATTTATATTGTCCCGTGTGCAAATACGTTCATTTTGCACACGGGATTTTACGGAATTACATATCTTCTATAGATAATCCTCTATAAATAACCTCGTACCCCTTGAATGGGCCGACGGCTTTACGGAACAATTCTGATTTGGCCTTCAGTATATTTTCATCAAAGTTTTTCGCTTGTCGCTTAACCTCGATAAATTCAATCTTGTTATCCAACTCGTCCTCGGCAATAATATCAATCTCGTTTTCGCCTTTTCGGTCATGCCAATATCCAAGGCGAGTGTATGCTCCCGATTCTTTCAGCACTTCATTAAAGTAGCTTTCGAGAGACTTCCCGCTGAATGTTGCAAAATCGCGCTCTGCTATCGCTTTCAATTTGTCATTACCGCCAGCCTCAATGATGTGCGTATATTTGTATATGAAACGGAACCAGAATTTCAGGAACTGGTCGTTGATGGCATAATGCACATTCTTGTTGCTTGACTTCTCATAAACAGGTTGCATCTTACTTATCAAACCATATTCTTCACTAAGATTTCTCAAGTATCCTGACAACTCTTTTATATTGAGAGCGTTTTCTATCTCAGAACGTGTGTTTTTGCCTTGAGCTATAAGTGTCAGTATCGAGAAATAGATGCCATAATCTTTTCCAAACTCCTCTACAAGTATATTCTTGCCTTCTGGCAGAAAATAGGAATCTCGTTCAAAGAACATATCCATCATTTTCTTTTCGGTGAACTTTTTTCTGTCGATAAGCAGCTCAACATACTTGGCAACACCGCCTGTCAGAGTATAAAGAGCCAATAAATCTGATTTCTTATAATCAGGACAATATTCAGACATGATTTCTTTTAGGACAGAGGGCTTAAAAGGTCTGACATGCATTGTTTCAGTATGTCTGCCAAAAAGAGGTTGTTTCTTATCCTTGAATATCTTATTCATCAATGTGTTCACCGAGCCTGCCACAATCAGGTTGATGTGAGCTTTATTTTTATAAGTGTCCCATATGTTCTGCATATCTGAATAGATGGATGGATTTACTCTATAGAAATCCTGAAACTCATCAATGAACAGGTTGATATGCTGAGTCTGAGACAATTCCATGATGAATTTGAATACTGCAGCAAAAGACATCCCCTTGCTGTCAAGCATTGGTATATTGAGTTTTGAGCGAATCTCATCAACGAATATATTGCATAGGTCAGCCTCAGCTTTACGGGCAACAAAAAAGTATAGCATTGGCTTGTTCTCATAACACTTCTTGACCATCTCCGTCTTACCAATACGACGTCTTCCTGTAATAATGGTAAATTGAGCTGCTTCATGAGACAATTCCTCAATTTCTCTAAGCTTTTCAAACTCTTGTTCTCTACCAAAAAATCTCATAGCTAAAAGTTTTTTTATCGTAATATTTATTACCGTAACAGCGATTACGATAATGCAAATGTACAAATAAAATTATCATTCGTGCAATAAATCCATACTTAATTTATTTTGCACACGGGATTCTATTCTTGTTTGTTGCGGATAAATTCGTATATTCGCAAAAACGGAGCCCTATCGGAGCTGCCGACGTGGATTGTTGTATCTCCTTGTCGTTCAATGACTAGAAAAAATGTATGAAGATATGAAAAAACTTGTTTGGACCTTAGCTCTTGCTCTTTTGTGTCTGTCGTCATGTCGAGACTACAGATATCGTGTTGAGGATAGCATTTACGTGCCGGTAGTAACTGACATTTCAATACTTGATATTCAAGAAAATTGTGCAACGCTGAGTTTTGAGGTGATGGAAACTTCGGAACTTGGTGTCGGACAATGTGGTATCCTATTTTCTCTTTCTTATTTTGATAATCCAAAAGAAACAGGGAATAATATTATATATATAGATTGTGGACGGGGGCCCGGAATTCACGAATACAAACTGCAGAATCTTTCTCCTTCCAAAATGTATTGGATTTGTGCATACGCCAAAAATGACCGGCAGATTGCCTATACGAGTGTGACATCATTCACAACAACAAAACCCCTGGCCTCTGTTGCGGTCAATAGGGCAGTGATTGCCAGCCCGATTTATACTTTTGACAGCGATGAGTATTTATATGGAATTGATATTACATTTGATTTAGGCGGTTCATCGTTTTCCAAGGTCGGGGTTAAAGTTCCTGACGGAACAATTCTTTGGAGTTCCGAAACTCCTGTCTCTACAGGCCTGTTTCAAACACGTGTCTTGTATTCCACAAGTCAGTCATTGTCATCTTTGAATCTGACCCCTGTTGTTCAGACATCTGATGGAAGGGAATATATGGGCAATTCATATTATTTGTCGGTTCCCGGCTCTGGAATCAAAGGGAAGGCTTCGCTTCAGCTAACCTATGCTGACTATTATAGCGAGCCCGGACGCCAGTATTATTACTATGGATTCCGAGCTTCCGTTTATCTCAAGTCAGGAGCTTCCTTAATGAAAAAGTTCGCGGCTTCAGTGATTTATGATGACGAGTATAATGAAACCGAAATAGAAAATTTTCAGGACGGTTACTCCTACTATTATGATTTTTCGGTCTCCTCAAAAGACCTGAAACTGCCACAAATGATGTTCTCGGCCAGGGCTTACTATGGAAACAATAGCAGTGACTATGTGTTTTTCCCCGGACCTGTAATGGCGCCATCCTATGAAATGGCACCAAACAGTGCGGATATTTTCTATGTTGAGGAGTTCAATTCCGCCACGAACCGCTTTACTGTCAAAGAAGTATTGATTCCGGATGGCTTCCCAAGCGGTTGGTTTTGGGACAGCAAATCAAAACTGATGAAAGCGAATGCCTACAAAGATGGCGTGAACTATAACAGTGAATCTTGGCTCATCAGCGATGAAATCGACCTTTCCGGAAGAAAGTCAGCTATGCTGCAGATTGGCTATGCTGTCAGGTATATGAGTAATATCAATGAACAGGCACGTCTTAAAGTCAGTTTGGATGGCGGCAATTCTTGGGAAAATTTGACTATCCCTGATTTCGCAAATCTGAATGATAATAATATTGTTTATAGAACAATAGATGTTTCGCAGTATTGCGGTAAGAAAATACGTCTTGCCTTTGTATATAAAGGCAAGACGGAAGGGGCAGGATATTGGTGGATAAAATCAGTCTTGTTTTATGAGAACATCAAAATATCGTCGAACTCACAAACCTTAAATGTCAAATCCGATTCGCAGACCATACATCGCCGTCAAATCGTAGGATATGGAAGTGATGAATTGCAAATTGAACCCTCCTTTTTTGTTCGCGAAAGCGAAGCGCGCTCCTACACCTCCGGAAGCATATAATGAACTGTTACCCACATGAATGTATCCGAGTTGGGCTGAAACCATCGGTGCTATTCGTGTCGGCATAAAATATGCCTTCATATCCAGCGCCACGAGGTATTTCATAACTCTCTTCTTGTCGAAGATATATTCATAAGTCCAATTGTCAATGTATATCGCTTGTGATGTTTCAACTGTGGCAAAGCCGCTGCCTCCGACAATGCCAAGGTAGAAAAACGGATTTAACTGATAGCCACAACCTACCGTTCCGGTCAGTTCGTAGAAAGGCTTGTGTGGATTGTCTCCTAAGTCAGGCTGATATTCGTCGTTTGGAAATGCGAGACCATTGTCAATGTCAATGGTGAATCTGAATCCTGGTTTGGCAAAACTTGGTCTGTCCGCCAAGTTTTTCGTGCGGCTTATACGAGCCTTGGTCGCACCTACACCTTTCCCATATTGAGCGTAGGAAACCGCTGTGGATGCGATTAGTGCCCACAAGAAGAAAGTGGCAAATATAAGTTTTCGTTTCATTGCATTGCTCTGTCTAAAGTTCAAACCTCATTTTCCAAATATTGAAAAGCCCCTCATTGTTGGCTCTTCTTGAAAGGAAGTAGATCTCTTTTCCGTCAGGAGACCAGACAGGGCAGCAATCATCTGCCGGGTGGAATGTCAGCTGCATAAAGTCTGAGCCGTCGATTCTGACGACAAAGATGTCCAAATTGTTTTTGTTGGAGATTGAAGACCTGTTGTTTCCCTGGCATACAATCCATTGTCCGTCAGGAGAAACGACCGGATTGGTAAAGCCTCTTTTTTTGTCGGATAAAATGAGTGTTTCAATTCCTTTTTCGTAATTTACTCTCCAAAGTTCACTGTTGCCGAAGGTGGAATTTCTTACGCAAATGAATTCATCGGAACCTTCACCCAACGGATAGGCATTGTAGCCGCGGCAGCAGGACGTGAGTGAGCCGTCTCCCAAATCATAAGACCAAATGAATGCCCCGGAGTCATCAATTCGTGTGAAAAAGAGTTTCTTTCTGTCATTTGAGAGAATCGGATTGTAATCGACATTGTTCGATGTGATCTGACGCATAAGACTTCCCTTGTGCGCATCGGTGACACATATCTGGATTCTGTTTCCGCTGACTATGTCGCCGAAATATAATTTGCCGTCTTCGCCCCACGTGAAATCTCCTACACTACGGAATGTTCTTTGAGTTGCCGCTGATTGTGCGCTACTCTTGCGAACCATTATGTTCCATCTTCCGTCAACGAGGGACTGATAGGCGATTTCTGTTCCGTCAGGGGAGACCGCGAGCAGTCTTTCCGTATTCCACCCGAAACTTTCAGACGTGCAAATTCCTTGATTTGGCGCTTTAAGGGAGCCCTTTGCTGAAGATCCGTTGCCGACAATTCTTGAATTGGCTTCATCAGTAATCTTGACTAAGGTCAGAACGCTTTCTTCTGGACAGGTTGTTGCCAAATAAGTAGGGCCGCAGGACAAGGTCAAAAAAACAATGGCTGCCAGGCTGGACAAAGTGATTGTTTTCATAGTTTTGAAGAAAGTATTAAGTAATCGAAGAAACAACGTTTCGTATGATTACTGCGTTAATAATTTGTGTCAATTCGTGTGTTTTCAATAGGTTACATACGCCTTTCCTCAAATATACGCATTTTTTGCTTATGTCCGACAGATGCCCGTATGGCTCCTAGAAATATTTCTTTTCCTGGTGGTCGAGGGCGATGAAGATGGCAAGCATCGCGGTGAAGGCCCAGAGGGAGGAGCCTCCGTAGCTCATGAATGGTAGAGGGATGCCTATGACAGGCATTAGGCCGATGGTCATGCCTATATTTATGAACAGGTGCATGAACAGGCAGCTGGCCAGGCAGTAGCCATAGATTCTGGTGAAGTTTTCCCGGCTGTGTTCGGCATCTTTCAGGATCTGCAGAATCAGCAGCACATACAGGCCGATGACTATAAGGCATCCGAAAAAGCCCCACTCCTCACCCACAGTACAGAAGATGAAGTCCGTGCTCTGCTCCGGCACGAATCCGTAAGTGGTCTGAGTGCCGTTCATGTAACCCTTGCCGAATAGACCGCCCGAGCCGATGGCAATCATTGACTGGTTTACATTGTACCCGACACCCGCCGGGTCATCTTTCATGCCCAGCAGCACCTCGATTCTCTTCTTCTGGTGGTCCTGGAGAATGTCATTGAAAATAATGTCAGCGGAAAACACCAGGCACACGCCTACGACGAAGACCAAAGTCGAGGCCAGCGCGAAGTTGTTCTTCTTTTTGTAGGAACGCCAGAGTATGAACGGAAGAGTGAGAGCGGAAATGCCTACCAGAATGTATTCCGGATGGATTTCCATCAGAGCGGGAATTTCCCCGCCTTTGGCTGCCTGTAGTGCAGTCCACGCATCCCGCAGAAAATAAAGGGCGGTGATGCAGACGGCGGAAATCGCAATCCATTGCACCGTCTTCCTGGTGTTCAGTGCGCTGCATACCGAAATGATGCCCATCAGGACAAGAATCGCGGTATAAGGGGAGGCGACAAGAGTCAGGATGAAGGTCAATATGGCAAGCCCCAGCATTGCCAGCAACCATCCCGACAGACCTTCACGGTACAGCATGAATATAAAACCTACATAGACGAGCGCGGAACCGGTCTCACTCTCTGCCAGAATTATCAGCATCGGCAGGATTATGATGCAGGCGACTGTGATGAAATTCTTGCTCTTTGTCAGTCTGAATCCCGCGCGGCTCATAGTGTAAGCCAATAGTAATGAGGTGGTTATCTTCGAAATTTCGGCAGGCTGGAACCGGACAGGGCCGAATTCAAACCATGACTTGGAGCCCTTTACCTCCACACCGAGAAAGATGACCGCGACCAGCAGCACTATGACCAGGAAATAGAACAGTATCGCCCCGCTTTCCCATAGGGAAGGATTGATGACGAAGATTATCAATGCCCCGAGCCCGAAAGCCGTAAGCATCCAGATGAACTGCTTGCCGCTGTTCGCCGTGAAATCGAAAAGTCCGCTGATATCGGAACCGTGCACTGCCGCGTAGATGTTCGCCCAGCCGATGAAGACCAGAGCCAGATATATGAATATCAGCTTCCAGTCGTATGCCTGTCCAATGCTTCTGCTGCTGTAATTTCCCATATCAGTATGTTTTTACACGTGACATAAGGTTTCCTTGAAGCACTCTGTCCTCCAAAGGCCGCCGCTCTGCGCTGATCTCGCCTTTCAGGTATTTCTCCACAAGCAATGACGCTATAGGGCAGGCCCACGTGGCACCGAAACCGCCATTTTCAATGTAGGCCGCAACTGCAATCTTTGGATTGTCCTTGGGCGCGAAGCAGATGAACACGGAGTTGTCAGCTCCACGTGGATTCTGGGCGGTGCCGGTCTTTCCGCAGATGTCCAGGCCTTCCACGGCCGCGATACTTGCAGTACCTCCCGAGCCGAAGCCGCTGTTCACAGCCCTCCACATACCCTGGGTCACTTTCTTGAACTGGGATGTGTCCACCATCGTGTATTGGCGTTCCTTGTATTTATTGTCGATTTTCAGGGAGTCCGAATCCTTGATGATATGCGGAATGTAATAGTATCCCCTGTTGGCCACGATCGCGCACATATTGGCAATCTGAAGTGGTGTCACGCCGATTTCACCCTGCCCGATGGACAGAGATATGACTGTGGTGAACTTCCAGCCGTTCTTGCCGTAGATGCGGTTGTAATAGGATGAAGTAGGAATCGTTCCTCCGAGCTCTGCAGGGAAGTCACTTCCCAGTTTGCGGCCGAGTCCGAAACTCTGTACGTAGTCGTGCCATTTGTCCAGTGCCTCGCCCGGTCCGCTGTACTTCTTGTTCTCCAGCATATTCTTCATGACGTAGCAGAAATATCCGTTGCAGGACATCATGATGGCCTCTTCGAGGTTCAATGGGGAACGGTGGTTGTGACAGCCGAGCTTATGCTTTCCGTACGGATAACCCTTATAGCAGGGATAAGTGTATTCCGGTTTGAGAACGCCCTCCTGAAGGCCGATAAGACCGTTTACGAGTTTGAAAACGGAGCCTGGAGGATATGGCGCCTGCACGGCCCTGTTGAACATCGGCTTGTGCGGATCGCTTACGATTTCGCTGTAGTGCTTCCCTATGTCGGCGAGCATTTCCACGTCGATGCCCGGGCTGGACACCATTGTCAGAATCTCTCCTGTGGACGGTTCGATAGCCACGAGACTGCCCACCTTGTTCTGCATCAGCATCTGACCGTATTGCTGGAGGTCGGCATCAATGGTGGTGACCACGTCTTTTCCTGGTATGGCTTCCTTGTCGAGCTCCCCGTCCTTGTAACGAGACTGGATCTGGTTCCTCGAGTTCCTCAGATATATCTGATATCCCTTTTCGCCGCGCAATTCCTTCTCCCTGGCCGCTTCAATGCCAGTTTTCCCTGCATAGTCTCCCGGCCTGTACTCGCCAGGGTGCTTCTTGATGTAGGACTGGTCCACCTCGGAAACGTAGCCGAGAAGGTTTCCTCCTGCATTGACAGGATAGTCACGGATGCTTCGGACCTGGCCCTTGAATCCCGGAAACTTATACTGGACTTCCGCGAATTTCATATAGGTCGTGGCCGGAATCTGCTTGAGCATGACAGTTGACTGGTAGCCGATCCGCTTGCGGTCCCTCTTGTAGGTCTTCATCTTGTCGCGGATGAAGTCACTGCTTACTCCGAGCACGTCGGACAGGAGCAGCGTATCGAAAGGTTGCACTTCCTTCGGGGTCACGAGGATATCGTACGCCACCTTGTTCCCGACAATGATTTTTCCGTTACGGTCATAGATGATGCCTCGTGTAGGATAGACGATGTCATAGACCATCGAGTTGTTGGAGGCATTGATCTTATACTTGTCGTCAATGATCTGGATGACGAAAAGCCTGATGAGCAGGATGCCGGCTACGATGAACAGGCCGGCCTTAAGCCGATTGACCCTTGAAGAATACATCACTTTCTCTCGTTAGGGTCCAACAAACTCGCGAGGAACAATGACGCGACAACGCCTGTGAGCCAGGACAATGCGAATCTCAGCAGAATGAACGGCCAGTCCCTCACCGACGAGCCGTCAGCCCAGATGTAGATGAAAAGGAAGATGAATTGACCTATGGCAAGGGCCGAGAAAAGCTTTGTGGCTCCGAACTTCATCATTGACACGTCCTCTCCTGTAGATACGAGCTCATTTCCGAAGACAATGTTGCAGATGAAACGTCTGGAGGCGGCCACCGGAACGAGTGCAAGGGCATTGAGTCCGACGACTCCTTCAGCAAGGAAATCCACGGCGAGTCCGGACGCGAAAGCTATCAGCATTGCCGGCAACGTCCCGATTCTGGTAGGAAGCAGAAGAATGATGCACGGTAACAGACTCAGGGTTATGTAGGGACTGATATGGAAATAGTTGCATATCAGCAGCTGGACTCCGAGTATGATGAAGAACATAAGAAAGTAATTCTGCTTCATTTTTTACCTCCTATGATTTTTTTGCCTTCTTCCAGTGATTCTATCTCAGCCAACTCCTTGTTTGTGACAAGTGTGACATACCTCAGCGCGGAGAAATCCACAAACAGTTCCACTGACACTTCGTATGTGGCTCCGTTCACGATTTTTCTTTCGCCTGTGACTCCAAGAGGAATGTCCGGCGGGAATATGGATGAATAGCCGCTTGTGTAAACAGTGTCTCCCGGCTCGAATTTGTATTGGAGCGGTATCTCCTTGAGTACTGCGCTGTCGTTATGCTTTCCGTCCCAGCACATCGGTCCGGCAGCTCCGTCATTGCCGATTCTCGCACTTACGCTGAACTCAGCATTGAGGAAAGAAATGGCATATGAATAATGTCTGCTGACCGCATCCACGATTCCGATCACGCCGTTGTTCGTAATCACGCCTGTCTGCGGCTTCACGCCATCATCGGAGCCCTTGCCGAGAATCAGGTAGTTGTGCTGCTTGTTCAGGCTGTTCTTCACGACAGGAGCCGGCATGAAACCGAACTTGTCGGAAATCATTGACAGCCTCTTTCGGGACAATGAATCAAGCTTGGCACTTTCCAACTGCCTTTCCAGTCTGGAAATCCTGCGGTTCAGTTCGAAGATGTCCTCCGTGAGTTTCTTGTTTTCCTTGGAAAGCGAGAAGTATCTCGAAATGGATTCAGTGCATCCCCAGACCTTTCCTGTCACGCCCTGCAGCGCCTTGGTCACGAAGAAATTCTGGACTGTGCTGCTGTTGCGCAGCATACTAAGTGCGGCAATCTCCAATGAAATGAAGACTGCCGTATTCAATATTATCAGAAATATGTTTCCCCTTTTCCGCATCAGCGCTTAAGGAAAGAGCAGTTTCCGATGTGTTTCAATGCAATGCAGGTTCCTCTTGCCACCGCGTGGAGCGGATCCTCAGCCACGTGGAAAGGAATATTGACCTTCTCTGTCAGACGTTTGTCAAGTCCTCGGAGCAATGCACCGCCACCAGAGAGGAAAATACCGTTTTCCACGATGTCGGAATACAGCTCCGGCGGAGTCTGTTCCAATACGTGGAGGATGGAAGCCTCGATTCGCATGATGGACTTGTCCAGACAGCTTGCCATCTCCTGATAAGTGATGGTGGCCTCTACCGGGTGAGCTGTCATCAGGTTAGGTCCGTGTACCGTAAACGGTTCCGGAGCCTCTTCGAGGTTTGTCAAAACTGAACCCACAGCCCATTTGATGGCTTCTGCTGAAGGCTCGCCAACACGGATGTTGTGCTGCTGCCTCAAGTATGTCTGGATGTCGCTCGTGAAAACGTCACCTGCCGTACGGATACTGTCCTGTACAACAATGCCTCCGAGAGAAATCACGGCAATCTCAGTGGTACCGCCACCTATATCGACTACCATGCTGCCCTTAGGGGCTTCCACCTCCAGTCCGATACCGAGAGCTGCGGCCATAGGCTCGGAAATAAGATAGACATCACGTCCTCCGGCATGTTCCGCCGAATCCCTTACTGCCCTGAGCTCCACTTCGGTACTTCCGGAAGGAATGCCGACTACGAGTCTCAAGTTAGGGGAGAGGAATGAATGTTTCGTGCTGTTCACTTGTTTGATGAAACCTCTGATCATCATTTCGGCAGCCTGGAAATCGGCAATTACACCGTCCCTCAGAGGTCTGATGGTGCGGATGCCCGGTTGCTCTTTTCCGTGCATGAGCTTGGCCTTATGGCCGAGAGCGATACATTTGCCGCTTGTGCTGTCTATGGCGACAATGCTCGGTTCGTCCAACACGATTTTGTCATTCTGGAAAATGACCGTGTTGGCAGTTCCCAAGTCCATTGCCAATTCTTGAGTCAAGAATGAAAATCCCATATCTTTCTGTCCGGAATTATCTTGTTAATAATACAAATTCATATTTTCCGTAAAATTACAAAATAATCTTAAATTTGCCCAATAGAGTTATCATTAAAATGAACTGATATGAACAGAAAAAAATATCTTATAGTGATGGCGGCAGGACACGGGACCAGAATGCACTCCGAACTGCCGAAACAGTTTCTCGATCTCGCTGGGATTCCGGTGCTGCGGCGGACCATCACCAAGTTCATTGACGCATACCCCGACATCACCGTGATAACGGTGCTGCCGGTGGATGGTGATTACGAGCAGTGGTGGCGAGATTACTGCGCACAGTCTGACTTTATGTGCCCTCAGATGATAATCAGGGGCGGAATAACCCGCTTTCACTCTGTAAGGGCCGCGCTCGAAAAAGTGCCTGACGGAGCACTTGTAGCCATCCATGACGGAGTCCGTCCGATGCTGTCGGAAGGAATGATAAAGTCAATGTTTTCAGTCATTTCGGAGGACGAGGACATTCGCGGACTGATACCTGTCATCCCTATGGTGGACACGCTTAAAATTCTTAAGCCGTCTGCCGTACAGTCAGAATCCGGACATAAACTTTATAGCGAACAGGAGGAGAAACATGTTGACAGGTCCGAGATCTTCGGAGCCCAGACGCCTCAGATTTTCCGTTCTGAGGACATAAAGAAAGCGTACTCCCAGGCTTACGACACGTCATTCACTGATGACGCATCAGTCGCGTCCAGATACAAAATACCCCTCGTCTATATTGAAGGCGAGAGGCTGAATTTCAAAATCACGACGCCGGAAGACCTGGCGATGGCAAAGGCCATGCTGAATCCCGACATGTGAGACCGATATCGGAAGGTAGGCTCAACTTCCTATTCGTCAGCCATTTCTGATGGTGATGACTTCTTGGTGACGTCAGAATAACTGGTCCTTCTGTAGTCCTTTACCCAGACCTGTCTGTCGATGGCCTCATCCAGAGCGATCATCGTCTCTGTGGCGAGGATATATGGAATCTTCTGGACTGTATTGAGCAGAATCTCCATGAGGTGGTCATTGTCGAAACAATAAATCTTCACCAGCAGCGCGTACTTTCCGGTAACGAAATGGCACTCCACCACTTCAGGGATTTTCTTCAAGTGGGCCACTACTACATTGTACTTGTCCGCTTCGGACAATGAGATGCTGATGAAAGCGCAGATATTCAATCCGATGGCCTGAGGCTTTACTAAGAGGCGGGAGCCGGTGATGACGCCGTTCGCTTCCAGTCTCTTGACCCTCTGGTGAATAGCTGCACCTGAGACTCCGCATTCGCGAGCTATTTCCAAAAACGGCATTCTCGCATTTTTAACGAGAAAAGACAGAATTTTCTGGTCCGTCTGGTCAATGTGATATTTTATCATACTACTTACGATTTATTACTTCCGTTCTGCAAAAGTAATGATAATAATTTAAAATAAGTCATAAAAATACAGAAGAATCTATACTTTTATAACTTATTTTGATAGTTTACGATAAAACAATCACGAAAACCTTGCTAAGATTTCTTGACGAATTTTCTGCGGGAACCTTTCTTGGTAGGCTCCGAAGCCGCAATTATCTCTTTGCAGGCCTCTTCCGTCAATGACTGTGCATCAGTATCTTTAGGAATCTTGTAATTCTTGCCGTCCTGTTTGAGATAAGGACCGTAGCGTCCGTTGATGACCTGGATGCCGCTTTCAGTGAAGTCTGAAATCACGGTATTTGCCGCAGTCTTTTCAGAATTGGCATTGATGGCATCGATACATTCTTCCAATGTCACGGTCAGCGGGTCTTTGCCGCGAGGCAGAGAGACGTTCTTGTCCCCGTATTTGAGATACGGACCGAAGCGTCCTTTGGTGGCGATGATGTCTATGTCATTGAACTTGCCTACGTTTCTCGGCAGCATGAAGAGTTTGACTGCGTCCTCGAGCGTGATGCTCTCAATCAGCTGACCAGGAGCAAGATGCGCGAACTGCCTGTTCTCGCCTTCACCCTTCTGGATATACGGGCCATATTGACCGAACTTGGCGACAATAGGCTCTCCGTCTGCAGGGTCATTGCCGAGCTCGCGGCTCACGCGGCTGTACTCCTTGTCATTGAGCACCTCCTCCACTTTCTTGTGGAACGGAGTGTAGAACTCGCCGATGACCTTGTTCCAGACAAGCTCGCCCTGGGCGATTTCATCGAAGTCCTTCTCCACATTGGCAGTGAAATCATATCCGAGAATGCTGTGGAAATTCTTTACAAGGTAGTCTGTGACGATCATACCTATCTCCTGAGGCAGCAGTTTGCCCTTTTCTGCGCCGACGGTCTCGATTTTCTCTACTTCGCAGATGACGTCGTCCTTCATGGTCAGGCAGGTGACCGGAATCTTCTCGCCCTCCTTGTCTCCCTTGGTGATATAACCGCGTCCCGTAGTAAGAGTCGTGATGGTAGGGGAATATGTGGAAGGGCGGCCAATGCCGATTTCCTCCATTTTCTTGACGAGGGTGGCTTCTGAGTATCTTGAAGGAGGTGCAGTGAATTTGCAGTCGGACTTGAACCCGAGAGGGAACATCTTGTCGCCCGTATGCATCTCCGGGAGCACGATTTCCTCATCATCGGTCTGGTCGTCGCTGCCTTCCATATATACTTTCAGGAAGCCGTCGAAAATAACTTGGGAAGCCTGCAGGGCAAATTTCTCGCTTCTCTTGTCCGAAGATATCTTGATATCGGTACGCTCGACCTTGGCATCAGCCATCTGAGAGGCGATAGTGCGCTTCCATATAAGATTGTAGAGTTTCTGCTCCTGGGCCGTACCTTCGATGGACGTATTCTCTATATAGGTAGGACGTATGGCCTCGTGCGCCTCCTGAGCACCTTTGGAATGCGTCTTGTACTGTCTGGTCTTGGAGTATTCCTCACCGAAATTGTCCAGAATGAATGTCTTGGCAGTGTTTATCGCAAGACCTGAAAGATTGGTGGAGTCAGTTCTCATATAAGTTATGAGACCGCGCTCGTACAGACTCTGGGCCACGCGCATCGTCACGTTTACTGGGAATCTGAGCTTGCGGGAAGCCTCCTGCTGGAGAGTCGAAGTCGTAAAAGGAGCCGCCGGAGTCTTCGTCCCTTCTTTCTTGTCAATGCTGCTGATCACGAAGTTTGCGCCTTTGCTGTCCTCGAGGAATTTACGGGCTTCGTCAATGCCCTTGAACTTGGTGTCGAGCACTGCATTGACCTTGACATTGGCCTTGGTCCCGTCAGGATGGAAAACGGCCTCGGTGCGGTAGTACTGCTCTTTCTTGAAGCCCATGATTTCACGCTCACGGTCCACGACAAGTCTAAGTGTGACGCTCTGCACACGTCCTGCAGACAGCTTCGGCTGGATCTTGCGCCAGAGAATAGGGGAGAGCTCGAAACCGACGAGCCTGTCCAGTACACGCCTTGCCTGCTGCGCGTCCACGAGGTTCATGTCAATGTCCCTCGGTGTCTTGATCGCATTTTGGATGGCAGTCTTTGTGATTTCGTGGAAAACGATTCTCTTGGTATTCTCTTTCTTGAGTCCGAGAGTCTCGAAAAGGTGCCATGAGATGGCCTCTCCCTCGCGGTCGGCATCGGATGCGAGCCAGACCGTGTCTGCCTTTTCTGCAAGTTTCTTGAGCTCCGTGACCACCTTCTTCTTGTCGGAAGGGACCACATATTCCGGAGAGAATCCGTGCTCAATATCCACGCTCAGTTTCTTGTCCTGCAAGTCCCTGATGTGTCCGTAACTCGATTTGACTATGTAATCTTTTCCTAAAAAGCTCTGAATTCTGCCGGCTTTTGCCGGTGACTCAACAATAACGAGATTCCCCTCCATCGTTTCGATATTTTTTGTTAACGGACTGCAAAGTAAGGAACAAATCAGGATATTTTCCAAATTTTCTGTGTATTTTTGCTTTTTTGAAGATTGTTTTGCCCTCGACGGGCAATACCGTCAAAACTTGAATATTAGAGAAACTGATGACTGAGAATACCAGAAAAAAGTGCGTGAAATGGTTTTGGATAATCGTTTCGGCCCCGATAGCATTGATTTTTACATTGCTTCTGCTCGTATGGGCATTTGCTGACATCCCTTCCTTCGAGGAACTCGAGAATCCTGACAGCAAGCTGGCGACAGAAGTGATAGCCGATGACGGTCAGGTACTTACGACATTCCATATAGAGAACAGGTCCTATGTTGCATACGAGGACCTTTCACCATATCTGGTGCAGGCGGCAGTCGCTACCGAGGACCAGAGGTTCTACAAGCATTCCGGCATTGACTTCCCGAGTCTGGGCCGTGTGTTAGTGAAGACATTGCTCCTGAGCGATTCCAGTCAGGGAGGAGGAAGTACCATCACCCAGCAGCTTGCCAAGACGCTCTATCCGAGAGCTGATGTCTCCAGCCGCATTCCTGGATTTTCCAAGGTGAAGATGGTATGGATAAAGCTGAAGGAATGGATAACGGCCGTGAAGCTGGAGCGCGACTACACCAAGGACGAGATTCTGGACATGTATCTGAATGCGGTCTTCTTCGGAAGCAGCGCCTACGGTGTAAGGGCGGCATCCCAGACGTTCTTTGCCAAGGAACCGGCAGAGCTGACCGTCGAGGAGAGCGCGACATTGGTCGGAATGGTGAACAAGCCGACAAGATATAATCCGGCATTGCACCCGGACAAGGCCCTGGTCAGGAGGAATTTCGTGATCGGCCAGATGGAGAAGGCCGGGTATCTGACTAAGGCTCAGAGAGATTCGATACGAGAAGTGCCTATAACATTGTCCTATCAGGTTCAGGACCATAATGCAGGTCTGGCTCCGTATTTCCGTGACATGCTCCGTCGCGTGATGAATGCTGACAAGCCGGTGCGTTCCAAATATACATATAGGGAAGACTATGCTGCGGATTCGCTTTTGTGGGCGGACGACCCGCTCTACGGCTGGCTTAACAAGAACATAAAGCCGGACGGTTCCAAATATAATCTGGACAAGGACGGCCTTAGAATCTATACCACGTTGAACTACAAGATGCAGAAATATGCGGAAGAAGCTGTCTCTGAGCATCTTGGCAGGACTCTCCAGAAGAGTTTCGACAGGGATCTGCGTTCCAAGAGGAACAAGCCGTTCTCCAATGATGTGGACAAGGAAACACGAGACCGCGTGATGAAACAGGCCCGCAGATGGAGCGACAGATACCGTCTCATGAAGAAGGAAGGCGCATCCGAGTCGGAGATATTGAAGAGTTTTTCTGTGCCGACGCAGATGAGGTTGTTCTCATGGGAAAAGAAAGGATATATCGACACGACGATGACTCCGGACGATTCCATCCGCTACTACAAGTCGATTCTCCGTGCAGGCTTTATGGCGATGGAGCCTTCCACCGGACATATCAAAGCCTACGTGGGCGGACCTAACTACCGCTATTTCAAGTATGACAATGTCCGTCAGGGCAAGCGTCAGATAGGTTCCACGGTAAAACCTTTCCTCTATACATTGGCGATGCAGTCGGGTATGACGCCGTGTACGAAGGTGGTCAATGTGCCGCAGACGTTCATTGTCGGGGAAAACGAGTGGACGCCGAGAAGTACGGACAAGGACATATGGATAGGAAAGACAGTGACGCTGAAATGGGGATTGACCCACAGCTCCAACAATATATCAGCCTACCTGATGAAGCAGCTCGGACCTGAGCCTATGGCCAATATGATGAAGGCGATGGGTATCCAGAGCCACATTGACGCGGTTCCGTCCCTTTGCGTGGGTCCTGCCGACTTGTCATTGTACGAGATGGTAGCCGCCTACAATACCTTCCCGTCGAGGGGAGTCTATATCGCCCCTCAGTTCGTGACCAGAATTGAGGACAGTCAGGGCAATGTGCTGGGCGAGTTCACCAACCGCAAACGCGAGGCCATCAGTGAGCAGACCGCGTATCTGATGGAGAACCTTATGCAGGGCGTCATCAACAACGGGACCGGCGCGCGTCTCCGTTCTGTATATCAGCTGAAAGGTGAAATTGCCGGCAAGACCGGTACGACCAATGACAATGCGGACGGCTGGTTCATCGGCTACACTCCTTCCATTACGGCAGGCATCTGGGTCGGCGCAGAGGACAGACAGGTCCATTTCCAGAGTCTTGCACTCGGAAGCGGTTCGAATATGGCATTGCCGATCTGGGGCATTTTCATGAAGAAGGTGTTGAAGGACGGTACGTTGGGCATTTCCGAAACCGACAGGTTCATAGCTCCGGCCGGAATGAACATTGACCTGAGCTGCAGCGGCGGTGACGAAGATGCGGACCGCAAGGCAAGCAGTGAGGCGGATTATTATTTTGATTAGAAGTAAACTAAACAGATATGGGAAAGTATAACACTATCGCAGTGATTTATGGCAGTGACTCCTCTGAATGGGAGGTCGCCTGCAGAAGCGGAGAATACACGGCATCCAGGATTGACGATACCAAGTATGATGTATATGAAATCTTTGCGCGTTTCGGCAAATGGTCTCTCGTGGCGTACCGCAAGAAGAATTCGATGAGAGTTCCGTTCCCTGAAGAAGCGAGGCCGGAAGTGGACAAGAATGACTTTTCGGTTTCCGTTTACGGAGAGAAAGTCAAGTTCGACTACGTATATATAATGCAGCACGGCACGCCGGGTGAAAACGGTCTTCTCCAGGGCTATTTCGAGATGCTCGGAATTCCTCACAGCGGCTGCAGCGCATTCGTGTCAGCTGTCGCTTTCGACAAGTATTCCTGCAAGAGCTATCTGAGGGACATCGACTACGTCCGTCTGGCTCCGGATGCCTTCGTGCGTAAAGGTATGGATGTCAATGCTTTTGCACAAAAAGCCGTTTCCCGTCTCGGCCTGCCTCTGTTCGTCAAACCTACTGACGGAGGCTCCAGCTTCGGCATTACCAAGGTCAAGGAAGCTGATGCTCTGCCTTCTGCAGTGAATTTCGCATTTTCAGAAGGTCCGGCAGTGGTAGTGGAAAAATCCATAAAGGGACGCGAGTTCACATGTGCGGCCTATACGGATGACAATGGCCAGGTGAAGGCGCTTCCTGTCATTGAAATCATAACCGAAAATGAGTATTTCGACTATGATGCCAAGTACAATGGCCACAGCAGGGAAGTATGCCCGGCTGAGATATCGGAAGAGATGTCCTCTGAAATCCAGAAGGTGACAGAGCAAATCTATGCGCACCTCGGCTGCAACGGCATTGTCAGAATGGATTACATCTCTGCGGAGGATGGTCTCTACTTCCTGGAAGTCAATACGATACCTGGCATGACAAGTGCGTCGCTCGTGCCTAAGATGGTTCGCGCTGCGGGACTTGACATGACTTCATTCCTGACATCAGTCATTGAAAATTCATAATAAGGGGAGAGGTCGTCATGCTTCTTTCTGAATTTGTAAAATCCGGCACCAAGGTGCTGGAGTCGTTGTATCCATCCAAGGAGGCCCGCTCGATAGTCCTGATGCTGTGCGAGGAACTGCTTGGTACTGAGAGCTATACCTATATCGTAGAGCCTGCCTTCGAGGTGGACGGGAAGAAAATGCCGGCATTGACAGCGGCAATGGAGAGGCTGGAGAAGGGAGAACCTGTCCAGTACGTGTTGGGCAAGGCGACTTTCGCAGGGCGCGAGTTCAATGTGAATCCGTCAGTCCTTATTCCCCGTCCGGAAACTGAGCTTTTGTGTCGGGATGCCGTGAAGATGGCGACCAGAGTGTACAGGATGCGGACGTCCTATGGTAAGAATGCCATTCCTGTCAGGATCTTGGACTTGTGCACCGGCTCGGGCTGCATCGCATGGACTTTGGCATTGTCAGTACCAGGCGTCAAGGTTACAGGCGTCGATATCTCCGAAGATGCCCTTGCAGTGGCGTCAAACCAGGATTTTGCAGCGGATATAAAGGCGACCGGAGCATTGAAACCGGATTTCCTGAAGGTGGACATCCTGGATTGCGAGCAGGAATTCAACCAAGGGGAATTCGACATGATACTCAGCAATCCTCCTTATATTACCCAGGCGGAAAAGGCTCAGATGAGGACGAACGTTCTCGATTACGAGCCGGAACTGGCTCTGTTCGTGCCGGATGATGACCCGCTTCTGTTCTACAGGGCGGTTGCAAGGTGGAGTCAGAGGTTCTTGGAGCCTGACGGCGTAGGACTGACCGAGGTCAATGAAGTCCTCGCGCGTCAGACGGAGACGATTTTCCGGATGTCCGGCTTCTCTCATACCGAGATTGTAAGGGATTTCAATGACAAACAGCGTTATATCATCTACCACAAGTGACATTTGCCGCAAACATTTTTGTTAGGTGTGTTGGAAAACGGCCTTGCACGTGCGTGGAATGGGGAGTTTTAAGAAAAGGGGCCGACTAAAAAGTCCCGAATGGACCGCGCCGGGGCGCGGGATACCCCTAATAGGGGTCGCAGATGTTAGTCTGCGAGGGTTAGGAAGTCCGGAGGAGGGGGAACAAAAGACTTTTTGGTCACCCTCTTATTTTTCGTCACTTTGCATAATCAAAAACAAACAGAAACAGTATGAAAAAGTTATTGATTATGACTGCGTTCTTGTCCGCGATGTTGACAGGGTGTGAGAGGGTGGATCACACGGGCGAAATTCATTCCAAACCAAGTCCTCATCTGCCGCTTGACGAGGTAGCGAGGATGTTGTCCGCCCTGCCGATAGAAAAGGTGCAGATGCAAGAAGTGCACAACGCTGTATCTTCATCATCTTCAAATGGATATGATGAAGAATATATGATGCGCGACATATTCGCTTCTCCGGGAAACGGAGTGGGTGACAGTCCTGCTGAAACCAAAGCCTACACCAGGCCGTTGAGAGACTTGATTTCCGAACATCTGTCCAAGATGGAAAAGACCAAGTCTTCCGGCGGGGGAATGTCGGCGGACCAGTACATGGAAGCATTGGAAAACTCTGACATTCAGATATATTGGCCTGAATGCAACACTTGGGACGGAGAAAAACTGCCGATTCTTACCTTCGACCCGGGAAACGGTGCTGAGGTCAATGTGGGGTATCGTATGATACTGAAAGAGAACGGAGAACGTATTCTGGAAGAGGTTGTAGTAGATGAGGCTATGGCATCGGAAGAACCGGTCTGGGTGGTGAACCGGAATGATGACAGCGGATTCCTTTCATTGGAAAAGCTAAGGGAACAGGACCCTGAATGGGGAAACGGAGGCGGAAGTCTTGTCGTGAAGCCAAAGTCTTGGGTGGTCGAAACTCCAGGTGTTGTCAAGTCTCTGGTCCTCAAGGATTTCAAGATGCTAAGGAACTATGACTGCTGGTTTGCAGGTGCTTCGGAGTTCTTCATCAAATGCGGAAGTGTGGAGGACTTTACGGCCAGCACGGAAGCGGAACTTAAGCTGTATTCTCCGCGTATTACAGACTTTATGCTTGTGGTGCGCCGCTCCCAGGTGGGGCAGACCATACCGCTCAATGTGATGCTTGTCTCCAAGTGGACAGGGCAGCTGGACGATATCGCATTCTTGATGACGGAGGATGACGGCGGAACCAGAACGGAATGGAAATGTTCGGCTGTGGTGAAAGTGAAGTCCAGAAGCTATGGTTTCGACTTGGCCCTGCCGTTCAATTCACGGGACGATATCGTCTGGCGCGGACAGCTCTCTTCCAAATATCTGGAGAAGTACGACGGAATTACCAGCCGTTTAGGAGACGTGGAGGTTACTTTTTCGTTTCTTCAGCGCTGACGGTCATCTCGCACCTGCTGCAGTCGAATGAAAGTCTGAATGACCTGCCGTTGTTGTGGAGATGGAGCGGGCCGCCTAAGCCTTTGGTGCCGCAATACTTGGGACAGATGCCCAACTCGTATTTTATACAGTACTTGGTGCGCATAAGTTCCGCGTCTTTTCTGTGGCTGAGTTCGTATGCGTCATCGATTTTTTCTCCGCCTGCGGCATGGTAGGCGTTTCTGCTAAGGTGATTTGATACGTTGAACTTGTAGTCTATGTTCTGATTCGCCGGGAAATGCCCTTCTGTCTTGTCCGAGGCTGAGCCGGAGCGTCGATCCGAAGTCCGCAGATCAAGCATCGGCCTCGAGATGAGCGGAGTCCGGTCCAGTTTTTCCGCAACAGTCCGTCTTATTTCATTGAGAAAGGCGCTACTGCAGAATGGCATTGAACCGGTTTCCGTATGAACGGATGACAGGCGAAATGAATAGATACCTGCCTCCTTGCCTATCTGGCTTTCAAACATTGACCTTGCACGCTCTTCATTCTGGGCGGATTCTGTTCCGGCATCGAAACTGATGTCCACACGGTGTCCGTCTTCGGTGACGGCAGAGGCAAGTACAAGATAATGACTGTCAGGGGTTTCGGAAATGTTTATGGAGACAGTGGCGCCGATGGTGCGTTTGCACTGTCTGGCAGACAGTTCTTTTTCAAATGCAGAACTGATGTTTCTGAATAGGTTTATGCCCGGTCTTATATTGGGCACATTCTTGCAGCGGATGGTGCTTCCGGAACATACGTCCCCGCGGAATCCGATGATTTCTCCGTTTCTGTCAGTGAAGGCGAATCCGTCACCGTTGTTCAGAACAGGGACTTCGGAACTGCCTCCGCCGGATGAGCGTCTGAGATTCAGGCTGATCAGTATCTCATTGTTTTTCAATGGCTTGACTGATACGACTTTGCCGATGGCCTCGCCCATTCCTTTCGGGGTGTCCATGCTTGCCCAGTGTCCGCGCTTTCCATCGAGAAACAGTTCGGTGTAACCCCTGTTGAATGTCTTGTTGAGGTCCGGAGTGAATCCGCCTGATACTTTGCCGAATGATGCTCTGCAGTATTTGTCGGGATGCTTTCTTATGATTTCGTCGAGGGCTTGGGAATATGCTCTTACGGTGTTCTTTACGTATGAAATGTTCTTGAGCCGGCCCTCGATCTTGAAAGAGTCCACACCTGCATCGGCGAGGTCTTCGAGGCGGTGCAGCAGGTTGTAGTCCTTGAGGGACAGCAGGGCCTTGTTGCGGACGAGCACCTTCCCGCTGTCGTCAGTAAGGTCGTAAAGTGACCTGCAGGCCTGGATGCATTCGCCCCTGTTTGCGCTTCTTCCGGAAATATATTCGGACATATAGCATTGTCCGCTGTAACATACGCAGAGTGCGCCGTGTACGAAAAACTCGATTTCGCATCCGGTGCTTTCGCTGATTTTCCTGACCGTCTCGAGCGGAAGTTCCCTCTCGAGAACCAGTCTCGAAAATCCCGCCTGTCTGTAGAACATTGCCTTGTCCACATCGCGGATGGCGCACTGTGTCGATGCGTGAAGCGGTATTCCGAGCGTCTTTCCGTCCGTGCCTCCGTCAGCCATTTTCATTATGGCCAGGTCCTGGACAATGATGGCATCCACTCCGGCCTGCTCCGCTTTCAGCATCAGTTCCTCTGCTTCCTGCAGCTCCTCGTCGTACAGGATGGTGTTGAGTGTAAGGAAAATCCTTGCGCCGAACTTGTGAGCATAATCGCATAGCCTGGAAATGTCTTCAATGCTGTTTCCGGCCGCCTGTCTGGCTCCGAACGCCGGACCTGCAATATAAACGGCATCGGCACCGCAGTCGATTGCCGCGATGCCGATTTCTATGTTCCTTGCCGGTGTAAGAAGTTCCAATGTTCTCATTTCCAGTGATTTGAGTTTATCGGTAGCTGCTCTCCCGGGAAATGTCTTACTTGCTCAGTGAAGCGATAAGAGTCTTTGCCTGAGAACCGAACTGAGGATCGTTCTCCACCTGTTTGTAGAACTCTACAGCCTTGGCCTTGTTGCCTGCCTGCTGATAGAGAGCACCTACTGTGAAAGCGATAGCGCCTGCATTCTTTGCTGTCGGAGCAGCCTCGAGATATTTCTCGAAGTAGGTGATGGCGTCAGCATTCTTGTTGGCTTTCTGTGATGCCTGACCTGCGATAAGGTAAGCCTGAGCGTTTTCCTTGTAGCTGATGGCTGTTTCTGCGAGTTTCACTGCATCTGCATATTTGCCTGCCTTGAGCTGAGCGGCAGCGTTCTTGAGGAAAGTGGTGGAAAGAACTGACTTTGCATTGCCTTCCTGACCGTGGCGGGCTGCGAGTTCAAGATATTTCACAGCATCGTCATATTTGCCTGCGTTGCCGAGGAACTGGCCGTATTTCAGAGCTGTGTTCGCATCTGTTGTATCGATGGCCATGGCCTCCTCGTATCCTGCGAGCACGCCTGCGATATCCTTGTTCTTCATCGCTTCATTGACTTTGGCGAGAGCGATTCTCTTGCCTACTGTAGGAAGAAGGCTCTCCACCTCTGCGGTAACCTCCTCATTGCCATATTTCTTGGCAACTTCAGCAGCCTCTACGAATTTTGCCTTGGCATTTGAGAAATCCTTATTGTTGTAAAACTCTTTTCCGATAGAAAGAATAACTGAAGGGATTGCATTCTTGCAGTTGGTAGCTACCTCAGCACCCTCTTCGCCGAGAGACTCAGCCATGGTGAGAGCTTTCTGGAAATACTCCAGCGCGCTGGTTTTGTTACCCATTGTAAGAGCTTCTGCACCGCTGTTGTATGTAGCTGTAGCTGAAGCGAGATCCTGTGCGGACATAACACCGAACGAAAAGGTGAGAGCCGCCATTGCGAGAATGAACTTTTTCATAATATCAATGTTTTTAAATGTTATCAAATCGGTTGTATTGTGGCATAGCCTTTGGGGGGAAGAATAGTCTGTTCCGCCTGCGTCTATTCGCAATAGGGCAAAAATAGTAAAAATATCTTAAATTTGCATAAGAAGTTGTCAGTTATGAGGAACTATATATTACATGTCGTTATATTGTTGCCGGCGTTGTTGTTTTCAATAATGATGTCAGCGGCTGATTTGCCTACACTTCCTGTCGCATCCCAGATCAGGACAGGGGTGCTGGACAATGGTGTGGCTTTCTATCTGGTAACCAATCATACGGAGAAGGGAAAGGCGGATGTCGCCCTTGTCCAGAAAGGCGGTTACGGATGCGAGACGCCGCTTACAGCCGGATCGTCTGCCGTACATGCGATGGGCTCATTGACAATGCTGCCACATTTCCGCACGAACACTCCGTTCAATTTCCTTTCCGACAACTGCATCTGGCCGGGGAAAGACGGTTATGTCGCTGTGTATGAGGATGCTACCATCTACCGTTTCTCGAACTTGGAACTTTCACGCTCAAAGGATATAGTGGACTCCACCCTGCTGATGGTATTCGACATCATCGGCATGCAGTCAGAATATATTGGCGGAAGGTATTCCCCTCAGAACCAGGCAATTGTCGTTTCGGGAGACATCGATGCCGGAGCTGTGCTCAACAAGATGAACATGCTTTCGATGCTGGTAGTGAAAGGTCGTCCGGCCAAGGTCAATGCGGATTATGTCTGGCAGTCCGCGTCCGAGGCCAAGTATGAGAACGAGAAACTTTCTGTGCGTGGTCAGGCCACGATATCTGCGGAATACATTTATCCGAGAACACCGGAAAAGAACATGAACACGGTACAGCCGCTTGTCTCGCAGAAATTCGCGTCGGAACTCGGCATTGTCCTGAAAAAGCGTCTTTCCCGCGCATTGCGAGAGGCCGGCATCCCGGTTGCAGACATCTCATATTCATATTTCAGCAGCAAGGATGGTCCCGGCAATGAAAAAGTCAGGATTTCGATAACCACTTCGGACAAGTGTCTTGAAGAGGCATCAGCCGTGCTTTCCGGAACATTGGCCTCGCTGAAAACCTACGGCACGAGTCCGGAAGAGTATCGTGACGCACAGGCCGAGATGGTCATGAACATGATGCGCGAATACAGCGGCGATGTCAAGAGCAACACCGGCTACGTGGAGCAGTGCATTTCCTCTTATCTGTATGGGGCGTCATTGGCCTCCGCTGCCACGAGCATGGATTTCTTCATCAAGAAGAACCTTCAGGATGACCTGAGCGCAAGGCTGTTCAACAACTTTGTCACGGCCCTCATTGACAAGTCCGGCAATCTTACTTTCAGGTGCGTCTGCGATTCCCTTGCCGGCGAAAATGCATTCCGCAAATTCAACGCCTCTTGGACTCCTAAGGAAACAGGCTCATATACAGTAAGTTATGCGGACACATTGAAACTGAAGAAATCCTCATCGAAGCTGAAACTCAAGGCCATGTCACCGGAAACGCTCTCCGGCGGCCAGGTCTGGACCTTCGACAACGGGCTCAAGGTCATATTCAAATATACGCCTAAGACCAGGATGTTCCACTACCTCTGGCTGCTCAAGGGTGGTTACACGATGGTGCCTGGCCTCAAGCCTGGTGAGGGCGCTTACGTGTCCGATATGCTCGGGCTTTACGATGTCCCGGGAATGTCCTGCTACAGTTTTGCGCAGATGTTGTCTGCCAATGGAATATCCATGGACGGTGAGGTGACGATGTCCGACTTGCGGATAAGCGGTGCCGCTCCTTCATCCCGACTCCAGCTCCTTCTGCGTTCTCTGTATTCACTTGCCCAGAACGGCACGATGAACAGGGACGCCTACAACTATTACCGCGACTGCCAGAGCGTCAGGATGCTTGCAGGCGCGTCACCGCAGGCCACACTCGACAGCCTGCTGTTCCCGGGCAATGCCTGGTCCACATATAAGAGACCTATAACATTGGCAGATGATTTCCAGAAGCGCTCCGACAAGTTCTTCAAGAGCGAATTCTCCAAGATGAATGACGGTGTGCTCATCCTCGTGGGCGATTTCGATGAATATACATTGAAAAAAGACCTCAGCCGCTACCTGGGCGGGTTCAGTACCGACAAGGCGACGTCATTCAGGTCCAGAAGCCAGTACAAGTCCGGTTCGGGCAATGCCTGCAAGATAGTGATAGGGGACAGGCAGACCATGGACCTCGGCGCATCCGCCCCGTTGAACTACACGTCAGCGAATTATATGGCATCCTACATCGCCGGCATGGCACTGCAGGCAAGGTTGTCGGAAACATTGGCCCGCTCCGGCTGGTACGGCAGCGCGACCTGGGACTTCTCGATGTTCCCTGAAGAGCGGTTCAATTTCAAGATGCATTGTTCAATGTCGGAACGCATCGGTGTTCCTGCATCATTGGTCCAGGTGGATTCTGTGGGACTGATAATATCGGATGTCCGCAGGGCTCTCGTCACCGCTTCCATCGACCAGAAGGAACTGGATGTGTGCAAGTCCGTGCTGCTCAAGTCGATAGAGGCCAGGCTGTCGGATCCTCAGATGATCATGTCAATGCTGGCGCTCAGATATTCCTACGGCAAGGACCTCGTCACGAGGTATAAGGACAATATCAATGCTGTCAATGTCGCAACGGTCAATGACATATTGAAAGGTCTTGCTGGGGGCCGTACCGCGGAATATGCGGTGAGGACCAGACTGGAAGGTGAACAAATCATTGATACTCAGCGCTCTCCTGTGTTTACGGGAGTGATTCCGCGCCTGGTGGCTGCTTCAGATACGCTAGGAATAGCAAGACAGGCATTCAGGGTCATAGGCATTGACACTGCTGCTTATACTCCTGTCTGGAAGGATTCGGCAGCGTTCGTGAAACTTCTACCGCTGCTGCCTGAGCCGCTGAAATTCCAGCCGGCCGAACCTGTGAAAGTTAAGACGGATACGCTGACCGTGAATCCGGCCGACAGCATGGTGGTAAATCCGGTTGACAGCACAGTAGTTGTTCCTGCGGACAGCTCAGCAGTTGTTCCTGTGGACAGCACAGTAGTTCTCCCTGTGGACAGCACGATGACCGTTCCGAGAGACAGTATTTCGGTTATGCCAACGGATACTTCAGGTATTACACGATATTGACGTAATCCTTGATATCCTGTGGGGAAACCGGGTTGCCTCCCAGAATGAGAAGCCTCTCGACCACATTCCTGAGTTCACGGATATTGCCGGTCCAGCTCTTGTCCTGAAGCATCTTTATGGCCTGAGGCGAGAACTCCTTCTTCGGCATGCCGGACTCGGTGCTTACCTTGTCATTGAAATAATTGACCAGCAGAGGAATATCATCTTTTCTCTCATCAAGAGAAGGCACGTGGAGAACGATTACGCTCAAGCGGTGGTAAAGGTCCTCACGGAAATTGCCCTTCTCTATCTCAGCCCTCAAGTCCTTGTTCGTAGCTGCGATAACCCTCACGTCCACCTCTATGTCCTTGTCGCTGCCTACCCTGGAAAGTTTTCTTTCCTGAAGCACACGCAGGACTTTTGCCTGGGCCGCAAGACTCATGTCACCGATTTCATCCAGAAACAATGTTCCGCCGTCCGCCTGCTCGAACTTTCCCTTATGCTGCTTGATGGCAGAAGTGAAGGCTCCCTTCTCGTGGCCAAACAGTTCACTTTCAATCAGTTCGGATGGTATGGCGGCGCAGTTTACCTCGATGTACGGCATGGCGCTTCTGTTGCTCTGCTGATGAAGGCTTCTGGCTACCAGTTCCTTGCCTGAGCCGTTCGGGCCGGTTATCAGCACACGTGCATCGGTAGGCGCCACCTTCTCTATCATCTCTCGGAGATGCTTGATCGGAGCGGACTCTCCCACCATCTGCTGCCCGAACACCTTTTTCTTCAGGTTCGTGTTTTCCGTGATGATTTTAGAACGCTCGGTGGCGTTTTTGATGGTGATAAGTATTCTGTTGAGGTCCAGAGGCTTCTGGATGAAGTCGAAAGCGCCTTTCTTGATGCATTCTACAGCAGTGTCGATGTCCCCGTGTCCGGAAATCATTATGACAGCAGAGTCGATGCCATCTTTCTTCAGCTTCTCCAGCACTTCCGTACCTTCCATATTTGGCATCTTGATATCACAGAAAATGACATCGTACCTCTCTTTTCCGGCCATATCCAGTGCCGTCGCGCCGTCCTCGGCGGTATCCACGGCATATCCTTCGTCGGACAATATCTCTTTCAATGAATTTCTGATGGCTCTTTCGTCATCAACAACTAAAATCTTCATAATAATCTGATTTGCTAATCTGCATTCTTGGCAGCGGCTGCTGCCAATGCTGCTGCGTGCTCTGCCTTGGCCCTCTCTACTGACGGAGAATGTTTGAGGACGAATCCCGAACTCAAGTACTTGGTTCTCACGTCTTCGTCATTGGCAAGCTTCTCAGGAGTGCCGGACTGGAGAATCGTACCCTCGTAAAGAAGATAGGCCCTGTCAATGATGGCCATAGTCTCCTGGACATTGTGGTCCGTGATGATCACGCCGATATTCTTGTATTTGAGCTTTGCGATGATGTACTGGATATCTTCCACGGCCACAGGGTCCACACCGGCGAAAGGTTCGTCCAGCAGGATGAATTTCGGGTCAATGGACAATGCCCTTGCGATTTCGCATCTTCTGCGCTCGCCTCCGGAAAGCTGGATGCCGAGACTCTTGCGGACTTTGGAAAGATTGAACTCGTCTATCAGCGATTCAAGTCTCTCGTTACGCTCCGCCTTGGTCATATTGGACATCTCCATGACGGACATGATATTGTCCTCCACAGACATCTTTCTGAAAACGGACGCCTCCTGAGGCAGGTAGCCCACACCCTTGAGGGACCTTTTGTACATAGGCAGGTCCGTGATATCCTCATCGTCCAGATATATGCGGCCCCCGTTCGGAACAATCTGTCCTGTAATCATATAGAAACTTGTGGTCTTTCCCGCTCCGTTAGGTCCGAGAAAGCCGACGATTTCGCCCTGCTGCACCTCCATGGACACGCCCTTCACCACAGTCCTGACCCCATATTTCTTTACCAAATTTTCGCAACGAAGTTTCATTTCATTCTCTATTTTACATCCAGACCGAAATCCTTCACCAGATTGCCGATCTCTTCATTGCCGGAAATCATGGCCTTGGCCTTGTCCTCCGGCATGTATATTCTCTTTTCCACTTTTTCCTGAGGAATCACCTCGACGGCAAGACGCACTCTGGACGAGCCGAGGTCCTTCTGGATCTTGGACTCGAGTTCCCTGAGCAATTCCTGTTCCACCCAGGCTTTCTGCGAGCTGTTCTGCACATAAAATTCCAGAAGTTTGTAGGATTCCTTGTTTTTGACAGTGGTTTTGGTCGAGGACAATGTAGTGTAAAGTCTCGGCCTGCTCACATATTGCTCCGGTATTTTCTTCCAGCTCTCGTAAATCGCCAGGTCCTCAGGCATCTTGTCTGACAATGTTATGCCCGAAGCGCTGACTTCCTTCCTTTCTCCCTCTTCATTGATGGCATCAAGCGAAAGCGATGACGCTGTCTTGGTTGCCTTGCGTCTTCTTGCGGCAGGTGCCGGGGCGGGCTGTTCCTCTGCATTGGCCTGAGTCTCAGTCTGTCCTGCGTCATTGACCTGAACAGGAGTCGGCTCTGTTGCAGTCTGTACGGGGCTTTCGGCAGTCTCCTTCTGAGGTGCCGGTGTTTCGGCTGAGGCCTGGCTTGCCGTCCTGCTTTCAGGTGTATCCGCGACAGGACCGGATGCGGCAACTGCCTTCTCCACCGCTGCCGCCTGTCTTGCCGGTGCCGCCTGACGTGGTGCCGCCGGAACTGACTGGACAGCGTTAAGCGCCACCTCGCCACCTGACAGGAAGCAGAGTTTCATCAGGGTAAACTCGATGTGCAGCCTCGGATTTATGCTCTCCTTGTATCCTGCTTCGCACTGGGCCGTAATGGCGAGAGCATTGTACAGGAACTGGAGCGAACACTTGTCCGCCTGCTCCTTATATTTCTTTTTCAATGAATCAGGCAGCTCCAGCAATGCGTCCAGTGCCGCGTTCTTCGCCACCACCAGATTTCTGAAATGGTCGCTCAGAGATGACACGAAGTACAATGCATTGAATCCCTTGGACAGGATGCTGTCGAACTCCAGAAGTGCTGAAGCATAATCATTTGCAAGCATCTGCTCCGTTATCTTGAAGCCGTGTTCGAAGTCCAGAACGTTCAGATTATGCAGCACGTCCTCATACTTGACGTCGGTTCCGCAGAACGCCACAGTCTGGTCGAATATGGTCAATGCGTCACGCATCGCTCCGTCAGCTTTGCGTGCTATGATATGCAGCGACTCGTCATCTATAGTGATGTTCTCCTTGACGGCGATGCTGCGGAGGTTGCTGACGATGTCCGGGATGCTGATTCTGTTGAAATCATAGGTCTGGCATCGTGACAATATGGTCGGCAGGATCTTGTGTTTCTCCGTCGTCGCCAATATGAAAATCGCGTGTGCGGGCGGTTCCTCAAGAGTCTTCAAAAACGCATTGAACGCCTGTGAGGACAGCATGTGCACCTCGTCGATGATATATACGCTGTATTTTCCGATCTGCGGAGGTATCTGCACCTGGTCCATCAGGGCCTTGATGTCGTCCACACCATTGTTGGAAGCGGCGTCCAGCTCGTGGATGCAGTACGACCTGCCTTCCTGGAACGAAATGCATGATTCGCATTGGCCGCAAGGCTCCATGTCCGCGGACGGATGCTCGCAGTTGATGGTCTTGGCGAAGATTCTTGCAGCGCTGGTCTTTCCCACGCCTCTCGGTCCGCAGAAAAGATATGCGTGCGCAAGTTTTCCTCTGACAATGGAGTTCTTCAGGGTGCGCGCGATGTTGTCCTGCCCGATAAGTCCTTCGAAAGATGTCGGGCGGTATTTCCGCGCTGAAACTATGTATTGAGTGTTTTCTGACATTTTTTAAACTACTTCACACAAAGATACATAAAGTAATTTTAAATGCAATTGCGGATATGGGGGTTCCTCCCTCGCGGATGGAGAAACAGAGAGGTTGTTTTGAAAAAAATGACTATATTCGTGGAGAAATAATGATCACTTGATTATGTCATCAGTATTGAAGTACATTGTAAGAGCGGTGAAATACTTTTTCTATTTCACCATATTGCTGATAATCATCATGACCGTGCTTGTCCTGGCACATGTGCTGGACGGAAATATAAGCACGATGTTCAGAAACGGATACGACTCATTGTGGCAGATAGCATTGATGTTCGCGGCGATTTCTTCAGTTTATCCGATATTCGGATTCGTGAAGAAGGAGGCATTGATACCGGGCGAATATGCTGAGGTGCGCGATGGCGTAGTGAAGTATATGGAAGACAAGGGATATCGCCTGGAGAAGGAAGAAGGCGAGAACCTGACCTTCCGTAACCGTTCTTTCCTGAACCGCCTGTCCAGAATGTTGGAAGACAGGATTACCCTGACCAGAACGCTTGGCGGATTTGAGGTGGAAGGCCTCAGGAAAGATACCATAAGAATTATCTACGGACTCGAAAACGCACTGCGAAAAACGGAATAAGATTATGACACAGGAACTTAAGACCGTCGCGCGCTATTCAGACCAGATGAGCGCCGACTTTGCGGCAGGACTGCTCAATGCCAACGGTATCCCGGCCGAAGTTTTCGGTCAGGCCTCTGCTTATCCTTCTATCAATGCTGCCATCGACAGCCTTGAGGTGAAGGTCAATGCTGACAACTACGATGATGCCGTCAAACTTCTGGCGGCCAAGAGTGAGGCGGAATAGCCTCTATCCCAGGAAATTCTTTGCGGCGAAGGACAATGCTTCCCAGAATTCTTCTCCGTAAGCCGCTATGAGAGGTTCGCGTAAAAATTCATATACGCGGACATTCTCTCTCCGGCCTTTTTCGAAAGCATCCTTGCAGATTTCCCATCTGTGCAGGTTCAGCGCGTCTTTGCCGTTGGACAGTCTGGTTACCCTTATAGGATAGAGCCAGCAGGATATCGGTTTGCGGAATTTGCATTTTCCTGCGAAATAACTGCGTTCCATGGCGCAGAAGCAGTTCTTATGCTCATCGAAGAGCGTATATGCGCATTCCTCGGTCCCCGGACAGAGTGGAGTCACTATATCCCCGTCAACATCTATCTCGAAGAATCCCTTTTTGTCAATGACTTGTCTGCCGGACTCCTGCATCAAGTCGGAGAAACTCCCGTACGACTCTTCTATCTTGTCGATTTCCTCTTCTTTCAACGGAGCCCCGCTGTCACCTATTATGCAGCAGCAGCCTTTGCACTTTTCATAGTCGCAGGCGAAGTATTCCGTGATGACTTCTTCTGACACAAGGCAATCGCCAATCTCGAAGATTGTCCCGAATTTTCGGTTGTTTTCCATTTGTTCTGTTGGAAAAAGTGAAAAAAAAGAGTGACTAAAAGTGTTTTAGTCACTCCTGTATCTGGTTTTGTCCCAATACCTTATACACGTTGGCCGTATGAACGGTCTGTGGTGTTTACGGTGATGACATCATCCTGGTTGATGAAGAGCGGAACCATAATTTTGGCACCTGTCTCGAGTGTGCACTCCTTGAGGGCGCTGGTAGAAGCGGTGTTGCCCTTTACGGCAGGCTCTGTATAAGTAACCTTGAGAGTTACGTATGTAGGGAGCTCGCAGGTGAGGCATCTCTCATCATCCACTACGAACATCATCTCCACGTGCTGTCCTTCTTTCATGAGGTCTGCGTTCTCTACGACATCCTTAGGAAGGTGAATCTGCTCGTATGTCTCTTCATGCATGAAGTTGAATCCGTCCTCGTCTTCATAAAGGAACTGGTAAGGACGTCTCTCCACATTGATGGTCTCGACTTTTGCACCTGCTGTGAATGTGTTTTCGAGGATACGTCCGTTCTCGAGGTTACGGAGTTTGGTTTTTACGAATGCTGGACCTTTACCCGGCTTCACGTGCTGGAAGTAAACCAGCATACAAGGTTTGCCATTGAAGTTAAGGTACATTCCGTTTTTGAAATCAGCTGTTGTTGCCATATTCTTAGTATAAAATTGTTTCAGTCAGATTTTTACGCCGCAAATTTATAAAATTGCCTGAAAACTGCAAAATTTTGCTATCTTTGCACCGCTTTTCAGAGGCTGATTTGCACGGAAACGTCCAAGATTTCCGGAAAATGACTCGAAACCCCCTGAAAACGGCTTTGGAAGTGCTTGACAATAATCGAGAATGAAACCCGGTATGAAGATAACAAGTGCAAAATTTGCAGGCAGCAGTACGAAGGTTGAACAGAAACCGTCGCGCAAGTTGCCCGAGTTCGCCTTCATCGGAAGGTCCAATGTCGGAAAATCCTCACTGATAAACATGCTGACCGGAAACGGCAAACTGGCGATGACCTCCGGAACTCCCGGCAAGACCAAGCTGGTGAATCATTTTCTTATCAATGACAGCTGGTACCTGGTGGATCTGCCCGGATACGGTTATGCAAAACTTCCTGATTCTGAACGCGAAAAACTCAAGAATGTCATAAGGGATTATCTGAACCATTCTCAGGAAATGGTCATGCTGTTCGTGCTGATAGACGTAAGGCACGATATCGGCAAAGTGGATATGGACTTTCTCAACGAATTGGGAAACAGTGACATACCATTTGCGATCATCTTCACGAAAGGTGACAAGATGGGCCCGGTGGCCAGAGCGACACAGATAGAAAAAGACAAAAGACAGCTGTCCGAGTTTTGGGAGGAGTTGCCTCTGAGCTTCGTCAGTTCGTCAGAAACCGGACTTGGCCGGGATGAAATCCTCGGTTACATAGGAGACGTCCTTGCTGAACAGAAAGAAACAAACCAATAACTTTTATATGAACTGCCAACATAAAATGGAATTGTTTGCCTGCAGGGCCTCAAAAGACTTTGCCGCAAAAGTCGTTGCTGAACTTAACAAACTTCAGCCGGAAGGAGAAGGTGAAATTCATCTTGGAGATTCAGAAGTCACTGTCTTCAGTGACGGAGAGTTCCAGCCTTCATTTACTGAAAGCGTACGTGGAGCCACCGTATTTGTGCTCCAGTCCACATTCCCGCCTGCAGAGAATCTGATGGAACTGCTCCTCACCATCGATGCAGCCAAGAGAGCTTCAGCTTACAAAGTGATTGCCGTGATGCCTTACTTCGGCTGGGCACGCCAGGACAGAAAAGACAAGCCGAGAGTGTCTATCGGAGCCAAACTCGTGGCAAACCTTCTTTGCGCAGCAGGGGTGGACAGGATAATGACCTGCGACCTTCACGCTGACCAGATCCAGGGTTTCTTCGATATTCCTGTGGACCATATTTATGCAAGCAAGGTGTTCATACCTTACCTCAAGTCGCTCAACCTCGAGAATATGGCCATTGCAGCCCCTGATATGGGCGGCGCCAAGAGAGCCAACGCTTATGCCAAGGATCTCGCCTGCCCTGTGATCATCTGCCACAAGTCCAGAGAGAGGGCCAATGTAGTGGCTTCCATTACTGCTATCGGAGAAGTTGAGGGCAAGAACGTGGTTATCGTGGATGACATGATCGATACGGCAGGAACATTGACCAAGGCCGCTGACATCCTCATTGAAAAAGGTGCCAAGAGCGTGAGAGCCTGCGCGACCCACGCCATCCTTTCAGGACCGGCTTATGACAGGATCAATGCTTCCAAGCTCTCTGAGGTGTATGTGACTGACACGATTCCTCTTACGGCAGATCCTGCAGTGGACAAGAGCAAGATCAAGGTGGTTTCAATGACCGAGACATTTGCGAGAATTATCCGCAAGGTCTGCGACAACGAGCCTATCAGCCCTGAGTTTATTTTTTAAGACATTGGCAAATCCCTCTCCTTTGCGGAGGAGAGGGTAACATTATATTATGAAAGTTTTTCTTGCAGCATTGATACTTATCGGAATCGGAGTCGCCGGAATGTGTTTCAACATCATCTTCCGCAACAAGGCGTTTCCGCAGACCGATGTCGGGTCCAATGACAACATGAAGAAGTTGGGCATCAGATGTATGCGCGAGGAAGACGACGAACGTTTTTCGAAAACGGAAGGCGGAAAGAAGAACGGAGCGACATGTTCCGGTACGTACAGCGAGTCGTGCATCGGCTGCGGCTTGTATCCGTCAGAGAAAAAAGCTGACAAAAAGGGCTGAGGCCCGATTATTTATATAAAGAAGCCCGGGATACGGGAAAAACAATCTTCTCGTGAGAGCAGATATCAAGTATTAAAAAGATGAGTTTAGTAGCAATCGTAGGACGCCCTAATGTGGGCAAGTCCACACTTTTCAACCGCCTCGTAGGTATGAGGCAGGCCATTGTAGATGAAACCGCAGGCGTGACACGCGACAGGCATTATGGAAAATGCGAATGGTGCGGCAAGGAGTTTTCAGTGGTGGATACCGGTGGATATACTTCCGGTTCGGATGACGTTTTCGAAGAAGAAATCAGAAAACAGGTAGTAATCGCTATTGAGGAAGCGGATCTGATATTGTTCATGGTGGAGGCCGCCACGGGCATCACCGATTACGATTCGGAAATCGCCGACCTGCTCAGAAGGAGCGGCAAACCGGTAGTCGTGGCCGTGAACAAGGTGGACTCCGGTGAAAAGATGTTCGACACATATCAGTTCTATGGTCTCGGTCTCGGTGAAATTTTCAGCATATCGGCAGCCAATGGCGGCGGAACAGGCGACCTCCTGGACGAGGTGCTCAAGAAACTGCCGGAGGATACGGAAGCGGAGGACGAGCATCCTGGCGTTCCGCGTATCACCATCGTAGGCAAGCCGAATGTCGGCAAATCCTCTCTTACCAATGCGCTTCTCGGTGAGGAGAGAAATATCGTGACTTCCGTTGCCGGAACCACAAGAGATTCAATATCATCGTATTACAACAAGTTTGGCCACGAGTTCATGTTCGTGGACACTGCTGGAATACGTAAGAAGAACAGAGTCAGCGAGGATCTGGAGTTCTATTCTGTGATGCGTTCCATCAGGGCCATCGAGCACAGTGACGTCTGCATTATGATGATAGATGCCACTACCGGTATGGAGGCGCAGGACATGAATATCTTCAATCTTATCAAGAAGAACAGGAAGGGCTGCGTCCTGGTAGTGAACAAATGGGACCTTTTCGAGAAGGAAAGCAATACTCTCGCAGAGTACACCAAGTCGCTCAGGGCAAGGATAGCTCCGTTCAGCGATGTTCCTATCATTTTCACGTCAGTGCTCAAGAAGCAGAGAATCCTGGATGTGCTCAATGAAATCGGCCACGTGTGGGCCAACTACTCCAACAAGATTTCCACATCCAAGCTCATGGATGCCATGCTGCCGGAAATCGAGAACTATCCTCCGCCGATGTGGAAGGGCAAGCTCGTGAAAATCAAGTATATGACACAGCTTCCTACCAAGTTCCCGGCATTTGCGTTCTTCTGTAATCTCCCGCAGTACATCAAGGAACCGTACAAGCGTTTCCTGGAAAACAAGCTGAGAGAGCACTTCGACCTCACAGGCTGTCCGGTACAGCTGTTCATGAGGCAGAAATAAGAAACTTTCAGCAAATAAAAAATCAGCGGCTCATTTACGGACCGCTGATTTTTTTTTTATTTTTCTCTGAGAATTTTCAACTGTTGAATCTTGTAGGTGACCTGCTTGTAACTGACGAAGATCGTGACTTCGAATGTCTCGCCTCCTGCATTCAGGCGTCCCACCGCGTATTTCATATTGGAACGGCCTGCAGTGTGTGTGATTTCGAAACCTCTGGGCGTGTAGCTGTCGAAGAAGGCTTTCAGAATCTGCCGTGCCTGGTTCTTGCTCGAATCGCTCGTGTTCGAGATGACGGATATCTCCAGGTTGTCATCGAACCACGCAGCCAGTTTCTCTGCATCTCCCTGCCTGATGTACTTCGCGATAGGGATGAATACATCATATCCCTCATCCTGAGCATAAGAATCTATGCCGCAGCACATTGCTGCCGCAGTCGTGAACAAAACGATGAAATGTCTTATGCCCATAAGTGTATAACTTGCTTTTTTCGGCCCTTAATAACAGCAAATACCGAGCCAATTGGAAATCATCCCAAAAGAAGTTATTTTTGTACCCGTATGAAGATGACTTTGATTACAGTCGGAAAGACTGACGTGAAATGGGTTAGGGAAGGTCTGGACCTGTACAAATCCAGACTGACGCATTATATACAGTTCAATGTCGTGGAAATACCTGAACTGAAGAATGTGTCCTCATTGACCCGGGAACAGATAAAGGCTCGCGAAGGCGAACTCCTGCTCGCGCAGATCCGTCCGGGAGACGATGTGATTCTTATGGACGAGCACGGCAAGCAGTTCCGTTCGGTGGAATTCGCATCAATGCTCCAGAACAAGATGGCTTGTAGCGGAAGGGACATCGTCTTCGTGATCGGCGGTGCATACGGATTCTCTCGCGAAGTGTATTCCCGTGCCGATTCCAAGATTTCGCTTTCCGAGATGACGTTTTCCCATCAGATGGTCAGAGTGATTTTCACTGAGCAGCTCTATCGTGCATTCACCATAATGCGCGGTGAGCCATATCATCACGAATAACAAGTAATATGGCAGCATTGAAAGAGAAACTGGTAAAATGCTGGAAAAGCCTTTTCGGCAAGAACGTGTGGGCGATTCTGGTCGGCATAGCGTTCCTGCTCATGTTGGCGAACCTGTTCGTGGACAGGCGTGGAGATTTTTCGGATTATGCCACCAGGCACTTCGACAAAGTGCTGAACAAGCGTTTTGCTCAGCTTGAGGACTATATGCAGGAAGCATTGGACCAGAGCCCGGGCGGATGGCTGAAGCTTAAAGACGTGCCTGAAGATATGGTGATTTACCGCTATTACAGCGATTCGCTCCAGTCTTGGATCAATCAGTTTTCTCTGGACAATGATGATATCAGCCATAAGCTTGTAGTCCAGCGGTTCGGCAATCTCCGATACAACTTCGTGTCACCTCTCGTGGAGGCAGACACGACAGTAAAATACCTGAGCATCGGCCCTAAATGGTATCTCGTGAAATCATTGACAGACAGGAACGGATGTCGCGTAATCGGAGGACTGGAAGTCCGTAACACCTTGGATACCAGGTCGATAAACGGGGTAAACCCTAAGTTCCGCCTCTCAGACAGGTTTTCGCTCCACCCTATCAGTACGAGTGGCGGCTCCGTGATTTCGGTCAACGGGTATCCGCTCATGAAACTCATACAGGAGGCTACCAGGATCGCTCCGATACTGCCGGACACGACCCTGCTGTGGCTCTCCGCCGCATTCTTCGTGATAGGCGTGCTGACATTCCTGTATTTCAACAGGAGCCTCAGGTCAATGTGGTTTTCCATCCTGTCCATAACCGTGGCGATGCTTGCGTTCTATATAGTCGGATACGGAATGCAGAGCTCCGATACGCTGTTCTCGCCTACATTGTATGCGGACGGCCCTATATTGTATTCCCTCGGCGCGGTATTGATAATAAACATCTGGCTGGTACTGGTATTCGCCTGCCTCTACATCGCCGAGAGCCCTGTCCGGGAATTCATGAAGTCAAGCCTTGCGCACAAACGCCTGACCATCGCATTAGTGTTGCTTTCTGATATTCTCGTAATCGCTTATACGGCAGTTACTTTCAGAAGCCTTATCCTGAATTCCAACATATCCCTGGAACTCTACAAAATAGTCCAGCTCGGCCGCTTCTCGCTGTACATATATCTGTCCTATCTGGCATTGGTATCCACCATTCCGCTTTCCCTGCAGATAATCAGGATTGCCGTGTTCAATGATACGGGACTGAAATATGACGTGTTCTCACGTACCGGAAGATCCGTGTTCGCGATCTTCAGTGCAGTGTTTTTCCTGCTGATGTTCTCGCTGCTCGGAACGCAGAAGGAAACCAACCGCGTGCAGATCTGGCTGAACCGTCTGTCCATAGACCGGGATCTCGGACTGGAACTCCAGTTGAGGGGCATGGAGAATGCGATCGCGGCGGACAATTCCATCCCGGAAGTGATGGCAGCCACAAATGACTACAAGATTATATTGAACAGAATCACGGAAACCTACATGAACAGGATTTCCAAGGACTTCGACATAAGCGTCTATCTGTTCAAGGAGAACATCTCCGATCCGCAGGTGGCCAAGTATTTCAATGAAAGGGTGGTGAATGCTGTCCCGATTGCTCCTGAATCCAGATTCGTGTACAGCCGTACAGCCAACGGAATGGCCCAATATACCGGAATGTTCGTCTATTATTCCCCGAAGAACGGCACTACCAAGATGCTGCTCGGCGTGAATTCGAAATCCGACAAGAATGAGCGGGGCTATGCTTTTGTGCTCGATTCTTCATCTCCGGGCGCGGTCGTGATACCTCCGCAGTACTCATTTGCCAAGTACATTGACGGAAAGCTTGTCAGCTACAAGGGTGATTATCCTTATCCGACAGTGCTCAACGGCAAATTCAGGACGCATGATGCAGAAGACGTGTCGGAAAGGCTGTCGGTAGATGCCTACGTGCATTTCTACAGCCACCTCTATCCTGACGAGAGCATTGTCATATCCCGTCCGCGCATCGGTGCGTCCCAATACGCACTCGCGGCCTGTATGCTGTGGCTGGCGGCCTATTCCTGGATAAGCCTGATAGGCTGGCGGAGGAAGAAGTACGGCAATTTCGAGAAGAATTACTACAAGTCCAGGGTGAATACGGTGCTGTTCCTGTCAATGCTCATGACACTGGTGACGATGAGCACGATCATGGTGTTCTTCGTATATAAAAGAAATGATGCCAATGTGATGAGGCTGATGACCAGCAAGATCACCACCATCCAGTCCCTGATGGCGAACCGTGTCAGATACTGCTCTTCCTACAGTGATGTGGCTTCACAGGATATGGCGAGCATAATGGATGATATCGGAAACTACACCCGTTCCGACATCACGCTCTATACTCCGGGAGGCAGGGTGTTCAATACCACCGCACCTGAAGTGTACGAGAAGATGTTGCTCGGCTCCAGAACGAACCCTGAGGCCTACAGGAACATAATGTACAGCAACAAGCGGTTCTACATCCACCGTGAAAGCATAGGCGGCAGGAATTTCTACACGATGTATGCCCCGATATTCAATGACAAGGGCAAGATCCTCGCGATTCTGAGTGCGCCATATACCGATTCCGGGCTTTCATTCAAGCAGGATGCAGTGTTCCACTCGGTCTTCGTGATAACAGTGTTCTTCATCTTGCTGATAATCACCAGGTTTCTTACGACAAAAGTGGTGGACAAGATGTTCCGGCCGATAGTGGAGATGGGCAGGAAGATGATTTATGCGAGAACCGGCGGACTGGAATATATCATATATGACAAGGAAGATGAAATTTCCAGCCTGGTAAGAGCCTATAATCTCATGGTCCATGACCTCTCGGAATCCAGCAAGCAGGTGGCCCAGGCTGAGCGTGAAAGGGCCTGGAGTGAGATGGCGCGTCAGGTGGCTCATGAGATCAAGAACCCGCTTACTCCGATGAAACTCCAGATACAGAGGCTGATACGGCTCAAGAGCAAGAACGATCCTACCTGGGAAACCAAGTTCGAGGACATATCCCGCCTGATTCTGGACAGCATTGAAGTACTAACGGATACGGCCAATGAATTCTCGACATTCGCCAAACTCTATACTGAGGAGATGGTGCCTATCAATCTTGACGATATGGCATCCGACCAGATTTCGATGTTCGATGACAAGGAAAACATCAGTTTCGGCTATTTCGGACTGAAGGACGCGTGGGTGACCGGGCCGAAGCCGCAGCTGATACGTGTGTTCGTGAATCTGCTTACCAATGCCGTGCAGGCGATTGAGAACCAGCAGACAGAAGACAAGGAAGCAGGCCGGGAGCCGGAACTTGGCCATATAGTCCTGTCATTGCGAAACAGTTCGAAGGAAGGATTTTATGATATAGTATTGGAAGACAGCGGTCCTGGAATCAAGGATGAAAACCGCAGCCGTCTGTTTACTCCGAACTTCACCACCAAGAGCGGCGGAACCGGCTTGGGACTCGCAATCTGCAAGAATATCCTCGAAAGATGCGGCGGCGAGATCTTCTACAGCAAGTCGTTTGTGCTCGGCGGGGCATGCTTTACCGTCCGATTCCCTAAAGGCAAACGCTGATTGACAGAAATATTTATTACATTTGTCCGAAACCAACAGTAAAAATGCATAATATACCAGATATAATCATTGCCATAGACGGCTACTCATCGACAGGCAAAAGTTCCTTCGCTAAACTGATTGCCAAAGAATTCTCGTTCCTGTATCTCGACTCGGGGGCATTGTACAGGGCTGTGACCCTGTATGCGATGGAACATGGCATGGTGCGTGAAGACGGCAGCATTGACAAGGATGCGCTTGTCGCCGCGCTCCCCGGCATTGACATTCATTTCGAGTATTCGCCCGAAGGCAGCCATACTTTTATCGGTGACCAATGTGTGGATTCGCAGATCAGGACCCTGGCTGTGTCTTCTCATGTGAGTCCGGTGGCGGTGATTCCCCAGGTGAGGAATTTCGTGGATGATCTTCTCGTCTCCTACGGGAAGAACGGGCGCATTGTCATGGACGGTCGCGACATCGGCACGTCTGTTTTCCCGAATGCCGACCTGAAGATATTCATGGTGGCGGATGACAAGGTCCGTGCGCAAAGACGTCTGAATGAGATGGTTGCGGGTGGACAGAATCCCGATTTTCAGGAGGTTCTCGAGAACCTGAAAAGCCGCGACTACATAGACTCTCACAGGGAGACTTCTCCGTTGAGGCAGGCTGAGGATGCGGTGGTTCTGGATAATTCTGATATGACATTGCAGGACCAGATGGTCTGGATAAAAAAACTGGTTGAGGAAAGATTCGGCAAGTAAGTTATGGCAATATCCGTGGAAATAGACCCTGGTTCAGGTTTTTGCGGTGGCGTTATCCGTGCTGTAAGCAAAGCGGAGGATGTGTTGTCTGAAAGCGGGGGAAAGAAATTGTATTCGTTGGGCTCCATTGTCCACAATGAATCTGAGCTCGAACGGCTCCGCTCTCTCGGTCTCGTTACGGTGTCGGCGGAAGACCTGGAGACACTTCCACGTGGCTCCAGGGTGCTTATAAGGGCGCACGGCGAGCCGCCTGCCACATATCGTGCTGCGGACAGGTTGGGACTCGAGGTCATGGACTGCACCTGCCCCGTGGTGCTGAAACTCCAGAAAAGCATAAGGGAAGCCTATGCCAGGGTCAATGCCGCTGGCGGCAGGATTCTCATTTTCGGTAAAGTCGGTCATGCTGAGGTCCTCGGCCTTCTCGGCCAGGTGGACGGCGATGCTCTGGTAATCGAGAACATGCAGATGCTCGACGAGGCCATCAGTTCCGGAAAGATAAATCTGGACGCTCCTGTGGAAATCTTCTCGCAGACAACCAAGAGTCCCGCTGAATATGCTGCCATCTGCTGCGCCTTGGAAGAGGCGATGGCGAAGGAGCACGAAATGTCTCCGGTCCTTTTCAAGGGAACTGAACTTCTGGTGGTGCACGACACCATATGCCAGCAGGTTGCAGGGCGCCATAAACGCCTGTCTGAGTTTGCATTGTCCCATGACATCATCATATTCGTGTCCGGAAAGGACAGCTCCAACGGCAAGGTCCTCTGTGACTTGTGCCGCTCCGTGAATATAAGGACGTACAATGTGAGCGGGGCCGGAGAGGTCCGCACGGAATGGTTCCGCCCGGACGACCGTGTGGGGGTGTGCGGCGCCACGTCCACGCCGAAATGGCTGCTTGAGTCGGTGGCCTCCCGGATACGGGAATTTTGAGACTCGTACAAATTCTGACACATTATGGAAAGGGAAATTATAGATTTATACACACTTCAGACAAGTATCCGTTCTGCGCTTGAGGGCAATTTCCCCGACAAATTATGGGTTAAGGCGGAAATCAGCGCCATCAAATCAAGAAGCGGCGGACATTGTTATCTGGAATTGTCCCAGAGCGGAGACAGCGGACTGGTCGCCAAGTCTTCGGCGATAATATGGAGCTCCAAGTTCAGGATGCTTTCGCCTTATTTCCAGTCAGTTGCAGGCGTTCCTCTTCAGGAGGGAATCAATGTCCTCGTCCGCGTGCAGGTGAATTACAGCCAACTTTACGGTTTTTCATTGATAATAGATGACATTGATCCGGAATTTACCCTCGGCGACAAGGAGCGCGAGCGTCAGGCAACCATTGAACGGCTGAAGCGGGAAGGACTGATGGACAGACAGAAAGAGCTGGAAATGACGGCATTGCCTTATAGGATTGCTGTGGTTTCGGCTCCCGATGCGGCCGGCTACAGGGACTTTATGCGCCATCTTCACGAGAACGAATCGGCATTTGTCTTTCATACTGAGCTGTTCGAGGCTGTCATGCAGGGTGCGTCTGCGCCTTCATCCATTTCGGCGGCAATTTCAGCTGCTGCATCTGCGGAACCCGCTTATGATGCCGTGGTGGTGCTGAGAGGCGGCGGGGCGAAACTGGATCTGGCATGTTTCGATGATTATGAAGTGGCAGCGGCGATTGCAAGATGTCCGATACCGGTGCTTACGGCAGTCGGACATGACCAGGACTATCATATATGCGATATGGTGGCGTGGCAGTATGTGAAGACTCCAACAGCGCTCGCCGATGTTTTTCTGGATATATATGCTGCTGAAGACCAGGAGATTCTGTCGTACAGTTCCCGTCTGAAACTGGCATTTCTCGGGAAAATCGCCACTATGTCGTCAAATGTGGACCTGATGGAATCCAAGCTGAAGATGGCATTGCAGAATAAGATCAATGCCTTGTCGGCGAAGGTGGATGTGCTCGAGGCGAGTATCCTGGGCGCTGATCCGAGGCGGATTCTGTCGCGCGGATATGCGCTTGTTACTGATGATAGAGGCGTGGTGCTGAAAGCAGCGAAAGGAAAAAAGCCCGGAGACGGCATCAGAGTAGTGTTTTCTGACGGTTCTCTGGACTGTGAGGTGAAAGGCTGAAAAGTATTCTTTACATTTTCTTATTGGTTTCCAAACGGAAAATGTCTAAATTGGTGGATGTAGATTATGGAGAAATTCGATTACAAAGAAGCGGTGCGTGAGTTGGAAAGCATTGCGGCCAAGGTGGAAGACCCTTCCACGGGGTTGGACGACATTGACATGTATGTCAAGCGTTCAAAGGAACTGATTGCCGCGTGCAGGGCTTATCTGCGCACTGTACGTGACAAGGTTGACAAACTGGACACCATCTGAGGACGGAGGGTGCAAAACTTATAAATACACTTTCTATGGCAAAAAACACGTTCATATATGATTCGGATCCGTATCTGGCTCCCTACAAAGAAGCGATTGAAGCGCGTAGTGCCAGAATCGAAGCGGAGAAGGAAAAGATCGCCGTGGACGGTTCATTGTCCAAAGGCTTGAACAATCATCTTTATTACGGCCTTCACCGGGATGCTGACGGAGGCTGGGTGTTCAGGGAATGGGCTCCGAATGCCAACAGGATCTATCTCATCGGTGAATTCAACAACTGGAAACGCACGTCGGCCTATGCATTGACCCCGACGGGCGGAGGAAACTGGGAGATAAAGATTCCGGGCATGTTCCTCCATCACGGGGAACTGTACAAACTCTTCATCGAGTGGCCGGGCGGCGGAGGTGAGAGGTTGCCTTCCTACGTGCACCGTGTGGTGCAGGACCCTGTGACCAAGGTGTTCAGCGCACAGGTCTGGGAGCCTGAAAAGCCATATAAGTGGAAACATAAGGGACCGGGACCGAGGCAGCATCCTCTTATATATGAATGTCATATCGGAATGAGCTCCGAGGATGAGAAGGTGGCCTCTTTCGAGGAGTTCCGTACCAATGTCCTTCCTCACGTGGAGAAACTGGGCTATGACACGTTGCAGATAATGGCCCTGCAGGAGCATCCTTACTACGGGTCTTTCGGCTATCAGGTATCCAATTTCTATGCATTGTCCTCCAGGTTCGGGACTCCGGAAGAGTTCAAGCATCTGGTGGACGATGCGCACGGGCGAGGTATCGCAGTGGTGATGGATATCGTCCATTCCCACAGCGTTGACAATGAGGCGGAAGGTCTCAGCCTTTTCGACGGACGTGAAGACCTGTATTTCTACAGCGGCAGTCAGGGACATCATCCGGCCTGGGGCTCACGCTGTTTCGACTACGGAAAATCAGAAACCAAATACTTCCTTCTGTCGAACTGCAAATTCTGGATGGAGGAATATCATCTGGACGGCTTCAGGTTCGACGGCGTGACCAGTATGCTGTACTGGGACCACGGTCTGGGCCGCGACTTCGTCGGTTATGACAATTATTTCAATGCAGGGGTGGACGAAAATGCCGTAACCTATCTTGCATTGGCCGCGATGCTGACAAAGGAACTGAATCCGGATGCGATAACCATCGCGGAGGACATGAGCGGAATGCCGGGACTGGCTGCCCCGTTCGCCTCGGGCGGTCTGGGCTTCGATTTCCGGATGGCTATGGGTGTGGCAGACCACTGGATAAAATGGCTGAAGGAAAAGAGCGACGAGCAGTGGAGCATGGGCGAAATCTGGTGGGAGCTGACGAACAAGCGTTCGGACGAGAAGACCATCAGTTACGCGGAGTGCCACGACCAGGCTTTGGTGGGGGACAAGACGCTGATATTCAGGCTGATGGATAAGGAGATGTACACGTCGATGAACATTGACTCCAAGAATCTTGTCGTGGACAGGGGCATGGCTCTCCACAAAATGATAAGGCTTCTTACGTTGGCGACGGCCGGCGACGGATATCTGACGTTCATGGGCAATGAGTTCGGGCATCCCGAGTGGATAGATTTTCCACGTGCAGGGAACGGCTGGTCTTATAAATATGCCCGCCGGCAGTGGTCGCTGTGCAAACCGGACTATCTCAGGTACAAGTATCTGATGAACTTCGACGAGGATATGATCCATCTGTTCAGAAAAGAAAACCTTTTATCCTTCAGGCCTGAGCTGATAAAGGCTGACGAACAGGGTAAAGTGTTGGTTTTCCGGCGTGGAAATTATATCTTTGCAGTCGATTTCAATCCTACGAAATCCTATGAGGGCTACGCATTTGAGGCACCTGAAGGAGAGTGGGAATTGGAGCTTGACACTGACGAGAAGCGCTATGACGGTTTCTCGAGACTAATAGCCGGAGAAAAACACATTGCAGGTACTGAATTGAGAGTATATCTGCCTTGTCGTTGTGCGCTTGTGTTTAAGAAAACTAATAAATAGGATATGGCATTTTTGAAATTTAACAAGGCCGAGCTCGTAAACCTCTCGTATTCATTGAAGCGGGAGATTATCTGCGCGAACAAGACGGGGGCGTATTGCAACACCTCCATTGTTACGTGCAATACGAGACGCTATCACGGCCTCCTGGGCGTGCCTGTCGATGCTTTCGGCGGGAATAAATACATGTTGCTGTCCTCGGTGGACGAGAGCCTGCTGGCGAACGGCAAGCTGTTCAATCTCGGTATCCACTGCTATGGTGACATATATGAGCCGAGGGGCCACAAATATATCATTGACTTTACCGCCGACCCGGTTCCGACTGTGGTTTACAGGGTAGGCGAGATGGAGTTCGTGAAGAGCATTCTGCTTGTTCCGGACAAGGATCAGGTGATGCTCAAATATGAGCTGCGCAAATCACCTGCCGATGTGTCTCTGATTCTCAAGCCTTTCCTCGCATTCAGGAATATCCACAGTCTGACGAAACGCAATTCTGAAGCGCGGACAGACTATGAGGAAATAGGCAATGGTGTGTCATTCAACATGTATCCCGGTTTCCCTGACCTCAATCTCCAGCTCAGCAATTCTGCTTTTGAGTTCAGATACAGACCTGATTGGTACAACGGCATCACTTATTCTGACGAGTCGCGCCGTGGATTTGAATGTAAGGAAGACCTCTTCGTGCCGGGAGCCTTCACTCTGAAGATGAAACAGGGCGATTCTGTGATATTGTCCGCATCCGTGGAGGAGGAGAATCCGAGAATGCTTACTAGAAAGTACAATTCCACGCTTTCCAAGATGCGTGATATCGGAAGTTATCACGACCAGCTTCTGCACTGCGCTGACCTTCTGGTGCGTGACCGCAACGGCCATAAACGCGTAACAGCCGGATTCTCATGGCTTTACACCGGACTGCTCAGAGAGACATTGTACACATTGACTGGTCTTACGCTCTGCACCGGCAGAAAATCCGAATTTGAGGAGATTCTGGACAATCTCATCGCTGACAATCAGGAGCGTTTCCTCACAAGGACCACCCAGATCGAGGCTCCGCTGATGCTCGGACTCGTTCTTCAGGAATATATCAATGCAGGTGCTTCCGCAAAGAAGGTATGGACCAAATACGGCGACTTTGTCAAGAAGGTGATCTGCAGTTATGCTCCGGGCGTGAGAAAGGAAGTGTCCCTGCAGCCTAACGGACTGCTGTGGGCCCAGAAAGACAAGACAGCATTGACCTGGATGAATGCCTATATCGACGGCAATCCTGTTACGGAAAGGGCAGGATATCAGGTGGAGACCAATGCCTTCTGGTATGACATGCTTTCCTTCGCGCTGGAAATGGAAGGGAAATACGGCAAGAAGTCAGATGCTTTCGTCGCTGAGTGGACACCGATAAGAGACCTCGTGGCTGAGAATTATCAGAAGACGTTCTGGATGCCTGACAAGGGTTATCTTGCTGATTATGTGGACAATAACGGACAGAATACCGATGTTAGACCTAACCAGCTCTTCGCATTGGCCGTATTCCATCAGCCGGTGGACGATTCTGTCGTCGGCAGCATGATGAACATAGTGGACAGGGAACTTGTGACGGCTCGGGGAATCAGGACATTGTCTCCGCGTGATGAGAAATATAAGGGCGTCTATGAAGGAACTCAGCATGAGAGGGACTTGGCCTACCATCAGGGCTGCGCATGGCCTGCATTGCTGATGCCATATGCGATAATCAAGTTCAAGATGCATGGTGCAGCGTTCTGCAAGCGTGCTGAATGGCTTATGGAAGGCTTCTATGCCGATTTGAACAAGCATGGCGTGGGTGCGTTCTCGGAACTTTATGACGGAGACCCACCTCATGAGCCGCATGGCGCCATCTCTTCTGCAATGAGTACGGCGGCGCTTCTGTACATGGAAAGTCTGATCAACAAATACAAGGAGGAACGATAATGAGAGTGCTGATGTTCGGATGGGAATTCCCTCCACATATTGCCGGCGGTCTTGGAACTGCTTGTTATGGAATAGTGAAAGGTCTCTCACACTGCGGAGTAAGCACGATGTTCGTGATGCCTTCCGCTTCGGGTGACGAGGACCAGAGCGCTGCGCAGATCATCAATGCCAGCGACGTGCCTGTTCAGATAACTGATACTATGAATGTAGATGATTTTCTGGACAAGGTGCAGTTCGTGCATATCGGTACGAATATGGTTCCGTATCTGGACCCTGCCGAGTTCCACACCTTGGTGGAAGAGGACAGGAGGCGTCAGGTGCGTGATTTCTCCGTACATTACGGACACACTTACAAGTTCTCCGGAAAGTATGGCTCCAATCTTATGGAAGAGGTTGCCAGATATGCTATGGTAGGCGGTACGATTGCGATGACACATAAGGACGAGTTCGATGTCATCCACGCGCACGACTGGCTTACATATATGGCCGGCATCGCTGCCAAGCGTCTGTCGGGCAAGCCTCTTGTGGTTCACGTTCATGCCACGTCATTTGACCGCAGCAGCGACAACAACATTGACACCCGCGTCTATGATATCGAGAAACGCGGAATGGAAGCTGCCGACAAGGTGATTACGGTGAGCGACCTGACCAGAAACATAGTCATAACGAAATACGGCATTGACCCGTCAAAGGTCGTGACAGTCCACAATGCGGTGGATTTCAGCGGCAGGAGCAATGTCAATGTCGAGAGGGGAGTGAAGGACAAGGTCGTCACTTTCCTCGGACGTATAACATTCCAGAAAGGACCTGAATATTTCATCGAGGCGGCTGCAAAAGTGCTGAAGAGATGTGACAATGTCCGTTTCGTGATGGCAGGCAGCGGTGATATGATGAACCGCTCGATACGTCAGGTGGCAAGGCTCGGCATTTCGGACAGGTTCCATTTCACAGGATTCCTCAGAGGAAAAGAGGTTCAGGAAATGTTTGCATTGTCAGATGTGTATGTAATGCCTTCGGTATCAGAGCCTTTCGGAATCTCTCCGTTGGAGGCGATGCGTACTGGCGTGCCTTCTGTGATTTCCAAGCAGTCAGGTGCGGCTGAGGTGCTCAAATATGCCTTCAAGGTGGACTTCTGGGATGTGGATGCGATGGCAGACGAGATCTATGCGCTTCTGAAGTATCCGGCATTGGCCAATTTCGCCTCAAAATATGGTTTTGACGAGGTCAACACGCTCAAGTGGAACAATGCGGCGGTCAAGATCAAGAATGTTTATGAATCAGTGATAAAATAATAATTGACAGATATGAGTAAAAAAAGTCTATGCCTGTATTTTCAGATTCATCAGCCTGCCAGATTAAGGCTTTACAGGTTTTTCGATATAGGTAAGGATTCTCATTATTATGATGATTTTACCAATAGGACCATCCTCCGGAGAGTAGCGCAGAAGTGTTATCTTCCGATGAACAGCCTCCTGCTGGATCTTATCAAGAAACACAAGGGCGCGTTCAAGGTGGCTTTCTCCATTTCCGGTTCCGCTCTCAAGCAGTTCGACAGATATGCTCCGGAAGTGATCGACAGCTTCAAGGCATTGGCCGATACCGGATGCGTGGAGTTCCTTTGCGAAACATATTATCACTCACTCGCTTCGCTTGCATCTCCGGCAGAGTTCAAGCATCAGGTCCTGAAACACAAGGCCGCCATTGAGAGCCATTTCGGAGTTACTCCGGTGACATTCAGGAACACTGAGCTCATTTACTCTGACACCATAGGCGCACAGGTATATGAAATGGGCTTCCATACCATGCTTACCGAGGGAGCAAAGCATATCCTCGCATGGCGCAGTCCGGATTTCGTATATACCGACGACATGCAGCCTCGTCTGAAGCTTCTGCTCAGGAACTACGTTTTCAGCGATGACATAGCATTCCGTTTCTCGGACAAGTGCTGGAACGAATGGCCTCTCACGACAGACAAGTTCCTGTCATGGATGAAAAACGAGGTCGGCGCTTCAGGTGATGTCATCAATCTGTTCATGGATTATGAGACATTCGGCGAGCACCAGAGTTCTGCTTCCGGAATTTTCGACTTCATGTCATATCTTCCGACAGCTGTCGTTTCCGACGGTACTTTCGAGTTCAATACTCCGGCTGAGGTAGTCAAGAAGTTCAAGCCTGTTTCCGAACTTGAAGTCGATGAACCTGTCTCATGGGCAGACGAGGAGCGCGATGTCACCGCATGGCTCGGCAACGAGCTCCAGCAGGAGGCGTTCAACAAGCTGTACGCTCTGTATGAGAAGGTTGCATTGATCAATGATCCTGCCCTGTTCAATGACTTCGGACATCTTCAGGAGAGTGACCACTTCTACTACATGTGCACGAAATTCTTCTCTGACGGGGAAGTTCACAAATATTTCAACCCGTATGACACCCCTTACGAGGCGTTCATCAACTATATGAACGTTTTGAGTGACTTTATTATCAGAGTAGATGAGGAATATTCAACAAGTGTTGCTAAATTTGCAGCTCCGAAAGAAACCGAGAACAAGGTGAAAGCCAAGGCGGTAAAGAAGGTAAAGGAAGATAAGGCTGAGAAAACTGTGAAGAAGCCGGTCCGTACCGTGAAAGCCAAGGCGGTAAAAAAGAAGACTGAAAAATAATGGCAAAAGAGTTGAACAAACCTGATTATCTGTTTGAGGTCAGCTGGGAAGTCTGCAACAAGGTCGGCGGAATCTATACGGTGATAGCCACCAAGTCCCTCTTCCTCAGATCCCAACTGAAAAGACATCATATACTTATAGGTCCTGACGTCTGGATGGATACGGATGCGAATCCTGATTTTCATGAAGACCCGCTGTTGTGGCAGGACTGGAGACTAGAGGCTGCCAAGAGCGGCCTCCGTCTCAGAATAGGGCGCTGGAACGTGCCGGGCAATCCGGTTGCTATCTTAGTGGATTTCAAGCAGTTCCTTACGGAGACTGACGGCATTCTTACCAAGTACTGGGAACTGTACGGAGTGGATTCCATAACAGGAAACTGGGACTACAAGGAATCAGCCCTCTTCGGATATGTTTCAGGTAAAGTCATTGAAAGCTACTGTAATTTCTTTCTGTCACCTGCCGACAAGGTTGTTGCGCAGTTCCATGAATGGCAGACAGGTGCAGGTGTCCTGTATCTGAAATACAAGAAACTTCCGATAGCAACGGTATTTACGACCCACGCGACTGTCGTGGGCCGTTGCCTTGCCGGAAACAATCTTCCGCTGTATGACTCCATGCAGTCGTACAATGCTGAAGAAAAGGCGAGACAGTTCAATGTCACCGCACTCCATTCTCTCGAGAAGAAGTCTGCGGAAAATGCTGACGTGTTCACTACGGTCAGCGAAATCACTGCAATAGAATGTGAGCATTTCCTCGGAAGGCAGGTGGATGTGGTTACGCCGAACGGATTCGAGAACAGTTTCACGCCTGCGACCGACCAGGAGTATGACGAGAAGCGCAATGCCGCAAGAGGCAAATTGCGTGAGGTCGCTTCTGCAATGTCCGGCTGCGAGGTGGCGCAGGACGCTATCCTCATCGGTATCGGCGGACGTTACGAGTACAGGAACAAGGGCATTGACGTATTCATTGACGCAGTCTCCAAAATCAAGAACTCGGACTTCCGCGGCAAGGAGATACACGCATTCGTGATGATTCCGTCAGGTCATAACGGGGCGGACCGCGAACTCGTGGCCAAACTCTCCGGAAAGAGTGACAGCTCCTATACGACTCAGGTTACACATTATCTGATGACACCTGAGTATGACCAGATTACAAGGCGGTTCAGGGAACTCGGCCTGGACAATTCCAAAGACTCCAACATCAAGATATATTTCGTGCCGTCATATCTCAACGGTACGGACGGAGTGTTCAACATGAAGTACTACGACCTGCTCGTGGGACTTGATTTGGCATTGTTCCCGTCATATTATGAGCCTTGGGGCTATACTCCGCTCGAGAGCCTTGCGTTCCGTGTCCCTACATTGACCACGACACTTGCCGGTTTCGGCCTTTGGGTGGATACCCATTATAACAAGGAACATCCTGGTATCGAGGTGGTAAAGAGGACCGACTCCAACTATTTCGAGGTCGTGGATGCAGTCGCTTCACGAATCCGCGAGATCGCATTGGTAACAGACGAACAGAGAAAAGAATATATGGACAATGCCAAGGATGTATCATCCATCGCATTGTGGGAAAATCAGATCAAATATTATCAGGAAGCCTATTCCAAGGCAATCGACAAGGTCATTGCCGCAAATGGCGCTTATCCGGAAGTGAAAGAAAAACCAATTATGAAATACGAAAAAATTCCTGTCAGTACACCTTCTTGGAAGAGTGTTATGGTCGTCAGACATCTGCCTGACGCATTGAGTGGACTTGAGGAGCTTTCCAAGAACCTGTGGTGGTGTTGGAACGAAAGCGCCAAGGCATTGTTCAAAGCCATTGACCCTGAAATCTGGCACAACTCCGGCCATAACCCGATGGTGGTTCTGGACAAAGTGAGCCTCAAGAGGTTCAATGATCTTAGCAAGGACTCCACCTTCCTCGGTCAGTATCAGAGTGTTATGAATGAGTTCAGTGAGTATATGGCCGCAAAAGCCGACAGAAAGGATCCGTCGATCGGCTATTTCTGTATGGAATACGGTCTGGACTCTTCATTGAGCATCTATTCAGGCGGTCTCGGTATCCTGGCCGGTGACTACCTGAAAGAGACCAGCGACATGAACGTGAACCTTGTGGCTGTCGGTCTGCTCTACAGGTACGGCTATTTCACACAGGTCCTTTCAGCTCAGGGAGACCAGGTTGCCAAGTACGACGCACAGAACTTCTCCAGAATTCCTGCAAGCCCTGTTATGGACAAGGACGGAAACTGGATGACTACAAGCGTGGCATTCCCGGGACGTACGATCACAGCCCGCATCTGGAAGGTCGCAGTCGGCAGGACAGATCTGTATCTGCTTGATACAGACTATGAAGCAAACATTGACGAAGATCGTCAGGTAACATATCACCTTTATGGTGGAGACTGGGAGAACAGACTTAAACAGGAGCTTCTCCTGGGCGTAGGCGGTGTCCGTGCTCTCCGTGCACTCGGACTGAATCCTCAGGTGTATCACTGCAACGAGGGTCACGCCGCGTTCATCGGTCTGGAAAGACTCCGCGAATATATCCAGAATGACAATCTGGACTTCCCGGAGGCCCTCGAAGTAGTAAGGGCATCTTCATTGTTCACTACTCACACTCCGGTTCCTGCCGGACACGATGCGTTCGATGAAGGCATGCTCAGAAAATACATCGGACACTATCCTCAGCGTCTGAAGATCGACTGGGAGACAATGATGGGACTCGGCAAGATCAATGGCTCAGATGTCAATGAGAGGTTCTCCATGAGTATTCTCGCCGCGAACATTTCACAGAATGTGAACGGTGTGTCGATGCTCCACGGAAAAGTAAGCCAGGAAATCTTCTCCAACATGTATCCGGGATATCTTCCTGAGGAGCTCTATATCAGCTATGTAACCAACGGTGTGCATTATCCTACATGGGCATCCAAAGAGTGGAAAGCTATCCACGCGAAAGTGTTCGGCCCTGAGTTCCAGACACATCACTATGACAAGAAGTGCTTCGAAGGTATCTACAAGGTAGGTGACGAAGAAATATGGAATGCAAGAAAAGAACTGAAGTCCACACTTATCAGGGTGGTCAAGGAGAAACTCTCAAATCCTGCAGTGGCGAACCACTATTCTCCACGTCAGGTGGTCACCATCAAGGAAACTCTCCGCGATGACGTGCTGACCATCGGATTTGCAAGACGTTTCGCCACATACAAGCGTGCGACATTGCTCTTCTCGGACCTCGACAGGCTCGATGCCATCGTGAACAATCCTAAGATGCCTGTACAGTTCCTCTTCGCGGGCAAGGCGCATCCGGCAGACAAAGCCGGTCAGGATCTCATCAAGAGAATCGTGGAAATTTCCAAGCAGGACCGCTTCATCGGCAAGATAGTATTCGTTCCGGGCTATGACATTTCCCTGGCAAAGAGACTTGTGCAGGGCGTGGATGTCTGGATGAACAACCCTACAAGGCCACAGGAGGCTTCAGGAACATCAGGCGAGAAGGCAGCCATGAACGGCGTCATGCATTTCTCAGTTCTCGACGGATGGTGGGTTGAGGGATATAAGCCGGGCGCAGGCTGGGCTCTTCCTCTCAAGCGCACTTATGACGACCAGAACTACCAGAACGAGCTCGATGCAGCTACGATCTATACGACGATTGAGAACGAAATCGCTCCTCTGTACTATGACGTGGACAAGGCTACAGGCCGTTCTGCTTCATGGATTGAATATATCAGGAACACTGTCGCTCAGGTTGCCTGCAACTTCACCACGAACAGGATGCTTACGGATTACGTGAACCAGTACTATGCTCCTCAGTCAGTTAGGGCGGAAAGCCTGATTGCTGACGACTACAAGGTGGCTCGTGAAATCGCGTCATGGAAGAAACTCGTGCGCAAGGAGTGGCCTGACATCGAAGTGATCTCATATACACAGCCGGATTCTTCATATTCGCTGTCGCTCAAGAATGTGCTCAATGCAGAGGTCGTGCTGAATATCGGTGACCTCAAGCCTGAGGATATCGGAGTCGAGATTCTCTTCGCTACGACCGACAACAAAGGAAAACTTCATATACAGGACAAGTGTGATTTCAATATCGTTGAGGCCAAGGACGGTGTGGTGAAATACCAGACATCCATCCTTCCTGAACGTTCCGGAATGTATCAGGTAGCAACCAGGATATATCCGAAGAATCCGCTTTTGCCTCACAGACAAGATTTCGGACTTGTAAGATGGTTGTAGCCACAGGATTTTTCGACGGTGTCCATCTTGGGCACCGTTTTATTTTACGCACTCTGGTAGAAGAGGCAGCTGCACGTGGCGATGAAAGCATGGTCGTCACATTCTGGCCGCATCCGCGCAATGTCCTGCAGGATGATGCCAGGAATCTGCGTCTGCTTACCTCGATGGAAGAAAAGAAAGCGCTTCTGAAAAGCATTGGCGTGGACCATATCGAGGTTCTGCCGTTTTCCAAGGCTTTCAGCCGTCTGACCGCGGAAGAATACCTGAAGGAATATGTCATAGGAAAGTTCGGGGGCAATGCCATCCTGCTCGGTTATGACAACAGGCTTGGTTCCGATCTCTGTACTCCTGAACAGACGGCGGCATTGGCCGAAAAGTTGGGACTGGATGTCATAAGGCCTGAATCATATACTGCGGAAAGCGGTATCGTGGTGAGTTCCACCAAGATACGTAATGCGTTGGCATCGGGGGACATTGTCCTTGCCAATTCGATGCTCGGTTATGACTATAAGCTCTTCGGAGTGGTCGTGTCCGGCAACCGCCTGGGGCATACCATCGGATTCCCGACCGCGAACATGCAGCTGTACGAGCCTCTGAAACTCGTTCCCGGCAACGGCGTCTATCTGGTCAAGGTAGAGACACTCGGCAATGTCTATGACGGAATGTGCAACATCGGTGTCCGCCCGACCATAGGTTCAGGAAACACCATCACCATTGAAACGAACATCTTCGATTTCGACGAGGATATCTACGGTCTGGACATCCGCGTATCGTTCGTCTGCAAAATCCGTGACGAGGTAAAGTTCAATGACCTTTCCCTTCTTGCCGCGCAGCTGGAGAAGGACAGGGAGCACTGCCGGAATATTCTCGACAAAAAATGAGGGAATCCGCGTAATCCTTTGAAAATAATTACTTAACTTTACGTGGACGGGGAGAGGATAACCGCGGACAATAGCATTGAAACGTATGGATTTTCTGGATATTATATGGATTGTAGTCTGTATCGTCCTTGTGGCGGTGCCTGACTTGGTGTTCAATAATAAAAAGAAGAAATCCGCACGCGGCAGGACATGTACTTCCGGGCCGATGCCGCAGATGCCTGAGAATTTCCCGATGCCTCCGATGCCGTCTGTCCCGTCAGAGCCTGAGTCAATGTCTGAGTCAATGCCGACAGAAGACGAACCTGAGGATTTCCCTGTGTGGACTGAACCGGAAGAGATGGAGGAGCCGGTTGTGCCGCAGGTGCAGGCCGTAGAGCAGCCCAAGACGGTCGTGGAACAATCCAAGCCGGTGGTGGAGCAGTTCAAGTCGGTAGTGGAGCGGCCGAAACCGGTGGCGGTAAAGGAAGTGACCAGAAGACCGGCGTCTCCCGCACCTCAGACTGACAGTAGCCAGGCGGATGACGGAAAGAAACGTGAAGGACTGCGTGTGGATCCACGTAACTTGGTGATTTGCACGGCGATAATGGAGCCGAAGTTTAAAGAGATGTAGTAAATGCATCTTTTTTGTAATTAAGGAAAATTGACTATATTTGCATAACAAGTCAAGGGTTCTGTCCGAGAGGCAGGACTCGTTTTTAATTGTATAAGCGAAACGTAATTTTTATTATTATGGCAGAAGTTCATTATATGACACAGGATGGTCTGGACAAACTGAAGAAAGACCTCGCTGATGCACTTGCACAGCGTCCTGTAATCTCGGCCGCTATTGCAGAGGCCAGAGAAAAAGGCGATTTGTCAGAAAATGCTGAATATGATGCGGCCCGTGATGCCCAGGCTCTCTTGGAGCTCAAGATCGCGAACCTCAAGAACCTTGTAGCCAATGCGAAAGTCATTGACGAGTCTCAGATCGGAACCGACAAGGTCCAGATGATGAACAAGGTGAAAGTTGAGAATATGGCGATGAAGAAAGTCATGGAATTCACCATCGTAGGAGAGACTGAGGCTGACTTTGCGCACGGCAAGCTCGCATCCACCACACCTATCGCCAAGGCGCTTCTTGGACATTCCAAAGGCGAAATCGTGGAGGCTAACGTGCCTTCCGGTGTCATGAAATTCAAGATTCTGGACATAACACTTTAGTATATGGCTACGATTTTCACTAAAATCGCCAAAGGAGAGATCCCTTCATTCAAGGTTGCCGAGAATGAAGATTACTATGCTTTTCTGGACATCAATCCTCTGGTAAAGGGACATACCCTTGTCATTCCGAAAAATGTGGAGGACGACTATATTTTCCACTTGGACGACAAGACTTATCTCGGACTTTGTGAGTTTGCAAAGAAAGTGGCATTGGCCGTGCAGGCCGCAGTCCCTTGCAAGCGTATAGGTGTCTGCGTGCTTGGACTGGAAGTGCCTCACACTCACATACATCTGGTTCCTCTCCAGCAGGAGAGCGATATCGATTTCCGAAAAGAAAAGCTCAAGCTGTCCCAGGAAGAATTCCAGGAAATAGCATCATCAATCCTTTCCGAATATGAGAAAATTAAATAAAATCATCTGCCTGTCCGTGGCAGCGGCTGCTTTGGCATCCTGCGGCAGCAATGCCCGCATTGAGGGTACATTGTCAGATGCTCCGTCTTCTGAAGTTATCGTGAAACTGCTCAATGTGAACCATTACGACGTGCTGGATACCGTAAAGACAGATACCAAGGGCAGATATGAATATAAATTGCCTGTAGAGTCCGGCCAGCCGGAGTTTATCTATCTGTTCTACAAGAATACCCGCATCGCGTCGATGCTCCTGCAGAAAGGTGATAAGGTCAATGTGGTGTCAGACACTCTCGGAACATATTCAGTCACAGGCTCGGACGAGACATTGAAACTGATGGACGTGGAGAAGGATGAGGCGGAGTTCAATAACCGTTTCTTCTCGGCTTCCGCCCGTCTTGCTGATTTGAACCAGTCATCACAGGCGGCATTGGACCTCAAGAAAGAGATTACGGCCCAGTACATCGACTATTACAGAAGCAGAGTGAAATACGTGTTGCAGAACTCTCATTCGCTGACCTGTATTCCGGTTCTGTACCAGACTGTAGGTGACGGGATTCCTGTATTCAGCCAGTCCACGGATGCCATTCATTTCAGAAACATCTCAGACTCGCTCAAGGTCGTTTATCCTGATTCAAAATACGTCAAGGCACTTGCACAGGAAGCTGACAGGAGGATGAAACTGCTTAACCTGGATGCCCAGATCAAGAATGCCGGCACTTCCGGATTCCCTGATATGGAACTTCCTGATGTAAATGGCAAGAAAGTGAAACTCAGCAGCCTCGATACCAAGATGGTGATGATCTACTTCTGGAATTCTGCAGATGCAGCCCAGAAGATGTTCAATCAGGATGTCATGAAGCCTGTTTACAATGAATATCATCAGAAAGGCTTCGATATCTACAGCGTATCGGTGGATGCAGACAAGGCATCCTGGGCATCAGTGGTCAAAAGCCAGAATCTGCCGTGGACCAATGTCTCCGATGTCAGCGGTTTAGCAGCGGCTCTGTACAATGTTACAAGCCTTCCGATGCTTTACTTCATCGAGAACGGCAGCATTGTCCAGGCTCCTGGCGTAAAAGACGGCCCGACCCTGAGGGCCTTCCTCAAAGCAAGAATGTAAGCACAATCCTTTACTGTACGGATGATCAACATTTGCGCGATTGGAATAGGAAACAGGGCCAGGAAATACCTCGAGTATGTGGTGGCTAACCCTGACAAGGCCAAGGTATGCGCAGTCGTGGACACCGATCCGTATCGTCTCAAGGAGGCGCGCGACAGATATTCTCTTGCGGAAAACCAATGCTTTACGAATGTGGATGACTTCATCTGTTCCGGAATAAGGGCAGATGGAGTCATCGTCGCTACTGGAGACGACACGCATTATTCCATCTCACGCAAAGTCATTGAGGCAGGGATGAATCTGCTTCTGGAGAAGCCGATGGCGGACAGCATTGACCAATGCCGCGAACTCGTCGCCCTCGCGGAGCGCAGAGGTGTCATTACCTCGATGTGCTATGTGATGCGCTATCACCCTTACTATTCCAGGATAAAGGACATCGCCGTTTCCGGTGAACTGGGTGAGATAAAGGCGATCAGGCATCGTGTCAATGTCGGGATTGACCGTATGACACACACTTTCGTCAGAGGCCTCTGGGCCAGGAAAGAAGATTCCTCGCCTATTTTCATATCCAAATGCTGCCACGACGTGGATTTCATATTCTGGCTGATCGGACAGGATACGCCGGATGAGAAGATGGACATCCGCTCGAAGGGTAGCTTGACAAGATATTGTTCCGAGGCGGCACCGGAAAAAGCCGCCGCCCGGTGCATAGCCTGCCCGATAGAACAGGATTGCCGTTATTCGGCCGTGAACCTCTATCGCCGGCGCAAGGAGTGGATAGGAAACTTCGAAGTGGCCACGGGCAGAACCATCGATGATGCCATAGAAGCGGAACTCCGTACAGGACGTTACGGCAGATGCGTATATCATTGTGACAATGACGTTTTCGACTGGCAGACAGCATCCATTACGATGCCCTCCGGCCTGAAAATCGAAATTACCATGGACGGCATCATTGACCTGGACGGGCGCGTAACTGAGATTACATTTGCAGACGGGCTCCTGAAGGCAGAGGACAATATCATTACATTGACAAGAAATGACGGCTCACTCCTCAGGTCAGAAGATTTCAGCGAAATCTGTGCTCAGCCGCTCCATGCCGGGGCTGACATCGCCATAATTGAAGACTTCTGCAATGCTGTCAGGACCGGTTCGAGGACAAGGTGTTCTCTCGGGGACGCGCTCCCGGGACTCGAGGCCTGTTTCGGCGTGGAAGCAGGACTTTGCTAATCACGGAATTATTCATTATTTTTACAATTTCCAAGAAGGCGGAATGTACCGCCGGACAAACAGATAAATTTAGATAATATGAAGAAGTATATCATCGGCTCGCTCTTCGCCATCGCGGCAGTAGCCTGCACATCGGTCTCCACGACCACTACATTGAAAGGAAAATTCTCCGGAGCGGACGTTCCTGAAGAAATCACGGTGACTGTACCAGGAATGATTGATACCACCGTCCAGCTGCGCAATGCCGCATTCAAGCTGGAAATCCCTGTGAACAAGGCAGTCCTCGGTGAAATCAACGTGGGCGGTCCGAAAGGAAGATTCATTTCTGACGGAACTGTGCTTACAGTGACTCTCAACGACGGTCTCGTGGAAGTGACCTCCGACAAGCCTGCTGCATCAGTTACTGCGAAATTCAACGTTTTTGCAGATGAGCATAAGGGTCTGGTCGCATCGTATAGAAGCACAATGGTCGCAATCTCTGACAGCACTGGACTTTCCGCCCAGCAGAAGGACAGCCTCCAGGAAGAGTTCTATAACTCGTTCAATGACAAGTACAATGAGTTCAATACTGAAGCTGTCAAGAACAATTCTGACAATGTCATTTCAGTTATCGCTCTCCAGAACATCTATGGCGACATGTCCGATGCTGACCTCGAGAAAGTCATCGGCGGCATTGACTCGGCTGTAGTTGCCTCCAGCAGTTTCATATCCGCAATCCAGAAGGGTATGGAAGCGAGAAAATCCACTGCTGAGGGTATGAAGTTCACGGATTTCTCCATCAGGCAGCCGAACGGCAAGGATGCCAGCCTCTCTGACTACGTCGGAAAAGGCAAATATGTTCTCGTGGACTTCTGGGCTTCATGGTGCCGTCCATGCAAACACGAAATTCCGAACATCAAGAAGGTTTACGACAAGCATCACGGAAAGGATTTCGACGTTCTGAGCGTGGCTGTCTGGGAGAGGACGCCGAAGGAAAGCATTGACACTGCCAAGGCTTATGGCGTGAACTGGAATCAGATTGTAGATGCCAAGAGTGTACCTACGGATATCTACGGCATTGTAGGAATTCCTCACATTATCCTCTTCGGCCCTGACGGAACCATCATCAAGAGAGGTCTGTACGGCGAAGCTATCGAAGAAGAGGTCTCCAAATACGTGGAGTAATTGACAGTCAGAGAAAAAATAGCACTGTTTCCACATTCCCCCGGAGTTTACAGATATTATAACTCCGAGGGGATTGTCATATATGTGGGCAAGGCCAAGGACCTCCACAAAAGGGTTGCGCAGTATTTCGTGTCTCCTGACCGGCTCAATGCCAAGACACGTATTCTCGTTTCCAAAATCGCAGATGCGCAGTATTCAGTGGTCGATTCCGAAGCGGATGCGCTGCTTTTGGAGAACAATCTCATAAAGCAGTACAAGCCGAAGTACAATATACTCCTGAAGGACTCCAAGACCTATCCATGGATATGCGTCACCTCGGACGAATTTCCGAAAATATACCTTACGCGCCGAATCGTGAAGGGGAACCGTTATTTCGGCCCTTACAGTTCGGTGATTCATGCGAGGAATCTGCTGGAGTTCATTTCCGAGAACTATAAAATCCGCTCCTGCAACAACAAGATTACTTCAGACAGTGTGCTGCGCGGCAAATTCAGGCCATGTCTGGACTTCCATATCAACAGATGTGCCGGCTGCTGTATAGGCAAAATCTCGGTCAAGGAGTACAATGCCGAGATTGAGGAAATCGTGAGCCTCCTGAAAGGCGGGGCAAGTGAAGTGATACAGCATTACAGGCACCTTATGACGCAGGCCGCGGACAATCTCGAGTTCGAGCAGGCCCAGGTTTACAAGCAGAAGGTGGATTCCCTCCAGCAGCATTATTCCAAGTCGGTAATCACATCGGCTTCGGATACCAATGTGGACGTGTTCTCACTTGTGACCGATGCCAATGAGTCTTACGGCAACTTCATGCGTGTCAGAGGCGGCGCCATCATCCAGTCGCTCAATCTCGGCTTCAAGATGAACATCGAGGAAGAGCCTGAAGCTGTGCTGAGCGAATTCATTGCCGAAATAGAATCCAAATTCGGAAAGATCAGCGGGGAAGTCATCGTTCCGTTCATGCCTGATGTGGAAATGGACGGCGTTTCATTCAAGATCCCGGTGAAAGGCGACAAACTCGCGATTCTCACTCTGAGTACCAAGAACGCCAAGGAATTCCAGTTCAATTCCATCCGCCAGAAGGAGCATACTGATCCGGACCAGTACAAGTCAATGGTGATGGAAGAACTCCGGAAGGCGCTCGGGATGGATGTCCTGCCGCGCCATATCGAGTGTTTCGACAACTCCAATATCCAAGGAACGAATCCTGTGGCCTCCTGCGTTGTGTTCCGTGACGGAGTCCCGTCCAAGAAAGACTATCGCAAGTTCAAGATAAAGACTGTCATCGGGGCCAATGATTATGCGTCAATGAAGGAAGTCGTAAACCGCCGTTATTCCAGGATGTTGCGTGAAGATCCGGACGACCTTCCGCAGCTCATAGTCATAGACGGTGGCAAGGGACAGCTTGATTTTGCTTTCCAGGCATTAGCGGAACTCGGTCTTACTGAGAAACTTACAGTGGTCGGTCTTGCCAAACGTCTGGAGGAGGTGATCAGGGTGGGGGACCCTTATCCTCTTTTCATTGACAGGAATTCCTCTGCGCTTAAGGTCCTGCAGCAGATCCGTGACGAGGCACACCGGTTCGGTATCACTTTCCACCGCAGTCTGCGCAGCAAGAGCCAGATAGAATCTGCATTGACCCGGATCAAAGGGGTGGGGGAGCAGACGGAGAAACGGCTTCTGATACATTACGGCAGCGTGCCGCGTATCGCGTCGGCTCCGGTCGAGGACCTCGCGGCCTTTCTCGGCAAGGAAGAACTTGCTGAACGTATTCACAATGAATTGAATAGAGAAGATGAAGAATGAAAAGAAATTCAACACCGCGCTGAATCTGTTTATATTGGTGGGGATGCTGGTGGCGGTCGTGGTGACCAATGTTTTCAAGGTCCAGCAGCCTGGAGCCAGGCATTTCATGCTGTTGCTGGCCAGTGTAGGTGCATTGACGGGAGTCATCAATACGGTGCTCTCCGCCAACGGCAACATCTGGACGTTCCTGTTCGGTGTCATTGACGTGTCCGTGGCTACGGTCGTGGCGTTCGACAGCAGCATAAGGCCCGGCGGAGAACCGGTCTGGGGCAATTTCGCGCTGCACGCGTTCTATTTCCTGCCTATGCAGTTCGTCGGCTGGTGGCAGTGGCGCAAGCGCGGAGCGGATTCCCATAAGAAGGTCAATGCCCGCCGTCTGGATTCCCGTCAATGGCTAATGATGCTCTCCGGTATGCTGATCGGAATAACCGCAGGCTATTTTGTCCTGTGCAAGGTCGCCGGTTTCGATATTTCCGGAACATTCAGGTATCTTATTCTGTTTGACGCGATTGTGTTCGTCCTGAATGTGCTCGGGCAGATTCTGATGTCGTTCGCGTTCATGGAGCAGTGGTATGTCTGGATTCTGGTCAATGTGTTTTCCATCTTCCTGTGGTCGGAAAAGGCAATGTCATCCGCAGAGTCGAGTTATACTGTCGTGATGGTCATCAAGTATTCGTTTTATCTGCTGAATTCGCTCAATGGGCTCAGAATATGGTATGCCCTGAGCCGGGACTCTGGCAAATAGCCGCTTTTAGGCCGAAAATTTTATTTTTCGGAATTTTTTTATTTACTTTGCGGAACGTTATATGAGTAGTGTATTATAATTATAAACTTAATAAATTATTCAATTATGTCACACGAAGAAATCGTAAAGAAGGTGAAGGACATCATCGTTGATAAACTTGGCGCTGAAGAGTCAGAAGTGACTGAAACAGCTAACTTCACAAACGATCTCGGCGCTGATTCTCTTGACACCGTAGAGCTTCTTATGGAGTTTGAAAGAGTGTTCGGAATCAAGATCCCAGATGAGGATGCCAGCCAGATTGCAACAGTTGCTGACGCTGTCAATTACGTTGAGAAGAAAGTAGAAGAAAAATAATATCTTTTCTTGCTTACGACAAAAGAAGCCTGCTGAATTCAGCAGGCTTCTTCTATATCTGTATGTCACGGATTCATTACTCTGCCTTAGGAATGGCATAGGTGAATCTGAACATCGGCTGGTTCTTGTCAGCTTCAGGACCATTCAGGACGGCCTTGTAGTAACGGTGGTAGTCCATCATCGTCTGCGTCGTTGTCGTGCTTGCAGTGCTGCTTGACTGGGATGAGTACATCTGCTGCAGCATAGCGTAGTTATAGTAGTTGTTGTAATAACTGTTGTAACCATATCCGCCGTAACCGCCATATCCACCATAACCATAGCCGTTGTACATGCTGTTGTAGTAGTTGTAGTACATCATCTGCTGGTAGTAGTCGTCATTGTAATTGCTTGATGATGACGATGAATTGGAACTTGCTATGGTTTCCTTGGCCATGGCCAGCATCCAGATGTCGTAATTGTTTATTTTCGCGTCGTCCTTCAGTTTGATGACAGCCTGGATATGATGCGTGATGTCAGGTGCGTATTCACATTTCGACCTGTTTATGTCGCCCTGGTTCTCATCAGAAATGCTGGAGTCCGTAATGCCCGCGAATGTGACAGAAGTGTCAGTCGCGATACGGCAGGTAGGACTGAGCGCCGTAGGGAACTCATACATTGTCGTATAATCGTCCGGGAACTCGAACGGAAGGATCAGTGACGCTTTGCTTATCACGGCATCAGCCGGCTTGTCAGTGTTCTGGCTGATGATTTCCAATATCTTGTCTCTGAGCGCCTTGGCCTTGATGACAGGCTTGATGCCCCTTCCGCCCTCCATCAGGACGCTTTTTCCGGCCTTGCCTTCAAGAGCCGTGCTTGAATGTGTCGCCCTGTCGAAAGCGAGCTGCGGATATTTCGTGACATTTGTGGAAGACACTCCGTTCATGTTGTACAGGCTCAATGGGCCGAGGTAGAAAAGAAAACTTGTGTCCACCTTAGTCCTGGTGCCATAGTCAGCCGTGAACTTCAGTTCCGCGTAACTTCCGTAGATGGTACCGTCAATGACTGCGATAGGAAGCCTGAACATGTTGATTCTGCCGCCATTGCCGGCAGGGATGTCCGATGTTATGACAATTCCCGGGAACTTCGCCGTGTAATGGCTGATTGTATCCATGTCTTCAGCCTTGATGCCCATATACTTCTCGCCGAATTCCCTGCTGAAGTCGAAGGACAGCGAGTCAGAACCATTGTAAACGGGGATGCCGTCTGTTATGCGCTTTTTGGTATATGAGATCTCAGGATATAGCTTATTGTAGTTGATGGCCTTGTCCAGTTCATAGACATTCACGTTCTGCAATATGTACTGCTGGCTCGGGTCAGAGTACGATGTCGAGTCGGACACGGCTGACATGTGGAACTGACGGAAGACTGGATTCTTTCCGAAGTCGAGCGTGTCATTGATCGGAACAAGCGTAAAGGCCGCGCTTCTTGTGGTGAGCCCGAAAGTCTCGTCCTGAAGTGCTCCGAACGTGAATTTGTACATGCTGTAGCCGGAAAGGCTGTCGGCCATTTCCTGACGGATATCCTCTATCGGGAACTCCGCCGTATAGATATTGTACAGCTGGTTGTCAGGAATCATGGATTCCCCTATGGAATTGTCCACATTGACGCAGGAACTGCTGCAGATCATACCTGCGCAGACAGCTGCAACGGTAGTGACAGAACTGAAAATTCTCTTCATCTTTTAAAGACTGTCGTAAAAACTATTATACGCATCGACATAGGACCCGTCTTCAAATGACTTTGCGTCGTATTTCAACATCGGTACAGGCAATCCCTCACAGAATTCAGTAAGGCCTGCATCGATATTGTCCGAGCCTATTATGATACCGTCTGAATACTGAGCGGCAGTCTTCGCAAGATTTATGCCAGTAGGGTCTGCCAGCAGAGGTATGTCCTTCTCAGTAACGTCGCCGAACGGAACAAGTTTCATCATGTCCTCATTGAACTTCTCCGGCATGTCGTCATACAGGGAAAGGACGATTTTGCTGTTTTCGAATATAGGATCATCCTTGTAGGCCTTTTTGAGGTACAAAGGCAGAATCTGGGTAATCCATCCCTGGCAATGTATCACATCAGGAGCCCATCTGAGCTTCTTGACCGTCTCCAATACGCCGCGTGCGAAGAAGATCGCGCGTTCAGCATTGTCATCGAAGAACTTGCCGTCATCGTCGCGGTCGATCTGCTTCCTCTTGAAATAGTCTTCATTGTCAATGAAATACACCTGGATGCGGGCGGCCGAGATTGAAGCCACTTTGATGACGAGAGGCCTGTCAACATCATTGATGACGATGTTCATGCCTGACAGCCTTATGACTTCGTGGAGCTGGTTCTTGCGCTCGTTGATGCCACCGAATCTCGGCATGAATGACCGTATTTCTTTTTTTCGTTCCTGGATTCCTTGTGGAAGATATCTGCCGATGTGGGACATGTGAGTCTCAGGCAGGTATGGGAAAATCTCTGAGTTAACAAACAGGATTCTTTCGTCCATTTTCTGTTTTATTAAAGTGTTGTCCAATGGGTACAAAGTTAAGAATTTTTTTTGATATTTCGATAAATGATTATCTTTGGGGTCAATTTGGAGTATTATGGCACTTAATGAAAAGAAGATAGTCCGCCGCAGAATCGCGAATGCATATTTGTCTTCAGTAATCAGCATCAGTCTCGTCCTGTTGCTGGTCGGGGTCTCGAGTCTGCTTCTTGTCAATGCCCGGAGCGTGACTGATTATTTCAAGGAGAATCTCCAGCTTTCAGTCATCATGAAGCAGGGCGTGACCGATACTCAAGCATTGGAATACAAGAAGACATTGGACAGTTGCAAATTCGTGCATGAAACAGAGTTTGTCTCCAAGGAACAGGGGGAGAAGGAGATGTCCGAGATGCTCGGATCTGATTTCCTGAAAGTCTTCGAGGTGTCTCCCGTGCCGGTATCCATAAGTGTCAAGCTGAAAGCGGATTACGTCTCTCGGGACAGCCTGCAGGTGGTGGAGTCGTTCATCGGAGCATCTCCGCTTGTGGATGAAGTTTCCTGTCAGACGTCCCTTGTGGAAGCGCTGAATGCGAATCTAAGTAAAATCTCAGCCGTGATCGGAGTGTTCATAGCATTGATGCTGTTCATATCTTTCGTGCTGATAAACAATACGATGCGTCTGTCTGTCTTTGACCGCCGCTTCTCCGTACACACTATGAAACTTGTCGGAGCCACCAAGTCTTTCATCCGTGGGCCGTTCCTTGTCCGGGCTGCTTTTCTCGGACTGTTCTCAGCCGTGGTGGCATTGATGCTGCTTGTGGGAGTGCTTTTCTACGTGCGCTCTGAATTTTCGCAGCTGTTTACGATATTTACATTGGACAAACTCCTGATAGTGATGCTGATAGTGATTGCTTCAGGTCTCGTGATATGCTTGTTGAGCACATATATGGTAGTGAACAAACTTGTGTCGCTCAGCAAGGACGAGCTGTATTATTGATAATAGGAAAACATTGAAAATATGGGAAATGAAAAAATGCCGATTACGAAGAAAGGCTTGATGTATCTTCTTGTCGGACTGCTGGTTATGGTTGCAGGATATATTCTGATGATAGGAGGCGGGAGCAAGGACCCGGCTGTGTTCAATTACGCGATGTTCGATTTCCGCCGTCTTGTGGCTGCACCGATTGTCATCATCTGCGGAATCATCATTGAGATTGTTTCCATAATGAAAATATATAAAGATAAGGAGGAGAAGTAATTATGGAATGGTGGCAGGCGCTTGTTCTTGGAATAGTACAGGGATTGACAGAGTTCTTACCGGTCAGCAGCAGCGGACATCTCATGATGTTCAGGGAACTGCTCGGCGTGGATTCTGAGGGCTTTCTTGATTTTACCGTGACAGTGCATTTCGCCACGGTGCTGAGCACTATCATCGTGTTCTGGTCGGTTATCTGGAATCTGCTCAAGGGACTGTTCAAGTGGAAATACAATGACCAGACTGACTATATCCTGAAACTGATCGTATCAATGATTCCTATCGGAATTGTCGGCCTGTGTTTCAAAGATGCCGTCGAGGGGCTTTTTGCGGACAACCTTTTCACTGTCGGAGTCTGCCTGATCATAACGGCGGTCCTTCTCGCGATTTCCGACCAGTCTTTCAGATGGACTTCGCCCAAGGAGGATTCTGTCAATGAAAAAGGACCGAGAAATGGAATATCCTATCTGCAGGCGTTCATAGTAGGCCTCGGTCAGTCATTTGCTGTAGCTCCTGGACTTTCCAGATCAGGAACCACCATCGCCACAGGACTGATTTGCGGAGTCAAGAGAGAAAAGATGGCCCAGTTCTCGTTCCTTATGGTGTTGGCCCCGATTGTCGGAGAACAGCTGCTGGATATAATCAAAGGCTTCGGAGCCCCGTCTGCTGAAGCCGGAGTGGGTGCGCTTCCGCTTCTTTTCGGTTTTGTCGGAGCATTTCTGGCCGGACTGTTTTCATGCAAGGCAATGATTGCCATTGTCAAGAAGGCCAAGCTGATATGGTTCTCCATCTATTGTCTGATCGCAGCTGCGGCAATATTCATTTTTGCATAACATGGCGGGTGAAAGGTCATTGACTTTCTTTGCATCTGATGTGCATCTCGGCCTGGACCTGAAAGATCCGAAGGACCGGGAGGCGAGGTTCGTGGCTTTTCTCGAGTCGATTCCTAAGGATAAGACAGAATCGCTGTACCTGCTCGGTGACATCTGGGATTTCTGGTATGAGTATCATGATGTGGTCCCTAAGGGCTATGTCCGCGTGTTTGCGGCATTGATGGACCTGATGGAAGCAGGCGTCAAGGTGAATTTCTTCCAGGGAAACCACGACATCTGGTGTTACCACTATTTCCAGGATATGGGCATCAGGATACTCCAGCAGCCTTATGTCGTCAATATCGGAGGCAAGATCTTCTGCCTCGGTCATGGTGACGGACTTGGTCCAGGGCATTTCTGGTATAAACTTATGCGCTGGGGTTTCCGCGAAAAATTCTTCCAGCGCCTTTTCAGTCTTCTGCATCCGTACCTTGCGTTCAGATTAGGAAAGGGCTGGTCCAAGAAAAGCCGTGTGGCCAAGACGGTAGAATACAAATTCAAGGGGAAGGAAGAACCGCTATACAAGTTCGCGGAAGACTTTTCGGCAAAACGTCATATCGACTATTTCGTGTTCGGCCATTTCCACTGTGACGTGAGAATGAAGCTGCCGGGTGGTAGTGAACTGATTGTGCTCAAGGACTGGATAGACGGCAGCCCTTACATGTATTTCGACGGGATCTCCACGTTTTTCGGGTATTCTCCGAAAATAGAAAAATAAAGCGCCTGGAACTCCCCGTTGTCCCATTTCTTGACAAGATCCTCTACCTGGCGGTCCTCGCCTTGCGGATCGTAGTGCTTCTTCATGTTTGAACCGAAAATTCTGGCCACGCCCTGCCAGAAACCTGCGGCAATCCTGTTTTTATACTCCTTTATGATGTCGTAGGACGAGATTCCGACTTCCCTGTCAATCAGTTTCATCAGGAGTTGTCCCTGGCTGATGGTCATATGCCGCATCGGCTGTTCAAAAGCATTGAAAAGCTCCTTCTGGAGGACATTGACATATTTCTCTTTCTGCCGGTTCCTGTATTTGTCGTGCTCGAACGTGCTGTCGGCCCGGTGGATAAGTTTCCTGGCGACCAGAGCGTAAGGATATGTCTTGCTGAAGTTCCAGACGAGACGGTAATACTTCCGCCATTCCTTGCCGCGCCTCTTTCCGTAGAGCGAAATCATCGACGGATTTATCGTGTCCAGATAGACAGTGTCGCCGTTGACAATCTCGTACGGCAGATACTGCGGCAGACGCGGAGGAACCGGAGCCCGTCTCTGCGCCATCAAGTCGCCGATGCCCGGGAGAATCCCGAGAACCACTGTCATTGTCAATGTCAATATTAAACGGCGTTTTGTCATCGTTCAGTTTTATCCGAGCCCCAAAGTTACAAATTTTGTTCAGAAGCGGTCATCTTTTCCGAGTTTTTGGGTCAATGTCGTTTTCCGGTCGATATGAAATGTCGAAAAAACGCGAATGATAAAATTTTCACATCACGTAATCGCCTGACATTGCATATTTTAAGTGACGAAAAATTTTGTCGAAAAACTATAAAAATATTCCGAATAATGTTTGTTTTTCAATATTTTTTACTAACTTTGCAATCCCAAAATTGAGGAGAAGTTCGCCCAACCAGCTGATGCTCAAAGATTTAGGGAATTTGGGAAAAAATTTTAAAGTAATACAGCAATGTTACAACCAAAGAAAACAAAGTTTAGAAGGGAACAGAAAAACCGCATGAAGGGTATGTCCCAGAGGGGCAGCCAGCTTGCATTCGGCTCTTTCGGTCTTAAAACCCTTGAGAATTGTTGGCTTACATCGCAGCAGATTGAGGCTGCCCGTCAGGCAATCTCACGTTATATGAACCGTGAGGGTCAGATTTGGATCAGGGTGTTCCCTGCCAAGCCATTCACCAAGAAGCCTCTCGATACCCGTATGGGTAAAGGTAAGGGTGATCCTCAGGGATTTGTATGCCCGATTACTCCTGGCAGAATTCTCTTCGAGGCAGAGGGTGTTTCTCTCGAGATTGCAAAAGAGGCTATGCGCCTTGCAGCTCACAAGCTCCCTATCGCTACGAAGTTTATCGTCCGCAGGGATTATGTAGAATAGTTTAATGGAGAAGAAAATGAAAATATCTGAAGTTCGCGAAATGTCCGTAGCAGATTTACGTGACCGCATTGCAGTGGAGAAAGCAAATCTTGACACGATGAAGATGAATCACGCTATCTCTCCATTAGAGGACACATCCAAGTTTAAGAAAACAAGAAAGGACATCGTCCGCATGATGGCTGTCCTCTCTCAGAAAGAAAAAGAACAGAACTAATTAGATGCCCTATGGAAAGAAATCTTCGTAAGGAAAGAATAGGTGTTGTAGTCAGCAACAAGATGGACAAGACCATCGTAGTTGCCGTTGAGACTAAAGGTAAACACCCTATGTATGGTAAGTTCATTAACAAGACCACTAAATTTGTCGCTCAGGATGACAAGAACGAGTGCAGCGAAGGTGATACCGTGCGCATTATGGAAACCCGTCCTTTGAGCAAGACCAAAAGGTGGAGATTAGTTGAAATTGTAGAAAAAGTCAAATAGCGATGATACAGCAGGAAACACGTTTACAGGTGGCAGACAACAGCGGTGCAAAGGAAGTTCTTTGTATCCGTGTTCTGGGTGGAACCCGTCACCGTTATGCATCTGTCGGCGATAAGATCGTCGTAGCAGTAAAGAGTGCCATTTCAGGTGGAGATGCCAAGAAAGGCTCTGTATCCAAAGCTGTTGTGGTCCGCACCAAGAAGGAAATCCGCAGACCGGATGGATCATATATCCGCTTTGATGATAACGCCTGTGTTCTTTTGAACAATGCAGGTGAACTCAGGGGCACACGTATCTTTGGCCCGGTTGCCAGAGAGCTCCGTGAGAATTATATGAAGATCGTTTCACTGGCACCGGAGGTCCTTTAATTTTAAGAAGTATGAAAAAGTTTCACGTAAAGAAAGGCGATACCGTATTTGTTAATGCCGGTAATGATAAAGGCAAGACAGGAAAAGTCCTCTCTGTGATTACAGACAAGGATCGTGTCATTGTCGAGGGTATCAATGTTGTCAGCAGACATACCAAACCTAATGCAAAGGCACCTCAGGGCGGTATCATAAAGAAAGAGGCTGGTATCCACATTTCCAATGTCCAGCTTCTCGATCCTAAGAGCACGGCTTCCAAGCCGATACCTGTTCGCGTCGGATACAAGTTTGTTGATGGCAAGAAGGTACGTTATTCTAAAAAATCTGGAGAGGAGATTAAATAGTTATGGCAAAGAAAACTACTAAGAACGCAGCAGAAGCGCAGATGTTGCCTGCTGGATATGTTCCGGAGCTCAAGACCGTTTACAAGGAGCAGATTGTCCCTGCCCTTATGAAGCAGTTCTCTTACACAACAGTTATGCAGGTTCCAAGACTTGTCAAGATCACCATCAATGAGGGTGTCGGCGAGGCTTCCCAGAACCAGTCACACGACAAGAAACTCGTTGAGGAGGCAGCAGCTGAGCTTACAACAATCGTAGGACAGAAGGCGGTTCTCACTTCTTCAAGAAAAGATATCGCCAACTTCCACCTCCGTAAAGGTCAGCCGATCGGTGTGAAAGTTACTCTCCGTAATGTGAAGATGTATGAGTTCCTCGAAAGACTCATCCGTGTTTCTCTTCCTCGTATCCGTGACTTCAACGGTATCTCTGAGAAACTCGACGGCAACGGTAACTATACTCTCGGTCTCAAGGAGCAGATTATCTTCCCTGAAATCGACATGGACAAGAACCCGCGCGTTCACGGAATGGAAATCACTTTCGTAACCACAGCCAAGTCTGATGAAGAGGCTTACGCTCTTCTGAAAGAGTTCGGTCTGCCATTCAAGAAACATAACAACTAAAAGAGTATACAATGGCAAAAGAATCAATGAAAGCCCGCGAAGTAAAACGCGCGAAATTAGTTGCAAAATACGCCGAGAAGCGTAAAGCTCTTAAAGAGGCAGGCGACTGGGCAGCTCTTGACAAGCTCCCTAAGAACTCTTCAGCTGTACGTCTTCACAATCGTTGCTCCCTGACTGGACGTCCAAAAGGCTATATGCGTGCATTCGGCCTCAGCCGTATCCAGTTCCGTGAAATGGCAAGCAACGGTCTTATTCCGGGCGTAAAGAAAGCAAGCTGGTAGAGCTTTATAGCATACATTATATTTATTATTAACAATCGGATATCGGGCGTCATCAGGACGCCGGTTCGCAAAAAACAAAAGAAATGCCTGATCCAATTGCAGATTTCCTTACTCGTGTGCGCAACGCATACCGTGCAGGAAACAAAGTTGTTGAAGTTCCTTCTTCAAAGATGAAGGTGGCCATCACCAAGATTCTTTGCGAGAAAGGTTACATCCTCAGCTACAAGGTTGTTGAAGGAACCCCTTCAAACACTATCAAAATCGCTCTCAAGTACCATCCGCAGACCAAGCAGGCAGCTATCAAGAAGATTGTCCGCGTTTCTACTCCAGGTCTGAGACAGTACACCGATGTAAAAGAGATGCCAAGAGTTCTCAACGGACTCGGAATCGCAATCCTCTCCACATCCAAGGGTGTCATCACTGACAAAGAGGCTAAAGATCTCAACGTCGGCGGTGAAGTAGTATGCTATGTTTATTAATATTAAAAGAAACAGATAATGTCAAGAATTGGTAAATTACCTGTAAGCCTTCCGGACAAGGTGAGCGTTGAGCTCCTTCCTGGCAACGTTGTGAAGGTTAAAGGACCTCTCGGCGAGCTTTCTCAGAAAGTTGATGCGGATATTACCGTGACCGTAGAGGACAAAGAAGTGAAATTCACCCGTCCTACCGATCTCCCGAGACATCGCTCTATGCACGGTCTCTATCGTGCTCTCGTACACAATATGGTAGTGGGCGTTTCTACCGGGTTTGAGATCAAACAGGAACTCGTCGGTGTCGGTTTCCGTGTAGATGTAAAAGGTCAGCTTCTGACTTTCGCACTCGGTTATTCACACGACATTCAGCTCCTTCTCCCTGCAGAAATCAAGGCTGAGGCTGCTGCTGTAAAGAAAGGCGAGAATCCGGTGCTGATTCTCAGAAGTGCTGACAAACAGCTTCTCGGACAGGTTGCTGCAAAGATCCGTTCTCTCCGCAAGCCTGAACCATATAAGGGCAAGGGTATCAAGTTCGTTGGCGAACAGCTTCGTCGTAAGGCAGGTAAGACTGCAGCCGCTAAATAATAGGAGGAATGAATTATGGCATTGAGTAAAATAGAAAGAAGAAAACGTATTCACTACCGTATTCGTAAGCACGTCAATGGAACAGCCGAAAGGCCAAGACTTGTTGTTTTCAGAAGCAACAGACAGATTTACGCACAGGTGATTAACGACGAAACCGCTACGACTCTTGTTGCAGCTGCATCAAACGACAAAGTTCTCGCTGCAGAGTGCAAGGACAAGAACGGAATAGAGGCTGCCGCTATCGTAGGCAAGGCTGTTGCAGCACGCGCTATCGAGAAAGGCATCAACGAAGTCGCTTTCGACCGTGGAGGTTATCTCTATCATGGTAGGGTTAAAAGTTTGGCTGACGCTGCCCGTGAAGGCGGTCTTAAATTCTAATCGGAGTTATGGCAAATACAAATGTTAAAAGAGTAAAGGCATCTGATCTTGAACTTAAAGACAGACTTGTCTCCATTCAGAGGGTAACCAAAGTCACCAAGGGTGGTCGCCACTTCCGTTTCGCTGCTATCGTAGTAGTTGGAAATGAGAAAGGTGTTGTAGGTTACGGCCTTGGTAAGGCAAATGAAGTAACTGCGGCTATCCAGAAGGGTGTTGAGGATGCTAAGAAGAATCTCGTCCAGATTCCGGTTATTAACACGACGATTCCTCACGAGCAGATTGCAAAATTCGGTGGCGCTGAGGTGTTCATGAAACCTGCTGCTCCCGGTACCGGTGTAAAGGCCGGCGGTGCGATGCGTGCAGTGTTCGAGTCTGCAGGTGTGCAGAACGTCCTTGCAAAATCCAAGGGCTCATCTAACCCTCACAACCTGGTAAAGGCTACTGTAGCAGCTCTTACTGAACTCAGAGATGCATATCAGGTGGCTGGCCTTCGTGGAGTGCCTATGAGTAAAGTTTTCAACGGTTAATTATAGGAGGAAACGAAAATGGCTAAATATAGAATTACTCAGGTAGTCAGCAAGAACGGAGAGACCAAAAGACAGAAGGCAACCCTTCAGTGTCTCGGTATCCGCAGAATGCATCAGACTGTAGAGGTTGAAAAGAACCCTGTAACTACCGGAATGGTAAACAAAATTCTTCACCTCGTAACTGTAGAAGAAATCTAATTCGGAGGAACAAAGATGAATTTGCATAATCTGAAACCTGTAAAAGGTTCAACACACAATACTAAAAGAGTAGGCCGTGGTCAGGGCTCCGGAAAAGGTGGCACTGCGACACGCGGTACTAAAGGAGCTCAGGCTCGCGCAGGATACGAGCACAAGGTAGGCTTCGAGGGTGGCCAGATGCCAATCCAGAGACGTCTTCCTAAGTTCGGTTTCAACAATCTTACAAGAGTAGAGTACAAAGCAATCAATCTCGCAGCTCTCCAGGCATTGTCAGAGAATCTCGGAGCATCTGTCATTACGAAAGATACTCTCATCGAGGCTGGTCTCACAAAGCGTAACGAGCTTGTAAAGGTTCTTGGCTCAGGTGAGCTCACAGCAAAAATCGAAGTGACAGCTGACGCTTTCTCAAAGTCTGCTGTTGAAAAGATTGAGGCTGCCGGTGGAAAAGCTACTAAGATTGAGAAATAATGAAGAAATTTTTTGAGACATTCAAGAACATCTTCAAGATAGAAGAGTTACGCAAGAGAATCGTTTATACGCTTCTCTTGGTACTCGTTTATCGTTTGGGATGTTTCGTTGTGATCCCGGGCATCGATGCTACCATGCTCGCTTCGCTCCAGAGCAGCACTCAGGAAGGTCTTGTAGGCCTCTTGAACATGTTCTCCGGCGGTGCGTTCGGTAACGCTTCAATCTTTGCTCTTGGTGTGATGCCGTACATTTCTGCGTCCATCGTGATCCAGCTCCTCGGTATGTTTGTTCCATACTTCAAGAAATTGCAGATGGAAGGTGAAAGCGGCCGTAGGAAAATGAATCAGATCACCAGATACCTGACGATCGTGATTCTTGCTATCCAGTGCCCTGCATATCTGGCTGCTATCCACAATCAGATTCCGGGTAACGCATTCGTGGCTGTTACACAGCTCGGATGGAGTAACTTCGCATTCAACTTTGTCTCTACAGTTGTTCTTCTCGCAGGCTCTATGTTCGTTATGTGGCTCGGCGAGCGCATTACCGACAGAGGTATCGGAAACGGTATTTCCCTCATCATCATGATCGGTATCGTCGCACGTCTTCCATATGCGCTTGCTGCAGAGATCGGTGAGAAGCTCACCACTACTAACGGTGGTCTCCTTCTTCTTATCGTTGAACTTCTGGTTCTGTTCTTTGTGTTTATCGCTGCCATCGCTCTCGTTCAGGCAGTCAGGAAGATTCCTGTACAGTATGCGAAGAGAGTCGTAGGCAACAAGCAGTACGGTGGAGTCCGCGATTATCTTCCTTTGAAGATCAATGCGGCCGGCGTCATGCCGATCATCTTCGCCCAGGCTCTCATGCTCTTCCCGCTTCTTTTCTCGAACTGGGATGCTACAAGAGGACTTGCTGCAACACTCAGCAACTATACCGGATTCTGGTACAACTTTATTTTTGGACTTCTCGTCGTCATCTTCACATATTTCTACACTGCGGTAACAGTTCAGCCGAACCTTATGGCAGAGCAGATGAAGCAGAACGGCGGATTTATACCTGGTGTGAAACCTGGAAAGAAGACCATGGAGTATATCGACGACATCCTGTCAAGAGTTACTCTCCCTGGTTCCATTTTCCTCGCTTTCATTGCAATTATGCCGGCATTTGCGATGCTCGCCGGTGTCAATAACCAGTTTGCAAGCTTCTATGGTGGTACTTCACTTCTGATTCTTGTAGGTGTGGTTCTGGACACCCTCCAGCAGATAGAAGGTTATCTGTTGCTGCGTCACTATGACGGATTGATGAAGACAGGTCGTCTGAGTGGACGTTCTGGTATGTAATTTCATAAGGTCGTATTGAAAATGGTTTTGCCAAAAACAGAAGAAGAAATCGAATTGCTCCGTGAAAACGGAATTCTTGTGTCGAAGACACTTGCCGAAGTCGGTAAAGCGGTGGCTCCTGGTGTGACAACTGCTGAGTTGAATAGAGTTGCCGAGACTTTTATCCGTGATCATGGCGCAATCCCGAGCTTTCTTGGTTTTGAAGGTTTTCCTGCATCAATCTGCGCATCCGTAAATGATGTTGTAGTCCACGGTTTTCCGTCAGACTACGTCCTCAAGGAGGGAGACATCGTTTCATGTGACATCGGAACTTTGTACAAGGGATACAACGGTGATTCCTGCTATACTTTTCCAGTCGGAGAAGTTGATCCGGAAACCCGCAAGCTCCTTGATGTGACGAGGGCTTCGCTGTTCAAGGGCATTGAGCAGGCTGTTGAAGGAAACCGTACAGGCGATATCGGATACGCGGTACAAACGTATGCTGAATCTTTCGGCTTCTCTGTAGTAAGGGAACTGGAAGGTCACGGAATCGGAAAAGAAATGCACGAGGCACCTGGTGTTCCGAACTATGGAAGACGCGGACACGGCGCAAGACTTACCGACGGAATGACAATATGTATTGAGCCGATGATCAATGCTGGCAGAAAAGATGTGTATCTGGCTAAAAACGGTTGGGCGGTACACACAGCTGACCACAAGAACGCGGCGCATTACGAGCTTACGGTTGTTGTCCGAAAAGGCAAGGCAGAATTGCTTTCAACCTTCGATTTTATCGAAAAAGACGGAAACATTAAATTTTAAAGTGGTATTTTAAATGTCTAAGCAAACAGCTATTGAGCAAGATGGGACGATAGTCGAGACTCTCCCTAACGCAATGTTTAAAGTTGAGCTGGAGAATGGTCACGTCATCCTTGCACATATTTCAGGCAAGATGAGGCAGAACTTCATCCATATCCTGCTCGGTGACAAGGTTAGAGTTGAAATGTCGCCTTATGATTTAACAAAAGGAAGAATATCCTTCAGATACAAATAAAAATTTTCGCGATATGAAAGTAAAAACATCCATCAAAAAGCGCAGCGAAGATTGCAAAATCGTGAGACGCAAAGGCCGTCTTTACGTGATCTGCAAAAAGAACCCTAAGTTCAAAATGCGCCAAGGATAATATTCAGTTGTATAACTAAAAAAGTAAAGATATTATGGCAAGAATAGCCGGTGTTGATTTACCGAACAACAAAAGGGGAGAGATAGGCCTTACCTACATCTTCGGTATCGGTCGCTCTTCCGCAAGAAAGATCCTTGAGGAGTGCGGAATCGATTTTGACACTAAAGTGAGCGAGTGGAACGACGAGCAGATTGCAAAGATCCGTTCTCTCATCTCTAACGAGTACAAAATCGAGGGTGAACTTCGTTCTACTGTCCAGATGAACATCAAACGTCTTATGGACATTGGTTGCTACAGAGGAATCCGTCATCGTATCGGTCTCCCTGTCCGTGGCCAGAGCACCAAGAACAATGCCCGCACAAGAAAGGGTAAGAAGAAGACCGTTGCAAACAAGAAGAAAGCAACCAAATAAATCTTGATGAATTATGGCAAAGAAGACAACAACAGCAAAAAAGAGAGTTGTAAAAGTTGAAGCAACTGGTGAAGCTCATATTTCATCAACCTTCAATAACGTTATCATTGCTCTCACAAACAATGTTGGCCAGGTTATCAGCTGGTCTTCAGCTGGTAAGAGCGGTTTCAGAGGCTCTAAGAAGAACACTCCGTATGCAGCTCAGGTTGCAGCTGAGGATGCTGCCAAGGTAGCATTCGACGCAGGCCTCCGTAAAGTTAAGGTCTATGTAAAAGGTCCTGGTGCCGGACGTGAGTCTGCCATCAGAACGATTAACCAGGCTGGTATTGAGGTAACAGAAATCATTGACGTTACTCCTATGCCGCACAATGGTTGCAGACCTAAAGGCCGTCGTAAAGTTTAATTGAACATTTAAAGATTACAAATTACTATGGCAAGATATACTGGACCAAGTACTAAAATCGCGCGCAAGTTCGGCGAGCCGATCTATGGAGCTGATAAGGATTTCGAAAAGAGAAACTATCCTCCGGGACAGCACGGTGCCGCAAGAAAGCGTGCCAGAAAATCGACTGAATACGGAAATCAGTTGAAGGAAAAGCAGAAAGTGAAATATATGTACGGCGTTCTTGAAAGACAGTTCCGCAACACTTACGAGAAAGCTTGTCGTCTGGCAGGACAGAAAGGTGAGAACCTCATCATTCTCCTCGAGTCAAGACTTGACAACCTCGTTTACCGTCTCGGAATCGCTCCTACAAGAGCTGCTGCAAGACAGCTTGTGCTCCATTGTCACATCACTCTCAATGGCAAAGTTTGCAATATTCCTTCTGCTCAGGTCAAGGCTGGCGATGTAATCGCCGTAAGGGAAAGATCAAAGAGCCTCGAGGCTATCCAGAACAGTGTGGCTTCTGCAAAGAAGTATGCATGGCTGGAGTTCGACCCTAAGACTCTTGTTGGCAAGTTCCTCAATGTTCCTACAAGGGCAGATATCCCTGAGAACATCAACGAGCAGCTCATCGTCGACCTGTACTCTAAATAGTAACACCTAAAAAGAATCAATATGGCAATCTTAGCATTTCAGAAACCGGATAAGGTAATAATGCTCGAAGGTACCGAGACAGTCGGCCGTTTCGAGTTCAGGCCTCTTGAGCCTGGCTATGGCACGACTATCGGAAACGCTCTTCGCCGCATATTGCTTTCATCTCTGGAAGGTTTTGCTATCAGCTCGATAAAAATCAGTGGTGTGGATCAGGAATTTGATACCATCCCTGGTGTTATCGAAGGTATGCAGGACATCATCCTCAATCTTAAGCAAGTAAGACTCAAGAGGATGGTTGATTCTGTAGACTCAGAGGTAGCAAATATCACCGTTAGCGGTAAACAGGAGTTTACTGCGGAGGATATCTCCAAGGGATTGTCTTCTTTCAAGGTGCTCAATCCTGAGTTGCACATTTGCTCTCTGGAGCCTTCAGTTAAACTCGAAATCTCCCTCACAGTGACCAAAGGCCGCGGCTTCGTACCGGCTGAGGAAGAAAGAGATGAGAATACGCCGATCGGAACAATTCCTGTTGACGCTATCTACACTCCTATCCGTAAGGTGAACTGGACAGTGGAGCCTTGGCGAGTTGAACAGAAGACTGACTACGAGAAACTGAATCTCGAAATCATTACCGATGGTTCCATTTCTCCAAATGCTGCGCTTCAGGACGCTGCAAACATCCTCATCTATCACTTCAAGTTATTTACGGATGACAAGAAGCTCGCTCTCGAGAGTGCAGTTGTTCCTGATTCCAAAGAACTTGACGAGGAGTCACTCCGCATGAGACATCTTCTTCTCAACAAGCTGTCTGACCTCGGACTTTCAGTAAGAGCCTACAACTGCTTGAAGGCAGCTGAGATCGACACTCTTGCCGATCTGGTTTCTTACTCAAGACCTGAGCTGATGAAATTCCGCAACTTCGGAAGGAAATCGCTCAATGAGATCGACCAGATGCTTGACAAGATGAAACTCTCGTTCGGTATGGATGTTACCAAGTACAATATTGAACCTAAGAAAAAGAATAACGCATAAATATGAGGCACAATAAAGCAATCAATCATCTTGGTCGCCAGAGCGGTCACCGCAAGGCCCTTCTCGCCAACATGTCGTGCTCTCTTATCCTGCATAAGAGAATTACTACAACAGTAGCGAAAGCAAAGGCTTTGAGGTCTTACCTTGAGCCGCTTGTTACCAAGTCAAAAGACGATTCTACACATTCTCGTCGTATCGTCTTCAGTTATCTCAAGAACAAGGAAGCTGTTGCTGAGCTTTTCCGCACAATCGCCCCTAAGATTGCTGACCGTCCTGGCGGATACCTCCGTATCCTCCACGTCGGCTTCAGACAGGGTGACGGTTCAGAGATGGCTCTCATCGAGTTCGTTGATTTCAACGAGGCAGCTCTCGAGGCAAAGAAAGAGGTTAAGAAGACTACTCGCCGTAGCCGCGCAAAGAAAGCTGAAGCTCCAGCAGCTGAGGCTCCAGTTGCAGAGGCACCTGCTGCAGAAGCAGAAGCACCTAAGGCTGAGTAATCATTACTCGATAATATATTCAAGAGGGGGAAGACCAGTGTCTTTCCCCTCTTTTTTCGTATTCTGTGTATTGGTTTTCTAAAAATATATTCTAACTTTGTTTGCGAAACTAATGAAGTTGCGTAACGAAATATATTAACGTTTCAATATGTTTCGTTTCGTAGTACTATAAACGTAATAATAACGCCCAATATGAATTCACTATTCTACATTGTGCCTGCAGCGGCCGTCGTGGCGCTGTTTTTTGCCTGGCTCTTTTTTCATCAGATGATGAAGGAAAGCGAAGGAACTGTAACGATGAAGGAAATCGCCCAGTACGTAAGAGACGGTGCGATGGCTTATCTTAAGCAGCAGTATAAAGTGGTGACGATAGTCTTCGTCATTCTGGCTCTGTTCTTCTCTGTGCTGGCTTATGGCTTCCACATCCAGAATCCTTGGGTTCCGTTCGCATTCCTTACGGGAGGATTCTTCTCCGGACTTGCCGGCTTTATCGGAATGAAAACGGCTACCTATGCATCTGCAAGGACAGCAAATGCCGTTACCAAGTCATTGAACTCGGGCCTGAAGCTGGCTTTCCGCTCAGGTGCGGTTATGGGATTGACCGTGGTCGGTCTCGGACTCTTGGACATTTCCATCTGGTACTTTGTGCTCAAGTGCTTTGTGGGCGATCCTGACTCTTCTCAGACGCTCGTTACTATTACGACCACGATGCTTACTTTCGGAATGGGAGCTTCCACCCAGGCGCTTTTCGCCAGAGTCGGCGGAGGTATCTATACCAAGGCTGCTGACGTCGGGGCCGATATCGTCGGAAAAGTGGAGGCGGACATCCCTGAGGATGACCCACGCAACCCTGCCACCATCGCAGACAATGTAGGTGACAATGTAGGTGACGTCGCCGGTATGGGCGCAGACCTGTATGAGTCGTATTGCGGTGCGATCCTGGCGACTATGGCATTGGGTGCATCCGCATTCTTCGGCGACGTTGAATGGCAGACGAGAGCTGTCCTCGCGCCTATGTGTATTGCTGCAGTGGGCGTAGTTCTCTCGGTACTCGGCATTTATGCTGTACGTACTCGTGAAGGAGCTGACCTGCAGGAACTTCTCGGCGCATTGAGCAAAGGAACTAACTTGAGCGCTAGCCTTATCGCCGTCCTCTCTTTCGGCATATTCTATGTCCTCGGCTTCGACAACTGGTGGATGCTGTCGCTCTCAGTGCTTTCAGGACTCCTGGCCGGAGTGATTATAGGAAAGGCTACGGAATATTATACGTCCCATTCATATAAGCCTACGCAGAAACTCGCGGAAAGTGCCAAGACAGGTTCTGCAACTGTCATCATCAGCGGTATGGGCTTGGGAATGATTTCTACAGCAATCCCTGTTGTGACAATAGCTGTTGCCATCATGCTGTCATACCTGTTCGCGACAGGCTTCTCGTTAGACCCTGCGCTTATCAGCAAGGGCCTTTACGGAATCAGTATCGCTGCAGTAGGCATGCTTTCCACATTGGGCATAACATTGGCCACTGACGCTTACGGTCCGATTGCGGACAATGCGGGCGGCAATGCCCAGATGAGCGGTCTGGATCCGGAAGTCCGCCAGAAGACGGACGTGCTGGACGCATTGGGAAATACTACGGCGGCTACTGGAAAAGGCTTTGCCATCGGTTCTGCTGCATTGACGGCACTCGCTTTGTTGGCGTCCTATATAGAGGAAGTCAAGATCGGCCTTCTGCATATCGGCAGAGAGACATTGACACTGGGCGACAAGATCGTGGATGTGGCGAGCGCTACAATCCCGCAGATGGTCGAGTACTACCAGGTGAACCTCATGAATCCACGTGTGCTTGTAGGTGTGTTTATCGGTGCGATGATGTCGTTCCTTTTCTGCGGACTTACAATGAATGCTGTGGGACGTGCTGCACAGAAGATGGTGACGGAAGTGCGTCGTCAGTTCGCTGAAATCAAGGGCATACTTACCGGCGAGAGAAGACCTGATTATGCGCGTTGTGTGGAAATATCCACTTTGGGAGCACAGCGAGAAATGATATTCCCATCATTGATCGCCATCGCGGTGCCAGTGCTGACAGGACTCTGTCTGGGCGTGGCCGGTGTGATGGGCCTGCTGGCAGGAGGTCTGGGCTCAGGTTTCGTGCTTGCTGTGTTCCTTGCCAATTCAGGAGGCGCTTGGGACAATGCCAAGAAATATGTGGAAGAAGGACATCTGGGCGGCAAGAACTCGGACTGTCATAAAGCTACTGTCGTAGGTGATACGGTAGGCGATCCGTTCAAGGATACCTCAGGACCGTCACTTAATATCCTGATAAAGCTTATGAGTATGGTGTCGATCGTGATGGCGGGACTTACCGTGATGTTGGGCTGATTTTTCAAGGGATGATAAGTAATTATCGTCCCTTTTTATGTGACAATTGCGCAGCAAATACGGGGGCTTTGCCGAACATTTTAAAGGAAAAGCCTGAAAGATTTTGAAATTATTAAAAAATAGGCTAAATTGCATTGCTAAATGCTTTGTAATCGATTTAATAATTATGAAAAGAATCACTATCAGAGATGTAGCTCGAGAAGCGAAGGTTTCAGTCACACTTGTCTCATTCGTCATGAATGCCAAAAGGGACAAGGACGGCAACTTGGATTGCTCGGTGAATGCTGAAACGGCTAAGCGTGTGCTTCAGGTGGCTCAGAGGCTTGGTTACAGGCGTAATTTTGCCGCAGCATCCCTCCGTAGCGGGCGATCAAATTCAATTGCTGTTATTCCGAATGACATTTCCAATAAATTCTTTGCCGGTATCTCCAGATGTATCGAGGACAAGGCGAAGAGTTTCGGCTATACTGTATTTTTTGCCCGTTCAGACGAAAGCGCTGAACGGCTTGAGAGCGTGATGGACGCGGTACTTGCACATAACATTGACGGAGTTATCGTCGCTCCATGTGCAGGCGGTGAAGCAGGTATCCGTAAAGCTACTGATGCCGGAGTTCCTGTAGTTCTGCTCGACCGTGACATTGACAGTCTCGAAAAGGTCGGCAAGGTCCTTCTGGATGACGTAGAGGCCGGTAAGATGGCTACCCAGCTCTTCATTGACCATGGTTACAAGAAGATTGAGATGGTTTCATATTCGTTGGGCATTTCCAGCCTGGAGGAGCGTGAGACCGGTTACAGACAGACTATGATGGACAATGATCTGTATGACAATGTGGGCGTGCATTATACCTCTTATGCCAAGGCAAACGAGGAAGTGCCTGCCATCATCAAGGATGCGGTTTCCCGAGGAGTGGAAGCATTGTTCCTGCCTACCTATTCATTGTCGGCGCTCGCTCTTATGACCATGCGCGACCTGAATCTCAAGACTCCTGATGATCTGGCCGTCATCGGATTTGACGTGAGCGATATCTACCAGTTGTACTCTACATCTGTAACACATATCGTTCAGCCGTTGAAGGCTCTCGGAGAGAAGTCGGTAGAGGTGCTTGTGAATATGATTCAGGGAAAGCCGGCTGAGAGCGTTATCCTGAAGCCGGAAATGGTGGAAGGTAATTCTACTGCAGCCAAGAAATAAGCATTCCTTGATAAACAATAAATCTAAAATAAAAAATCCCGGGCGATGTGCTCGGGATTTTTCGGTATATGAAGCGGGTTTCTGTTACTCGTTCTCAGCTTCCTCAACTGCTTTGAAATAGCGGTATGAGTTCACTTTCAGTTCACCTGCTGCGAGGTCATCGCATACAACGATTCCGCATGGGTGCATCTGAAGGCAGGAGAGTGTACAATAGTGAGTTACAGGACCCTCAACAGAGTCTTTTACGGCACGTGCCTTCTTGCTTCCAAAAGCGAGGATAACCACTTCCTTGGCGCCCATAACGGTAGCGACACCTACAGAAAGGGCCTGCTTAGGAACCTTGTTCACATCATTCTCGAAGAAACGTGAGTTTACGACTCTTGTGTCATATGTGAGAGTCATCACTCTGGTTCTGGAAACGAGAGAAGAGAACGGCTCATTGAAAGCGATGTGTCCGTCTTCACCGATACCGCCAAGGAACAGGTCAATGCCGCCTGCCTCAACGATGGCCTTCTCGTAGTTCTCGCACTCAACCTTGAGGTCAGGAGCGTTTCCGTTGAGAATGTGGATGTTCTCAGCCGGCTCATCAATATGGTCGAAAAGATATTTGTGCATGAAAGAGTGGTAGCTCTCAGGATGCTCCTCAGGAAGACCTACATACTCGTCCATGTTGAATGAAATCACATTCTTGAAGGAAACCTCACCGGCTTTCACCATTCTGATAAGCTCAGCGTAAGTTTCGATAGGAGTAGAACCGGTGCAGAGACCGATTACGAACGGCTTGTCAGTTCTTGCTGCTTTCTCATTGATTTTCTTGGCGATGTAATGCGCAGCCCAGATAGAGCTCTTGCTGACATCTTCTCTAATGATTACTTTCATAATATTATAAATTTAATTAATATAATTTCAAGAATACTTCAATTGCCTGATACTCAGCCATTCCGAGTTCATCGTAGATTCTCGCGGTATTCTGAGTGCGGTCTTCGGCCCTCTGCCAGAACTCTCTTGGGTCATCACCCGGGAACGGAACGATGTCCTTCTGTGAGAGATGACGGAAGATAGCGTGGCGTTTTTCTACCACCTCATCCGGACTAAGAGGAACAGCCATATCTACACGGCCGATTTCCCACTCCATCCAAGCACCGCGGTAAAGCCATACATGGGTGTTTTCAATCCACGTCTCGCCCTCTTCCTTAAGCTGCTCGATAGACTCAAGCGCTGCCTCTGTGCAGACTCTGTGGGTTCCATGAGGGTCGGCAAGGTCACCTGCCATAAATATCTGGTCCGGTTTGAGCTTCTTGATCAGCGCCTTGATGATATCCAGGTCAGCCTGTGTACGAGGAAGTTTCTTCACTCCGCCTGACTCATAGAAAGGAAGATTGAGGAAATGGACATTGGTATTGTCATTGAGACCGAAAGAACGGTCGGCACCCCTTGCCTCGCTGCGGCGGATAGCGCCCTTGATCGCCAGAAGTTCCTTCGGCTCAGGCTCTCCAGGCTTCTTCGAGTCAATGATGGCCTTGACTCTGTCGAACTCATCTGCAAAACCGAGCTGGTGAGCGGCGTCCATATGCTGGAGCACAACGTCGTCATGCACAGCAAGGTCTCCGGATGTTTCATAAGCCACATGGACATTGTGCCCCTGATGGACAAGGCGGATAAATGTACCGCCCATGGAAATCACGTCATCATCCGGGTGAGGAGAGAAGATCAGCACCGTCTTAGGGAACGGCTTCGCGGAAACCGGTCTCTGGCTGTCATCTGCATCAGGCTTTCCGCCCGGCCATCCTGTGATGGTATGCTGAAGGTCATTGAATACGTCAATGTTGATCTTGTCGAAAGGTCCGAACTTGTCGAGCAACTCACTGAGAGAATGCTCGAGATAATCTCTCTGGGTAAGTTTGAGGATAGGCTTGTGCACTTCCAGGCAAAGCCATACGACAGCCTTTCTGATGAATTTCCTAGTCCATTCGCAAGAGCCTACAAGCCAAGGAGATACCACTCTTGTCAGGAGCGAGCCTGCATTCTCATCGACATAGCAGCAGATGTCAGGATGTCCCTGGAACAATGATGCTGGGTAGTCAGGGCAAGCGTCGTGCTCCACAACATGACTTACGGCATCGGCCTTGTCCTCGCCCCAAGCCATGAGGATGATCTTCTTGGCACTCATCATCGTGTCGATGCCCATGGTTATGGCAGCGGAAGGTGTGTGCTTGAAGTCGCCGTTGAAGTTCTTGGCCTGGCGTTTTCTTGACGGATATGAAAGCAGGACAGTTCTGGTCTTGCTCTTGGCGGACGAGCCTGCCTCATTGAAACCTATCTGTGCGGCCTCTCCCATACCGATTACGAGAAGGTCCAACTCTCTTGCTGCCTTGTCGAAATCTTCACAATATTTGGATATCTTGTCTTCAGAAACGCTGCCGTCAGGGATGTGGATGTTCTCCTCCTTGATGTCAATCGCATTGAGAAGTGCTGTGTGCAGCACATTGTTGCGGCTCTGTGGCTCGCCTTTTCCGTAAGGGTAGTACTCGTCGATGGAATAAACCTCTACGTTCTTGAAGGATACTTTACCCTCCTCGAATTTTCTCGTGAGCCACTTGTAGAGAGATACAGGAGTCGTTCCTGTAGAAAGACCAAGCCTGAAATTACGTCCTTTGCAGGTGTTGATGGCCTCAATGATAGTGTCGGCAATCTTTTCGCTTGCTGTGGTTGACTGGTCAAAAATCTCAGTGCGGATTTTTTCGTAACTGTGCAAAATGTCAGAAGGGATACCTTTTTCGATCAGGCCGCCTTCCTTCGGTAATGTGAAGTGTTTCATTATGCTTTGCATTTGATTAAACCAAGTTACAAAAGTAAGCATTTAACAATGATATCCCAAATATCTTAGCCCTTTCAGGCCTCTTGGAGATATTTGTAGGCTATATTTTGTCCAGAAACCTATATCCAGACGCTTCCAAAAGATGTTTCGGCTTTATCTCCGCATCGGCTCCCGAGCCCGGCATTCCGGCTGCTTCCAGGTCGGCAATCGTCCTTGCTACTTTCAGGATTCTCGAAAATGCTCTTGCTGACAATCCCATCCCCGAAGAAATCTTCTCCATCAGTCCTGCACATTCTTCCGAAAGCGGGCAGAACTCCCGTATCATCTCTCCCGTCATCTCCGCATTGACATGAATGCCCGTTCCCTTGAATCTGGCTTTCTGCACCTCTCTTGCGGCACGGACTCTCTGGGCGACAGCCGCACTCGACTCGTTTTTCCGGTATCTTACGATCTGCTCCGGCGGTATCGGTCTGAGTGTCAGCTGAATATCGATTCTGTCCATTATCGGGCCGGAAAGACGGGCAATGTATGACTGCCTCTGGGCCGGCGTACATGAACATTTGCCCGGTATTCCATAATAACCGCAGGGACATGGATTGGACGCGGCGACAAGCATGAAAGAAGCGGGGAATTCCACCTTGGACCTGAGCCGTGAAATAATTACCCTTCTGTCCTCCAACGGGCCACGCAGCGATTCCGTAATGCTTTTCGGCAGCTGGGCGAACTCATCCAGGAACAGAATGCCGTTCTGGGCCAGTGAAACCTCGCCCGGAATGATGTTCTCCCCGTTTCCGCCACCGATTACCGCAGCAAGAGAAGCACTGTGATGCGGAGCCCTGAAAGGCCTTTCCTTGATAAGGCCGAAAGTGGCAGTATGAAGTCCGGCGATAGAATAGATCTTGCTGGTCTCGATGGCCTCCTCCAACTGCAGGGGCGGCATAATCCCTATCATTGCCTTTGCAAGTGACGTCTTGCCTGAACCCGGCGGCCCGACCATTATGAGATTGTGCCCTCCTGCAGCGGCGATTTCTATTCCGCGTCTTGCTCCTTCCTGACCGGCGATTTCGGAAAGGTCCATATAATCATGAGGCGTTTCACTTTCCCGGTACAATGTGGTTCTGGCCCCGATAAGCAGGCCCGACACGTCTTCCTCCTCGCCCAGAATCCGTAGGACCTCATCCAGATTTCTTACGCCATATATTTCTGTGTCAGGGAGTTCTGCCGCTTCGTATGCCGATTCCTCAGGCAGGATACATCCTTTAAAGCCGGCTTCAGAGGCAAATTCCGCTATAGGAAGAGCTCCCGGAACCGCCCTTATCGATGCGTCCAGACCCAGTTCTCCCATAATCAGATATTTCTCCAGTCCCGGCAATTCCCTCTGCCCCGAAGCGGCAATGATACCTATGGCAATGGGAACATCATAGCCGCTTCCGTTCTTGCGGACATCGGCAGGAGCAAGATTTATAACAATCTTCTTTCCGGGGATGCGGAACCCCATCGACTGCAGCGCCGTCATAGTCCTGAGCAGACTTTCCTTCACGGCAACATCTGCAAGACCTACCAGATGAATGCCGATACCGGAACTGATATCAATCTCCACAGTTACCGGTACCGCTTGAATTCCAATGCATTTCGCACAATTAACATTGATTAGCATAGCTTTTTTTCCGTCAATTTCGGCATTGGCACTGTCGTTTTATTTAAAAAACGTAAAAAAGTGGTGTAAATTTGCAGGAGTTGGTGAAGTTTTAAGTACTTTTATGCCGGTCATTGATTTTATATGAAAGCAAACATATTCAGCTCAATAGGGAAGTATGCGCTTTTTCTGCGCCAGGCCTTCAAAAAGCCTGAAAGCCGGAAGATGCTCCGCAAGCAGTTCATTGTGGAGATAGACCGGCTTATAATGTCCTCCATAGTCATAGTCGGAGTCATTTCATTGTTCATGGGAGGAGTCCTGGTGATTCAGACGGCCTCCAACATGGAGAACCCGTTCCTAGACAGGATGTTGATAGGCTATATGGTAAGGGAAAGCATGATTCTCGAGTTCAGTTCCACGATGGTGGCATTGATCCTTGCAGGAAAGATGGGGTCGAGCATCGCATCCGAGATCGGAAGCATGCGGATTACCCAGCAGCTGGACGCGATGGAGATGATGGGCATCAACAGCGCATCGTTTGTAGCACGTCCGAAAATCCTCGCAGCCACGATAGTCAGCCCTATTCTCACGCTTCTGAGCTTCGTCCTCGGTCTTGCGGGCGGAGGACTGATAGTGTATTTTACTGACATCATACCGACAGTCAAGTATTTCACGGGCCTGAGATACTCTTTCAACGGCTTCTTTATGGTTTACAGCTGCTTCAAGACGATGGTGTTCTGTTTCCTGATATCGTCAGTGGCTTCATATCACGGCTTCAATGCCAAAGACGGCTCGCTCGGCGTAGGCCGTTCAAGCACCAAGGCCATCGTGTCTGCAAGTATCCTGATACTTATGTCGGACCTCATAATAACCCAGTTGCTGCTTTATTGATATGATTACAGTCAAGAATCTGCATAAAAGTTTTGACGGCAAAACCGTCCTGAAAGACGTCTCGATGTCCTTCAGGGAAGGCCAATGCAATATGCTTATCGGCGCCAGCGGTTCGGGCAAGACCGTGCTGCTGAATATGCTCATAGGCCTTACGACTCCGGATTCGGGCGAAATATGGTATGACAATGATGAGTTTACGCAGATGTCCGAAACGGAGAAAAAACTGCTTCACCAGAAAATCGGAGTCCTGTTCCAGGGCAGCGCGCTCTTCGACTTCCGGACAGTTCTCGGCAATGTGATGTTCCCGATGGACTTCCTCACCGACTGGTCCGAGGCCGAGAAAAGGGAAAAAGCCCGCTATCTGCTTGACAAGGTCAATGTGAAAGACTCGGAAGACAAATATCCCGATGAACTTTCCGGTGGTATGCAGAAGAGGGTAGGCATCGCCAGGGCAATAGCCCTCGACCCCTCATATCTTTTCTGTGACGAACCGAACTCAGGACTTGATCCCCAGACATCGATCGTCATAGACCAGCTCATCAGCAGCTTGACCAAAGAGCTGGGTATCACTACGATAATGAATACCCACGATATGAATTCCATATTGGAGATAGGGGACAATATCGGTTTTCTGCATCAGGGAACGATTCTCTGGGAAGGAGACCGTCATTCGATTCTGAAGTCGGCGGACTGTCAGCCGCTCAATGACTTCCTGTGTTCCAATACATTGGCCCGTAATATCTTGCAGAAAAAATAACGGCAGCCTAAATCCCGTCTTTCCGGTACAATGCGAACAGGGCGGAGCCGCTTCCCGACATTGACGCGTAAGCAGCCCCCGATTCGTAGAGCGAAGCCTTTATCTTGGCCAGTTCCGGGTGCTTGTCGAATACGGTCTTTTCAAAATCATTGACCAGCAGCTCTTTCCACTCGCCGACAGGCCTTTTGAGCACATCCCGGATGCTCATTTGAGGCATAGCCGGTACTATTCCTTTGTATGCTTCTGCCGTGGACACGTGGATTTCCTCGGGCACCACTATCTGCAGTTCGTACGCCTCTCCGTCCGTCTCCTCTCCGGGCTCGGCAATCTTTACCCCGAGTTCACATCCGGAAAGCACTTCGCCCCTGCCTTCGCCAAACATAGGGCGGTTGTAGATGAAGAATGCGCAGTCGCTTCCGAGTCTCGAGGCGTATTCCGCGAGCCGGTCGTCACTCAGTCCGAGACCGAACATTTCAGAAAGCATTTTCAATGTAAATGCCGCGTCAGCTGAACCTCCTCCAAGTCCGGCCCCCACAGGAGACGTCTTTTCCAGATATATCTTCACAGGCGGCAGGCCGTATTCCTCGTCGAGCATCATATAGGCCTTAGCGCACAAATCCTTCATCACAGGCCAGTCCACGCCCTCTTTTCTCGCCACCGTAATCATCAGTTTCCCGTTGCCGGAAATGCCTTGGGCCAATGTCGGGATGAAATCGTCATCCGCGCTGTCCTCCACATTCTCCGGTGCGGACAGGTCGGTAATCTTCGCCAAGTCGCCATAGAGTCCGGCAAGTCTCGCGGAAGTCCGGCTGTAGTCGTCTCCGCTTATGATTTCCAATGTGTCGTGAATCTGGTTTGCAGGATAGAACAGCGTCTGGATGTCGTGAAATCCGTCAGCACGCCTGTTTATGACGTTCAGGCCTAAATTTATCTTGACAGGAGGGTTTGTAATCATTGCAAATGGAACATTATTGGACAAACTTACGCAAATTCCGTGGATTTTATGTAAGTTTGTCGCTCAAAACGATCGGAAATGAAACACGAAATAGTCATAAGAGGTCTGGACAACATCGGACAGGCTGCGGAACAGTTCTTAACAGAAACTGCAGGTCATACCATCATCGCCTTCTATGCGCCGATGGGCGCAGGCAAGACCACGTTCACCACAGCATTGTGCCACAGGCTCGGTGTCAGTGAAGACGCAGTAAGCTCTCCGACATTCTCCATTGTCAATGAATACAGGACATCCGGTGGTGATTCGATATATCACTTTGATTTCTATCGTATTACAAGAGTTGAGGAAGCCTTCGACATCGGTTTGTACGATTATCTGGACAGCGGCTCCCTCTGCCTCATCGAGTGGCCTGAGAACATCGAGCAGATTCTCCCTGAAGAGACATTGAAAGTGACCATTACAGTCTTGCCGGACGAATCCAGAGTCATCAGCTGGGAGGATTGACGATCGCGCTCACGCCAGTTATGTATCCGTTGATCGGCATGATTTCGGGTCTGCTGTCGATATAGACCACAGGCGGAAAGTCCCTGTATGCAGGCGTCAGTCCCATATAGAAGGTGTCCCCGCAGAGGCAGGCGCAGTTGCTCCCCATAAAACAGTATTTGTTCCCGGAATTGCATCCCTTTGAAGAACCGTCCGTGCTGATGAATCTGTAACAGAGGTCTGCCATATCCGTATATACATAGGCGATTCCGTCATCGCTGAAGTAATAGTCGTAGATCAGCCCCGTCCCGTGCGTAATACTTTCGCCTCTGACGTTCCACATCGTGGACAGAATGCTGTTCCATCCGTTTATGGAATAGTTCATTTTTGCAAAGACGCTATTCCCTGACCATCTCAGACACAAGTCGGAACTCACATAGCTCTTGCCGATGCCCGGCATCCTTGTATTGCCTCCGTCGAACAGCGCGATGCCGCCTCCGCCATACGAATAGACAAGGCACATATTGCCGTTCAATACCCTGGCGTCCAGCACATTGGCTACGTTACCATCTAGTTCTACCCGGCTCGGGATACCGTTTTTCACCAGATATAGGCTTTCCTTCTTCAGGAGAACGGACTGCCCCGGTACATGGTAGCAGAACACCGGTATCCCGTCATCCAGTTCATACAGGCCACCGCTTCGGCAGCACGGATTGGACATGTCACCGAGGACAATGCCCTCCTCATCGGAGAAGATGATTTCTCCGTTTCTTCTGAAGGTCAATCCCGTGCCGCTGCGGCTCTGTCCCAATGTGTAGAACCCGTCCTCTCTGTCGAGAAGACCACGTATCATTTCACGCCCCTCATACCTTACTTTTTCTTTCCCGTCGATGGAGACAATGGTTTCCGTCTCGGTAGAATACTCTGCGTACAGATGGCCGCCTATGATCCAGTGCATGTCAGGGTCGCTGCTGACGATGCTACCGCCCCTGACAGAAAGCACTTTCTTGAAATTCCGGTACAGAACCAAAGAAAATGGCCTGTTTTCCCCCACAGAATCCTTCTGCCAGCAGTAATCTTTAGGGAATTCCACGGTGGAAACATATACCGTAGTGTCACCCGGTATCAGTTCATCGTGATTCCGCTCCTTTTTCGGCCCGCTACCCATCCAACTGCCGGTCTCGTCCCTTCGTTTCCTTAAAATCAGGTCTTCCGAATCGAACAAGCTGCATCCTGCCAGCAACAGCAGACCAGTGATAATCAATGACTTCTTCATTGGCTTTGAATTTTTTGCGCAAGTAAGCCATAAAAAATCAAATCTCTGAATGCTTTCACCAAGCATCAGAGATTTATACCACAATTTTACGATTTTTAAATTTAAAATTTGTTTTAAATGCTGTACGGCATTCTTAGATGCCCACTCTCAAGCCTATCTCGAAGTTCATCATCAGAGGCTGCTGTGTCCTGATGCTTACAGGCTGCCCGCAGTCGAAATAATACCGCACTCCAGGATTCAGATAGATACCGATCTGGTCGGCAATCAGGAATTCGACACCGATACCTGCTCCGACAGACCATTGCACGCCCTTCACCTTTTCCGTGTAGCTGAGATTGCCTTGCGCTTTCTTTACTCTGTAGATGTTTGCCAGGGCTTTTTCCGCCTCACCTCCGGCATAGGCGTAGAATCGGAGTCTAGGACTTTCGATGATGTCATAGTATCCGTTGAGAGGGATGCCCACGTAGTGTATAGTGTGTCTGATGTCAGAATCAGTAGTCGTTATCTTGCCGTTCTTTATATTGACATAATTTCCTGAGAATGTCCTCTGGAGCATTGTCCAGTTCAGTCCCGAGCCGATCGACCATTTCTTGCCGAGGTTCAGTCTGGTTGTGAATCCGAGGGATACCGGGATGGAATATGATGAGTTCTTGCTTGTCTGTTCGATGTAGGTAGCGTCCTGAAGAATGCCGGCAGGTGCGCGGAAACCGCCAGGGTTGCTCAATCCTTTGGCGCTGCCGTTGCTGGCGAAGTTTCCACCGATGAGGAAGGATACTCCTGTACTCCGCTCCGAGTCGGTTTCGTCATATGCGGCCCATTCGTCGCCCGTCTCGGAGGCTTCTTCAGTATTACTATTAGAGGATTTGTGTGATGCAATTCTCTGATCGTCAGCAATCTGTGTCTGCGTATCGGAATTGCTCTCCTGAGCATCCGCTGTCTCAGGCTGGTGAACAGATGTCTCTTCCAGCGAGGTTTCCTCATCGGCCTCTCCGGTTATCTGTTCAGGTAATATATTATTGTTGGTTTGGAATTGCGGCCTAACCGTAGAATTCTGTTTCTGAACGCTTGCTTTCGTGTCTGGCTTCGTTTCTGATTCCTTCAGCACATCCGACAGCAAAGTCTCTTTCTGAGATGCCTCGGACGGCTTTATCACCTGTACATCCGCATATCTTTCAGGTGCCTGGGTCTCATGACCGTCCGGCCAGAGTACAACACACAGGGCGACTGCGGCGGCAGCTGCAACCGAAGCCATTCCCGCTCTCAGCCAGAACATCGGCGGGAGCACCTTCTTTTTCGGCTTTATGCTGTCAAGAGAAGAGAACACGTCATCCAGAATATGCGAAGGAACCTCTTCCTCCACATTTTCCAGCATTGACCTTATCGCTTCATCGAAACTTTTATTCGTGTCTTGCATCTTCATTCTTTTTTATCTTGTCCTGCAGCAGCATTCTGGCCCTCTGTAGCTGCGAACGGGAAGTGGCCGGACTGATATTCAGCGCCTTGGCTATTTCATCGTGGGAAAAGCCCTCGATTACGTACATGTTGAATATCGTCCTGTATCCCGCAGGCAGAGATGCCACCATCTGCATCAGTTCCTTATATCCCATTTCGTGGACCTGCGACGGCATGTCGCTGCTGACATTCCAAGCGGTTTCCAGGTCGTCGCTCATCTTGAGCGCTTCCTTTTTCCTCAGGGACATAAGTGCAGTATTGACAAAGATCCGTCTGGCCCATCCTTCGAAAGCACCTGAATCAGAGTAGGAGTCGATTTTGGTGAAAAGCGTGACAAATCCTTCCTGAAGAATGTCTTCCGCTTCCCCCTTGTTGCCCATATACCTGATGCATACAGCGAACATCTTAGGCGCCAGAGCCTCGTACATTTTTCTCTGTGCGGTCCTGTCACCCTTTCTGCAGCCTTCTATGTATTCATGATATACGGGATTTCCCATATCCAGGGCCTCTCAGTAAATAGTCCAATAATAATGATGCAATTTGTGTCCGGAATGTTGCATCGGAAAAATCATCTTAGCCAAAGTTCCGGATTCTGAGGCGAAGTTCCTTTCCAGATCTGGAAATGCAGCAGATTCATCCCGTCTATGGTGTCCACCGAACCTATAACCTGGCCGGTCTTCACCTTGTCCCCCGGCTTGACAGACGTCGAACCGAGCTTGCAGTAGAACGAAAACCAGTTTCCGTGCTGGATCAGAACACATTTGTTGTAGCCGGGCATGACCACTATCTGTTTCACCACACCGTCGAACACGGCCTTTATCGGCTCGCCTTTGGACAATGATATGGTTATTCCGTTGTTGAAAGGAAGTTTTACAGACTTGAAGACAGGGTGGTAATGCTGACCGAAATGGTCTGTCACAGGTCCCTCAGCCGGCCATGGCAGCTTGCCCTTGTTCTTGGCGAACTCAGCATCCAACTTTATGTCCACCGGCTTCTTGGCCGCAGTCTTGCCGCCCTTACCGCTTACAGCAGCAGCGATTATCCTCGCTATTTCCCTGTTCAGAGCATCCACCTGCCGTTTTTTCGCTGCCAGATCCTTCTGGTACCTGGACCTGTTACGCTGGAGATTCTTCACAAGCGTAGCAGACTGCGCCTCCTCCTTCTGGAGATCATTGACCTCAGAAGTGCGTTTCGCGCGCAGCACCTCCGCCTCGGCTTTCAGCACATTGAGAGAATCCATCTGACGCTGAAGTTCCGCTTTCGTGTCAATGATTTTTTCTCCCTGCCTGTTCATTTCTGTGGACAGGTTCCTCAGATAATTCGCCCTCCTGAATGCCTGACCGATATTCTCACTGGCCAGGATATACATGTACCATACCTTAGAATCACGGTTCCTGTATGCATTACGGACGAGTTTCTCATAATATAAGGTAAGCGTGTCAAGTCTCTCCTGCACCTTGTCCGCACTCTGCTGCTTGGCCCTTATTCTTGAGTTCAATGTCGCGATTTCCTTGTCGCTCTCAGCCACAAGTTCCTTTCTGTCAGCCACTTTCTTTCTGACGAGATTCAGCGTAGCCATAGCATCCGAACTCTTCGCGGCATTGTCCTTGAGCTGCTTGTCAATGACGGCGATTTCCCGTTCCAGCCTGGCCTTGCGCGACTCCTGTGCACGGGTATCCTGTCCTGCCGCATCATAAGCGCACAGAACAGTCATTGCCAATGTCAATATGCTGATAACCAGTCTTTTCATATGCTATTCGAGTCCTTGCGCCTCCTTGTTCTTGGCCTGCTGCCTATATACTTTTGCGAGGTCGCTCTCGCCCAGGGCTTCCAATACGGTCGCATAATGGTTGAGGATGGTTGCGCTCTCTTTCCCTCCGTATAGCATGGCGTGCTTGAAGAAAGGCTTGGCCTCCAATGCTTTACCCTGCAGGTAGAGAATCCAGCCGAACGTGTCGAGGTACGTGGCATTGTCCGGCTCCGCCTCCACAGTCTTCTTGCTCATGGCGTATGCCTTCTTGAGCTTTTTCTTCTCCACCGAAAGGTAATACGCATAGTTGTTGAGGACCGGAATATAGTCCGGAGCGATCTTCAGGACCATGTCATAAGCCTTGAATGCGCTCTTCATATCCCCAAGCTGGTGATACATGTCGCCCATCGTGCTCAATGCTGATACCACAGTAGCACTGTCTCCCGGAGCCTTGTCGATCATAGTGCGGCAGTTGCGGATGACCTTGTCATAGTTCTTGAGATTGTATTCACCGGCATTGGCCATCTCCAGAAACCCTATTTCATCAGGGAATCTGACCGATGCGGAGTCGCTCTCCTCCACCACTTTCTGCCAATCCTTCATATAAATGAGCACCTGGATATAGTAGGCGGTCGCTTCCAGATTGTCCGGATTGTCCTTTGCGACACTCTTGAATATCTCTGCCGAGCGGCTCTGTCTTTCCGTAGCCAGATAGTACAGTCCCGCGGCCTGCAGTATCGAGGTGTCCTTCGGATGAGTGTTTACCGCGATGGTCAATGTGGAATCGAACTGGCTCTGGAACGACTTGACAAATCGCGGATCCGACTGCTTCAGTACAGCCTGGATGTAATTCGCTTTCCCCTCAGGAGATGCCTCCCGGTCTCCCATCAATGTGTTCAGGCATACGAAGTATTGAGGATACTTTCTCGTCATTCTGTAGGCCTCGGCCTTTCCGAGCAGGGCGGGGGAGTAGTTCTTGTCAATGCTGAGTGCCTCGTCATAGTAGGCGATGGCCGAGGAGTCATTGTACATGGAGATTTCATAGTCGCCCAGCATCGTGGCGATCTGAGGAGACGAATACTCCTCGTTGTAGTCATGCAGGGTCTTGTACACCTCTTCCGGCTTGTCCTGTCCGCGGAGAATATTGACCTTGGTCATGACGGTAGCGTCGCTTTTGCCGAACTGGGTTTCGATGTCGTCGATAGTCGCGAGCGCCTTGTCGTCCTGGTGCTGGTCCAGATACAGGTTCGCAAGTCCGTAATAGAGTTCGCTCCGTTTGGGAAAGTCTTTCAGTAATGACTCGTACATGCTGATAGTGAGGTCTTTACGCCCAGTCATGCCGTACAGGCCGGCAAGCATATAGCGGTACCAGTAGTTGGTGGAGTCGATACGTACTGCCTCCTTGAAATCGTGTTCTGAAGCGGCTCCGTCTTTCAGGCGCACATTGCACATCGCCCTATAGTACCAGGCTGCGTCATTGCCCGGCTCCTTGCTCAAGATGGCTGTCAGGATGGTCTTTGCGCCGGCATAGTCGCCGTCTTCGTACTTCTGCACAGCATCTATCAGGATGCAGTTGCTTATGGATTCCACTTTTTGCGCGGACATTCTGCCTTCCGCTTTTGCGGCCCGAGGCTGGCCCGAGGCTGCCACTGTCAATGTCAATGCGACCAGTGCTGCCGCTAATGATTTGACTGTCAGTGCTGTTATATTCAGTTTCATGCGTTCTCCGTTTTTTATCAGTACAGTCATCATCAATGACCATACCGTATGCGCCCACTTTTGCGCTAACTTACAAATATAGTGAAAGCTGAGAGAAAAGGAAAATCTCATTTTCCTTTTCCGAGGCGCATCCTATATTAGCCGCCGTCAGGCGGGAAATATAGTGAAGCGTTTGCGATCTTGTGAAGAAGAGTTGGTCTAGGCCTTTGCTATATAGGAAAAATATCGTAACTTGTTATTGGTTGGAAAGATAACAAGTTAGGGCATATGAAAAATGCATAGATAACTGATAGATAATAACGAAATAATTTGGCTAATATGGATATCGGGTTATCAATATCATTGGATTTGAATTCTGAACATAAAACTCAAAGCATACTTGCTGTGTCTAAATTGTTGGAAGACGGGTTAAAGGATATGGACTACAGTGTTATTAACCATTATTGGATATTATGCAAGGTGCAAAAGACTATAGGTGGCTTGGAACAATTCGCTTCAGTGCCAAGACATAGATTTGTTGAGCATCTACGAGTGCGTAATTTAGACAACTCATTCACGGACTACTATGGGGTTTATACATGCGGTTTCAAGATTGATTTTGAAGAGTATGATGCTTTTATAGAATCCACTGATGTTGAGGCTAAGCGTACTATTGCACGGAAAGTGGTAGAGTCACTCGCTAATCTTGACAATCTCTCAAAGAAAGCAGCCGGCTTCGATAAAGATCGCTTCAAAGCGGATGTAATCCGACTCTTTCAAAAATACGACTTGTTATGACTTGCAAGGATATTTGTAAGTTGGTATATAGTGAACGCCGAGAGAAGAAGACTTCGTCTCCCTCTTCTGAAGCGCAACCTGTAAGTTGCTGAGTGATAGTTGTTTAGGTATTTTCAGAGTTGCGAAAATACCAACTCTGAAAATGCCTAAAGTAGTGATAATTAGTGATTTACGCGTTGCGCTAGGTGTCCAACATTGGTAAACTTTTTTCGGGGCTGGACTGCTCGGCTCTGCTCTGTTTATCTTTGTGCACCAGCGTGGGCGGGAAACCTCAACCTAAAGGTACCAGAGGCTACGACGTTGTAAATTATATTTATCGTGCGGCCACGCGTTACCATAAGAATCAGTAGCTCCTTTAAATTTGAAATAAAGATGGAAAGGCTTTTCTGTGCTTTTATACGAGAAACCGTTATACGCAATGCTATTCGCGACCTCTTTACCAGTTATTCCATGAAAAATCAAATAATCATATATTGACGACCTTGGCTGGTAACATCTGGATTCGATAGCCACAACATCGCCCATTGTCTCTGTCGAGTAAGCTAAGTCACGCAGACCAGCATTGAAAACCCAATCTCCGTCGGCATCCTTCGTCAGATTAGATGTGTGAGCGAACATGATATTGTAGTTAGCTTTATTTGTGTACGCACAAAGAATCGATACATCTCCATTTTTCATAAGCCTGCCGGCACTACTGCCGCTGAAGTATTCGAAAAAGGCATAATCCTTTAGATTTTTCACATCAATCGTACTGTAGAATGGAACTTTTCTGACGATATTGCCATCAGTGAATCTGATATTGAATGCCCCGGCAGCTGTTTTCCAAGTCAATTTATAGTGATAATAATACTGCTGAAGTACCACCCTATTATTCTGTCTGAGGGCTGAACCATTGCTCAGATACTCAATATCTATTTTCAGCCGACCGGAATTCATGTTCTGGTCTGCACCGGAAAGCTGCCAAGGATTAATCTTTATATTACCATCGGAGTAATACAGATAGAGGGTTATCTCATTATTGGTGGATGTTCCTGTCCACGGAATATAATTTGTCGCAGATACGCCATCCGTCATACTATTAGGCCCCTTATCAGATATTGAGAACCTACAGTCTGCCAAAGAGTATTTCTGGCTCAATTTATACTCTTTTGTCACTGTGCCGGATTTGTCTTTGACAGTGAGTCTCAACGGATCGCTGGCAAGCCTACATATCTTAGGCGTATAGACAACCTCAGTCGCGTAATTCGCGTAGCTGGTATTACCTTCAAAATCCCATTTTCCCACGTAATTTGAATTCGAGAGCTTTAAATTATAGCCATGGCCGATAAGGAGTTCATCACCATCTTTGAGCCGTGTGCCGTCCTCGTACATCACATAGATGTCGTCAGGGAAAACCTGCTCCGTCACATTGACCGTAAATGACATTGACTTGCCTGTCTGGTCCGTCACTTTTATTGTAACCGGGCCGGTCTTGTCAGCGGTCGTCGCTTTTGCATATTGTGACCAATATACATCTCCCGAGTGCTCCAACGTGAGAGCATTTCCGCTTTCGACAGTCCACTTGACCTGATATCCGTCATCCACGTAGAAATACGCGCTGGTGTTCATATCCATTCTGTAGGTGTCGCCGTTTCTTATAGTAGTAGATTTCGGTCCGCGCACAATCAGTTCACCAGGGAAGCCTTTGGCCTCTCTTGTCAATTTGAACTGTAATTTCCTCTCCGTATCGAACTTTTGGTCGTATGCAGTGACAGTTACGTCCGCAGTGCCGAATCCGTCTCCGTTGTACAATGTATAAGCCGCACGCTTGTCTGTGGTCCCTATAGCCAGAGGCCGGAACTCCTTGCAGATGGACTCATTTGAGCAGGAAATGTTAACATCGCCGGATATGCTGATGTCCGGTCCGACAAGGACAGTAATATCAGGATAGTAAGCCGGATCGTACGAATCGTCAGAAGGATAGATCTGGTCCCAGATGACTTCATCTCCATCCTTCAGTAGGATGTCTTATAATTTCCGATGCTGTCGATGCGCTTATTATAACCGACAATCAGGCGGGACTCTATATCCCTGATGGAGACCTGGACAGTTTTGGTGCCGGCTTTCTCAGATTTGATGGTTATAGTCGTATTGCCTTTTTTCAGACCGGTAAATACTGCCTTTCCTTCATTGAAAGACATTGACAGATATTCCGAATCGTATTCCCAGTCAAGAGAAGCTGCATTGGCCTTTTCCGGTTCAATGGTCATTTCCAATACAGTTTCATATCCTATGTACAGGAACAATGTCTCCGGTGCGGTAAAGGATGTAACCGGAACAGGTTTCACCGAGACAGAGACAGTCGTTTCAGCGTTTCCGCATTTGGCGGTGATGGTGGCATTGCCCGGCGCATAGGCCGAGACATATCCGTTCATCACGGTCGCCACGCTCTCATTGTCACTGCTCCATTCGAGTACAGCCGTGTTGAGTGCTTCTGAAGGTACTACATCATACTGGATCAAGGCGCCGTCGCCCTGCGTCATGTCCAGATATCTGCTGTTCGGGTCAACGATTATGATCTCGGTTACCGTGAGGTCATTCTTTTCGTTTTTGCGGCATCCCGGTATCAGTAATGCAGCAGCGGTGATGGCTGCTCCCAAGCGTATGAGTGTTCTGCTGATTCTGTGGAAGTTCATAGTATAAGTACGTATTAGAGTTCTACTTTAAATGAAATTTTAGTGTTGTTGCACAATGGCATCGCTGCAAATATAGCCGAATAACGCAGAAAAACATATACGTAATTTTACGTATATTTTGCGTTTACAGGGCGAAAATTGCCAATATTTGCCGTGATTTGCTGCTCCGTTTACTTGAACGGGATGATTTTTACTGTGCCGGGAATCTCATCGTCTTCTTCAGGCGTGAGATGGATGATCCGCTGGTTCGAGCTGCCGCGGAAATGGAGTTGAGGGTCTTTCAATGCCTCGATGAAAGGGCCGTCCACGAGAACGTCAATGTATGTAAGGAGCATGGAAAGCCGCTCGTCCGCACGGATTTCTTCTATGGTGAATCCGGTCCAGCACCAGATGGTCTTATTGGTTTCGGCCTTGATTCTCTTGGCCAATGCAGTGAATCCCTCTACCTGATAGAACGGGTCGCCTCCGCTGAACGAAACATTGCTGAATTCGTCGTCGGTTATCACCTTCATCAGGTCATCGACGCTCATCTTGTGTCCGTTCTCGAATTTCCATGACTGCGGGTTATGGCAGCCGGGACAATGATGTCTGCATCCGGCGCAATAAATGGAGGTACGCAGGCCCGGGCCGTCAGCCATGGTCTGCTCCATCACCTCCATTATATACAGTTCCTCCATATTCCTGCAAAACATAAATAACGCTGACCGCGTTATTTATGCACTACTCGATCTTTAAGCTCCGCGAGCTTCGCACTGTTCCAGCGGTTCGTCGTACCTACCAGATAGCCCGTGATCCTCTGGAGTGTGTCGATGTTATGTCCGTGACAATGAGGACATTCCGTCAAGTTCTCACTTGCATCCTCATATCCGCAGTCAAGACACCTGTTGCGGTTATGGTTTACGCTGCCGTAACCGATATTGTACTTGTCCATAAGGTCCACGATATTCATGATGGCCTCAGGATTGTGCGTCGCATCCCCGTCAATCTCCACATAGAATATATGTCCGCCCCTCTCCAGCTCATGATAAGGCCCTTCGATCTCCGCCTTATGCTTCGGAGTGCAATGGAAATAAACCGGAACGTGACTTGAATTCGTATAATAGTCCTTGTCAGTAACTCCCTTTATGATACCGAACTTCTTCTTGTCCATCTTCGTAAACCTTCCGGACAGACCTTCAGCAGGCGTTCCGAGCACACTGAAATTATGTTGGAACTTCTCGGAATAGCTATTGGCCTTGTCCCTGAAATATGTGACAATCCTGAGTCCGAGATTCTGCGCCTCGTCAGACTCTCCGTGGTGCTTGCCGACAAGCGCGATAAGACACTCTGCCAGTCCGATGAAGCCGATGCCGAGAGTTCCCTGGTTTATCACTGATTCCACAGTGTCGTCCGGCGACAGGTTTTCGCTTCCGATCCACAATTTGCCCATCAGCAGCGGGAACTGCTTCTTCAGTGCAGTCTTCTGGAAATCAAATCTCTCGCACAACTGCTGAGCAGTGATATCCAGCACTTTGTCCAGCTTGTTGAAAAACTCCTTGATCCTCTCGTCCTTGTCTCTGATATCCATACACTCGATAGCCAGACGGACAATATTGACAGTCGTGAAACTCAGATTGCCTCGACCGATAGACGTCTTGGGACCGAACCTGTTTTCGAAAACTCTTGTGCGACATCCCATTGTCGCCACCTCGTGATGGAACCTGTACGGGTCATCCGCTTTCCAGTCTGGATCCTGGTTGAACGTGGCGTCAAGGTTCAGGAAATTAGGGAAGAAACGTCTCGCGGAAACCTTGCAGGCGAACTTGTAGAGGTCATAGTTGGGGTCTTCCGGAAGATAGCTGACGCCCCTTTTCTTCTTCCATATCTGGATAGGGAAGATGGCGGTGCTGCCGTTTCCCACACCCTCGTAAGTGGTGTTCAGAATCTCCCTGATGATGCAACGTCCTTCGGCGGAAACATCAGTTCCATAGTTTATCGAACTGAATACCACCTGGTTGCCACCACGTGAATGGATGGTGTTCATGTTGTGCACGAATGCCTCCATAGCCTGATGTACGCGGCTGACAGTCATATTGATGGCATGCTGTTTCAGCCTCTCGTCGCCCTTTATTCCTACCAGATCACGCTTGATGTAGTCGTCGATCGGAGCATCCTTCAGATGGTCGAGGTCAATGCCTTCGAACGCGGCGAGCTTGTCGATTTCCTCCTTGTAGGTCTTCCTTACGTAAGGAGCCAGATAAAAGTCGAATGCCGGAATCGCCTGACCGCCATGCATTTCATTCTGGACAGTCTCCATTGAAATACATGCAAGCACTGCTGCGGTCTCGATTCTCTTGGCCGGCCGTGACTCGCCGTGACCCGCGTGGAAGCCCTCGTCCAGGACCTTGTCGAGCGGGTGCTGGAGACAGGTCAGACTCTTGGTCGGGTAATAATCCTTGTCGTGAATATGGATATATCCTTTATAGACAGCCTCTTTTACATCCTCAGAAAGCAGACACTCGTCCACATAGGTCTTCGTGGCCTCGGACGCGAACTTCATCATCATTCCCGCAGGCGTGTCAGCATTCATGTTGGCATTCTCACGAGTAATGTCATTGGCCTGAGCGTCAATGATTTCCTTGAAAATCTCGCAGGTCTTGGCCTTGCGCGCGAGATTTCGCTGGTTCCTGTATGCAATGTATTTCTTCGCGACCTCCTTGCGCGGACTTTTCATCAGCTCGAATTCTACGCAGTCCTGAATTTCCTCGACACCCATCTTTTCGGTGTCCTTCTTGGAGATGGCATCAGCAATCTTTGCGGCAAGGACAATGTCTTCGCCGTTTTCGGTCACATTCATGGCCTTGAGAATGGCCGCAACGATTTTCTGGTTGTTGAAGTCAACGAGACGTCCGTCCCGTTTGATTACATACTTGACCATAATATTAGAGGTTTGTGTTATTTGTCGGTTTGCACTGTCTTGCAAGCTTAATAGGTCAGAGTGCAAGGCGGTTCTTACAAAGATAGGAGATTTAACAAAGCGATATCCGGTGCTGAAAGGAAAGTTTTCAACACCGGACAGTGAATAAATATCGTTATGGTTTTGGTAATCAGCCTACGACCCATACGAGCACGTGGCGGTCGAATGTGGTGTATTCCAGTTCGAACTCATCCTCGTATCCGTCTTTGTGGATAAATGTGGCCTCGAGTTCGCCTTCGCCCTTCGGACGGAAGCGCTCGATCTCGATCTGCTCCGCGAAATCCACATTGTATATGGACAGTCTCTTGAAAATCGCCTCCTTGGCGCACCAGTAGATGGCGAGCTGCTCATTCCTCTTGTCGTCGTCGAGGTCGTCGATTTCGTCTTCGGACAATGCCTTCAGCTCCACTGCGGAGAAGTCGCGGTCCAATGACTCTATGTCAATGCCGACATCCTCGCTTTCGTGCAGGATGACAGCAACATATTTGTCTGTATGTGTGATGCTTATGTTGGTGACTCTGTTCTCGAGGAACGGTTTTCCGTTATCGTGATGGCTAAGATAGACCTTTTCGTCGAACAGTTCGTTCAGGAGAGCCCTTACTGCGAGTCTCTGTTTGCGGAGTGATTCGCTTTTTATCCAGGAAATCTCTTCCATTTCATCGGATGGAGTGGAACTCAATGCCTTGAGTTCTTCTTCACTTTCGGTTATCTGCCATACTGCGATTTCCGCTTTGTTTTCAAGTACTTTTTTAAGATATAGTCCCATAATTTTTTCTGCTTCAGGATTTGATGGATGTTCTTGTAGTTCCGAAATACGAAATGCCCGTGCACGGTGAATAACCGCACACGACATAATGGTCTCCGTCGTCATCTGCGGACGGGAGACTGTTTACTACAATGTATGATTCTGTCGTAGAGAAACACGACAGGGGGTCGTCAACTGGCGATCCTGCTGTCATTTTTTGATTATCGTTTACAGAACTGGGAGGTTCCATATAAAACCTTAAGCGTTTTTGTTATCCGTGCAAAGATAATGCATTTTTCTGATTTTGCATAAAATTTGTCAGAATCGGGAATTCTGGCTGAAAATTTGCAGGCGAATTGAGTTAAAAACAGTAGCGAAGTAGGCAATCTATTGATTGAAATTGTTATCTTTGCGGTGGAAATGTAAATAAAGTATAACTAAATAATATAACATTTACTATGAAGTATTTGACTAATGAGAAGTTGACCATCGTTGGTGCCGGCGGAATGATCGGTTCCAATATGGCTCAGACAGCGCTTATGCTTGGTCTTACCCCTAACATCTGCCTCTATGATATTTTCGAGCCGGGTGTTCACGGTGTTGCTGAAGAAATGTACCACTGCGGTTTCGAAGGTGCAAACATCACTTGGACAGTAGATCCTGAGGTTGCATTCAAGGACGCAAAATACATCATCTCTTCAGGTGGAGCTCCTCGTAAAGAGGGTATGACCCGTGAGGATCTTCTCAAAGGAAACTGCCAGATCGCAGCTCAGTTCGGTGACTACATCAAGAAGTATTGCCCTGATGTAAAGCACGTTGTCGTTATCTTCAACCCTGCTGACGTTACTGCTCTTACAGCATTGATCCATTCAGGTCTGAAACCTGAGCAGCTCACCTCTCTCGCAGCTCTCGACTCTACACGTCTCCAGAGCAATCTCGCAAAAGAGTTCGGTGTTCCTCAGAGCTCAGTTACCGGCGCCCACACTTATGGCGGACACGGTGAGCAGATGGCAGTATTCGCTTCACAGGTTAAGGTTGATGGCAAACCTCTCTCAGAGATGGGTCTTTCAGCTGAAAGAATGGCAGAGATCAAGCAGAACACCATCCAGGGTGGTTCAGCTATCATCAAACTCCGTGGCCGTTCTTCATTCCAGAGCCCTGCTTACAATGCAGTGAAGATGATCGAGGCTGCTATGGGCGGCGCTCCGTTCACACTGCCTGCAGGTACTTATGTGAACAATGAGAAGTACCAGAACGTGATGATGGCCATGCCTACAACTATCGATGCTACAGGCTGCCACTACGTGATGCCTCAGGGAACTGCTGAAGAGCTTGCTGCTCTCGACGCTTCTTATGCACACCTTTGCAAGATGCGTGACGAGATCGTTACCCTCGGAATCGTTCCTGCAGTAGCTGACTGGAAGAAGGACAATGCTAATCTGTAATCGCTGAGCGATACGATATAAATAAAGAGGGGAGACCGATCAGGCCTCCCCTTATTGTTTGTATCCGCTTGGCGTTCTACAATGCGTCGAATGCGAAAACGTGAGCTTTTTCTGCGCCCCAGGTGGAATCCACCACGAGTCTCAATGCATTGGCCTTTACAGGTGCTGCGAATTCGACTTTGCGGAGCCTGAGATAATTGCCCTTACCCTCATAGACGGTCTTCCATTGACCTTTGACCTGAGCCTCGATCCTGAAATCCTTGGCCATCATCTTCGGCATTTCCACTCTCTCGGTAGTCGCCTCGAATTTTCTCATTCTCTTGCTTCTGTATTTGAACTCGGAATCGAAGATGATCCTGGCACCTGTCAGAGTGACAGGCTTCTTCCATGTATAGACGATGCTTTCTTCGCCAGGAGCCACCCAGACGCCATTGTCGGCACCATCCCATTGGCGGTCAATGCCGTTGCGGAGAATCATGTTCTCCTCGGAGGTGGTGGAACTCATTGTCAATGCTGATGGCTTTCTCCATCTGTATGGGAGCATACTGTCGTCATCTTCCAGCATATCCTGAAGTTCGGCAATGTGGTCTTTGCGCACGCCAGCCGGTGTTGTGTCGTATTTTATCGCCAGCGCGGCTCCTGTTCCTGCAGCCTGTCCGAGCAATGCGCAAGTGGCCATCACTCGTGTCGAGGACAGTCCCATGTGTGTGGCGGAGATGTCCCTTCCGGCAAACATGAGGTTTGGAACATTGACAGAATACAGGCAGTCGAAAGGTATTCCGAAGCGTGTAGGAGTCGTATATTCGACGGACATTTTGCCCTTGCTGTGGAATGCCTCAGGGTTGTGGTTGTCCAGTGTCCAGCCGCCGTAGGCGATGACGTCTTCGAAGTGTCCTCCTGACATGACGTCGTTCTGGGTAAGGATGTGCGGGCCTACATAACGTGTGGATTCACGCTTGCCTGGAAGTGAGCCTATCCAGTCGAGGTCGTAGTTCTTGCATCTGCCGTCAGGATGGTTCTTCATATATTCCCATACGCCATAGGCAATGCGTTTGAGTTCGAACTGGATGTCGTTGGCGTCCTTGATGGTGTTGATCATGCCGCCGTATTCTATCCACCAGTAGTTGTTGTCCTTAGGGAAAGGCTTCTTGTAGTTGAACTTGACGCCGGGAATCGTGGATTTCGGCTTGTCATAGTTGAAGTCGTCATCGGTAAAATGGTATGCCCAGTCAGGAGCTGTGAACGGATGGTCCTCATCTGTCTTTCTGAGCTGGAGCAGGATGGAATTGCCCATTGTCTTGGAATCGCCTCCGTTTTCTCCTACAAATGACTCATTGAACTCATCTGCAAACTCTCTTCCGTGGCGGTATTTGGCGCCTGAGAGTCTGAGGATGCCGTCGCCGGTGCAGTCGAGGAATACGGTGCCTTTTATGAGATATTTGGTGTAAGCGTTTGTGTTCCACGCTTTTACTGCGGCGATTCTCTCTCCGTCCATGACCACGTCTTCCACTGATGTGTTAAGGAGAAGCGTGATGTTCTTCTCGCAGATTACTGTAGAATAGAAGGCGTCGTCCCAGAGGGTGTATCTCATAAGCGGATTGTGTCGGAAGTTCCTCAGCTGGATTTCTTCCAGGAGTCCTGCTTCGGCGTTCTGGTCGCCTTTTGCTCCGACGATGCCCATGCGGATTTCGCTGGATGCATTGCCTCCAAGTACCGGGCGGTCCTGGACCAGGATGACCGTGCTGCCGTGTCTTGCTGCGGAAACTGCAGCGCAAACGCCTGCGATTCCGCCTCCGGCCACGACGACGTCAGCCTTGAGTTCCTTGTTGTAGATGGTCTGTGAATTCTTTTCCGTGAGAAGTCCGTCTGCTTCTTTTCTTGTGTTCTGTGCGGTCATTCCTGTGATGCTTGTCGCAAGAAGTGCTGCCGCAATGATGGTTTTTCTAAAGATGCGCATCGTTTTTATATGTGTATTACGCAAAGATACACATAATTTTCCGATTACGGAACCGGCTGTGTCTGGATTCTGGGACTCGGCTGTTCGATGTGGCTGATTACGGAGTCGGGAGTGTATGGCTTCCGGGCCCAGGCTGTCCGATGCGGCTGATTACGGAACCGGGTCGTATCCTGAGCCTCCCCACGGATGGCATCTGAGTATGCGTCGCACAGTGAGGTAGAGCCCCTTGAAAGGCCCCCATTTGCGGAAAGCCTGAAGTGCATATTCTGAACACGTAGGCGTGAACCTGCAAGCCGGTGGCGTATAAGGCGATATGCAGGTCCGGTAAAATTTGATGAGGACAATGAACGGGAAGATCGAAACCTTCTTCAGTGTCTCGACAAATCTGTTCTTCGGTTTCGTGTCAATGCTGTTCATCGCTCTCTTGTGTTTCTTCCGGATTCTCTTGCTGAGTCTCTTTCCGAGTTGTTTCAGGAACTTCTTTCAGTTGCAGCGCCGTCTCTTTCTGCATTTCTTCCGGTATATCTTTCTGTACTGCCTCCGGTGCATCCTTCTGCGCCGCCTCCAGTGCATCTTTTATGGTCTCTCCTAATGAATGTTTCGGAGTAGCATCCATTGCAGTAACTTTTGCCGCGAGGCTCTCAAGGATGTTTCTGACGGAGAGAACTACAGCGTTGAAGTCGAGAATGTCCTTGGAACTGTAGATGAAAAGTATGTCTGTGCCGCCTTTCTCTGCATTGACAGGAAGAAGATTCTTGTTCAGCCGGTAGGCTTCGCGGATGCGGCGTTTCAGGAGGTTGCGCTTGACGGCGCGGCGGAAGCATTTTTTAGGGACAGATACGACTATCCTGTTGAAAGGCAATTCGTTGCCTATGCGGTAGCAGTATCTGAATCCATCAGTGAAGCCATAACGTCCGGACGCGAAAAGTCTGGAAAGGTCTGTCCCGACTGACAGCCTCTCCTTCTTTTTCAATGTTTTCCGGAAGTCATTGTCCATAAATTCAGTGATTCTTCTCGAGATAAAGCTCCAGTGCGCGTGCCACAGACGGTGCTTCAGACGTTGGCGCCTTTATCTCAATCGGCAGTCCGGCCTCTTCCATGGCCTTGACAATCAGTTTGCCGAAGGTTACGAATTTGGTGTTTTCCGGCTTGTAGTCCGGGTAGTTCTCGAACAGTGATTTCAAGTCTGCCGGATTGTAAACCACTATCATATCATAGGACTTCAGGTCCACACCTTTCAGGTCCTGCGGCACTGATTTGACGAAAACTGCTGTGTTGTAGTCCAGCTTGTGCTCCTCGAACAATCCGCGCAGCGCATCGTTGCTGCTTGTGTCTGAGGTGGTTATGAGGAATTTCTCATCTTTGTGTTTCGTGCCGATCTGCTCAATGACTGATGCCGGGGTGCCGTTTCCGTAGAAAATCTTGCGTTTGCGGAATACAATGTGTTTCTGAAGGTACATTGCGACTGCTTCGGTGGTGCAGAAGTACTTCATTGTCTCCGGTACTTTCACTCTGAGTTCTTCGCAAAGCTTGAAGAATGCGTCGATAGTATGTCGAGCGGAAAAAACAATCGCAGTGTAATCCAAAATGTTAAGTCGCTGACCTCTGAATTCTCGTGATGTGAGCGGTTCAATCAGAAAAAACGGCATAAAATCTATCTGAACACCGAATTTTTCTTTGAGAGTCTCGTAAGGAGCGACATTCATAGGCGTCTCCTGCGAGATCAAAATCTTCTTTGTTGCCATACCAATCCTATCCTACAAATATACCAACGAAATCACCAGCAGCACTGCCGGTAATATTTCGACGCTGCAAAGGTACGAAATTGCTGTGAAAAATCCGCAATCTTGAGTGATAATCTGATATCTGCGTATGAGATTGACAGTAAAAAGCAGGCCTGTGAAGATATAGGCTGCCGTTTTTATGTGATGAAGGCAACTGCTTGATATTGCGAGGATTGTGATGCCTATGGCGAGGAAGAATGTTTCCAGGATGAAGAAGTTCGCCCCGCTATGTCCGGAAATCTTGGCTGTATCGAATCTGATTTTGCCGGTAGGGGTTACGGCTCCAGCTATCCATCTTACAAGCAGGTATGCGCACAGGATCCCGATGATGGCCAATGTCTGGAGACCGGGGGACAGCGCCGAAAGGAACTTGTTGTGGAACAGTCCGAGTCTGGAGATGCAGAGGCTGCAGATGAATATAGATGCCAATGCTACCGAGTCCCGTTCCCTGCTCAGTCGCATGTTCCCTTCAATCGACACTATTTCTCTCCACCTGAAAAGTGTGTTCCATATGGACGGCAGTACTGAAATGAATCGCCTCATGCAGATTAGCAGTAGGACAATGCAGAGGGCCATGAGTGCCCAGTTCAGTGGTGATGTGCCCCAAAGGTCTGTCGTCGGGATGCTCTGCTCTGTGGTCGTGTGCATGAACAGCTGTCCCTGAGCGAATGCTTCAGAGACAGGCCTGATCTGCAATGTGTCCACAGATGTTATTTCTGATGATATAGTCGGCATTTGTCATTTAGCTTGCTGGGAGCGGTTCAGCTTTCGCGGATTTGTAAGGCTTTTTTCGTGTGTCATACTCCCGCGTTTCCTCATAGAGCTTCTTCTCTTGTTTCTCTCATTGTTAGCGCTCCGCGTCTGACCCTGTCAGTTTCAGCGCTTGGCTGAAAACAGTGTTCGTATTCGGAGTCGTGCTTCCCGCCTCAGTTAGTTTCCGCGCTTGGCGCGATAACCCATGGCGCAAAGCAGCGCAGTGACCTTGTCCCGGAGATCCCCCTGAATCGTGATTTCCCCGTCTTTAGCCGTGCCGCCCACTCCGCACTTGACTTTCAGCGTTTTTCCTAGTTCCTTGAGGTCGGACTCGCTGCCTACAAAGCCGCTTACCAATGTCACCTGCTTGCCGGCCCTGCATCTTCTGTCAATGCTTACCGTCAGTTTCTGCTTCTCCGGAGCCAATGTCTCGTCCTCCGTTATGCTTTCCTGCTCATATTTAAAATCAGGATTCGTGGAATAAACCACGCCCAATCGCTGTTTCCAATCGTTCTCTGCCATCTTTTGTCTTCTATATTCTGGTATATTCTGGTCGTGTGGCCACCGGCTGGCGTACTCAGAGGCTTTCCTTTAGCTTAGCAACCTCCTCCACGGACAATCCGGTCGCCTTCGCCACGATCTCGCATGGCGTTCCCAACTGAAGCAGGTTAATCGCTACCTCCAGATTACGTTCCTCACGTCCTTTTGAGAGTCCTTCCTCAAGTCCCTCCGCACGACCTATTACACGCCCTTTCGCGAGTCCTTCTTCAAGGCCGGTCTCCTTGGCATATTCGATCTGATTATGGGTGTCACGTGCTGTTGTCATGGCCTTTACGTAATTTTGTTTGTCAATATTGT
>ENA-OPUE01000037-OPUE01000037.1-human-gut-metagenome-genome-assembly--contig:-NODE-37-length-107676-cov-11.870945_pt1 | contig 107676 bp, 83 predicted proteins | sample MGYA00241466_ERZ501924 | MGnify/ENA primary metagenome ERZ501924 (study PRJEB25962, sample SAMEA2042223) | human gut metagenome | biome: human gut; feature: human-associated habitat; material: faeces...
CAACTCTACGACACCCTATATAAAAAAAGAGGCCAACCCTTTTGGGTCAGTCTCGTGAGCCTTTGCAAAATCCGTTTGACATTAGCTTTGCTATTAACTTAGGTTTCGGCAAATTTAACTCAGCAACAGATTATGTAAGGTCGAAAATTGTTCACAAAAACTCCACTTGTCAGAGAACCTGCCCTCGAATGCTGTCCAGATAGGCTTTCGGCGTCATCCCATACTTCTTCTTAAAGCAGGCGGAGAAATATTTCGGGTCGTTGAATCCGACTGAAAAAGCAATCTCGGAAATCCTCACGTCATCCTTGTTTTCGGTCAATGCCTTGTAGGCGACGGTCATCCTGACATTGTTGATGAATGCACCCGGCGACATCCCTGTAAGGGCCTTGAGTTTCTCCGTCAGGACAGTCTTGGATGTTCCCATTGAAGAGACGAACTCCGGAAGGTCGAAATCACAGTCCTTGTAGTGGGCATTTACGCAGTCAATGGCTCTTCTCAGGAAAGTCTCATCCATTGAAGTGTACTCCATATTGTCCACATCCAGGACAATCTGCTTCCGGAAGTCAGCCCCCTTCCGTTCAATCTTCCTCAGACACTCGACAATCTGGGCATAGAGAAGTTTCATCGAGAACGGCTTGCAGACATACCCGTCGGTTCCAGCTTGCCAGCCTTCAATCTGGCTTTCCTCGGCACTTTTTGCGGTCAGAAGGATGACAGGGATGTGACAGTATTCAAACCTGGACTTGATTGTCCTGCACAGTTCCAGTCCGTCCATCTGAGGCATCATCACGTCGGATACGACGAGCGAGACATCCGAATGTTCCAGGATTTCAAGAGCTTCCTTCCCGTCCCCTGCCGTCAGCACATTGAAATGCTCCGCAAGCATACTCTTCACCAGATAGCAGAGTTCCTGATTGTCATCCACAAAAAGAATGGTGTAGTCATTCGACAGTCCCTCGGGACGCTCCAGAACCACTGTCGCAGTATTCAGGACAGGACAACTGTCCTGGGAGGTGTCCTTTCCGATTTCATCCTCCTCATAGGCCTCCTCCGAGATCGGCAGCCGGACAGAGAAGACATTGCCTTGTTCCGGACTGCTTGACACAGTGATTTCACCTTTGTGAAGAGTGACAAGGTCCTTGACCAGAGACAATCCTATACCTGTTCCGATGGTGTTGTGCTTTCTGTAGTCACCTTCGTAGAATCTCTTGAAAAGCCCCTTGATGGTCTTCTCGGACATAGTATCCCCCGTGTTCACCACGTCAATCATCACCATTCCGTCGGCCTGGGATGAAACCTTCACGCTTATGTCCCCGCCCTTCGGAGTGTATTTCGCGGCATTTGAAAGCAGGTTGTACACTATTTTGTCAACCTTGTCCGTGTCATACCAGCCCTCGATCTGGTCCGGGGAACTCGTGAAGGAAAGGTTCTGGGCCTTGCCGGCAATCAGAGGGCTGAAAGCCTCCACACAAGAAGATATGAACTTCGTGAGATTTCCCCTGGAGACGGACAGTTTCAGATTCCCGCTCTCGACTTTTCTGAACTCGAGCATCTGCTGAAGGAGTCTGGTCAGCCTGGTTGTGTTGACAGACAGGACTTTGGGCAGGTCCGGATTCCATTTTCCGCATGTCAGGCTCTCCACCGATGCATTGATGATGCTCAGAGGGGTTATCAGTTCGTGGGTGACATTGGTGTAGAACTGGAGTTTCAGGTGATTGAGTTCCTCAGCCTTCTGTTTCTCCATCCTGCTGAGCCTCACAAGTTCACGCGCCTTGATGCGGTCATAGGTGTATCTCCAGATTCCGTAGGCCAGAGCAGCAAAGACTAGAAGATATGCCATAATAGCCCAGGATGACAGGAGAGGATGGCGCAACACCTTGATTCTCAGGATGCGCTCGTGGGTCTTGTCCCTTCCGAGGGTCTTCAGGCGGAAGACATAGTTCCCCGGCGGTACGTTTTCATAACTTGCAGTGTGTCTTCCCTCGGCATCAATCACCTCTTTCCGGTCATACCCTTCGAGGATGTAGGAATATATGTCCTGCTTTCCGGCGCCCTTGTTCAGAAGGGCGAAACTTATTGAAAACGAATGCACCGTGTGGTCTATCCTGACCAGGTCGGCATAGTTAATATCCTTTTCGCAGACTTTCCTGCGCTGTTTTGGTGACATCGACCTCAAAGAAGTCTCTCCGAGACGGAAGTCAGTCAGGCAGAGATTCTCCCTCACGGGGAAAGACGGGGTCTGGCTGGGCAGCGGGAAATAGACGATTCCCTTGGAAGAACCGGCGGCAACCGTCCCGTCAGGCAGATTCACAAGAGTGCTGGCATTGAATGACATCGAAGCATCGTGATCCGAGAGTGAAATATAGTCCACGTTTCCGATTCTGTCACCTTCGGAGTATGTGAAGGAGACAGCGGCATCGGAAGTGGTCACCCACAGTCGGGAAGTGATGTCTGAGGACATTCCTGTAATACCTTTATTATATAGGGCGGAGATATTGTTGATCTGACTGAACTCCCCTTTCTTGCTGTCGTAGAGATACAGCCCGTCAAAAGAGGATCCTGCCCAGACATTCGAGGCCGGATCCACGAAAAGACAGGAAACATTGTCAGACTCTCCAAGGGACCATCTGACCAGACTGCCGTCGGAAGGGGAAAGACGATACACTCCGTTGTAGTTGGTAGCAATCCAGACTGAGCCGTCACGAGCCGACTTGAGGTCGGTCACAATCACATCCGAAAGAGGGTCCAGGGCAGCATCCGGCAGATAATCCGCAATTGAAAAAACCTTGTTCCCGGTTGTCATCACGAAAACGCCTTTCCTTGTTCCGATCCAGAGGTTCGATGCATTGTCTTCAGCGATTGCAGTCACTCCCAGATGAGAAAAATCGGGATATTCCTCAGAAATAACCCTCCGGGCACCGCTTCGGGAGGACGGGTCCAGAAGCCATAGCCCCTGACTGTAAGTCCCGAAACAGATTTCCGAAGTACTGCGTCTGCGCGATATCACATCAACGGCCGAAGTGTAGGGGAAATCCCCGAAAGCCGGATATTTCTCGTAAGAGAGGAAACTGCCGTCAAAGGGGTCGTAAAGCACCATTCCGAAACCTATGATTCCAAGCCAGAGACGACCGTCAGGCATCGGGAATATACTGCGTACCGAATTGGTCCTGAGAGACTTCCTGATGTTTTCAAGGGCATCGGTCCTGAAGTCGGCATCGGGATTTTCCACCTTGAAGACCCCTCCGCAGAACATACTCAGCCAGATATTCCCGTCGTCTGTCCTGAGGATAGAGCTTACCTCATTGTAAGGCAGGTCGTGACCGGGTTCTCCCGGAGCGTAGTTGACGAAAGAGAGAGGATCCGAAATGTCTTCGAGAATGCTCAGGCCGCTTCTTGAAGCCACCATCAGTCTCCCTTCGGAATCCTGTCCGATGTCGTAGATCACATCATCCAGAAGGGATCCGGCCTCCGGCGTGTTGGAATAGACGGTGCAGGATAGATTCCCGGGGCCGTAGGGAGCATCGATCCGGAGCAGTCCCTTTCCCCAAGTGCCGACCCAGAGGCGGCCTTTGAGGTCCTTGTAGGCCACATTCGACCAGTAAAGACGATCTTCTGAATATTTACGGAATGAGAATGTCTTCGTGTCATATCTGTAAAGCCCGTGCTCACAGCAGCACACCCAGAGATATCCCTCCGCATCCTCGCAGATTGAGGACACCCCTTCAATGGGACTGCCATCCATCAGGATTGGGGTAAATTCACCTGTGGAAGCCTCGATGTGCCACAGTCCGGAACTTCCCCCTACCCATACATCCCTCCCGTTGGAGCAGCGAATGTCCGAGGCATTGAGCGTTCCCATCCGTGGGTCTGGTCCTGCAAAGGAAATCTGACCATTGTTCTTGTCCAGGGTGTAAACGCCTTTTTCCGATGCAATCCAGAGCTTGTTCCCCTCCGATTCGCAAACCACGTTTATGTGGCAGTCAAACTTCTCCCCATCCGATTCATTCATTCCAAACACCACCGTCGAAGACCCGTCATACCTGACAAGGCCGCTGTAGGTCGGAATCCAGACATATCCTTCACTGTCACTAAACAGCACCCTTACCGCATTGGTAGGCAAGAGCTTGGATGGAATACTCCGGAAAGAAAGAACCTCGGAGGAGAAGGCATTGATGCAAGGCAGGACAGTCAGTGCCACAGTCAGCAGGGCATGCAGGAGATTCATTGCAGATATCCGTTTCATAAGCAGAGGAAGCGTGTTTTTATAAAAAAATTCCGTTTTTGATCGGCTAAGGTAGAAAATTTTCCGAAATATCTCCTTTTGTTCCGTGAGCCAAATGGAAACACAGCATAATTCAGTATTTTTGTCACTCTGAATTTTTGTCATCTAAATAATTCATCTCTTATGAAACGTATAAAACTGATAACCGTCATCTTTCTCATCCTGTTCTCCCTACTTGCCAAGGGAGAGGACAGAATCGGAGTACTTCAAATCAACGTCTGGCAGGAAGGTACGTGCGTCCCGGGAGGATTTGACGCCCTTGTGGATAACATCATCGAAAGCGGGGCCGATGTGGTCTTTATGCAGGAAATAAGGAATTACGGAGGCCGGAGGTTCATTCCTCGACTGATTGAGGCTCTCGCCCTGAAGGGCGTGACATTCTACGGAGAGGACACCACCTGTGACAGCGGAGTCATCAGCAGGTTCCCACTCGCGCAGGACGGGAGGAAATGGGAAGGCTGCGGGTCCGTTCAGAGAGTCAGAATCAATGCCGGAGGGCATCCGGTGGCACTATATGCCGCTCATCTGGACTATACGAACTATGCCTGCTACTATCCGAGGGGATACGACGGGAACACCTGGAAGAAGATACCTGCTCCCGAAACCTCAGTGGAGAAGATTCTGGAAATGAACCGGGCTTCCGGGAGGGACGATACCATCAGGGATTTCATCAGGCTCAGCAGAGCCGACATCGACGAGGGCATCGACGTGATTCTGGCAGGGGATTTCAACGAGCCGTCGCATCTGGACTGGACTGCGCAGACAGCCTCCCTTTGGGACCACAATGGAGCAGTCATCCCTTGGGATTGCTCCACAATGCTTTACGAAGGCGGTTTTGAGGATTCATTCCGGGTGGTGAATCCTGACCCTGTGTCCTCCCCGGGCTTCACCTTCCCGAGCGACAACTCCGACTGTAACCCTATGAAACTGACCTGGGCCCATGAAAGCGACGAGAGGGACAGAATCGATTTCATCTATTACTACGGGGAAGGGTCCCTCAAACCTGTGGACAGCAAGGTATTCGGACCTGCAGGTTCGATTGTCCGGGGAAAAAGGACCGTGGAGGAGAATCATTCTGACATCATCCCCGTGACAGGCAAGTGGCCGACGGACCACAAGGCAGTCCTCACCACATTCGAGTTCGCCCCGGTGGCACGAATCCTCACTCCATCCATCCCGACCATAGTGGACCGGGAGCACAACATCATCTGCGAAATCTGCCTGGAGTCGTATTCCGGGAAGGACGTACTGGAGAGTGTCGGGGTCACCGTCTCGGGAATTGCCCCATCGGCCATCCGGAATGCCAGGCTGATGTACACGGGAACCAGTTCTGCAATATACTCCCGGACCACATCCTACATACTTAAGGACCAGTTCCGCAGAATCGGCGCGGGGCAGGACACCTGGAGACATCCTGCCTTTGCTGTTCAGACAGCATCCTGCAAGGCGGGAAAAGACGGGAGAATCGTCCTGAAACCGGGGAAAAGCCTTGTCAGGGACAGAAATTATTTTTACCTGAGTCTTGAGGTGGACTCGCGGAAAGTGGACCTGAGCGGGACTTTCGGGGTGGCAGTGGAGTCCGTGGAACTCAGATGCCCGGTGCAGGACGGGAGCGGCTCTTTACTTCGTCAGGCCAGAATCGTGTCCGAAGGTTCACTTGAGGGTCACAGGTTCGGAATCGCACTGCGCAACTACAAGGATGACAATGTCTTCTCCTACAGAATCCCCGGACTGGTCACCACTCCTAAAGGGACATTGATTGCAGTGTACGACATCAGGCATACCTCCGGGAACGACCTACAGGACAACATTGACGTTGGTGCCAGCCGGAGTACCGACGGGGGACGGACCTGGGAGAAGATGCGAACAATCATCGATATGGGCGAATGGGGAGGACTTCCGCAGGGACAGAACGGTTGCGGAGATCCTTCAGTGCTTGTGGACAGCAACACAGGAACGATTTTCGTCTGCGCTCTGTGGACGCACGGCCTTGGCAACAGGCACGCATTCTCATTTGCCTCAGAAGGCTACGAACCGATTTCGACAGGACAGATGGTTCTGGTGAAAAGCACCGACGACGGAAAGACCTGGAGCAAGCCTGTCAACATCACCCGTCAGGTAAAGCGCCCCGATTGGAGGATAACCCTCCAGGGGCCGGGACGGGGAATCACGATGCAGGACGGGACTCTGGTTTTCCCGATGCAATGCCTTGACAGCAAAGGGATTCCAAGTTCAGGAATAATGTACAGCAAAGACGGGGGCGAAACCTGGCACTGCCACTCCAGAGCCTGTGAGCGCACTACCGAGGCCCAGGTCGCCGAGATTGCTCCGGGAGTACTGATGCTGAACTGCAGAAACGACCGTCGTCAGGGCAGGGTCGTCTGCGTGACTGATGACCTGGGGAAGACCTGGAAGACCCACCGTTCATCAGGAAGCCTCGTGGAACCCGTCTGCATGGCGGGGCTGCTGAATATTCCGGCTTCCGAAAACATCTACGGAAGGGATATCCTCCTGTTTTCAAATCCGGTTTCCGCCCCTGGAAAAGGCAGGAACCACATCTGCATAAAGGCGAGCCTCGATGCCGGGATGACCTGGAATCCGCTTGACTGTCTGCTTCTGGACGAGGAGGAAGGCTGGGGATATTCCTGCCTCACCTCAATCGGGAATGACAAGGTGGGAATTCTCTATGAAGGCAGCACCTCGCACCTTGTCTTCCAGCAGGTCAGGCTGAGTGACATTGTGAAAAGCATTCCCGCTCCCTCAGGGCTGTCCGTCGGGGAAATCTACTCCGACGATATGATTTTCCAGAGGGACGTACCTCTTGAAATTTCAGGAAGGACTGCACCGGGTCTTGAAGTGAAGGTCACCCTGGGGCCATCGACAAGGAAATGTCGTTCGGCACAGGATGGAACATGGAAGGTCCGTATGCCGGCACTCAAGGCCGGGACAGGAATACCGTTCACGGTAACTGACGGACGGGACACCCTGAGTTTCAGCGATGTGGCAGCCGGTGAGGTCTGGCTCTGCTCCGGGCAGTCGAATATGGCTTTTGAGTTGAAGGGTGCCGACACCTTCAGCAAGGAAGGACTGGATGACCCGATGCTGAGGTTCTACGACATGAAAAGCCATCTGAAAACCTGGGGGCTGGTCTGGAGCAAAGAGGATGCGGAGAAGGTTGCACAGGGAAAGTATTACGACAGGACACGGTGGAACTGCTCGTCAGAGAAGACTGCCGGGGAATTTTCAGCAGTGGGATATTACTTCGGCAAAATGCTCAGGGATAGTCTGAATGTACCTGTGGGGCTGATCTGCAATGCCGTTGGCGGGACGACCACCGAGTCATTCATCAGCCGCAGTGCTCTGGAGAAGGTTCTTCCGGGATTCTGTGACGGATGGCTTGAGGATGAATCCGTGATGGAATGGGCAAGGGGAAGAGCCCGGGAGAATATGTCATCCTTCAAAGGAGGGTATATACAGCATCCTTTTATGCCGGCATATCTTTTTGAAAACGGCATCCGTCCACTGGAGAGATTTCCAATCAAAGGGGCAATCTGGTACCAGGGAGAGTCGAACGCAGAGAACATCCCACTGCACGAAATCCTTTTCAGGACCCTTGTGGACTGCTGGAGGCAGACCTGGGATAATCCCGACCTGCCTTTCTACTTTGTCCAGCTTTCAAGCATCGAACGTCCGACTTGGCCGGAGTTCCGCAACAGCCAGAGGCTGCTCTCGCTGGAGATTCCACATTGCTGGATGGCAGTCTCCTCAGACCTCGGTCACCCCACTGACGTGCATCCGAGGGCGAAGAAACCTGTGGGAGAGCGACTTGCAAGGCTTGCACTGAGGAATGACTACGGGAAACAGGTCGAATGCCTCGCCCCAGCAGCCACCAAAGCCTTCCTGAATGACAGCGGGAATGTCACCGTACTTTTCGACAGGCCCATTTCCGTCCCGGGCACAATGCCCGTGCGCGGATTCAGGATTTGCCTCGAAGACGGGAGCGAAATCCCTGCATCGGCGGAGATTTCAGGATCTGACGCTGTGATTCTCTCCCTGGATGCAGGCAGACACGACGCCGCAGCCGACAGCAAAAACACAAAGGCAGACAGCAGAACAGCCATCGTGAAGGTGAAATATGCCTGGGATCCCTGGACCGATGCGAACCTGACCGGGACCACAGGTCTCCCCGTCTCTACTTTCGATATTGAAATTGGTGAGTAATTAGGGATTGTCGTTTTGCTGCACTCTTTCTCTGTCATTATCTCGTCTTCTCGTCAGACACTTCGATTCTGTTGGCCTCAGCTAATAAACTCTCATTGCCTCAAGAACACGCCGCGAAAGTAATGATTTTTTTCAATATTGTATCCAACCTCCTCACAAGTAACCGTCAAATGACGTTCTTCCACAGTTTGTCCGTGAGATGGCAGGTTTCCACGGACAAGTTGTTGATTTTGAACAACTTATCCGGTGAAAGGCGGGGTTTTCCGGATAAAATCACATTCTGTGGATAACGATTAACAGGAATAGCAGAGGTGCTCACGAAAAAATGCGGTGCGTTACGAAGAATGGAACAACACAGAATTGGATTGAATCGAACAACCTGCATGTTGTGATTTGATGTATATTATTGAGAGCCAAGAAGATATAATGAGCGGCCAAATGCAGGTTATGTAAAAAAGTGGGTAACCTGGCTTTCGCTTTATCTGCTAACTGGTTATGAATCAACACTTTCGTCCGTTGCACCAATTTCAGGTTGTTCGGTTTTTCTCTCAGATCATGCCTTACGGAAACAATCATCTCCGGTTACAATCTCCAGTTATATCTGACTGAAGTGGTCATGCCCAGCAACAAGAAGCCCCCGTGAGGACTAGGCCCTCCTGCTTTGCAGGCGCCTCCCTCTAGTGCCGAACAAGGCATCTTCAGATGCCGGGCCGGAGTCGGCGGGCAGTGGCAGCCTTGTGGCGATGGAAAGCCCGCAGGCCCTGATCGCCCCCTTGAAAGGGGGATGGGGGGATTAAAACGAGCGCGCGGAGCATCAGGGTTTGGGACAGTGTCCCAATGAAGGACATAGGTTAGGGGAATTGAGATAAGCGGGCAATGCGGCTGCTCGGCTTCACTAACTTAGTCGAGTCCGCATGGCTTTCTAGCTTTTTGCGGTGCGAGGCTGTCCTGCTCGCCACCATGAACCTTATTACTGTAAAAAGTTGACTCAAAATGCTCAGTTTGTCCGTAAGCAGGTGGGGTTTCACGGACAAGTTATTCATTTTGAACAACTTATCCAGAAGAAGGCGGGGTTTTCCGGACAAGTTGTAGATTTTCAGTCAATAGTTCCCAGGAATAGAAACGGTCGGGGAATAAATGCACACAAATGATGGAGACAAGCAGATAAGGCTTAGCGTTCCTTCCAGTAACTTTCGATTTCCTCGAGCGTCTTGCCGGTGGTCTCAGGGACAAGCTTCCACATGATGAGCAGATATGGGACACACATCAGCGCAAAGAGGAAGAAGGTGCCGGCTGGAGCAAAAGGCGGAACATTGGCAAGAAGCCATGGAGTCAGCTGACCTATGAGGTACGTACCTATCCAAAGAGCCAGACCTGCGATGGACATTGCGATACCACGCACATTGTTCGGATACATTTCCGACAGGAGGACAAATACGACGGCGCAGATGGAAATCGCGCAGCAGAACACATAGAACAGGAAGAACACCAACATGAAGATACTTCCGAGCTGCTCAGGGAAAATGAAGTAGAATCCTATCATCAAGAGCGAGAGTATCATTCCGGAAACGCCCCAGTAAACAAGGTTCTTTCGTCCGACTTTATCGATAATGAGCAATGCAATGACTGTAGTTCCCATATTCACGAAGCCCACAAGGACCTGTGAGAACAAGGCATCTCCAGACGAAAGACCGGCCTCCTTGAAGATCTCAGGGCCATAATACAGAACAGCATTGACGCCCATGAACTGGCCCAGTATTGCAATGGCGGAGCCGATAAGGACAGCCTTCAGGATACCAGGAGAGAGAAGCGCTTTCCACTCTGTTTTAACCTCACCCTTTATAGAATCTTCAGTAATGGACTTCTGGCGGGAAGCCTCATCAGGAGAAAGATAAATCTTCTGCAGCACTGATGACGCCTTAGCCCCTTCTCCATGAACGATTAGCCAACGAGGACTCTCCGGAATCAAGAATATGATGAAGAAGAACAGCAGAGCCGGTATTGTCTCAGAACCGAGCATTCCTCTCCAATACTCATCAACCATTGTCCTGTTCATAAAATCAGACACAAAACGCGCTGCCGGGTCCAATGCCGCAGTTTCAGCCACTGAAAGTATCCACCAGTTTATGAAATAGGCGAAAAGGAAACCAATGGTAATCGCCAGCTGATAAAGAGACACAAGCGCCCTACGCCTGTCTGCCATCGCGACCTCTGAGATATAGATAGGAGAGACAATAGAGACTACTCCTATACCCACACCTCCGATTATACGGTAAACGACAAGTTCCGTAAATGAACCGCAAATCGCGCAGCCGATTGCTGAAAGGCTGAACATGAATGCAGCAAACAGCATTGCCTTCTTACGTCCTAAACGGTCACTTATGACACCCGCCGAAGCCACACCGGCTATCGACCCGATAAGAGCACAGCCCACATACCATCCGAGCTGAATGGTATCAAGTCCGAACTGCGTAGCGACAATCGATGTCGTTCCGGAAATCACTGCAGTATCATATCCGAAAAGTATTCCTCCGATTGCTGCTACAACCGAGAGGAACACTACATATCCGAAGTTTTCTTTTTTCATATTCCGAAGTACTCTTTATATCTGTCATACAAATGACCGGCCTGAAGATATGCAGATTGGGGCGACATAAAATGCGAGAACTCGAAAGTAATCGCCTTGTCATAGCCACAGCGAGCAGCCGCTTCAAGTTTCATGCGAAGCTTGTCGAACTTGATAGGCAAGAAGTTGATAGGCATATCACGGTCAAAAGTCTCTGCATTTGTCCAGCACTGCATTCCATACTTGTCCGCAAGTTTCTTGTTCACAGAGAAGAACGCATCCAACTCATCATAGTCAATGTGCCCGTCCTGGAATGCACACGCATCCACCACATCGTGGATTCCGTCGAAAATCTCATTCCATTCACGTTCATGTTCCTGAACGGAAACAGCATCTTCACGCGTCTTGAGAGCAGTGCCCATCACGGCCTTCTTACCGTCAATCCACGGAGAAATGAAGGTTGGAAGACCGCCAGACACATCCTTGCACTGTTTGCCCATAGCATGGAACGCATCGATTGCCCCCTTTGTTCTACGACTGATTTCTCCACTGATATACCATCCGCCGAAACTGTCATATTTGCGCCCATACCTTTCCCAGACTTCATCAATCACGAATTTGTTGTCTTCTATTTCATATGACAAGTCACCGGTATCCCAATATCTTCCGGAATCATACAGTCCGAACCAGAACTTCATCCCATATTTCTGCGCAAGTCGGAGAAACATGTCGATGAGGTCCACCGACGGCATATAGCAGCCCTTTTTCAAAAGGTACGGAGACGGATAAGTAATGAATTTCCGATAACCTGAGCGGATGCAGATCACCGTATCTATGCCGATTGATTTCATATAGCGAAAATCTCTGTCCCATTCTTTCTCGCCCCAATTCTGATGAGGTATATCGTGAGAAATCTCGTCGAGGAATGTTCCTGTTATACGAAGGCCCTGCCCTTTCGGGACAATGAGACCTGAACCGGAGGCCAAGCTCCCGTCAATCGCCCTGTCATCAGTACTTCCACAAGCAGTCGGAAGAACAGATGCCACAGCAGCAGTAGATGCAGCCGCTGCCATAGACTTTAAAAAGTGCCGTCTGTCGGTCATAAAAATGTCATATTCAATTTGAGATGCAAATATATAAAATTTTATTAACAACCCAAAACTATTTAAATTATTTTCAAAATACAAAAGGACTTAGTCAATATTAACACCAAACTCCAAAATATATTTACTACTGTAAGCCAAGAAGTTATTTCTGGACATCGAAATAAAAGAAGAGTAACTTACTAAAAACTCTTAGTTATCCACTTTTAATTAAAAATAAAATTTATTATCTTTGCTTCTTTGGTGTCTTTGTAAAGAATAACCCAAAAGGACAAAATAATAAAACAGTATGAACTCTTTTCTGAACAACATTGAAGGCAAGGGTGCCATTATGAAGCAGAAAATTCTTGGACTTTGCATAAATGACGGCGACTTCAGCATTGCAGAGCTAAGCAAAGAATTGAATGCCAGCATCCCCACTGTAACAAGACTCATCGGTGAACTGATCGAGGAGGGCTTTCTTGAAGATTTGGGAAAGACCGGTACGTCCGGAGGCAGACGTCCAAGCATATTCGGACTGAATCAGGCTGCAGGATATTTTGTAGGAGCAGATGTACGCAGACATCATGTAAGCATAGCCGTCACCAATTTTAAAGGCAAACTAATTGATTATAAAGAAGATATTCCATTAGTTCTGGAAGGAACCGAGGAGTCGTTCCTCCGACTGACTGAACTTATCAAGAAGACAATAGCAGCAATAGGGATCGCTCAGGAAAAGGTACTTGCATACGGCATTAACCTCACAGGACGCGTAAACCATGAGACAGGCTACAGCTTTTCTTATTTCATGGGTGAAGACAAGCCTCTTTCACAAGTACTTGAAAAAGAGTTCAATGCCCCGGTTTTCATTGAAAACGATTCGAGAGCCATGGCATATGGAGAGTATATCTGCGGCGAGGCCAACAACGAGAAAAACATGCTCTTCATCAACCTCAGTTGGGGACTTGGAATGGGTATGATTCTCGACGGCAAACTATCTTACGGCAAATCCGGTTTCTCCGGAGAGATTGGACATTTCCCGATGCTTGACAACGGCATAATTTGCCAATGCGGAAAAATCGGCTGCCTCGAAACCGGCGCATCAGGCTCTGCACTACACAGAATCTTCGTAGAAAAAATAAAGGAAGGCAAAGTTTCCGCCATATCTTCCAAGTATGACAAGCCTGAAGATATCGGAATTGACGACATCATTGAGGCATTGATGGACGAGGACATGCTCGCAATTGAATGTGTCGAAGAAATCGGTTCTGTTCTCGGGCAGGCGATTGCGGGACTGATCAATATCTTCAACCCGGAACTTGTAGTAATCGGCGGAAGGCTCGCTATCGCAAAAGACTACCTGATGCTCCCTATCAAGAGTGCCATCAACCGCCACTCGCTTATCATTGTAAGCAAGGACACAAGCATCAAATTCTCAAAACTCGGAAAGAAAGGCGGCCCGATCGGAGCCTGTATGCTTTCCCGAAGCCGCCTGCTCGGGTTGCTGTAAAGAGGTTACAACCCGCATCCCTGCGCCTTCATTCTATTTTGACAATTTAATAAGAACCTAAAGTACACAAGCTCAACCGACTGACAAAATAAAACATCGATAGCTATTTGTCATCATAATGCCCCTCTACTGTCAGTACCAAGACAGTAACCTTCTCATCATATATATCATAAATCAAACGGTCATTTTTTGATATCCTTCTGGAATATGTTATCAAATCGCCTGATTTAAGCGGCTCGGGATGTCCTGTCCCAGTCCTCGGATGCTCCATCAGCTCATTAAGCAACTTAACGAGTTTCTTGTATTGTATAGGATTGGATTTCTTGTATTTGGATGTAGTTTTTATCGCTACTTGAGTAAACTCAATCTTATACATACTTATAAAGTATCCAAGAATTTATTAAGCTCCTCTTTTGTCTTAAAGGTCGTAACATTACCCGCCTTATATTGCCTACGCCCCTCCTCAAGCCTTTCCTCAACTTCAGGGGAAAGGACAAAATCCTCTTCATAAACCGGAGTAAGCATATAGGAGAGCTTTCCCCTACGCCTGATTACCACCTGTGTTCCAGCATCTGCGAGCGCAAACATTGATGCCTGTTTTTCTCTAAATTCTCTTGACGTTATTTGAACGACTGCCATAACACTGATAATTCTAATTTGTGTACCAATATCGGTACGCAAATATAATGCTTTTTTCAGAATTATTCGTTTTTTCTCAAAAAAAATTATTTGTCGTCCCGGTTTTGCACCAAGCCGGAGCTGAGGCTCAAATATTTATTACGCACATCCGTATAAGGTAAATTGATAAACGAGCCTGCCACAGGAAGCACACGGCGATTTAAAGTCTGCTTATCACGACTCCTTTTCAGTTCCAAAGCCCTTAGATATTCCTGATATCCTTTGAAAAGTTCAATCGTCCTCTCCTCCCCAATACGGATGGACATTTCTGGGTCATTGAAGACTCCAGGAAACTGATAGCAGAGAATCTTCTCGAAATTATCAAAGAGATTGATATCCGAAATTATCTCATCCAACGGACGCGGATAAAGCGAATTGTCAGGATTGAATAGGAAAGTCTCCAAATCAAACCACAGATGCGCTCCTGCTTCATCACAAACTGATTGCAAGAGATCCGCCGCCTCCTTTCCTGTAATATCCTCTTCAGGCATTCTCGCAAAACCGAAAGGACAGAGTATATCCAGGTGCTTCATCAGCTCAGGGTATGTATCCATCCCGTTAGGAACCTCAAAACTATTCGTTGCCAGCATAACAGGTTTACCCGGAGCAAAACTATTCGTCCACGACTTGAATTCCTTAAAGAAGTTAACAATGTCGTTTTTACGACTCTGGCGTTTCTTCGGAGTCTGTTCCCAGTTGTCAAGTCCACCACCGCTCTCTTCCGAGACGTAAAAAGCGTAGAACGACTCGTGATGACCATACATATCCCAGAGCTCCTTAGCCACCCTCTTGTGCCATTCGAGAGATTCCGGCGTATAATCAAACCAAGCGAACATTCCCACACCGACAAGCACCTGCATTCCCTGACGGTCTGCCTCTGTAAGGATAGCTTCTATCGGGTCTTCAGCAGTAATCGGCATACGTCCCGGATAGAGCCGGGAAGGATAAAAAGCCTTTCCCGCGTAATTGACCACATTCAGAGAATGCTTCCCGACATAGTATTCGTTACGAAAGACTTCCTGGATAACCACCATATCCATATCGAGTTTCTTAACCGCACGAACAAGCTCCTGCCATTGGCTGTCTGTCATCTGCTTGATATCCTTGTTCCAGTGTTTTCCCTCTATTTCACTCCAATGATAGATTCCTGCCCACGCACCTGAAATCTGCCCGACAGAACGTTTGTCCGAGGAGATGATTTCTATCTCATTGACCTTACGATAAGTCTTTCTGCCATCCTTGACTTTCAGAATTATATGATGTTTTCCCTCTCTTCCCGCAGTCGGGACAATATGCTTTAGTTCAGCGGATTTCCCCGATGCCAAAGCCAATGATTCTTCATAAAGAAGATTGTTTTCCTTCTCCTCATCCCAATAAATTGAAACTTTGAATGTCTTGGCAGAGCCATACTCATTCACAATGCCGGCCCGGATGTCAAGATTCACCTTATCTGTAATCTTTCCCGGAGGAATAAGGGTAAATCCAACATAATCAAACTCACTCAAGCACGATGATAACATCGTCAATAGTAGCAGATTTAGTCCCACCATTATTCGTTTAATCGCATTCATATATTTCTACGTAATTTTTCATACGTACAGTATTATGGTAAAACATCTAAGACCTAATACTGGGCTTGCTTGATAAAGCAAGCAATCTATCTTGCTTGCTTAACCTTAGTACCAATCAAGGTGTCTTTGAGATAATCATCAACCCAAAAACTCTTCTTCGTATTAAATCAATCTTTTGTTCGCGAAAACCCAAATTGTCCTTTAAAATGGAGCTTAGAAAAGTTTCTTATCCATAGAAGAGTCCATATTGCCGAGCATTGACGCTATCTTAGAATATTTACCCTTAATTTTTGTGGTAGCGATCTTGAAAAACTCTTGTTTTGAACTATCCTTAATAGCTGACAAGTACTCTTCAGCTCGCGACGTATTACCCATCCTTTGGTATATTACTGCATAAAGCAGATCTTCGCTTGAAGTATCCACCAGCGAATCATACGGTTTACCTACTCCAAGATTCTCTGGCCACTCAAGAGCCTCAGAAACGCGTACAAGTGCAGTTTTATAATTTCCTTTGTCAATACATTCCGCAGCAAGGTGTAGTTTAATATCACGCCACATTATATGACTGCCCGTTTGCCCCTCAAAAGGAAGAATCCGCATACTACCAATGACCTTATCAGCCTTGCGATACTGCTTTTGAGCTATAAGAATCTTCAGATATGTATCTCCAACATGGAAATTGTCCCTATGCTTAAGATAATACGGCTCTACCACCTTTATCGCCTTGTCATATTCTCCGTTGTCATAATATTTCAAAGATAATTTCTGAACATATCTCCACTGCTCAGAATCCAGCAGAATAGCCTTCTCAAGATCAGATGGTGAGCCAGTAAGGGAATTCCTGTACGCATAGAACGGCGCATAACACGGAGAGTAATCTTTTATCATCTCGGCCGCATCTTCTTTGTATCCAAGATAATCATTCAACATAGCAAACATATATCCGGCCTTCCAGCCACCGCCATTCTCCACGGCCCATGCAAGAGGTTTCCAAGATTCAGCTCTGAACGGAAACACCAAATCTATCGAAGCATCAGCAATAGCAGGGACTGCAGATTTGTCCTTTTTCAGCCAAGATATCCAAGCAGCAAGCAAAGCATTCTGTTCTGGGCATGCTTCAAGAACCTTGGCCGCCTTATCATCAAGCGAGAGATTACTATAAAAAGTAGCGTACTCAAGATAGACCTGCCATCTGAGTTCTTCTTTCACAAATGCGGCCAACTCTGATGCTGAAATACGCCCGGAAAGCATTTTCTCTATAGCGGGGAAAGGGCACAACGGATTCAACGCCTCAATTGCAGTCAGCCACTTATCTGAAGGATCTGTCTGATAAAGAATCTGATATGCTGACAAATTATAAGAATTTCCAACCAATGATTTTCTCGCATAGTCAGCCGCCAGTTCTCTATCCCCATTCACAAAATGAAGTCTTGCAAGTTGAGTCAATGCCGCGCTCCGCAATTCTGATGTGATTGCAGTTATTTCAAAACGGTCCATTGCATCATAGAGACGTCCTAATTTTTCCGCAGCTTGACCACTTACGTAATTCGCCATCGGATCATACTCATCAATTGCAAGCACCCGATTAGCATACTCATAAGCCTTATCATATTCAAATTTACGCAAACACAGCAACGCCTTCAAGCCAAGAGCCGGAGCAAGCGCAGAATCCATTTCAATAGCCTTATCCGCATATCGTTCCGAGTCTGCATAACGGCGCATTCCGTAGAGATATTTGGAATAAATCATCTGACCCTGAGCCGATTCTAGACTAAATTCCCGATTTATCTTATGTGGCCTGTCGAGTTCCTGAGAATCTGATGACCATATCTTATAAGAGCCGAGTGAAACTTTTGCCGGCACTTTTCCTAATGGAAGTTTTTTTATAAACGGCTTGGCAGCAGACAGAATCACCTGACTGGAAAGAATAGTGTTTCCGTCAACATCCTCGACGCACAACTGACCGGAAAAATCAGCAAGAGGATATATTCGAAGTTCGCCATCATCCATCTTTACTACAGCGCGAAGACTCACTTCATCCACACCTCCAATTCCTGCAACAGGCAGCCAATACTCATTCCACTCATCAGTTCCATAAGGTGTAAACAATGTCTGTTTGAATGGAGTATATACACTATTCAGCAAATTCTGATTAAAGAGACGTCCGCTCTGAAGCTCCACATATTGCGGACTCTTGTCAGTAAGAATTCCACGCCAGATTTCGCCTTGAGGAGATTGAGCCCAACTGAAATACTTTCTACCGAGCTTTTCATCTCGTAAAGCGTAATGCAACGCGCCAAAGTCTTCATCTTTCCAATAAGCTCCAAAAAAACCCTTGTGCGAACCACCAGGATGGAAAGATTTGTCAATACCGAAATTCTGATTTGCATAAAGAGACAAATTTCTTCCATTTTCGTCCGTAGGATACGGACTAGTAATTCCATCATGAGCGATTGTGTAAGTAGACGGATAAACAAGTTCGAGGTCATCAGATGCCTTCACTCCAGAATTTGCCCAAGTATAATACGGCTGATAATCTCCAGAACTGTTATGCCAGAAAGAACGGGTTCTCAGCCAGAGCGCATCCTTCGGAAGATTTATCTCCACCATCCACGATGTTCTGGTAAGCAAGTCCAGCACACCTATATAGCAACTAGTACTTCCATCCGGCTTTGTTTCAGTTCTGTATTCGACAGGATGAGCACAAGAAGGAGCATGGCCGATAATGCCATAATTAAACTCTATACCGCCACTTGTCCAAGGTCCCCTCAGAGATATTTCCCGAAACTTGACAACATCATTGTCATAGAACATTTCCTTTCCGGTTGTCTTATCATAAATCGACCATATCTTTCCTCCGATTTCCGGCATAATTCTTACACGAATCCATTGATTCTCAAGGACCACAACCTTCCACGCTTTCTGAGAAGGCTCAAAATCGAATGTCTCATACTTATGATATGGATAAACATTTCCAGAAGTCTGAGGGATCGGATCCGGATCAGAAAAACCATAGGTAGAATAGACAGTATCTTTGACGATTACTGTCTGAGCATATATCGTCGTACCTGCCAGTGCCAGCAGAGTCATTAAGATAATTTTCTTCATCAATGTCAATGTTATCGTTAATAAATAGATTTAGAGAAAAACACAGCCGTCTTCCCATAAACACCGAAAGCGGGAGGACGGCCGTCCAAAATATTTATACTCTATTACTCTTTTTCATAATTCAGAAGCCCCTGGCCATATTCATCGAGAAACTTAGGATAGCCGAATTTTCGCACATAGTTCGGACCCACATAAGCCGCATAACAGGTAATATTTGTAATCCCGTGCGAAGCATAAGTCTCAAGGTCCTTTAGGAAAATTTCATTGCTCCATGGAACTTCGACAAGATTATCTTGATTCCAATTACTGAAAAGCGAATCATCCATCCAGTATTCAAGAACTTGTGCTGTCTCGGCAGGAAAGACCTTCAAATTAGCCTTGAGCTGCTTGAGATAGGTCGCATGAGTTGTCTTACCATCACGACCTGTCGCCCAAGTATTTGCCAAAGGCTGGTCCCAAGTACGAAAGAATGGTGCAAATTCAAGGAATATATCCTCGTGCGGCTTTACTGACTTAGGAGGTTCGAGGGTATTGCTATAGCACAAATGCGCAAGTTTCGCCTCCGGATCAATGGTCTTGAGTGCTTCAATTGCCTTATTTTCAAATATCAAAGCCTGATCCGATGCGTTCAAATCCTTACATTGAGGACAATGACAAATATCGCCTCCGTCATCCAACCAGAAATAATAGCGATGATTAGTTGAAGCATAACGTTTGCCTATGTCAATCGCATTTCTATAAACTTCTTCCAAAGCACCTTCTGATGAAGGACAGCCGTTTGCGTCATTGGTGCGCTTACCTTTTTTATCCATACGGAACCAGTCAGGATAAACGCTGAACTTGTCTCGTGGAAGAAGAAAAGACATCATGTGCTCTTCAAACTCGATATCAATTCCAGCATTGGCACAATCCCTCTCAAATGTCGTCCATGCTAAAGTTCCTCGAGGGGCATTATAGATGCTGAACGTATTGAGTCCGTTTTTCTTCGCAATCGCAATATAATTGATCACGCTGGAATTGCTAACCTCGCTCCACCCGAGGACCAGACCTCTCATCTTGAAAAAAGGAACTGGTTGTTCAGGAATCTCAGGATCCGGCTTTTCAGGATCAGGTTTCCCCGGTTTATCTGGATCTTCCTTTCCGATATTTTCCCAGCCATCGACTGCCGAGCCACGAGTTTCCGGAGTACAGGAAATGTGGAACACCAACATAGCTAGCAACAGGCACAACAATAATCTTTTCATCATCATTCCAAATTAAAAAGAAGAGTATATCTAATTATTCAGTTCTTCTATAATTCAACAATCCCTGCCCATAGTCATCCACAAATGAAATATCTTCAAATGTCTTGACATAATAGTCATCCACATAGATTGCATATGCGGTAATGTTACGTATACCATACGACGCATATGTCTCAAGGTCAGAAAGGAACACATCCTTATGCCAAGGAACTCTTACCTGTGGTTTCTTCCACCCGCTGTAGAGAGAATCATCCATCCAATAGTCAAGAACCTGTGCTGTCGCAACAGGGAACACCTTAAGATTATCCTCAAGCATACGGAGAAACTCGCCATGAGTAGTCTTGCCGTCACGACCTACTGCATCCTTATTTTTCAGAGGTTGATCCCACGTACGGAAAAACGGCGCAAACTCAAGAAAAATTCCTTCTTCAGGTTTCACGACAGATGGCGCTTCAATGGAATTGTGATAAGCCAAATGGGCCAACTGCGCTTCCGGATCAATCTCACGAAGAGCCTTGATAATGTGGTTCTCAAAAATCAGGCCCTGGTCTGCAACATTATAGCCTTTACATTTTTCGCAATGGCAGACATCTCCACCATCGAAAAGCCAAGTATAATATTTGTGATTTGTAGGCTTATGTGTACGCACAAACTCAGGAACATTGGACATCAGCACTTCCAGACCTTCCTGACATGAAGGACATCCGTTGCCATCCGGCTGACGGACTCCATTCTCATCCATACGGAAATATTCCGGATGCTCAGCGAACAATTCACGAGGAAGAAGCCATGTCATCGCATGCTCCTCATATTCGAAATCAAGTCCCGCATCGATGCATTTCTGCTTGAATGCATAATATTCCTCATCATCATACTCATGTCCACAAACGCTGATAGTATTGAGCCCGTTTTTCTTCATCAAGTCAATCCAATCAATAACATCAGGATTCTTGATGTCATCCCAAGAAAGAATAACACCGCGCATCTGGAAGAATGGCTCATTTGCCTTCTTTCCGCTGTTCGCACAAGAGGCGAACAGCAGGAGAGAAGCCATAAAGATTATTGAAAGTTTAGTTATCTTACTCAACATAGTCTGGAAGGATTACAGTCGCCATATCACAGTGAGGTCTTGACTCCGCACTATTCATATCTGTTGCTACAGCCTGAGGCAAATAACCCATAGCCGCCCAATTGGCTGGGCCATCCATTAGCTTAAGAGCAAACCTTGCCTTGTTTGTAGTCATCTTGAAGAACTTCCTTTCAAACATAACTTCTGCCTGACCAAGATTCTTACCTTCATCAAATGCTACTTGTCCAAAGAATTGCTCTGCAGTATAGCTACCGGCCTGTGAAGCAAGTCCGCCACTCCACACACTCTCCTTATCTTTTCCACCATAGAAATAAGCGGTCAAGCCCGTGAAATCAGTAAACGGATTCCCCATATGGAAGCCTCCTTCAATGTACCATTCAAGTCCCATATTATCATTAGCGTATGGAGGATAAACAGTATCATTATCAGTAGCATTGACAAAGCAGCCTGTCTCAACCTTACCATCTGCATCAATCCAGATATCTATAGGCATAGTATTATCGGCAAGTGCAGTGCCTTTCATGACCATATTTTTATTACTACAGTAGTAATCAACTGTAGCAGGATCCACAAATTCAAAGTAAAGATACACGTACTTGCTGTCACCAGTAAGTTTCATCTTGCGAATAACAGGATAGAGGACAGTCCCTTGCGGAAGAGAGTAAGTGATAATTCCCTCCTTATCCCAATCAGAGAAATCGCCGTCGATGGTGATAGGATAAGAGAAAGGATAGGCAAGATTAACAGTAACAGTAGAAACCTTACCCTTAACGGCATTTTCAAGTTCTGCGACATCGATCACAAGCGGAGTAACACCGACTTCCATAGACTCAGGAATTTCAATTGTAGCAACAGCCTCTGCTTCTGTCTGTCCTGCAGGGATGACAAGCTGTTCAGGAGCAATTGTCACTTTATACTTATTTTCAGCAGCCGGAGCCAATTTTACCTTTACATCCTTTGTGGTAGCCTTAGCAAGAGTGACTTTCAACTTAGCCGTCTTATCGCCAGCAAATGTATTGTCTGCATAGAGATTGATTTCCGGTTTGAAAGTATAGTTAAGCGTAATATACACCACTGCATTCTCAGGTTTCTCTGCACCACTTACATCGGAAATTCGGATAGCAGCTTGATATTCTCCAGACTCAAGCCCAAGCACATCGGCTTCAACACTAACATCAACTGAAGTCTTGCCTTTCTCAATCTTTACTTTTTTAGAGAAGTCTGCAGGAACCTCGGTTTTACCAGACTGCACCTGAGCTTTTGCAAGCGTTACGGTAACATCTGCCACAGTTGCTTTGGAGAGGGACAATGTCACTTTTGCAGTATTGTTCTCACCAAATGCTGCATCTGCCTTTATACTTACTGTAATTTTTTCACCCTCTGGCTTTTCCGGGTCTTGAGGAGATTTATCACAGGAAACAAACAGACCGGCCGCAAGCGCTACGGAACTGATTGCAAATAAAATCTTTTTCATAACAAATTGACTTTAAGGTTACTAATTATGTATTATTTTCTAATAAGCGATATTGGTTCTACCAGCCAGGATTCTGTTCGAGGTCACGATTCTTGTCAATCTCAGTCTGAGGAATCGGAAAAAGATAATGTCTTGACGGGTCAAAAACTCTCTTCTGGAATACTGGATATGTAATCTTTCCATCTGCATCCACTTCTACTCTATGAACAGTCTTATTATCTACTTTTTCCGCTATCATCCAACGACGCACATCCCAGAAACGATGATTTTCAAACACGAGTTCCATTCTACGTTCCTGTCGAACTTTTGTTCTCATTTGCTCCTGTGTCAATCCATCAGGGATTTCCACTGCACATTTAGCTCTACGTCTGATAGTATTAATAAGTTCTTTAGCTCTACTGAGATTTGATCCTCCACCTATCTCAATAAGCGCCTCTGCATAATTCAAATACAATTCTGAAGTTCTCATTATTGCAAAGCGACGATAGGTCCAACTTGCATTAGTTACAAGGTTGTGGTTTTCGTCAAGATATTTTCTGGTAAAGTAGTTCGTTCTGATGATTGAACCGATATTGATATTATCTTTACCATTTGCCGAGATATCTATCGGACGGCCCTGAAGCATCGCACCATTATACAAAATAGAACTATAGAATCTGTCGTCACGGCCCTCCCACGGATGCAGAGGATTATAACCGGAAGTCGGATCCACAATCTGGGTATTATCTTCATTGTAGCCAGTAACAGGTACTTTACCTGTCGCTTTCATCTCAAAGTCATCAACAATCTCCTGAAGAGGACCATCCACATTGTAAGCACCATAACCGAGTGGCATTGAATAGAAATCCCACCAATAACATTCATAGTGTTCTGAATTTTTGGTCCATATGAACTCACTTGAGATAGCGGCTTTGTTAAACATCTCAGTATAAGTCGGAGCCAATATATAGCCTGCTTTTTCAGCCTTGTTGAGAGCTTCACGACAAGCTTCAGCAGCATCTTCCCAACGTGCAAGATCATTGTCCCGGTTCCAATACTTGCTCGCCCAATACAGTTTTACCTGAGACTTGACTACGGTAGCGATAACCGAAGTAAAACGTCCGAAATTAGCATCATCGTGCTTATCCGGGAGATGCAACATAGCCTCATCCATATCAGAAAGAATCTGATTTACTGTTTGCTCCGCAGTAGACCTCTTAATACCCTTTAGAGACTCGATATTACCAGGATCAAGTACAGTGTTGATGATCGGCACACCTCCCCATTGTTTGAAAAGCAAGAAGTAGAAATAACCTCTCAAACCATAAGCTTCACCAAGAAGTCTTTCCTTACGGTTACTTGCACCACCGGCCGACATATCTTCCGGAATCATATCATAGTTTTCTATGAACATGTTACAACGTCTGATACATCCATAGTAATCACTCCAGTTGCGAGCCATTGGCATCTGGGTAGGGTTCCAGCTTCCAAGATTTATATCAAAAGGTGATGCCGGATAACCAGAAGCCTGCTGAAATCCGATTTCATCAGTTGCTCCACCGAGTTTATAACGTCCACTAAGATCTTCTGTATTATACTGAAAATCAGGAAGAAATGCATAAGCATTCTGCAAATAGCGCTCTGCTGTCTCAATCTTTGAGAAAAGTTCCTCCTTAGTCATATTGTCTCCTGGAGCCCTCTCGAGAAAGTCCTCACAAGAAACAGCAAGGAATGCAGCTGCGATAAATAATATGTAATATAATCTTTTCATTTCTGTCAATATTTTTGAACGTACATACAACGGAACTGTTACTTACTGCAATTCGAAGCGGAGTCCAACATTGAATACTCTCTGAAGAGGATATGGAAGTGTTCCGGAACCCGCAGACTCAGGATCTCGGTCTTTAAGCCACATCTTATCCCAAACAGCAACATTCTGTGCATTCAGATAGATTCTAGCTGTAGTGATGCGGATCTTTTTCATCCATTCTGCTGGGAACGTGTATCCAAGTTCTATATTTCTGATTTTCAAGTAATCAGTTTTCATCAAGTTCTGATCTGAAATCACATTGTTATTTGCCGTTGTATGAGCAACTGGAAGTATTGCATCTGGAGTTTCCTTAGTCCATCTGCGAAGGTTCACAACACTTGACGGATAAGCCCACAAGCGTGCAGTTCCTCCTGTCGCTCCACTTAGAAGCATGCTGAAATCAAATCCATAAAGATTAAATCCAAGAGAAAGACCGCCAGTAAGTGTCGGCACAGAGAAGCATTTGATAGGGACTCTGTCAGAAGGATCGATTACACCATCATTATTAGTGTCCTGATACTTGATATCTCCTGGAATGACAGGACCGAATTTCTGTGTCGGGCTATTGTCGATTTCATTCTGATTCTGGAAGAATCCTATTGATTTATAGCCTAACGCATATCCGATTTCATATCCTCGCAAATCCTGGTAGTCAAATTCCGGAGTCGGCTGGTCATTTTCGAGAACTTTGTTCTTAGCCCATGTCATCTGGAGATTGGAGAAGATGGAGAAGTTCTTCGAGAAAGCCTTGAAAAAGCGAATTTCACCCTCAAGTCCCTGATTGACAACTTTTCCAGAATTTCGAGGAGCAATATTAGGGATACCCACATAGTCAGGAACACTACCTGCTGCCGTGAGGATATTGTCTCGTTTCTCATGAAAATAATCCACTGTAAGATTCAACACATTGCCGTTGAATAATGACAAGTCAAATCCGACATTCGTCTTGAATGCTTTTTCCCATGTAACGAAAGCATTACCCACACGAGTCTCATTGTGCCCACCAGCTGCCGATGTACCGCCGTTAGTCGTTCCAAAATAATAACCGTTAGGGAATATACCGCCAAGTACTCCGCCAGGACCAAATTCACTTATATAAAGGAACCTGTTACCACCAATCTGGTCATTACCGACAGTTCCATAGGAGCCTCTTATCTTTAAGATTTTCAACCAATCCGGAGAGTTGATCCACGGTTCGTCACTTATAACCCAACCTGCGGAGAATGAAGGAAATACGCCATAACGTCTCCCTTTAGGGAAGTTTTCCGAGCCATTATATCCGAGGTTGAATTCAGCAAAATAACGCTGTGCATAATTATATGCAGCCCGAGCACTCAGCCCCTGATAAGCATACATATACTCAGAACTATACAAGTTCTTCAAGGTGCGGTTACCCAAGACTTGAGCATGAACTGAATGACGTCCAAAATCACGGTCATAATTCAATCGTAAATCGTAGTATGTATAGCGCTCAACAGTAGAATAGGTAGATGCCGCAAGCCGTCCGTTAGCAGTATAGTCCTGATATACCGGCTCACCCGTAATGGCATCCAATCCTCTATACCAGAACTGCTCGAAAGTCTGACGCCAAATTCTCTGAAGGCTATTGGTATTCTCAAAACTAAAATAAGCCTGTGCACTGAGGCCTTCAGTTATGAAATCCAATTCGTGTTTTGCTGAAATAGTCCCATACATCACGTTGGAGCCGTTGTTGTAATAACCGCTTCGAGTTATAACTCCATAAGGGTTGTTCTGGTAAGGAATCTCAAGCGCAGAACCGGCTGCAAGTGTTCCATCCGGATTATATATAGACTGGGAACCCGGGAGACGACTGGTGATTATGTTGAACACATGAGTAAAACTTTCACTAGGTCCAACACGAGTTTCAAGACGTCCAGCCATATCAATTCTGATGTTCAGACGCTTTGTAGCCTGCACATCAAGATTTGAACGAAAGTTCCATCTGTCATATTTTGGTCTCACACCATAATTGTCAATAAACTCATCCGTATGATTAAGCAATGTTCCCTGATTCATATAACTACCTGAGACAAAGTAGTTTACACGATTTTTCTTGCCGAGCGAGCCTGAGATATTGATATTGTATTGCTGTTGCCATGAATGATTTTTAAGAACGACATCAAACCAATCGGTATTCGGATACTGATATGGGTCAGAGCCATTCTTTATAATTTCAAGGACTTCAGGAGTGTAACGCTCAGGCTGGCCATCATTAAAGTCCACAGCCCTATTATAGAGAGCCTGTTCGTATGAACTCATTGTCTCGGGAAGACGAATCGGCTGCTGGAGTGCCTGCTGAACAGTAAATGAAATCTTAGGAGCCTCATTTCCGCCACCTCGACGCGTACTTACCACGATGACACCATTAGCCCCCTGAATACCGTACAAAGACGATGATGATGCATCCTTAAGAATAGTTATAGACTCTATCTCGTTAGGATCCAGCATATCGAAGTCCGCTTTGTTTCGAGGTAGACCATCAATAACAACAAGAGGAGCACTTGTTCCGTAAGTTCCGAGACCACGGACATACAATGAAGAAGCATCAGCACCAGGTTCTCCTGAAGACTGCACAGTAATGAGTCCTGGCAATTTTCCGGCAAGAGCATTGGAAATATTTGCAACCGGAGACTGAACAAGTTCTTTAGTCTGTATAGTAGACACCGCACCGGTAATTGAGCGCCTTGTCTGACGGTTGTTCATACCGACAACAACAACCTCATCAAGAAACTCAGAAGACTCTCCCATAACAAGATCATAATAATCCCGCTTGTCCACGGTAAAAGTAATATCGCCATATCCAAGACACGACACATCCATTTTCGCACCTTGGGACACATTCAGAGAGAAAGTACCATCAACCGATGTAATCACACCGTTTGACGTTCCTGACTGAATCACCGACGCGCCGATTACAGGCTCGCCATTCGCGTCTCTGATTATTCCTTTAATAGTCTTTTCACTTTGAAGCTGTCCCACTTCACTTGCGAAAGTCACCCTGCCCGCTTCCGAAGAAGTCACAGACAAGTCAAAAAGAAACATAGAGAAAACACAAAAGAAGATTAATCGAGTTTTTCTCATTTCTATATGAATTTATAGTTATTAGTTCTTCATTAGTTGTTTTGGTGAATATCGGAAGCAGTTCACCACGCGATATCCTTTAGTAGAATTCAGATCATCATTTTTTAAAGCATCCGTAAGTTATTCACATATAATTAAATAAGCAATACTTCTGTAAAAATTACCGCATTAAAGGTTCAAAAAAGTATGGAAGATTATTGCCTCCTTTAAATTACATTATCTTCAAACAAATTATTATATGCAATACACTACCATATTCCTTAATCCCTTTATTTGTGGACAACCTTTTCAAAGTCACATTTTTCTGCCAGTTTCCATATCTGATAAAGTCCTCTCGGGACATGGAAACAGCCCTTCCATTTACCGCCTTTGAGCGGGAGAAGGACCTCGCCGCGACGGTTAAGGTATCCGAACCATTCCGGATATTCCTTATCCTTGAAATTATCCCAGAGATACGCATCCAGTTTCAAGAACCATTCGAGACATTTTTCATTTCCGGTCAGCTGATAGCCTTTGAGCATGGCAATCGCAGATTCGATATGCACCCACCAGAGTTTCTGGTCCCATTCGAGTTTCTGCTGCGGAACTCCTTTGGCATCAAGGAAATAATATATTCCACCGAATTCCTTGTCCCAGCCGCGCTCAATGACGCGAAGAGCGATTTCCACACATTTTTCTATCAATGCCTTGTCGTCGCGACGCAGCCCGAGATTCATCATAAACCACAGGGCCTCAAGATCATGGCCCGGATTGATTTCCCTTCCTTCAAAGCAATCAACAGGAGTTCCGTCCACTGAAGATACATTCTCCAGCATGCAGCCGAGTTCCGGCTGATAGAACACGTCGAATACTTCGTGCAGACAAGTGTCGATAGTCTGCTCCAGAACTGACTTGTCCTCGAGGATAGCCTCGATTTCGAGTGCCATATTGCAGATAATCATAGGAAGAGCGAAATCCTTCATCGGACGTGTTCCAGGGTATGCCTTGCACCATTGACCTTTAGGATTCGAGCGCCTTTCGAGAATCCGTCCGAAGATACGGCGGGCAATCTGGGCGTACTCTTCGTTGCCAGTAGCCTTTGCAAGCTGGGCGAAGGCCATGCAAGCAAATGTGTTGGAGAATATATTGTATGGCTGAACGAGCGGGCGACCTTCTTGATTTACAGAGAAATAGAAGTCCCAGTTCTCGTCGTGTCCGATTTTTTTCAGGAATTCAGCACCCTGGATTGCGCAATCGAGCCACTGCTGGTTTTTCTCTACATTATTATAGAGCATCGCAAACATCCATACTTCCCTACCCTGAAGCCAGATAAACTTGTCCGTATCATAAACCGACCCGTCACGGTTGAGACAGCTGAAATATCCGCCGTACTCTTTATCCTGAGAATGCTCAAGCCAGAAAGGAAGACAGTTTTCCCTCAGCTCCTTCTCATAACGCGAGGCTATCTCTTTGAAATCTACATTGACCATGTTAAACTATGATATTTTTTAATTCTGGCACAAATATACAAATTTTTACTAATTCTACCATAGTTTTTAAATTATTTTTAGAATTAGTTTTAAGTTTTAGCAAATATTTTCATAAATATCGTATAGTAATTTAAGAAAATGGTCAATAATCTGTTATAATTTAGTTTCTCACGTGTGCAAATCCGACTCTTTCGCACCCGTACCCTTCACATTGATCCTCACGGGTGCAGATTGTGGGATTTTGCCCACGTGGTAACATCACACTTGAGGGCAGCGCCACCAGACTCGTCTCCCGGGCAGAAATTTAACAAAACTGTTTTAAACAAGGTTGTTAAATTTTGGAGAAATTTGATATCTTTGCAAAAAACATAGAAGCTATGGCTAACGAAAATGAGGCACCTTTTGTATTCGGCGTACGAGTCGAGGGAAACACGTTCACAGATAGGAAAGAAGAGACAAATCGACTGAAGATGAACTTCTTATATGGCGTGAATACCATATTGATATCTCCAAGGAGAATGGGAAAAACCTCTTTGGTGGAAAAAGTCTGTTCCCTGGTGGAAAGCGACACATTGAAAATAGCCAAGATTGATGCCTTCGGTTGCAGGTCCGAGAATGACTTCATAAATGCGTTCGCAACTGCTGTAGTGCGGGCCACGTCCAGCAAATGGGAAGAGTGGATGGAAAAGAATTTTTCCATCGCTTTGGAATATAACCGTGCAAACACTGTAACGGAAGACATTCTTCAACTGCCGGAAACTATAGCAAAGCAGAAAGGAATTAAAATCGTTATCTGCATAGATGAATTCCAGCAAATTGCTGATTTTCCGGATTCTATCACTTTTCAGAAAAAACTCAGAAGCGTCTGGCAACTCCAGAGCAACGTATCGTATTGCCTTTACGGAAGCAAAAAGCACATGATGGAGAAGATGTTTCAGAGCCAGAGTCATCCTTTCTACAGATTTGGAGATTTATTTTATCTGGACAAAATCTCGGAGACCGATTGGGTTGAATATATCTGTGACAGATTCAGAGTGACAGGCAAGGAAATTTCCCGTGAACTTGCTTCTGAAATATGCACTGTAACAGACAGATACTCATCTTATGTTCAGCAGCTCGCTTGGTTAGTATGGCTGCGCACCGACAAACATGCGACAAAAGAAGATGTTGAATTCGGCATTGACCGCATGCTCGATGCCTGCGAACCACTGTTCATACAGCAGACGGAAAGCCTGTCCGCATACCAGATGAACTTTCTTCGGGGCTGGCAAATGGCGTCCATACCGGTTTCACAAGGAGTGAAATTCTTGACACTTACCAACTTGGGACAGCAGCAAACATATCAAGATTAAAGAAAGCATTGACCGAAAAGGACTTGATAATGATGACTGCTCCCAAAAAACTCGAAATTTCAGACCCTATACTCGCATTATGGCTGAAAAGACGAGTCTGGAAGTCGTAGAAAAATAGTATTTGAAAGTTTGTGAGTAATGTAGTAATTTTGCCGTTCAGAAAAATGTTGAACGACCACTAAAATAAATATAGGTATGATACAGTCAATGACAGGTTACGGCAAGGCGGAAGCGCAGCTCGAATCAGGGAAAATCACCATAGAGCTGAGGACATTGAACGGCAAGACAGCCGACATCAGCATAAAGTCACAGCTTCTGCCTAAGGACAAGGAACTGCTTGTCAGACAGAAGATTGCAGACAAGCTGCATAGGGGCGCCATCGACTTTTTCGTCACATTTGAGGCCAATGCAGTATCCTCCGCAAAGCACATCAACCAGAACCTCGCCGAAGAGTATTTCAGACAGATCAGCGCATTGTCAGAAAAGCTCGGGGTCAATGCAGACTCCGCATTGTTCCTGAACACGGTCCTGAGATTCCCGGATGTCATCGACAATACCAGACAGGATATCATCAATGACGAGAACTGGCCGGTTGTGGAGAAAGCCATCGACCAGGCCATCGACAACACAAACGACTACAGGTCACGCGAGGGAGTCGCTCTGTACAAGGACGTTACAAGCAGAGTGAACAACATTCTCAAGCTCGAAGATGAGGTGGAATCGTTCGACGGAGAAAGAATCGCCACAGTAAGGGCGAAAATCGAGAAAGCCATCGCCGAACTCATGCTGAAACCTGACCAGAGCAGATTCGAGGAAGAAATGATCTACTACCTCGAGAAGTTCGACATCAATGAGGAAAAGGTACGCCTCCGCCAGCATTGCAAATACTTTATGGACACCATCGACGGCGAAGCGTTCCCTGGCAAGAAACTCGGATTCATCATCCAGGAAATGGGCCGTGAAATAAACACGACGGGGTCCAAGGCGAACCACGCCGGCATCCAGAAAATCGTAGTACGGATGAAGGACGAACTGGAAAAAATCCGCGAACAGTCAATGAACATCCTCTAAACGAGGATGTTTTTCGTATTGCCTATAACGAATTATCTATGAGATGCCTATAACATCTTGACTATGACATGGCTATAGGCACCACAGTCACCTCTATTCCCAAATCCTGAAGACTTTCCAGATACATCTGCGGGATATTCTCGTCGGTGATAATCCTGTCGATCTCACTGACGTCACAGATTTTGCTGAAGCCTTTCTTGCCGAACTTGCTGCTGTCCACCAACAGAACGGTCTGCTGGGAGGTATGCATCATCATCCTGTTCAGATTGGCCTCCATCATATTGGTCGTAGTGACGCCGAACTCCAGGTCCACACCGTCGGCCCCCATCAGCAGAAGATTGCAGTTGAAATACTTTAGCATGTCCTCGGCAAACGAACCTACCACGGACACAGAACTCTCACGGACGAGTCCGCCAAGCTGAACCACATCTATACCCTTGTTCTGGGACAAGAGTGAAGACGCTGACACTGAAGCAGATATGACAGTTATATCCTTCTTCTCCGCTATCTCCTTAGCCGCATACAGTATGGATGTGCCGGACGCCATCAGAATAGAGTCATGCTCATTGACAAGAGCTGCGGCAGCCTTGCCGATGGCCCTTTTCTCGAGCACGAACTGCTTTTCCTTCTCATTGATATGACGGTCGCCGATATATGGACTGATAGGGATAGCCCGGCCGTGGGTGCGGTAAAGCTTGTTCTGTTTCTCGAGCGCGGAAAGGTCCTTCCTTATGGTAACCTCGGAAACCTCCAGGCGCTCCGCCAAATCAGAAACGGAGACACTGCCCTGCAACTGCAGGATATTCAGAATAGACTTGTGCCTTTCGGACAATGACTTCAGCAGTTCCTGCTCAGAAATATTGTTGTTCATAGCAAGTTATTTATTCCGGTAAACATCCACCTGTCCCACGAACAAGCCCCAGCAGCCGTCCTGGACTATCGGAACCGGCCTGCCGTCCAGATTGTTCCTGTACTCGGCATCGGTCAGGAAAGTATGGGAGTGGCCGCCGACCACAAGGTCAATGTTCCTCGTTCCCGCCACAAGAGCAGGATCGTTCATTCCCACGCTGTCGAAGCCGATATGGGTCAATGCTATCACCATATCGCAATGCTCTTCGTTCTTCAGATAGTCAGCCCACTTGTTGGCCACCTCGATATCATCGAAACGCTTCATCTTGTCGGCAATCGACTTCTGAACCACACGCGTGACATCCGTAAGCAGACCTATAACGCCTATTTTCATGCCGCCCTTGCGCACTATGGCATAAGGCTTTACGTATTTGCCGAGAACAAGTTCCGAGAAATCATAGTTGGCGCAGACCACCGGGCATTTGAGATTGCCCAGACGGCGTGCGAGTTCATCGATACCGTTGTCGAACTCGTGATTTCCGAGCGTCACCACATCATATTTCATCGCATTGATAAGATCAATCTCGATATCACCTCCGAGCTCCGTGAAATACGACGTTCCCTGACTGAAATCGCCGGCATGGAGAAGAAGGACATTCTTCTTGCCCACTGCAGTACGGACACTGTCCACATAGGCAGCACGTTCGATGACTCCGCCCCTGCCTCCCTGCGCTCCGCCGTCACGAAGCGGTTCCTCGTGACTGTGGGTATCATTGACATGAAGGATTACAAGGTCCTGCGAAAATCCCAGGGCGCAAGCCGCCAATATGGAAACCAAAACTGAAATTATATGTTTCATACTATCGTCATTTTACTATTTTTACTCTGCCGTCCACCTGATACTCAATAGGTTTGCCCTCCGCAGTCAGAGACTTCACATGAGGCAGGACCACGTCTATCACATATTTGTCCAGGACCTGCACATCCAATGCATTCCGACCGATATGAAAACCGTCTCCACCGTCGAGCAGGAAATCCACAGTAGTTACCCCGTACACCTTCTCGTCATCCAGCGGCTCACCACCTATCTCAGCGGAAACAAGATTGCCGGCCTTGTCAGCGACACATCTCACTCCCCCGATTACCTGCCAGCCTTCCGATGCCATCTGCTGGAGAATCACACGAATATCGCGGCCCTTCAGTTCCAGATAGCAAAGCTTGTTCTTGAACGGGAACATTGACAAGATATCATCCAGCAGGACATCGCCCGCAGGCATCTCGACACGGATTCCGCCGAAATTGGCAAAGCCCACGTCCACCCTCTTTCCGGTAAGTTCCGAACACTTGGAGATAAGGAGGTCAATGAACCAGTCCGACAGCGCGGACTCCGGAGCATGACTTACCATATGGCTGGTGGAATACGCCACAATCTGCTTGACGTCAGCCATTTTCGGCTGCGCCCCGATCATGACGGAAGCCACCTTCTTCGTAACGCCTTTCCTGAACACCTTGCCGTTCGGCGCATAGTATTTTCCGCAGCGCATCTCCCCCATCGCCTCTTTCACATTATCAGCAGAAGCTACCGTAACACCTGTTCTCGAACGGTCCATAGCCGTCCGTTTCCATTCCATCCGGAATCCGTCCGCATAGGACACGGACCAGGTCACAATCAGGGCCGCAAAAGCGACGAAGAATCTTTTTACATTCATATCTATTTCATTTTCAACCATTTCCAAAAGTCCTTGAAAGTGGATTTCTTACCGAACATAAGAATACCCACCTTGTAAATCTTTGCAGACAGCCAGGCGCACAGGACAAATGTCAGCACCAAAATCGACACCGAAAGCACAATCTGCCAAGTCGGGACACCGAACAACACTCTCGTCAGCATCACCATCGGAGAAGTGAACGGTATCATCGAGCCCCAGAACACCACGGCGCTGTCAGGCGACTTGTAGGCGAACATCGCTATCAGGAATCCTATCATCAGAGGAATCGTCAGAGGCAGCACAAGCTGCTGACTGTCAGCCTCATTCTCCACAGCCGAACCTATTGCGGCAAACATTGACGCATACAGGAGGTAGCCGAAGACGAAGAACAGGACGAACACCACGATAAGCTGCACATAATCGATACTGCCCAGAGTAGAAAGAATCGCTGACATCTCCGAAGGCACAGGCGCGCTCGCAGCATCCATTCCCGGCATCATCGCCATCTGCGCAGTCGGGTCCGCCGTAGCAGCGCCGCTCAGGAACTCCGGCCCGGCAATTCCGCCGACTACCGCTAAAATCAGCATTGTCAATGCAATCCACATAAAGAATTGGGTCAATGCCACAAGGGCGACACCTATAATCTTTCCGAACAGGAGTTCGGTGGCCTTCACTGAAGACACCAGCACCTCCACGACACGGCTGGCTTTCTCTTCAATGACCGAAGACATGACCATACCGCAGAACATCGAGATGAACATGTAGATAATCATGCCGAGGACCATTGACAGAATCATATAAAGTCCTGATTCATTGAGAGTTTCCTTGCCCTGTTCATCGATTTTGTATGAGACGAGACTGATGTCCGGCTTTACCTGCTCCATTATGTTCTCGAGTCCTTCTATATTGTAGGACTTGACTCTATAGTCCTCGACAGCATCATTGATCTTATGCTCGATCGACTCGGAGGTCTCCATACCGAGCGGTTTGGACGCATATGAAACCGCTGACACAGTCTTTTTCGCTGAATCCAGAGGGCTGATAACCAGCAACGCATCCATTCCCACGCTGTCCAGCTTCATTTTCAGCACTTCCGGATCAGCATTTTCAAACTGCTGAAACTCTATGGTTTCCGTATTACTGAGGAAAGGCATCACGATCCCGGACCCATCCACTACCGCCACTTTCTTGGACTCCTCTTTCGCCATCACCATGATGAGGGACGGCAGCATGCACAGGGCCGCGAACAATATCGGCACGAGGAACGTGGTGACGATGAACGACTTCTTCTTGACACGCGTCAGATATTCGCGCTTTATGATGATATTCACTATATGCAAGTTCATGATTTCCCGATTTTATTTGCCCTCTGTAACCAGTTTGATGAATATGTCATTCATTCTCGGAAGCAGTTCTTTGAATGAATTCACGAGCAGGCCCTGGCCTATCACTGTCGTAAGCACCTCATTGCCAAGTCCTTCGTGATCGAGCGAAAGCACAGCCGTATGGCGGCCGTTGTCATCAGAATCGGAAATGACCGAGAACAGTCCCTCGACCGGAGCCAATGCGTTCTCTCCGGAATAGATGAGCTCAACGTGATTGTTTCCGTATTGTCTGCGGATTTCATCCACTCCGCCGGAAAGCACCAGATGGGACTTGTTTATCAATGCAATATTGTCGCACAGTTCCTCGACCGACTCCATATTGTGGGTGGAGAGGATGATGGTCGCCCCCTGCTCTTTCAGCTCCAGGATTTCTTTCCGGATGAGCTCTGCATTGACAGGATCAAAACCGGAAAACGGCTCGTCCAATATCATCAGCGACGGCTTGTGCACTACAGTGGTGATGAACTGGACCTTCTGCGCCATACCCTTGGAGAGTTCCTCCACCTTCTTCTTCCACCAGTCCTGGATGCCGAATTTCACGAACCATTTCTTCAGCTCCGCGCGGGCATCCTTCTCGCTCATCCCCTTGAGCTGGGCCAGATACATGGCCTGGTCGCCGACTTCCATCTTACGGTAAAGTCCGCGCTCCTCCGGGAGATAGCCGATCTTCTCCACATCACGCTGGGTGATAGGGCGGCCGTTGAACAGGACTTCGCCGGAATTCGGTATAGTGATTCTGTTTATGATTCTGATCATAGTGGTCTTGCCCGCTCCGTTAGGACCGAGAAGGCCATAGATCTTGCCTTCCGGGACATCGAGGCTGACATTGTCCAATGCCACTTTCGTCCCGAAGTTCTTGCAGACGTTCTTACATTCAATTAATGCCATTTGTATAAGTAGTTTCAGTTGTTCAGTTCAATATCTTGGAAACCAGCTCCATCAGCAGTTCGGCCGGCGGAACACTCTCTCCGTCTCCTCCCTTTCCTCTAAAGTCATATTCCTCGAGCAGAGACACTATCTGCATACACTTTTTCACAGGATAATTCCGTGCAGCCGCCTCATATTCATCCATAAAATAAGGTGACACTCCGAGCAGCTTGGCCTTCTCCCCGTTAGAGAGTCTCGGATTCTTCATCAATGCAGCATGCAGTCTGAGGATTTTATAGAAATACGCATATAATGCGCTGGTAGTCATCAACATGACGAACTTCGGACTGGACCCGATATTCGCCGCGATCTTCAAAGCCTTCGGCGCCTGCCTATAGGCCAATGTCTTGGTCAATTCGAATACGCTGAACTGCCTGCTGATGCCCACATTCTTTTCAATGTCAGCCGCAGTCACCGCCACAGTTCCCTCCGGAAGACTTCTGCGGAGCTTGTCGGTCTCGAGAACTATCTTGTCAATGTCCACTCCGGCATATTCCGCAAACAGTGCAGCCGCGTCAGGAGCTATCTGCAGTCCGAGTTTCTTGTAATATGAAGTAATCCACTGGGGCATTTCGTAATCCCGCATTGACTCAGACTCCAGCACCACACCGCATTTGGAAATGGCCTTGTAAAGGGATTTGCGCTTGTCCAGTGACGCTCCGTGCAGAAGAATCACCAAGACAGTGCTGTCCATCGGCTCGGCCGCATATTGTGCGAGCGGCTCCATATCCCTCTCCTTAACATTCTGCGCTTCCTTGAGGACAACGAGACGCCTCTCCGCCATAACCGGATAGCTTCTCGCTTCAGAAACCACATCATCCACCACCGCGTCGATACCATAATATATAGACTGGTTGAAATCCCTCTCAGTTTCGGTCAATGCATTTTTAACTATCTCTCCACAAACAAGTTCCGGATAATACGGTTCACTGCCCATAAGCAGATAAATCGGAGCGAACACCCCGTTCCTGACATCCGTTATGATCTGTCTGCACTTCTCTTCTGTATCCGCGTACTTCGCCATCTGCTGTCGCCGGTTAAAAATAATTTATAATACTCCAATCGAGCAAATATAATAAAATCCTTGTATTTTCAGATAATTATATGAAATTTGCGGAATCTGAAAATATCAAAAACCTACATAACTATGGCATCATACGACTGGCAATATTGCTCCCTCGGCGGGGCAATCCGCGTAAAAATCGCATCCGGAGAAGACATCGCCCATCTCGGCGAACTGGACCAGAAGCTCTGGACCGTGCTAAGCTGCCCTGTGGACGGACTCGAATTCGACAGACAGACGCTCGATCTCATTGACACAGAACACGATGGAAAAATAATGGTAAACGAAGTCGTCCAGGCCGCACAGTGGCTGACCTCCGTCATCAAGGACAAAGACCTTATACTTAAAGGCGACAGCGTACTGAGTCTGGATCAGATAAATACCGACAATGAAAACGGCAAAAAGCTGTACGACTCTGCCCGCCAGATTCTCAAGAATCTCGGACTGGACAAGCAGGAAATCAGCGTAGAGGATGCATTGGACACAAAAGCGATTTTCACCGGCACCAAATTCAATGGTGACGGCATTATCACATCCGTAACTGCTGACAACGAGGCTCAGACACGGACTATCGCCGACTGCATCGCCACAATCGGCTCAGAATCAGACAGAAGCGGAGAGTCCGGAATCACCGCAGAACTTATCGAGAAATTCTACAATGCTTGCGCCGAGTACGCCCAGTGGAAGGACAAGTCCAATGCAGAGATTCTTCCTTTCGGTGACAATACCGCAGCGGCATACGAGGCCTGCAATGCCGTAAAAGACAAGATATCAGACTTTTTCACAAGATGCAGACTTCTGTCTTTCGACAAGACCATAGCGGAGTCCGTCAATGTGGCTGTAACTGACATTGACTCGATCGCTTCCTGCCCGATAGCAAAGCCTGCTGAGAGCGGAATTCTTCCTTTCGACGGAATCAACCCTGCCTGGAAGCCTGCATTCGACAAGTTCCTCACATTGACATTGGACTTCACCCCTGAAAACAAGGAGGGAATCAATGAGAAAGAATGGAATACCATTCTCGGCAAGTTCAATGCTTATGCTTCCTGGATTGGTTCCAAGGCAGGCTGTGAGGTGGAAAGTCTCGGTATCGAAAGAGTGGAGGAGATTCTGAAGGAGAACAGAAAAGACGAGTTGCTTGCCCTTGTGGAAAAGGACAAGGCAGTGAAGGCAGAGTCAGACTCCATCGACGATGTAAAGAAGCTGATGCTCTACTACAGAGACCTTTACAGGCTCCTGAAGAATTTCGTGCTTTTCTCTGATTTCTATTCGAGAGCGCCGGGTGTACGTGCCGTGTTCGAACTCGGCCAGCTCTACATTGACCAGAGATGCTGCGACCTGTGCATCAGGGTTGCAGACATGTCCAAACACGCCGACATGGCGAAACTCAGCGGCATTTTCCTGATTTATTTCAAGTGTTCATCCAAGAAACTCGGAAAGTCGATGGACGCGGTAGCAGTGATGACAGACGGTGACATCAATGACCTGCGACCTGGCAAGAACGGTATTTTCTACGATCTTCAGGGCAACGATTACGATGCCGTCATCACGAAGGTTGTGGACAATCCAGTAAGCATCAATCAGGCATTCTGGGCTCCATACCGCAAGGCCTGGGAGTTCTGCGGGCGAATCATCAACAAGTCGGCTGCCGACAAGGATGCCAAGATCAATTCTGAGCTTCAGGGACAGCTTCAGAATGTCGCTGCTACAGCGCCTGCCGCTGCCGGAGCCGCTGCCCCGGTCGACAAGAAACAGATATTCGACATCGCCAAGTTCGCCGGTATTTTCGCTGCCTTAGGCATGGCATTGGGCTACATAAGCAAGGCCATCACCGATATTGCGAAGGGCATTGCCTCGACTCCTGTCGACAAGATCCTGCTGATGACGCTCGGACTTCTGCTCGTGATTTCCGGTCCGTCCTGCTTCATCGCGTGGACCAAGCTCCGCAAGCGCAATCTCGGCCCTGTCCTCAACGCCAACGGCTGGGCCATAAACTCAAAGGTCCTCGTGAATGTAGTATTCGGCGGCAAGGTCACAAGCATTGCCAAATATCCGAAACTCAGACTCGCGGACCCTTATAAGCAGAAGACTGCGGCGTGGAAGATATGGCTTCCTATAGTCATAATCCTCCTTCTCATCGCCGCCTTCGCAGTTCTCTATTTCTGCGGCTGCCTGGACTTCATTTTCTGTGGCGGCCTGGACTTTATTCCAGCATTCCGGCAGTCAGCTCAGCCTTAAACTGACTGACAGCATCCACATCCTTCGTAAATTCGGTCGGACCGGTGTACACCTTAGCCAACACGGCTTCTGTCGCCTCCCGGCCGAATTTTTTCGTGTGCATTCCTTATGCCAAAAAGTCTGGCATTTCGTTTTCGGCACCTTGATTTCAGATATTGGTGCCAGGCTTCTGCGTGGTGTCAACTTCTGGAGTGCCGCAAAATGACAGTAACCCCGGAAGGGCGACAGCGGGAGATGATTCCTGAAGTTTGGCAAAGGGGCGGACAAGACGTAACTGCGGAGACGCTTACCGGACTATGATCGCCGGTGATTTTGCGCAACGCGCAAGTCGCTATAACTCAGCACTTTAGCGCTTTTCAGAGTTGTAATTTTCGCAACTCTGAAAATGGTTATATCGTTGACATTCAGAAGATTACGCGCTGCGCAATCTCATTCTCGAGACGTTGTAGCAAGCAGGAAATTCTGAACTTTGACTTTACATTCTCAAAATAATTCCTATCTTAGGCGGACTTTTTTTAAGCAAAAATGAAAATGAAAAGGTTTATCATTACGTTAGCGGCCGTAGCTATGACATGCGGCGCAATGTTCGCCCAGAACAGGGGCGATATACACGTCGGCCCTTGCGTGATAAAGACCGATGTTCCTATAGAGAGGCTGCCATATTATGTAAGACTGTCTGATATCGTCTCCCCTATTCCTGGACAGATCGCTGTCGGCTGGGGAAATACCGATACCAGGTACCCTCAGCATTATTCCGAAATCGGTGACTTGTCCGTCTTGACCAAGACATTGACTCTGTCAGCATGGAGGGGCGAAGAGGTTTATGCGCAGGCTCTGGTATGTTCTGAAAAGGACATTGACTGTCTTTCTGTTGAGGCCGGCGAGCTGAGGTCTGGCAAGGCTGTAATTCCGTCAAGCGCTGTCGAGACCGGATTTGTGGGATTCGTGATGACGGATGAAATCAACAAGGACGGTTGCGGAGGATGCGGTGAGAGGATCAATTCCGAATTCGACTCGTCTTATGTTGCCGACCCGATAAATTACATAGAGCGTTCATTGTCAATGAAAAAGGGCAGTGCCCAGCCGGTTTGGGTCAAGATAAATGTACCGCGTGATGTGCAGGCAGGTACATACAGGGGAAAGATTTCATTTATGTCCGGCGGAAAATCTGTTTCAGACCTGAACATCGACATTGAGGTATCAGAGCATACGCTTCCTGCCGAAAACCCGTTCCATCTCGACCTCTGGCAGAATCCTTATGCTGTTTCGAGATATTATGACGTGGAACCTTTCAGCGATGAGCATTTCGCTCTTATGCGGCCGATTATGAAGCAGTACGCTGATGCCGGCGGCAAGGTCATCACGACTTCAATCATGCACAAGCCGTGGAACGGCCAGACTTACGACCCGTTCGAGAGTATGGTTACCTGGATGAAGAAGGCAGATGGTTCATGGTGGTTCGACTACACTGTGTTTGACAAATGGGTGGAATTCATGATGAGTCTGGGTGTGGACAGCCAGATAAACTGTTATTCAATGATTCCGTGGAGGCTGTCGTTCCAGTACTTCGACCAGGCGGCAAATGCTTTCCGTTTCCTGAGCGCAAAACCTGGAGAGCCTGAGTATGAGCAGTTCTGGACTGTCATGCTCCGTTCATTCGCCTCTCATCTCAAGGAGAAAGGATGGTTTGACATCACCATGATAGCTATGGACGAGCGTCCGATGCAGCATATGCTGGATGCTGTAAGTGTAATCAAAAAGGCTGACCCTGATTTCAAGATTGCATTCGCCGGAAACTGCCACGAGGAACTGCTGGATGTACTCGACTACTATTGTATTCCGATGGAGCAGAATTTTCCTGAGGGTGCAGTGGAGAGGCGCAGAAAGAACGGTATGACTACCACCTGGTACACAAGCTGTGCGGAGGCCTGGCCCAACACATTCACGTTCAGCGGCCCGGCGCAGGCAGAATGGATGGGCTGGTACATTGCGGCAAAAGGTTTGGACGGCTACCTGAGATGGGCGTACAACAGCTGGCCTGCCGACCCTATGAATGACAGCCGCTTTACCAGCTGGGCAGCCGGCGACACTTATCTTGTTTACCCTGACGGCATCACATCCATAAGGTTCGAGCGTCTTAAAGCCGGCATTACCGCATTCCGTAAAATCGCCGTGCTGAAAGCAGAATTCGCAGAAAACGGCGACTCGGAGTCTCTTCAGAAATTGAATCAGGCACTGTCCCTGTTCGTAATGCCGGACATTGACTTCATACGTCACCTGACCAAAGACCCAGACGCCGAAGACTATGCCGCCAACGCAATCAACGCCGCCAAGAAGATTCTCGAGACGTTATAGCAAGCAGGAAATTCTGAACTTTGACTTTACATTCTCAAAATAATTCCTATCTTAGGCGGACTTTTTTTAAGCAAAAATGAAAATGAAAAGGTTTATCATTACGTTAGCGACCGTAGCTATGACATGCGGCGCAATGTTCGCCCAGAACAGGGGCGATATGTATGTAGGCGGAATTTTAGGCGCTTCCGGAGGATCCAGCAAAACCAGTGTTACTGTCGGCTCGACAACCATGAAAGGTGACTCCACACCATCAGATACTGAATTCAATCTGACCGGCGAATTCGGATATTTCTTTGCAGACAACTGGAGAGTAAGCGGATCGCTCGGTTACGAACTGGTTTCATCCCCTACCAACAAAAAAGACGGCAAGTGGATGAAAGACAACATGAATATTTTTGCTATCGGACCAAGCATTGCTTACTATCTTAACGTAACCGGTAATCTGTATTACACACCGGAATTCGGCATCTGCGGTTATTTCGGACAATATAAGTCAGACCTCACCTCATCTAAATTCCAGAAAAATGGAGTTGCAGGATTCGGTATGAATTTCGCCATCGGTCAGTTTGAGTTCAGGCCGACAGCACATCTCGGACTGAGTGTAAATCTCTTGTCACTTGACTACGCTTACCTGAAGATCAAAGGCGATGATTCCGATAATTATTCAACCACTTCAGCTGTACAGTTCAGTCTCGGCATCAAACCTACAGTAGGATTCCGCTACTATTTCTAGTACCAAGTTGATTGATAATATATGGGGGCCGACTAAAAAGTCCCGAATGGACCGCGCCGGGGCGCGGGATACCCCTAATAGGGGTCGCAGATGTTAGTCTGCGAGGGTTAGGAAGTCCGGAGGAGGGGGAACAAAAGACTTTTTGGTCACCCTCTTTTCGTTTTCGGCAAGTTGTCCGAAGGTACTTCAAGCCACGGGGGCAAAAACACTCCTTTTGCTCACGTCATTGGATTCGCTTGTGCGAATACGGCCTTGGAAAAGCTGAACGTACTGGCTGTCCATGTAAAGTTCGTGAGGATTTCCTGCGAAGTTCCTGCGTTTTTCACTTAAAGCCCTCTTAAAATTTCAAGGGCAAAACTACCACTCAGCCGCACAGAAGGCCAGTTGATGTTTTTTTACTCCTTGAACTTCGCTTAAAGTTCCTGCGTTTTTCGCTTAAAGTTCCTGCGTTTTTCGCTTAAAGTTCCTGCGTTTTTTCCTGTGTTCCTATTTGGATTTTCGCCAGATTTTACCCGTATCCAAAAAAATATCACCGGAATCTCGTAGTGTTGTCAAAAGTCTGGATACCTTCCAATCTTTTTGTTCATCGGTTAGATGCTGAGGAAGATATTCAAAAAGAAGTTGGTTAATCTTGAATTTCGGAAGGCCCTCATGTTCTTCCAATGCTTTTAGAATCAGATTACAACAGAATTCCTTACTAAAGCCTTTAGCTTTGCTATACTCCGCTTCCTGCTCCGTCGCTTGGGCAATGGATTTGGCCACAATCAGCGCATTCTTCCTGCCTTCCACCAGTTGCTTGCTGCGGAGCATCTTCACCGCCTCGGCCGATATAGGCTTGTGCTTCTGCACCCGGTCCAGCAGAATGACTGTCTCCAAATCCAAATCCGTGTGCTTGATGAGCATCAAACTGTAGTCCAGGTCAAGGACACTTCCTTAGGCGTGACGCGCAAGTCGCTATAACTCAGCGCTTTAGCACTTTTCAGAGTTGTGGTTTCGGCAACTCCGAAAACAGTTAAATCACTGATACTTAACGCCTTACATGGTGCGCCAAACATACTGAAAACCTAACGCGTCAAGACGTAACCGCGGAGACGCTTACAACGACTCTCATCAATACGGACAAATGAAACGTTAATCCTGATATTAGTTTACCAATCGGACAGATTTTGTCCGTAGGCCCCGCCTTCTCACGGACAAGTAAGTTTAAAATACAACTCGTCCTGGCTAAAACGTTTTCTCACGGACATGTTCCCATTTTTCACAGACAAGCGAATCACGGACAAGTTCCCGTTTTACACAGACAAGCGAATCACGGACGAGTTCCTATTTTTCACGGACAAGTTACCGTCGCCTCACAAGTTTTTCCCTAAGCCTCACTTTCCCTCTTAAGCCAAGTTTCTGAAAGAAACACAATGACTTCGCCCAAGTTATAGACTCCTCCTATGAAACATCCGCGCTGTGATGATTGGAAAACATATAAAAAACCGAGGGGTAAAGCAGAAATCAGCCTTATGGCATCCGGTATTCAGCTATTCCATGGGAGACACCCTAATATCCCCTATAGTGGCTTCTTACCTTCTCTATCTTGCCGTTACGTACACGCTTATACGCACGTACCTTGACAAGCCTGATAATCTCCACTTCAATGGTGACTATCGCAAGAAACTTAATTGTTCGCATTATTATTTAGGTATATTTATGTATGACTGAACGAACAATATCCTCTACGCAAAGTACCCCCTCGGTAAGCCTAAAAAAACAGACACCCCTTTTAGGGAAAGGATGCCTGCTCTTATTTGTCATACACTACCTAAATAATGCATTGCAAAGATACGACTCTTTTCTGAAATTACAAACCAATTTACAATCTCCGGTAGCAATATAAGAAAATACGGATGCTGATTTCTCAGTATCCGTATTCTTGGTAGCGGGGGAAGGACTCGAACCTCCGGCCTCCGGGTTATGAGCCCGACGAGCTACCAACTGCTCTACCCCGCGATGTGATTGGACTACAAAGGTAAGCATTATTTTTTATATTGCAAACTTTTGCTTAACTTTTTTCACTTTTTCCCTGTGACGACCATGAAGGTCACGGCGACCAATGTGATGGCCACGCCGACTATCACATTGACAGTAAGCGACTCGCCGAAGAATATGGTGCCGACGGCGATAGCTGTTACTGGCTCGAAGACTCCGAGCACTGATGTTTTGGTGGCGCCGATCACTCGGGTCGCAATCGCCAGTGTCAGGAGTGAGACCAGTGTCGGGAATATCGCCAGACCTGCAAGGTTTGCCCAGCAGAACCAGCCGTGCACTCCGCTTAGGAATCCGCCGGCGCTGAATGCGTTATGGACAATGAACAGCATGGAACCGGTAAGCAGGGCGTAGAAAGTAAGAACCAGGTTGGACACGGTACGAAGTCTGCGGCTACGGTTCACGACCACAAGATACAGCGCATAGGAGAGCGCAGATGCTCCCGCCAACAGGAGTCCCGTCATGTTCAATGAAAGACTGCCGGACGGCTTACACAATATGACGACACCCACGAAGGTCATCAGAATCGACAGCCATACCTGCCATGTCGGATACACCTTGAGAAATACCATTATCAATGCTACCAGGACAGGATAAAGGAATACTATGGTCGTGGCAAGACCCGCCGGAATGTATTTGTAAGACACGAACAAGAGCATACTGCTGAGCCCGAAAAGCACTCCGAGTATGCACAATCTGAGGAACTGCGCATTGTTCACTTTGAAGGATTCCCTCTTGAACAGAAGCCAGACTCCGAGAATCGCAACTGCGAGCAAGTATCTGATTGACAGCATTGTATCCACTGATACTCCCATCTCGAGAAGCGGCTTGGCGAAAAGCGGATTCAGGCCATAGGTAACACCTGCTACAATACCCGCAACATATCCCAAAAAAATATTCTTGTTTTCCATAACTGTATTTACAACAACTGCCGCACCAAGGTTTCCCAAGGAACGGCAATTATATGAATCCGAAAAAAATTACTTGCAGATGAACGTCACTAGCGCATCAACATCTTCTTTGGCGAAAGACATCTGCTCTCCCGTCGAAAGATTCTTCACATTGACCTTGCCGGCGGCAGCCTCGTCACCGCCATTGATGGAAACGAACGGAATCCCCTTCTTCTCTGCATAATCGAACTGCTTCTTGAGCTTGGTCTGGTCCGGATAGATCTCGCATGACACCCCTGCCTCACGTAAAGTCCTGACTACAGGGACAATATAAGGAAGCACGGAAGCGTCCATATTGGCGAACAATACTGTAGCTGAACCGGCCAGACCCTTAGGGAATTTGTCCAGACCCTTCAGCACGTCATAGATACGGTCAGCTCCGAAAGATATGCCCACACCGGACATTCCAGGCAGGCCGAAGATACCGGTAAGGTTATCGTAACGTCCTCCGCCACAGATACTTCCGATAGCATAATCAAGAGCCTTCACCTCGAAAATAGCACCAGTATAATAGTTCAGGCCACGGGCAAGCGAGAGATCCATCTCCACCTTCTGGCTCACACCAGCATTGGCAATGAACCCGAACAGCTCGGCAAGTTCGTCGAGTCCCTTTAGACCTTCTTCCGAAACAATGCCGGACGCGGATTTGCCTTCCATCAGGCCGCGCATTACGGCGATCTTCTCCTCCGTCGTACCTTCCAATTTAAGAATCGGCTCGATCACCGCAACTGCCTTCTCGTCAAGACCTTTCTCCATCATCTCCGCTTCCACAGCCTCGAGTCCGATCTTGTCCAGTTTGTCGATGGCAACTGTAATGTCAGTAACCTTGTCCGGATAGCCGCAGATTTCAGCCAATCCAGTGAGTACCTTACGGTTATTGATCTTTATGGCAACATTGATACCGAATTTCGTGAATACGGTGTCCACAATCTGCACGAGTTCAAGCTCGTTCAGCTGCGACTTGCTTCCGATAACGTCGGCATCACATTGATAAAACTCGCGATAGCGACCTTTCTGCGGACGGTCAGCGCGCCAGACCGGCTGAATCTGGAAACGCCTGAACGGGAACGCGATCTCGTTCTGATGCTGCACCACGTAACGCGCGAAAGGAACCGTCAAATCATACCTCAAGCCCTTTTCGCACACTTCGGAGGTAATCTTGCCGCTGTTCAGCGTACCATCCTCGTTCTTGTAATTTTCAATGTCAATGCGGCCGAACGCATCACCGCTGTTAAGGATACGGAAAAGCAATTTGTCGCCCTCGTCGCCATATTTTCCGAGAAGGGTGGAAAGGTTCTCCATGGCAGGAGTCTCGATTTGGACATATCCATAAGTCCTGTAAACAGAACGGATAGTATCAAATATGTAATTCCTCGCGGCCATTTCTTCCTGACCGAAATCTCTTGTCCCCTTAGGTATAGACGGTTTCTGTGCCATAGCATTCTAAAATTAAGTCAGCAAAATTAACAAATATGTAATGATTAAAAAAATGCACGTCTATATATTTTTTGTACATTTGCGTAATGTGTAATCCTGACGGGCATTAGGAATTGCCAATAGGGATTACTACAGATTAGCAAAACTGATTATTCAAAATTTTTGATAAATATGAAAGATTTTGTCAAAATGACATTGGCCGTAATATGCGGCCTGTTCATAATGGGAGTGGTAGGATTTATCCTGTTCTTCGGCTTCGTGGGCGCACTTGCGTCATTGGGGAACGAGACTCCTGTAATTCCGCGCTCCGGGGTATTGGACATGAACTTGAGTAAAATCATTCTTGCCGAGCAGGGTCAGGAAATCAATCCGGTTGCCATAATGCAGGGCGATGAAACCAAGACAATAGGATTGTGGGATGCGGTGCAGTCGATAAAGGCCGCAGCGGCTGATCCTGCCGTACAATACATATTCCTGCGTCCGGAAGGATTGCAGTCTGGCATTGCCCAGATGGAAGAACTCCGCAGGGCTCTTGCTGATTTCAGGGCAAGCGGCAAGGCCGTGGTTTCATATATCGAAAACCCGACCACAGGCGCCTACTATCTGGCGTCCGTTGCGGACAAGGTCTATATGGGCAATTACTGCGGCGGCACCAGCATGGTGACCGGTGTCGGCACCCAGCTCATTTTCCTGAAGGACCTGCTTGACAAGCTTGGGGTCAATGTCCAGCTGATCCGGCACGGCAAATTCAAGTCTGCCGGCGAGATGTACATCAAGAGCAGTCCGAGTGAGGAGAACATGCTCCAGAACCAGGAAATGATAAATTCCATCTGGGGCAATCTTTCCGCGGAAATCTGCAGCAGCCGTGACATCACTGAAGAAAAACTGAATTCTCTCGTTGACAATCTGACATTGACGACACCGGAAGACTTCAGAAGCAACGGCCTTGTAGATGAGCTGCTTACAAAAGAAGAGCTCAGGGGCAAGCTTACCGACCTGGCTGTAGAATCCAGTTTTTCGGACTTGAAGATGATTCCGTTCAGCGACTACGTTATGGTCAATGCCTCAGTTCAGAAAGTGGCCAAGACCAAGGTGGCGATAATCTTTGCTGACGGCAATATTGTGGATGGCGATGCCAAGGAGCAGGTGGCAGGTGACCGTTTCGCCTCCATAATCTCAAAGGTCAGGGAAGACGCTTCTGTCAAGGCCGTAGTGCTCAGGGTTTCATCTCCGGGCGGAAGCGTTCTTGCATCAGAGAAAATCAAGCAGGAGATCGACCTGCTCAGGAAAGAGAAACCGGTAATCGCTTCTTACGGAAACTACGCCGCTTCCGGAGGTTACTGGATTTCAAACAGTTGCGATAAAATCTTCAGCGACCCGTCCACATTGACAGGCTCTATCGGCGTGTTCAGCATGATTCCTGATTTCAGCAAGACCGCCAAGGATATTTTCCATGTCAATGTAACTTCTGTCGGCTCGAACAAGCACAGTGACATGTATTCGCTCACAAGGCCGCTGAATGCTCAGGAGACCGCCTATATGCAGAAGTCTGTCAATGACATATACGACGCCTTCCTTAAAAATGTGGCAGAGGGCAGAGATATGACTACAGACGCAGTGGACAATATCGCTCAGGGACGTGTATGGACCGGTTCCGACGCCCTCAAGATAGGTCTGGTAGATGAAATCGGAACATTGACAGATGCGTTCCGATATGCGCTCACGGCAGCGGGCATCGACGAGAGTGAAGACTACAGCGTGGACTGCCTGCCGAAGCCTCAGACATTGATGGAAATGCTGCTCGAATCATTCGGCGGCACCACTTCCGCATTCGCAGGAACGCCGTTCAGTTCGATTGAAAAGGCTTTCAAAGGCTGGAACTGGGAAACATCCGAGAGGACGTTCGCCAGAATGCCTTATATCTACGAAATCCAGTTGTAGCCAGGGCGCGATGCCCAGTTTCGGCTGGGCTTCAATGTGAGCGTGAAGATACCGGCGATGCGCGTGCAGATGGCTTAATGGGGAGGCAGGTGGGAGTGACAGATGAGAGCGTGGAGTGATTGGTGGGAGCGTGGAGTGATTGTGGAGTGATTGTGGAGTGATTGGTGGGAGCGTGGAGTGGCAGGCTAGAGGGTGAAAATGATGGAGGAGAGGTGAGCGTGGCACATTTGGCGCAACGCGTAAAGCGCTGATACTCAACGAAATAGCCACTTTCAGAGTTGCAAAAACACCAACTCTGAAAGTGGCTTAACTATTGATAATCAGAGGATTACGCATTGCGCCCCAACATCACCGTTCTCCGCCATATTTCACGTAACCGTTCTCTGGAGCATTTCACATCAAAGTTCTCGCGTCAATACGTAACCGCGGAGACGCTTACCAGCATATTCCACATCACCGTTCTCCACCACATTCCACATCAAACGTTATCCGCCACATTCCACATCACCGTTCTCCACCACATTCCACATCAAACGTTCTCCGGCGCGCGAAGATATAGTTTCAGTATAGAAGCAGTGGCCGGAGTAACCATGACAGACTCATCGACGCGGAAAAAGAACCGACCGGAAACGTAGCCGCAGACGCCGGCCACCCGCACGCCTCGAACCGCATCAGTGCCAATGTTATCCGTCCCTCTCCTCGAAGCTTCACTATCCGAAACATCACTGGACGAGCCTCCTCGCCCCGCCCCCTCGCTTGCCGAACCGGGCAGGACAATGACCAGAGCACGGGACTTTTCTTCAATGCTCAACCTCAGACCTGTAAAGATATCACTGAGCTTTTTCTTGCCATTGAGCCCGACAGGACGCATCCAGTCCCCATTTTGCCAACCGCGCAACAGGAACGGTAATGTCAATGCTTCTGACGAAAATGCCGCAATCCCTTCTCGGGCCAATGACTTGGCATCCGCTACCGGGTCCGCGCCTGCTTCGGAAACAGAGACATTGACACGAAAATCATCGAAAACATATTCGCCGGTCGTGCGGACCACCGAGCAGGCCTCATTCTCGTTTATCACTGGTCCGCTGGTCATCAATGTACCGCGTAACCTGCGGGCCGAGCCTCGTCCGGCCAATCCGCTGTATGACAAGCCGGACCCAACAAAAGAGGACGTGATTGACGCTGAGTCTCGTCCGGCCAATCCGAAGCACTCCCCCAAGCCGTGATTTACAGACGCAACCGGTGAAGATTCTCCGCCCTGCTCATAAACTTGAGTACCTCCCGGAGCACCGCCCTGCTCATAAACTTGAGTACCTCCCGGAGCACCGCCCTGCTCATCAACTTGAGCACCTCCCGGAGCACCGCCCTGTTTATCAACCTGAGCACCGCCCGGAGTACCTCCCCACTTACCAACTATCACACTGCCCCGCTTACCGACCTGCACACCGACAGGCGTACCAACCGTCACACCACTCCGCAGATCACCCTGCAGATTAGCCCTATCCCCATGAACATCAGCGAGTTCGCTTATGGCAGGGCTCTCCGGCACTACCCGAGCGGACTTTCTGACAATCAGGCACACCCCTGCCGTAATAAGCTCGTAGCCCGGCGCCTCGAAGACCTTACCGGAAAACGTCTTGACGCTTTCAAGCAGACGCACCACCGGTTCGAGGAGTCTATCTCTGAAGCCATACGCTTCCAACAGCCTATACAGCACATATTTATAATGCTTCAGATGACAAAGCCTTACTGCATTGACACGAAGCAGTTCATCCTTTCCGGCAGGCTCGCAGACACCATCACGCACAGAAATGAAATAATCATCCGCAATCTCCTGCACCTCGGAAAACGCATTCATCTCCCGGGCAAAAGTCGTAAGGAACGACGGATTCAGACTCTCAAAAACAGGGAAGACAAGATGCCTTATACGGTTCCTCTTATAGACAGTTTCAGCATTGGTCCTGTCATCATGATACTCCAGAGAGTTGGCTGCCACATATTCCTCAATCTGCTCACGACTGAAAGACAACATCGGCCTCAACAGACGCACACCTGACAATTCATCCCTGGTTACAGGAACTACTGTTTCCACCTGCATACCGGTAATCCCGCGCAGTCCTGTCCCACGCAAAAGATTCAGAATCAATGTCTCAGCATTGTCATTTGCATTGTGCGCGACAGCCACTCCATAGTATCCATTTTCCCGGCACAACGACGCGAACCAGTCATATCTGAGTTCTCTCGCAGCCATTTCAATACTGACATTATGTGACGAAGCGTACTGCTCCGTATCGAAATCAGCCTTATGGTAACGCACACCGTTCCGCCCGCACCAGGCAGCCACAAGCGCCTCGTCCGAATCACTGTCTTCACCACGGAGATGAAAATTGCAGTGCGCCACAGCAAACCTCCTCCCTGCGGAACTGTTCAGGAACAATGAAGCAAGGCAGACGGAATCAATGCCCCCGCTTACTGCAAGAAGGGCTGTTTCCTTTTCCGGAACCAGCCCCACTATCGTACTGTCAAATGATTTCTGAATCATCATATTGCCTGTTACCTCGGTCTTGAAGCGATAGTATAAGAGAAGCCAAATGCCAATGACTCCTTGAACTGTATCGCCTTACGTCCTTCAGGATATTTCTTCAATGTCTTCTCAGTCTTCACAAGAACCTTGTCGTCATAGATGAGGTTGGTAGTCACTGTCAATGAAAAATACTTGGCGATTTGCCAGTCAAACCTGTTATCCCAGTTCACGCGGATATTCTGCGGCTTGTCGAGATAGTCAGAGAACAGCACCACCTGTGAAGTATATTTGAAATTGTCATTGATCTGAAGCTTTCCATCGATCTTTATCTGCGCACCGAACTCGAATCTTGCCGAACGATAAGCGTCACCGGAAGTCTTGGCAGCGACAAAAGCCTCGTAACGTGCTTTCTCATCCCCTACCAGAGCAGCTGCATCAGCACTGGAAAGCGCATCCAGACTCTCGTATTTCTTCTTGAGTTCCATACTGTAGGACTTCCTCAAGCTCTCATCAGTAACGACCACGAAACCTCCTGTAAGAGGAGCGACGTTGACAGTAAGCCATTTGGTAGGAACCCAGTCAATACCGAGCGCTATGTTGGTATAGGCAGGAGCGAAGAAACCGGACTTGAGCTTCCTGCTCTGCTTCCAGTCGGACTTGCCAGGCTCCCAATCGTCCGCAGCACCGGCCGGCTTGGACGGCATAGGATAGTTGTAACTGTTCGAGAACTGCGACTTGAAGTTGAACTGAGCGGAATAGTTCAATGTCTGCAAAGCCTTGTAGCCGAACTTGCCCTCATAATACATACGGTCATCGCTCTTCTGTATGAACGGTTTGTCCTCAGAATACAGGAAACCGTAATCGAGCTGAAGTCGGTTGTTGAAGAACAGGTCTTTCTTCTTGTAGTTCGCATTCGCGTCAATGAAAGATTTCAGGGTCACGTTGTTATAACCGCCGGCAGCCCAGTTCGTCAGACTTGTCTGTCCGAAATCCAGTTTCGTAAGAAGGGAATTCGTCCAATATCTCGGTTTAGGTGTCTTGACTACAGCTTCAGGAGCTCCTGCAATCGCCTTGGCAGCTTCTTCAGCAGCCTTTTGCGCATCGGTGACATCCTGTGCATACACAGATGTAAATGCCAATGCGGACAAGCACATCAAAAGGATTCTCTTCCTCATAAAATATTCACTAATAAGCGATAGCAAATACAACTCTCTCGTGTGAAGGCTTGCCGGAATAGATATCCGTGCCCTCTTCCTTACATACGACGCTATCTACAGGAATACATCTGATGGTAGCCTTGGTTTCATCCTTGATCTTCTGCTCAGTCTCGGCAGTACCGTCCCAGTGGCAGAGCAGGAACTTGCCCTGAGTGATCTTCTCCTTGAACTCCTCCCAGGAATCACATTTCTCGATACGAGAGTTTCTGAAATCCAACGCCTTCTGATAGATATTGTTCTGAATATCCACGAGCAGATCCTCGATATACTTGTCAATGCCCTCAAGCGAAACTGTCTTCTTCTCAAGTGTATCGCGGCGGTGTACCTCCACCGTATCATTCTGCAGGTCACGTGCACCGAGGGCAAGCCTTACAGGCACTCCCTTGAGTTCCCATTCAGCGAACTTGAAGCCCGGACGCAATGTGTCACGGTCATCGATCTTCACAGTATGGCCGGCAGCCTCAAGAGCCTTCTTGATTTCATTCATCTTGTCGAGAACGGCATTGTGCTCCTCCTCGCTTCTGTAGATAGGAACCATCACCACTTCGATCGGAGCCAGAGCCGGAGGGAGAACCAGACCGTTGTCATCGCCGTGAGCCATGATGAGCGCACCCATAAGACGGGTGGAAACGCCCCAGGATGTAGCCCATACATACTGCTGCTTGCCTTCCTTGTCGGTGTACTGCACATCGAACGACTTGGCGAAGTTCTGGCCGAGGAAATGTGAAGTACCTGACTGCAGAGCCTTTCCGTCCTGCATCATCGCCTCGATAGTGAGGGTATCCAATGCACCGGCGAATCTCTCGTTAGGACTCTTGTGGCCTACAATGACCGGGAGAGCCAGATAGTTGCGGGCAAAGTCAGCATAGACATGGACCATCTTCACTGCCTCTTCCTGAGCCTCCTGTGATGTAGCGTGAGCCGTGTGGCCTTCCTGCCAGAGGAACTCTGCGGTACGGAGGAACAGACGGGTACGCATCTCCCATCTGACGACATTGGCCCACTGGTTGCACATGATAGGAAGATCCCTCCATGATTTGATCCAGTTCTTGTATGTACTCCAGATAATGGTCTCGGATGTCGGACGCACTATCAGTTCTTCTTCAAGTTTCGATGACGGATCCACTACCACGCCATTGCCTTCAGGGTCATTCATGAGCCTGTGATGTGTCACTACCGCACATTCCTTCGCAAAGCCTGCGACATGCTCAGCCTCACGGCTGAAGAAAGACTTGGGAATGAACAACGGGAAATAAGCATTGACTGCGCCTGTTTCCTTGAATTTCGAGTCCAGCACGTGCTGCATCTTTTCCCATATAGCATAGCCATAAGGCTTGATTACCATACATCCCCTTACAGGCGACTGCTCTGCAAGGTCCGCTTTAACTACCAGGTCGTTATACCACTGAGAGTAGTTGTCTGACCTTTTGGTTATCTGATCTGCCATCTTTTGTTAGTTTATTTTAATTTTTGGTTTCTTTATGCAATAACATTCATATATTTGCATTTAACATGCGAGCATCGGCGAGGTATGAATATTGCAGACATACCATCGCTGCAATGCAACGCACAAAGATACAAATTATTTATATAACTAGGAGGTCCGATTATGAAAACAAACATCTTGGTTCTTTCCGGAGCATTCCTGGCATTGGCCAGTTGCGGTTCCGCATCGCAATACGCTTCAAGCCAGCAATATCAGGACGGATTCTACAGCAGACCTGCTAAAACCGAAACTAAAGCGGATGTTCTTGCGTCCCGCAACAAAGTAAACGAACTCGTAAAGGAGACGGAGAACTCGACATTGTTCCTCAAGGCAGGAGAAACAGACACGCTGTTCATTCCGGAAAACACTTCAGCCACATTGAAGTTCAACAAACAGGACAACAGCACCGTAGTCACTGTCACCAACACACCTGCATATTCACTGTACCCTGACGGATTCGCAGCAGGATATGCGGCAGGATGGGCATCATCATATTGGCCTGGAACATATTGGGGCTCATGGTATTACCGCCCTTATTGGTCCAGCTGGTACTGGGGAGCGAATCCGTGGTATTACTCAAGCAGCATCTGGTGGGATGACTGGTATTGGGGAGACCCGTGGTACAATCCTTGGTATTGGGGCAGACCTGTATATTACGGCTGGGGCTACAGCTGGTACCACGACCCGTGGTATTACCATCACCATCATTATTACCATGACCACTGGTGCGGTCCTTGGTACGACCATGGCTTCGGACACGGAAGGGACAGTTACTACTACGGCAACAGAGGCCTGACCGAAAGCAGCAGAGGAAACGGAATGGGCGTAGCATCTTCCACAATCAGAAGAAATGCAGGTTCGTCATCATCCGTCAGGAGAGCCTCCGGCACCGCGACGACATCGACAAGAGGCAATGACATGTCAATGACTTCTGTCAGAAGGGTTTCAGCGTCCGGAGTACGCACCTCCAGCGGTTCGGCAAACAGCCAGGCTGTACGCAGCTCATCTTCCAGCCAGGCGATCCGCACAAGTTCTTCCGCAGGACAGGCGGTAAGAAGTTCAGCTTCGGGCCAGACTGTACGCAGCAGCTCAAGCCAGGCGGTACGCAGCGCGGCTTCCGGACAGTCCGTCCGCACGAGCACCTCAGGCAACACCGCTTACAGAACGGCCAGCACATCCGGAGTAAGGTCAGCCGGCACGATTTCAAGTGCTTCCTCATCTAACAGGACAGCATCCGCACCTGCATACAGAAGGGCTGCCACAAGCCATTCTTCCGGCCAGTCATCCGGCACAAGTTACAGAAGTTCATCTTCTTACGGAAGTTCCGGCAGTTCCTACAACTATGGCAGCGGAAATTCAGGCTCCTCATACAGAAGCTCGTCAAGCAGCTCCTCATACAGAAGTTCTTCCAGCAGTTCGTCATACCGCAGTTCGTCAAGCAGTTCATACAACAGCGGTTCCTCATACCGCAGTTCATCCAGCGGCTTCTCAGGCGGAGGATATTCCGGTGGAGCATCCCGTTCGAGCGGAAGTAGCGGCGGCAGTGTAAGAAGAAGATAATTTAGAAACCTGAAATAGATATGAAGATGAAAAAGATTATTCCGTTGACGCTGCTTGCGGCTGTCTCGGTCAATGCTGCGGCTCAGAACGTCCAGGACGCTCTGAGATTCAGCGAGAACAATTACTACGGCACAGCGCGCTCCATCTCCATGGGCAATGCGTTCACCGCACTGGGAGGAGATCTGGGTTCCATAAACCTCAACCCTGCCGGCTCGGCCGTGAACAGCTTTTCACAGGTCACGTTCACCCCGAACGTAAGCATCGTGTCCACCACGAGCGATTACAATGCAATGCCTTCACAGTCAACGGCATACGGCAGCACCCTGAACAACAGTTCAGCCAGGTTCACACTGCCTAACGTCGGTTTCACCCTCAATTTCGACACCAACGCCAGACGCGGTCTGAAAAGAGTGACATTCGGATTCATTGCCAATGCCACAGCAAACTACCTTGACGACATGGCGGCAGGCGGACGAAACACAGCCACATCATATGCAGGCTCATTGGCTTCGATGATGACCGGCGGGAACTCCAGCCTCCTGAACGGGGAAAACGGATATTACGGCAATGCCAATGTTCCATGGAATCAGGTAACCGGCTGGCAGTCCGGAATGGTATCCACCTATGGCTCGGCAAATGACAAGTACATAGGCGCGACCGAGAAACTCATTGACGACGGAAAAGGCGGACAGACCATTCAGCTCGCTGACGCCATCGACCAGCTTTACGGACGCAGGTCCCACGGCAACAAGTATGATCTGCTGTTCAATGTCGGCCTCAACATTTCTGACAGGGTTTATATCGGAGGAAACTTGGGTATCGTGTCAATGGACTATACCAGAAACGAGTACTTAAAGGAAATCGCAGTGGATCCGGACAAATTCGGCGTCGAATTCGACAACGGTTCCGGCGGCGTTTCCAAGACATATTTCAACAGCCTGAGATACAGATACTCATACGACATGCAGGGCGGAGGCGTCTATGCCAAATTCGGTATAATCGCTGTCCCTATCGACGGGCTCCGCATAGGTGCGGCTATCCAGACTCCTACGGCAAACTGGATAACGGAACATTGGCAGCACGCCGGAGAGACATGGTACCAGAGCAATGTGTTCGATGCCAATGCGACATCTCCTAAGGGTGAATACAAATACAAATTCGTATCCCCGTTCAGAGCCAATTTCGGTGCAGCCTACACATTCGGCGGTTGGGGTCTTGTCAGTGCCGACTATGAGATCTGCGACTACAGCACGATGAAATTCAAGGAAACCGACACCAACGACAACACCGTTTTCGACAATGGCGTAAACCGTGACATCAAGAACTTCACCGGAGCCGCACATGCATTGAGACTCGGTGCTGAAGTCAAACCTGTTCCGCAGTTCGCTATAAGGGCAGGCTACAACTTCACTTCCTCGCCGGAGAGATATATTGACGACCTCACCGGCAAGAAGATGACTCCTAAGGCCTACAAGCACTCGCTTGCTGCAGGAGTGGGATATTCATCCAAAGGTTCATTCTTCTGCGACCTCGCTTTCAGATGGACAAAGAACCCTTACGAGTACGTATATCCTTATGACTCCTACATTGACGGTGAATTGTCTCCTGAAATCAGGAACAGAGCCAGGTTCTACGATGTAGTCGCCACCTTCGGATGGAGATTCTAAAATGGTTCGGGGATTTATTTCAGCCTCTTGAGGTAAGAGATGGAATCCGGACCTTCATTGAACAACAGGTCCATGACGGACAAATCTGATATGAAGCCATACTTCAGGGAAAAGACCTGCCAGTATGGCTTTTTCAGTCCCAGACGCTCAAGTATGTCATTCTGCCGCTTCGGGTGGATTACGCCACGCAGGTCACGGCCATACACCGTGCTGCCATGCGGCGTAAACTCCTCCGTGAAACGGATGTCCGCCTCTATACCAGTCTTCTTCAGGAAGAAGCGGAGCAGGTCAATGTTCAGGTCGAAAAGGAATTCGTGTTGCCTGTCCAGAATGGCGAACAGCTCGTCCCTGTAATAGTCAAACCACGGAGAAGATTCGTAGGCGGACACGATAGCCCGCTTCATCCTCATCAGCCACGGCTTGCTCCAGTCGATTCTTAGTTTCCTGACAGGAAGCGCATAAGTGCCGTTTTCATGCACAATCGGCACGGAAAGAGCCTCTACACCACCTGCTGCATATATCCGGCAACGGTTGCGGTATGTCTGTTTCTGATAGTTCTCACAGGCCTCTATATAGACAATTGCCGGCACATACGAATTTACCCCGTCAGATGACAGGGTAAACTCTTCAGCTATTGCCGCCATATAGGATACAGGCGGAAAGAAAGCCATGTCCAAAAGCATTGACATAACTAGTCGATATCGCCTTTCTCTCCTAATGTATTGGCTCTTACGATACCACGCTTGGAAGAACGGATGAAGTTCAATATGGTGGTCTTCTCCTCTGAATCAGGGAAGCCGGCCTCAACCTTGGAGCAGCCGTCAGAGATATTGTATCCCTGGAAATAGATGGTATCGTAGATATCCTTGATATTTCTTACAGTCTCAGCCGAGAATCCTCTTCTGCGGAGTCCGACAATGTTCACACCGGCATAGCAGATAGGGTCACGACCGCACATTGCGTAAGGAGGGATGTCCTTGTTGATCTTGGACATGCCGCCGACCATTGCGTGGCAGCCGACCTTGGTGAACTGATGCGCTTTTGCACCACCACCGATGATAGCCCAGTCATCGACCTCAGTTTCTCCGGCGATGCCGACGTAACTTACAAGGATACAGTGATTTCCGACCTGGCAGTCGTGAGCTATATGTACATAGGACATGATCAGAGTATTGCTGCCGACCTTGGTAATGCCCTTGCCGCTCGCCTTGGTTCCACGGTTGATGGTCACGCATTCACGTATAGTAACATTGTCACCGATCTCCACATAGGTAACCTCACCTTCGAACTTGAGGTCCTGAGGCACTGCGCCTACGACAGCTCCCGGATACACTTCGCAATTCTTGCCCATTTTCACATAAGGGAAAATGACTGCGTGAGGATGTATCTTGCAACCGTCGCCAATCTGTACATTCTCATCAATGAATGCGTAAGGTCCTACTTCTACATTGTCGCCGAGTACGGCCTTAGGACTTACTGTAGCCAATGGATGTATCTTATTCATAGTTTATTTGGTTTTATTCAGGAGGGCTCTCAGAGCCTTCGCAGCATTAGTATTTATCGTGTGTCCAGGTTTGAAAGCGGTGATTTCAGCATTGAGATAACCGCCTGCAAGCCTCATGTCTCCTATCATGTCCAGAAGTTTGTGACGGCCGCATTCGTTCGGGAAATGCAGTTTAAGATTGCTCAGATAGCCTTCCGGGGTAACGCCCAGCTTAGGCTGGTTGAACAGGTCTGCCATACGCCCCACCTGCTCGTCAGTAACCGGATGCTCCACAATCACGATGGCATTGTCCACATCACCTCCCTTCACCAGATTGTTCGCAAGGAGGAACTCGACCTCATGGAAGAATACGAAAGTGCGGCAAGGGCCGATTTCAGATGCATAATCTTTGGACAAGTCCCATGCGGCAGACTGCACGCCGAGCACTCTGGAATTAAAATCCACCGTAATATCGTAGGAAGGAGCGGCAGCAGGTTTGATTTTCACCCAGGAACCTGTCTTCTCGTCCTTGATTTCTATTTCATCAGGAATGTCAATGAACTGTCTATCAGCATCCTGCTCGACCAGACCGGCCTCAGAAAAGGCCTTTACATACGGCTGGGCGCTGCCGTCCAGAATCGGGACCTCGACATTGTTCAGCTCGACTACGGCATTGTCAATGCCCATTCCGGTCAATGCCGACATCAGATGCTCTATCGTGGAAACTGAAGCTTCTCCTTCAGATATGGTAGTACTCCTCGCCGTGCTGGATACGTTCTCGGCCAATGCCCTGACTACGGCTCCCTCTCCAAGGTCTGTTCTTCTGAAAACAATTCCCGTATTCTCCGGAGCGGGATTTACCGTCATCTCAGCAATTTTTCCAGTATGAAGACCTTTTCCCTGGAAACTGCAGGAGGCTTTAAGTGTTTTTTGCTTCATCAAATTATCTTTTAATCACGCAAATATACTAATTATTCTTTTCCCTGCTGACGGAATATAGCATAACTGCGCATGTAGTTCTTTATAGGAATGGCTGGTGAACCCAAGAGCACCTGACCTGATTTCTTCACATTGCCGATGACGCCGGCCTGAGCCGCAATAGTCGTATTGTCAGCTATTTCAATGTGTCCTGCGATGCCTACCTGACCTGCCAGAATACAGTTCTTGCCGATTTTTGCTGAACCGGCGATGCCGCACTGCGCCGCCATAACGGTATTGTCACCGATTACGACATTGTGCGCAATCTGGCAGAGGTTGTCGATTTTCACGCCGTTGCCGATGATGGTGGACTCCATCTCGGACTTGTCGATGGTGGTACCGGCTCCGATCTCCACATTGTTGCCGATAATCACATTGCCGATATGCTCGATCTTCTCCCAGGTGCCGTCAGGCTGAGGCGCATTTCCGAATCCGTCCGAGCCGATCACAGCGTTTGAATGGATGATGACATTGTCACCGATGACCATTCCCGGATAGATGCTTACGCCAGGGTAAATGATGCAGTGTGAACCGATTACGGTATTGTCACCGATATATACGTTTTCATATATCTTGGTATAGTCTCCGATGACAGCATGATGTCCCACATAGGAATGGCTGCCGAGATATACCTTCTTGCCGAACTTGGTGGTGAGGAACCAGGATGAGCGGAAGCCCCTGTGTCTGCGGTCCGTACGTTTCTGGGTAGCCACATACTTGAGAAGTTCCGCAACTGCCGTGTACGCATCAGCAACACGGATCATGGTGCAGCTGACTTTTTCCTTAGGCTCGAATGTGGAATTCACAAGCAGGATGCTGGCCTTGCAGGTATATACATAATGTTCATACTTAGGATTTGCATAGAAGCACAATTGACCTGATTTTCCGTGCTCTATCTTGGCGAATGAAGTCACCTTCACTTCCGGGTCCCCGTCCACGGTTCCCCTCAAAACTTTGGCCAGCTGTTTGGCTGAAAATTCCATATTCTCAAACTATTTTATTCAACGTATTTCACATACCAAATCCGGTACGACGCAACATCTGCTTTGCAAAGTAAACACATTTACATTACTTTAGCAAGAAAATCGCGTTGTTCATATTTTTTAAGGAAATTCGGTTATTATGGAAATTTTGATTACCTTTGCAAAGTGAGATGAGATAGGGGACGGATGCGTCTCCTATCTTTTTTTAAGAAAGCTTAGAATAATATGATAAGTAAAGAGCTGATTTACAAAGAGATGACTAAGACAGTGGAAGCGCGTGGATGTTTCATTACCGATGTTTCCATCAGCAGGGACAATGACATTGTCATAGCCATTGAATCGGAAAACGGCACTGTGGAAATGGATGACTGCATCGCGGTAAATGACAGTTTTCTCTCGATTTTCGACCAGGAAAAGGAAGACTATTCACTTACTGTGACTTCTGCAGGGCTTGACCAGCCGTTCAAGATTCTCAAGCAGTACATCAAGGCTGTCGGTTCCAAAGTCGAGACATTGACAAGAGACGGAAAGAAACTTGTCGGAACATTGGAAAGCGCTGACGAGAAAGGCTTTACGCTTGCCTACGAGGTAAAGGAGGCTGTCCCTGGAAAGAAAAAGAAGGAGCTTGTCAGACACGTGGACACTTTCGCTTACGAGGACGTGAACAGCGTCACTCCGCACATTGAATTCGAATAGAAAAAAAAATATAAAAAAACAATAACTGTTATGGAAGAAGAAAAGCTCGACCTCAAGGCAGCCTTCGCGCTGTTCAAGGACGAAAAACACATTGACCGCCCGGTGATGATGGGTGTGCTGAAGGATGTGTTCATGACCCAGTTGGCAAAGACTTTCGGCTCTGCTGACAATTTCGACGTCATCATCAATGTCGATAAGGGAGACTGTGAAATCTACCAGAACCTCGAAGTGGTGGAGAACGTGGAGAATCCCAACACTCAGATTGCACTTGCAGAAGTGAACAAGAACGGAGACGACTACGAACTCGGCGAGACCTTCACCAGAAAAGTGGAGCTCAAGGATTTCGGAAGACGAGGCATCCTCAATATCAGACAGAACCTTCAGGGAAGGATCATGGATATAGAGAAGGCCAACCTCTATAACAAGTACACTGACAAGATCGGTGAGATTTTCACCGGAGAGATTTACCAGACATGGGCAAAAGAAGTGCTTATCCTCGATGAGGACGGAAATGAGCTCAGACTGCCTAAGTCAGAGCAGATCCCGGGTGAGCATTTCAAGAAGAACGACACTGTACGCGCAATCATCAAGAGCGTGGAGATGAAGAACAACACGACTCCTTACATTGTCCTTTCCAGAACCTCAAACGAATTCCTCAAGAAGCTTTTCGAGCAGGAAGTTCCGGAAATCTATGACGGACTCATCACCATAAAGAAGGTAGTCCGCATACCTGGCGAAAGGGCCAAGGTCGCTGTGGAGTCCTATGATGACAGAATCGATCCTATCGGAGCCTGCATCGGTGTCAAGGGCGCACGTATCATCGGTATCGTAAGGGAATTGAGAAACGAGAACATCGACGTTCTCCAGTGGACCAACAATACCCAGCTCCTCATCCAGAGGGCATTGAACCCGGCGAAGATTTCATCTATCGACATGGGTACGGACGAGAACGACAAGATCAAGGTATTCATGCTTCCTGACGAGGTGAAGAAGGGTATCGGCAAGGGCGGATGCAACATCAAGCTCGCAGGAATGCTTGTTGACCGCGAAATCGAGGTATGGCGTGAGGTGCCTAAGGAAGACGAGGCTGAGGATGATGAGGACGTACTCCTCACTGAGTTCAGCAACGAAATCGACCCATGGGTCATCGAGAGGCTGCAGTCCATCGGATGTGATACGGCCAAGAGCGTACTGGCTCTGGATCCTGAGGACATCGCCAAGCGCGCTGACCTGGAAGACGAGACCGTGGAGGATGTGATGAACATTCTGCGCGCTGAATTTGAAGAAGAATAGTTAAATAAAAGGGGTTTATATGGCAGAAATCAGACTAAACAAACTGACAAGAGAATTCAATGTGGGACTTCAGACATTGGTGGATTTCCTGAAAGCGAAAGGCGCCGATGTCGAGATGAATCCGAATGCCAAGGTGTCGGACGAGTTCATTCCTGAACTTCAGAAGGCCTTCGGCGGGGATGCCAAGGCGAAGGACGAGTCAGAGCGTGTTCAGATTAAGATAAAGGAAATCATTGAAAAGGGTTCCAAGAAGAAAGAGGACGAGGAAGAAGAGGCTGCAGGTGGAAGCACCGTCATCATCAGAGGAACATCAGGAAGTGGTTTCGCGAAGGAGGAACCTGTACAGAAGCCTGTAGAGGAAGCTCCGAAGGAAGTAAAACCGGCGGTGGAAGAGACGGCTGCACCTGAAGTCCAGGAAGCGCCGAAAGTACAGACAGCTCCGGAACCTGTCGCAGAGACCAAGCCTACAGAGGTTCCTCAGCAGACGGAAGGAGTTCATGTCGAGCCGGTTGTGGAGGCCAAGCCAGCCGCTGAAGTGAAACCTTCAGAGGAAGCTGTACCTCAGCACAGCGAGCCTGTGGAAGTAAAACCTAATGAAGAAGTCGAGCTGCCAAAAGCCGCAGAGCCTACCGACCAAACCCCTTCGGAACAGGCTCATGCGAACCAGCTCAAGAAGGCTGACATCAAGAAAGGCGACAAGACTCAGAATCAGAAAGAGTTCAATCCTAAGGTGGACAAGGCCAAACTCAAGGCCGAGCACAAACTCCAGAAGGCTGCTTCCAGCAATGACGAAGATGAGCCTGTTTCTACCGGAGGCCTGAAGATTGTGGGCAAAGTGGACCTGTCCAAATTCGAAGCTCCCAAGAAGAGCAAGAACAAGAGGGAGCGCATTGCCAAAGGTGGAAGCGAGAGAGTCGATGTGAACAAGATTGACGGCAACGACAAAAAGGACGGCAACAAGAAAAACCGTCAGGGCAATGCCGGTGGTCAGAACAACGGTCAGAACAATGGCAAGAAGGATTTCCGTCAGGGCGGCAACAACCAGCCCGGACAGGGAAAACGCCGCAGAGACCGTGGCAATGACAGGTTCAAGCCTGCTATGACAGAAGCCGAGCAGGAGGAGATGCAAAAGGAAATCCAGAAGCAGGTGAAAGAGACCTACGCAAGGATGAACGACAGCAAGTCCAAGAACAATTTCGGTGCAAAACACAGAAAGGAGAAGAGGGAGCTCGCTTCCCAGAAACTTCAGGAGGAGATTGCTCAGGAGGCTGCTGAGAAGAAGATTCTCAAGGTAACTGAGTTCGTTACTGTCAATGACCTCGCGACCCTCATGAACAACACTCCTGTAAACAAAGTCATCGAGGCCTGCTTCAGTCTCGGTCTCATGGTGTCAATCAACCAGAGACTTGACGCAGAGGCACTTGTGCTTGTCGCAGAAGAGTTCGGATACAAGGTGGAATTCGTCACTGCAGACATTCAGAATGAGATCAATCAGGAGAATGACGAGCCGGAGAACGAGGCGGACCTCGTGACAAGACCTCCGATCATCACTGTGATGGGACACGTCGACCACGGTAAGACATCTCTCCTCGACTATATCAGGCAGACCAATGTGATCGCAGGCGAGGCCGGAGGTATCACACAGCACATCGGTGCATACAACGTGGTACTCCCCGACGGACGCAGGATTACCTTCCTCGACACTCCTGGTCACGAGGCCTTTACAGCCATGCGTGCCCGTGGTGCACAGCTCACCGACCTGGCGATCATCATTATCGCCGCCGATGACGCGGTCATGCCACAGACAGTCGAGGCCATCAACCACGCACAGGCGGCAGGTGTTCCTATGGTATTCGCTATCAACAAGATAGACAAACCGGGCGCTCAGCCGGAGAGAATCCGCCAGCAGCTCGCTCAGATGAACATTCTCGTAGAGGATTGGGGCGGAAAATACCAGTGTCAGGAGATTTCGGCCAAGAAGGGTCTCAATGTGGATAAACTCCTTGAGAAAGTCCTTCTCGAAACTGACCTCATGGACCTCAAGGCAAACCCTAAGAAACTTGGCGTCGGTACAGTAATCGAGTCGTCTCTGGACAAGGGCCGCGGATACTTGGCGACAATCCTTGTGCAGGACGGAACAGTCCACACCGGCGACATGATGCTCAGCGGATGCTACTACGGACGTGTAAAGGCCATGTTCAATGAACGTGGACAGAAGGTCGAGACAGCCGGTCCTTCAACTCCTGTTTCCATTCTCGGTCTCAACGGAGCTCCGAGCGCAGGTGACAAGTTCAATATCATGAACGACGAGAAGGAGGCCAAGGCCATCGCCAACAAGCGCGAGCAGCTTATCCGAATCCAGGGCATCAAGACCCAGAAGCATATGACTCTCGAGGAAATCGGTCGCCGTATCGCCATCGGCAACTTCAAGGAACTCAATATCATCGTCAAGGGTGACGTGGACGGTTCAGTGGAGGCACTCTCAGATTCATTGATCAAACTCTCTACCGAAGAGGTTCGTGTCAATGTCATCCACAAGTCAGTGGGCGCAATCTCCGAGTCCGATGTCATGCTGGCTACCGCATCAGATGCGATCATCATCGGTTTCCAGGTACGTCCTTCTGCCGATGCAAGAAACCTCGCAGAGAAAGAGGGTATCGAAATCCGTCTCTACTCCATCATCTACGATGCCATCAATGAGGTTACTGACGGTATCGAGGGTATGCTTGAGCCTGAGAAGAAAGAGGAAGTTACTGCAACTGCAGAGGTTAAGCAGACCTTCCACATTTCCAAGGTCGGAACGATTGCCGGCTGTCTTGTCAAGGACGGCAAGATGACTGCCAAGAGCAAGGTACGTCTTATCCGTGACGGCATCGTGGTCTATACCGGTGAGCTTTCATCTCTCAAGCGCGGCAAGGATGACGCAAAAGAGGTCATGAGCGGAATGGAGTGCGGTATCGGTATCGACAAGTACAATGATGTCAAGCCTGGCGATGTCATCGAGGCATTCCAGATTGTCGAGATCAAGAGGACGCTGTAAAGCTTCCCGCATAATTTGAAAAACACCTGGTGCAGGAAATTGCATCAGGTGTTTTTTTTACATTAATATGAGGTTCGATATCTGCTACTCCTCCGGGACATATTCGAGAATGTCGCCGGGCTGGCAGTCGAGGGCGCGGCAGAGGGCCTCCAGAGTAGAGAAACGGACTGCCTTGGCCTTGCCTGTCTTAAGAATGGAAAGATTCGTGGCGGAGATACCGACTTTCTCAGCCAGTTCTCCGCTCGACATCTTCCTGCGAGCCAACATTACATCTATGTTAACTGTAATCGGCATAATCGTTATTCAGTAGCCTCCCCTTCTGCCGGAGACTGTGGCTTCACTTCTGCTCCCTTGAGATAGCTCGGAAGATTCATACCTGCCATCTTGAACAGCTCGTCAAGCGGCGGAACAGACTGCATCATACCGGAGATGAAATTGGCAGTGGACGTCTTGCCGTCACTCTTGCCGTTTCCGTCCCAGACGGTAACCTTGTCGATCTTGATGCCCTTGACAGCCTCGACCTGAGTCTTGACAAGTTCAGGAAGCTTATCCGCGATAAGCATGAGCACAGCCTTCTGAGCATCACCTTCAGCAGCATTGACAAGCCTCTGGAAACCATCCGCCTGCTTGGTAAGAATTTCTTCGATACCCTTCGCCTGGGCAGCCATCTTCGCGTAAATCGCATCAGCCTCACCCTGAGCTGTCCTGCGCAGCTTTTCTGCTTCAGCCTCGGCGTCAATGATGGCCTTTTCCTTCTCAATCTGGGCAGGAACCACAATGTTAGCCTGCTGGGTAGCCTGCTCTCTGGCAGCACGCGCAAGCTCAGCACTCTGCTCTGCCTTATATGCCTCTTCCATCGCCATAGCGGCCTGGACCTTTTCCGCTGCTATGGCAATTCTTGCAGCTTCAGCCTCCTTTTCACGTCTGACCGCATCAGAATTGGCGATTGCAATCTTGGAATTGTTCTCACCTTCGACCGCCTTTGCATTGGCATCCGCAGTGGAAATTCTGGTGTCGCGGACGGTCTCGGCAATGCGGATATCCTTGTCCCTGTCAGCCTCTGCCTTACCGATCTCACCGAAACGGTTCTGCTCGGCAACGCTCTTCTTGGCATCATTGATAGCCTTGGCAGCCGCCTCCTTTCCGAGAGCCTCGATGTAGCCGGACTCGTCGCGGATATCGGTGACATTCACATTGATAAGCTTCAGACCGATCTTGCGGAGCTCCGCCTCGACATTGGTACTGACATTGGCGAGGAACTTGTCGCGGTCGGAGTTGATCTCCTCGATGTCCATGGTCGCGATTACGAGTCTGAGCTGTCCGAAGAGGATATCGGTGGCGATGTTCTGGATATTCTCAATGGTGAGACCGCGCAGACGTTCAGCCGCATTGGTCATATTGTCAGGCTCAGTGGAGATGCCGACAGTGAAGCGGCAAGGCACATCCACACGGATATTCTGCTTGCTGAGCGCATTGGTAAGATTGCATTCGATGGAAATCGGAGTAAGATCCAGGAAAGAGTAGCTCTGGAAAACAGGCCAGATGAACGACGCCCCTCCGTGAATACACTTGGCAGATGAAGCACCTCCGTTCTTGTTTCTTCCTGTTTTTCCGTAGATTACGAGAATCTTGTCAGACGGACAACGCTTGTAGCGGTTGAGTATTGCGGACAATGTGACGATGAGCACGACTACCGCAATCGCAATGATGATAATTATTTCCATATCACAATGAATTAGGCATTATTATAGTGTCAAATCATAAGCGGCTCCAAGGGTTCCACGAGCAATGTACTGGAATCCACTACTTCAACGACCTTTATCTGAGCTCCGGTAGGAATTGAATCACAGTCAGTTACGGCATCATATTCACGCACGGCGCCATTGATGGTAATCTGGACTTTTCCGGTCCCGTGCCTCTCCCCCGGAATAGTCAGATAGACCTTTCCGTGACATCCGGCCGCAGATTTATAGACATTGATATTTCCCGACTGCTGCATCCCGGCCAGCCACTTGAACATCAGCATCACGACAGTGACAAGGGCCACGCCGACAACGAACGCCAGAAGCAGGACCAATGCTTCAGAACTGAACTTGCCATGCATCAGTATGGCCGTCCAGCTGAACCCGAGGAAGAAATTCACCAAGTTCCTGAACGTGAACAGGTTCATCGAAGGATCCCCGTCAAAGTCCGGATGCATATCCAGGCCACCGCCGAAATCCGGGTCAATGTCGCCGCCCAAGTCGGTGTCCGAGTCAATGCCGACAAATGTAAGTATGCTCTGGATAATAAAAGTCAATGAAGTGGCTATAGCGATGCACCATAGAATCTTCATGAACAAGTCAAGCGAAGTCCACCATTCTGTAATCATAGTTAATAATGTTTCGGGACAATGTCCCAGGTTGTTTCCGCTAATATAAAAACAATTTTACGAATATCGATAAATTTTCTACCAGATTCGTAAAATTTCACCTTTTCAAGGTTTTTTTACGCGCCCGGGCGGTGGTGGGACTGCCGGAGGTCCGCTTCGCTCATCCCATCAGGCTGGTGCCTTATGCCCATTCACAAGGCCGATGATGTTGGCGCACCCTGCAAATAGCTGTGTATCAGGCATTTAATCGAAATCAGAGTTATGGTTTTCACAACTCTGAAAATGCCTAAAGCGCTGATAGTCAGCAAAATACGTGTTGCGCGTCCTTGGGGTTTAACCTTGGAGACGATTATGAGGGTTGCCACGAGAACAGATACCGTGAGTCAAACGTGAGCAGATATTACCTCAACAGGGAATATGGTGAACAGCCGAGTACGGAAGCGAGATTCAGCACTGCGGCAGCTTCTGCCTTGGAAATGTCCTGCTTGTTCTGTTCGTAGGCACGGATCATCCTCAATGATACACCGGACCGCTCGGCGAGTTCCTGCTGAGTAAATCCGGCGGACTTGCGCTGGCGTTTCAGCGGGGAAACATCCGTTTCGGAATTTGACATGATTTTCAATGATGAATACACGAACTTGCTTATGTCAGCCTCATGAAATGTAGGATACATATCCATAACTCTATGGACATCAATACCTTTTGCATTCAGAGATTCAAATGGGACATTGGTGTACCATTGAAGATATGCAAGCACCCAGCCTGTCCAGAAAATGGCAGAACGGTCATCAAGCACATAGTTATAGTCCCTGGCACGTCCGCCTGTGCTTTCAATAATCTTTTTCCCCAATTCAATGCCGGACAACCCGGAAACGTATTTCGGATTGCCTTTCTCGAATTGGCGTATCACATTTCCGGCAAGCATCCTGTCATAAAACTCATCGATGCCGCCGGCACATGCAATGGAGCCATAATCCAGAGCCACTGCCAGATTCAGCATTGCATCTTCCAAATAAGTTTTATCGTAAGCGCGGATCATCATTCTTCCAATTATTTCTTACAATATCAATAACATATGTGCCGTCCAACACTGTTTTCTCTCTTTCGCTTCTGAACGTGTCACGTGCAGTCCTGTCACGTGCAGACTTTTTCGGGTAATAGGTCTGATTGTCTGCAAGGACAGCACGGAAATACTCAAGTTGTTCAAAAGCATTCCGGCTTTTAAGGACCACTTGTTCTCCCAGTTTCCCCAATTTCATGGCTTTCCCCAGTTGCTCCAGCGAAATCGTATTGTTCAAGAAAGCAGATGCAAATGAGAAGTAGGAATCATCGGCTCTGTAGCCGCGTATCACATCTGCCCTCTTGTAGTCGGGAAGGAATTCCGAAAGGATGTATTCTTTTGCTGCCGACGGGAGTCCTCGTTCTATTACAAATGTCCGGTTTTCCAACAGAATCGCAAGCCAGTTAAGTATATGATACTCAGCTTCCGACAAGTTCAATACGGTCAATCCGTCCATTTCCAATTCATACTCATTGGCAAAGCCGTCCCTATTTTCAGCGCAGGCCCATTCCTTGGCCAGTTCAATATGTTCAGTGCAATAAAATCCCAAACCGTAATCGTTCTTCGCATTTCCAAGTCCGAATTCCGGTTTTTCTATGATATTGGCAGAGCCATGATACAATTTCAGCTTCATAAAACTCACGTTATAACGTCACTTTTTCGCAAAGATAATGGATTATCCGTAAAATGTCAATAGTTCTAGCCACCGGCGGGACGCAGCCACGCCCCGCCAGTTCCATGTTGTCATCCACAAAATATCTGTTGGCAGAAAGCCACAGATTTTCACCTTTTCAAGGTTAAGGGACTCCACAAGAATACACGTTTTCAAGGTTAATTGAAAGAAATCGGGGAAATATTTAGGTTTTAATGTTTTTTAGATATCCGGGCGGTGGTGGGGCCGCCGGAGGTTCGCTTCGCTCATCCCGTCAGGCTGCCGCCTGACACCCGTTCACAAGGTCATGGGCGACCATGCCTCCGGCGGCCCCACCGCCGACCGGGCTTTCACGAAACGGGGAAGGGAAAGCAGATGCAAATGAACGTAATTCCGTAAGAATGCGCAAAAGCATTTTACGGTAATTTCGGCAATATTTAATTTTTTTGCCGAAATTATTGTATCTTTGGTATCGTATGACGAATGCTGATATAATATTGAACTATGCGACATCTCACGGAGGAACCCTTGTGAGGAAGGACTTTATGCCTTGGTTTGAATCCGCCTATCCTAACGGATCTGTCCGGAGCATGGATACCGAACTGCGGCAAATGGTTGCGGCAGGGATGCTGGAGAGGACAGGATACGGACAGTTCCGACTATGCCATGATGTAAAACCTCCATATATTCCTATTGTAAGCCCTGAAATGAAGACGCTGTACTTGGGTATCAAAGAGAAATACCCTTATGCAAAGTTCTGCATTTGGCAGGCAAGGGCGGTTTCTTCATTCACGCAACATGTCCCCGGCATTGATATCCTTATTCTTGAGACGGACCGTAGCGCAGCCGAGGCTGTTTATGATGATGTCAGAGAGCTGGTTGAAGGACGGACAGTCCTTTTGCGGCCTACTGAAAAGGAGTGCCGGCTTTATGCCTCAGGAACGCCATCCCTCCTGGTCAAGGATTTGATTTCGGAAGCTCCTGTTATCCGCGTGGACGGTGTGACAACGGCCTCTCTGGAGAAAATCTTGGTCGATGCCACCATCGCTCCGGAGTTTGAGTTTGCTCGCGGCTCAGAACTCTATACTATTTTTGAGAACGCCGACCAGATGTACCACATCGGCAAAAAAACCATACTCCGTTACGCCGCACGACGTGGCAAGAAAGAAAATATTGAGAAACTGATAGAATCGACAATGCTATGATTGATCCGAAAAGCAGAAGTTTGGAATGGATTCTCGAGTCCTGCCGAACAAACAAAGTGAGTGATCCGACGCTGATGGAAAAGACTATCAGGGCCTTTTCATTGCTGGAAGCCTTGGCTCGTTCAGGATGTCCTTTTCTCTTCAAAGGCGGCAGCGCATTAATGTTGCAACTCGCTTGTACACAGCGGCTCTCTGTCGACATAGACATTGTCTGCCCGCCAGGTACTGACGTCATATCATACTTGACACCTTATGCTGAGGAGTATGGATTCGGAGAAATCAAACCTTCCGACCGTATTTCTCGGACGAACGTTCCAAAGACGCACGCCAAGTGCTTCTATCAGGTCTCGTACGTCACCAATACTACTACAGAGAAGATTCTTCTGGATGTATTGTTCGAGGATAATTGGTATTCTTGCATTGAGCAACTGCCCATCGTCAGTCCTTTTCTGGCGGTAACCGGCGAACCCTGGACAGTCAAGCTTCCCAGTAAAGACGATTTGCTGGGTGATAAGTTGACGGCTTTTGCACCTAACACAACGGGGATCCCATACATCAAAACAGTTATTGGTCGCGGCGGGTTGCCGGAGGATCGACACTGTTCCATGGAAATCATCAAGCAATTGTTCGACGTAGCCTCCCTATTCGATAGGATTGACGATTTAAGCGACGCCAGAGCAACCTTCGAAAAGATTGCGCCAATCGAACTGGACTACAGGCAGATGGACAGTGGAGATCTAACACCCATTCTTGACGATATTTACAATACCTCCGAACTTATCTGCACGGGCATCTATAAGAATGACCGGAGTTTCGAATACCAGGAGCTGGTTCGTGACATCAACCAGATAAGGCCCCTAATCATCAGCGAAAAATACAACCATTACTCGGCTATAGTCAATGCCTCCAAGGCGGCGTATCTTCCCGTACTGCTCAAGAAGGGCATCAACACTATCAAGCACTATGATCCCTCCTTCAACTTGCGTTCCGTTAAATTGGGTGGTCCTATTAATCCTGCCATCAACAAGGTTAAGGTCTTCCGTCCAGAAGCCTTCTTTTACTGGATGCAGATAGAAAAACTCTTGGCCGAGTAACAGACACCTCCGTATTAACCCAACACCAAGTGGAACAGAACAAGGTAGATGATTTTGCCGATGCCTACGCAGCCGACATAAAAGATTATTTTATCGGCATAATTCTAATAGAATAATGCTTAGTATTTGGATAAAGTCGGAGAAAATCTGTTAGCGTGGCAGCGTCCCGCCGTTTTTTCACACGCCCGGGCGGTTGTGGGGCCGCCGGAGGTTCGCTTCGCTCATCCTGTCAGGCTGGCGTCTGACACCCATTCACAAGGTCATGGGCGACCATGCCTCCGGCGGCTCCACAACCGACCGGGCTTCGATTAAACGGGGATGTGATGTGTTTTTATGGACGATATTACTTAAACATTGCCAATACTGAAATAGCAATTGAGACGATGGCGAGAAGGATGGATATGAGGCCCAGTTTCATAGAGACGCGGGTGGCATGAAACGGGTGATGCCAATAGTAGCTGAAAGGACATCCTTTGGACACTTTGACATCTTTCCCCACAATGTCAGAATTATCAAAACCAGGTCCGCAGAGTTCCCTGATCGAGGCTGGATTCAGGGCTATGTCGCCAACTGTCAATCCTGAAAAATTCGGATTTAACACATATTGTCGGTAGATCGACTTGCCTGTTATCGGAGAATAAATCTTCACAACGGAAAGGCGCTTACGGCAGCGGGAGGAGTCCTTTCTGCATTTTCCGAACACATCAGCGAATGCAGCAGATGTCATATAGACCGCATCTTCCTGGTTGATATCACCGCATAAGTCTGTGAAAATATTACATCCCGAAACAGTATTAATCACTCCTTGTCCATTCTTCGGAGGAAAGTTCAATGCTATCACTTTCTTAGTTGATTGTTTCATGACAATGATTTTTAGAATTAATTCGGCAGCCGCAAGGCGACTGCCGAAAGAATTGATAAATAGTTAAATATATAATTATAGAGTTCGCACAGCACGCACACTATAAGTATTACTCATATCGCCGTAGTAGGTGTTGCTTGTATTACCGCTACTGAAATTCACGGCGTACGCGGTATTATTATTATAGCTCTCAGTAGAAGACCAATAATAATTAGTTCCGAGCTGCGTACCACCTACTGACGGAGAGGATAGTGTCGCATTAAGTTTAGCCTTATTGTTATATACGACCTTCAATTCATTCAGACCAGGGAGGTACCACGCGGTCCCCTTTGCTTTACACCAAGTCTCCGCTGCACGCCATTTCTTAGTAGTTTCATCATTGGAAACTATCTTAACAACAGCATTAGTATTATAAAAGACCACGCCTAAAACATCATCAATTGACACATATTGACCAACCTTATAAATTGAAGGATTCAACCCTTTTGAAACTATAAGTTTTACCAATAAAGACACATCCAATGTCTCCAGTGCCACATTCTTCGACACATCCAATGTTTCCAGCGCCACATTCTTCGACACATCCAAAATATGCATGCTGCTGCACCCTGCTAGATTCAGGTTCTTGATTTCCAAGTTATTGGACAGGTCGATATCCGTCAAGGCTGTATTGGATGCCTCAAGTGTTTCAAGACCGATGTTGTAGCCGAGCGCAAGGGCTGTGATGCCGGCATTGTCGGAGACATTGAGGGTCTTGAGGACGGTGTTGCTGCGGACGTTGACGTTCAGGAGATTGTTCTTGCTGACATCCAGTTTGTCTAGGGCGGTATTGTTGGAAACACGGAGCGTAGAGAGCTGGTTATCAGAGCAATCAAGCATAGTCAGCGCGACATTGTTATTCACGTTGAGCGCAGTCAGCTTGTTGCTTGAGCAATCGAAATACTCCAGTTCCACATTCGAATCCACATCCAGTGCAGTCAGTCCGCAGGCATTGAGGTCCAGATGAGTGAGGGCGGTAAGCGTGGAAACATTCACACCAGTTACGAGATTGTTCCCGCTCGCAACCAACTTGGTCAGCTGGATATTTTCATCGATATTGAAAGACGTCAGCACGCTGCTGCCGGTGAGGTTCAATGTCGTGAACTCCGTGCCGGCGAATGCCAGTTCGAGGGTCGGTGCCTGATCATAGCCGGTGATGGTGAAGGTATTGCCGTTCAGGGCATTGGTATTCACATTCTGCAAGTAAAGGTCCTTCAGAGCAATGTCGTTGTTCACATTGAGTTTCGTTATCGGGTTGTCATAAGCCACGATGGTTTCGAGCTTCTGAAGGTTAGGAAGGTCAATGACAGAAACATTGTTACCGTTAAGATTCAGATATTTGAGGTTCGGACAATCCTGAAGGCCCACGATACTGGAAATGCTTCTGCCAGAGCAGTTTACATTCTGCACATTCTCCGCCTCGGCAACACTGATTTCGCCATCCTCATCATCATCGAAAAGTGCCAGCAGATAAGCTTTCAGATTTGCATCAGGGATATGGATACCGCCGTCATTGTAAGAAATGGTCGTGAGTTCCTCCTTCTTTATGGTAAGCGAAGTTTCCTGATTTACATCCTTAACCCAAAGTTTCGCCATCTCCGCATTTCCGTCGCAGGTGACGCTGGCCAGAGCTGAATTGCTGCTGACATCCAGGCTCGTAAGCTTGTTGGAAGAGCAATCCACGGTCTCCAGAAGTGCGTTCTTCGAAAGGTCGAGAGCGGTCAGGGCATTCTTGCTGCAATCCAGCGTAAGCAATGCCGCGTTTGCGGTCAGCCCGAGACTCGTCAGATTGTTCGAAGAGCAGTAGAGATTCTCCAGGAGCGTGTTCTTGTAAAGGTTCAATGCGGTGATGCCGGTGTTCGAGCAATCGAGTTCTTTCAATGCCGGCAAACCGGTGACGTTCAATGATATAAGACCGTTCTTGCGACAATACAGGACTTCAAGAGCAGTATTGTTCCGGAGGTCGAGCGCCGTCAGGTTGTTGGAAGAACATTGAAGGTCGGTAAGGGCCTTGTTGTTCTTGAGATTGAGCGTACCCAAATTGTTGTTCGAGCAGATGAGCGAATTAAGTTCCGCTGACTCGCTGACGTCCAGAGTGTTAAGCTTATTTGCGGAGCAATCCAATGTCTTGAGTGCGGCCAATCCGCCGAGTTCAAGTTTCTGTAGATTGTTCCCGTTCACATGGATTCCAGTCAGTTTCGGAGAATGACTGAGGTCGAGGGATGTAAGTTTATTGAGGCTTACATCTATGGTTTCGAGATTGCTGAAGTACTCGATTCCAACGAGAGAAGTAAGTCCGAGCAATGAAGCGTCGATGGCAGTCACCGCCTTGGCTTCATCTTCGGAAATCTCGCCATCACCGTCCGTATCGAAATTCTCGACACAATATGCCTTGAATTTAAGGTCTGCAAAACTGATGACATCACGGGTCCAAGGAACCATCTGGATATACTCGGAAGTGAGGTCATTGTTACCGTCAGAGATGCTGAGCCGCACATTGGCAGAGCACTTGCTGAGGAAATACGCATCCTTGAGGTTGCGGCCGCTGACGGTTACGCTGAGAAAGCCGTTCTCGGCTGAAACGCTTTCTACGGTGAGAGCCACTGTCTCAGGGGAGGCCTTGGTGATGGTGTAAACAGCTGACATTGAGAGAGCTGTCTGCCATACGGTGGTTACTTCGGCGGCTGTGGATGCAGGTTTCAATTCAAAGTCGAAGGTGGCGGTGCCGGGAGTTATGGTACCGTTATTCGTAAAGGTCATGACCGCCTTGCCATCAGAATATTGCGGAACATACGCAATGGAATGAATCCTGGCGAGAATGGCCGTGATCTGCTCCTGGATATCCTCGATGTCGTTCTGGATGGCATAAATCTGCGACTTGATGCTCTTGATATCCTTCTCGCAGGTCGCTACTCTCTTGGTGAGAGCCTCAATTGTGGAATTGACCGCAGCTACCTCGGACGCTATCTTCGCATTGATAGTGTTTACTTCTTCCGCAATCTGCGCAGTAATCTTTCCTTCGGAAGTCTCGATAGCCTCCTTGATTGCAGCCTTGTATGCGGCGGTCAAGTCCGATTTTGCAGTCTCCAGGTCTGTACGGAGCTTGGCAATATCGGCTGCATTGTCAGCGATAGCTGATGCATTGTTGTTGATGGCGGAAGCATTGTTCGCGATGAGTTCACCGTTGTCAGCGATATCCTTCGCATTGGCGGCAATCTTCGAGGCGTTTTCCGCAATGGCCGCGTCGGTGGAAGTCTTCAGTTCCGCGATGGCTGTCTTGTTCGACTTGACACCTCCGGCATTGGTCTCAATGGCTGTCTTGTTCGCCTTAATCAGGTCGGTATTAGCGGATATGAGCTTCGTCATCTCCGTCCTCAGCGCCGAAATCTTCGAAGCGTAGTCCGACTTGACGGCAGTTATCTCGGAATTGATTTTGGCGATGTCGTCCTTGTTTGCAGTAACCTTGTTCTGGAGCGCCGAAATCTTGGAATTCATCTCCGACTCCAGCGATGCAATGTTGGACTCCAACTTGCTGATTTTCGTGGAATTGGCACTGATAGCCGATGCTTTCTTGACGATGGCCTTGGCATTGTCGGCAATCTTCGTGGAATTGTCCGCAATGGCATTGGCGTTCTTGGAAACATTGCCCTGAAGTGTAGTCACATCGCTTCGCAATGCCTTGATGAGTGTAGTGTTTGCCCTGATTTTCCCCTCCAACTGCGTCTGCAGGCTGCTGATGAGATTCTCCAGATATGATTTCTGGCTGGCAAGTTGCGATTCCAGATTAGTCTTGAGAGCAGAAAGTTTCGCATCTGTCTGGGCAGTCGTGTAATAACCGGTGAGCTTCTCGTTCACCCAAGATTTCATTGATGTCTCCAATGCTGAAACCGCATCAGCGATAGCCTGGGTATAAGCTGCCTCGATTTCAGATTTGGCATTCGCGATAGCGGTGGTATAACCCTCTGATACGGCGGCCGTTACATCACTTGCAATATTCGACTTTATCGGTTCCAATGCGGTCTCAATTTCAGAAGTGACAGATGTCTTGATTTTATTGTCAATGTCTGTCATCTGCTGATTCAGTCCGTCAATAGTCTGCTGGATGGAAGCGACGGTAGAGGCAGTGGAATTATATTGTTCCAATGTTACGAAGGTTGCTGATGCCCAATCTTTTACGTCCGTAGTCTGATTATCTACATAAGTCCGCAATTCGGCAATCTTGCCCTCCAGTTCGGCGTCCTTAGCCTTCAATGCAGTTATGGCATCATTGATATTGCCCACCTGATTCTGCAGTTCGGTGCGTGCGGCGGAAAGCTGCGCGATGACATCCGACTTTGCGGCCTCGATAGATTTCACGAGGTCGTTCTTCAGCGTGGTATTGTCGTCAGCGGCTTCTTTCTTGGCATCGGCAATCGCCTTGTTGAACTCGGTCTTGGCAGTTTCGAGCTTGGTATCATTGTCCTTGATGGCCTTGTCGAGCTTCTTCGAAGTCTCCGTGAGGTTGTCAATGTAGGTTTTCAGCCCGGCATCCGCCTTTTCCAGGTCGGACAATGAAGTTGTGATGGATTTGAGTTGCTTGTTGATTGAACTGATCTCACTGTCTTTGATAGTGTCGATCTGGTTCTGCAGGTTCTTGATGTCGTCCTGGCTGACGCAGGAGAACGTCAAGAATAATCCGGTAAGGATTAGAAATGCGAATTTAGATAGTTTCATATAATGGTAAATTTAATTGATTTCGCTATAGCGAATACGGAAGCAGGCGACATCAGTTACGACGTCGCTTTCATTGCGTAATGTATTGTTTATCAGAACATTATACCCCCCCCCGGACTGAAAAAATCAGCGCGAACCACGCTCAAGATACAAGATGCGCATATGGGTATCATAGTAATTATTAGAGTTTTGACTTCTCGCAAAGGTAGTCAATATTTTCATAGGATGTTCATTTTTTCTCCGGAACATACTCGAGGATGTTGCCGGGTTGGCAGTCGAGAACACGGCAGAGTGCGACCATGCCTCCAACGGCCCCACCACCTAACGGACTATGATACTATTTTTCGGATAAAATTTGGTCGAATAAATATTATTTATGATATTTGCACTAAACTTATAGGTTTAATATGGAGCTGAAGGAGATATACCCGGGCGTCATATGGAGCGTCCAATATACAGGAGACGAAAGAAATATCTTTGCAATAAGGATGTACCAGTGGCGTGATGTCGAATATTTGGAGGATTTCATATTCAGGCATAAACGGTTTATTGAAAGCAATCCGTTTTGGAACAACTACTCTATTCAGGACATTATTGTCAGCGCAAAAAGAGACGCAAATAATTTACTTAAATACATCAATAAATTATACACAAACACATTGAACAGTCTCCATCCTGACTTTAGTGACAAGTTCTATATTTTGGAGAAACCACCTTATACGGAAGAAAAAGAAGCCAGACGCAAATTATATGGAAGAGATGAAGATGATAACGTATATAACTACTTCCCAAGTAGTGTTTTTAGATTCTATGCAATAAAAGTGGATTCAGAGAAGGATGACGTAATTCCTGCTTATATTATTACTGGAGGAGGTATCAAGCTTACAGCTAAAATGCTCAACATGAAGGAGTTGAATCAGGAATACAATAAAATGTTATCTGTACAGGATTGGCTCGCAAAACAAGATATTAAAACCAAAGAATCATTATACACTCTAAAAAATGGTAAAAATGAGCAATATTGACAGATTAAGGGCAATCTCGACTCCTGCGGAGGAGGATTGGTTTAAAATTGCCGAAGAATGGGATAAAGAAGATGCATATCTGGAAAAATCCGCCAGAATTGCCGTTTCTGTCCTATCAGTTCTTAGAGAGTACAAAATGACAAAGCAGGAGCTAGCTATAAAGATGGGGGTATCAGCCCAGTACGTCAGTAAGATTGTCAAAGGTAATGAAAATTTGACATTGGAAACAATATCCAAACTTGAAAAAGCATTGAATATCAAACTAATAAGCGTAACAGATCACTCGCATCCATCAACTACAGATGAAAAACATCACCATAGAGGGTCCAACTGGGACAAGTTTTGTTCAGTCAAGTTTTCAGCCGAATCCAATGAATCAATGTCTCGACCCACAACTTATCAATATTATAGATACAGAAAGTTCAGTATAACAATCAGCTAGCTATATGGCACTTCAATTTCAACTCGTCAAGATAGACACACCTCAGTTTGCAATTATTAACGATGGAGAATTCAACAATCCCCTTCAGATTGATTTCGAGATCAATTTTGCCATAGACAATAATTTATCGGCAATAAAGAATACGTTGAAGGTAGTATATATGAATGCAAACGAACCAGTTATGCAACTGGTCATCGATTGCTGCTACGCTGTATCACCAGACAGTTGGAAAGAAATAACAGCATCAGATAAATCAATTGTCGCACCCGCAGGTTTCCTTCAGCATCTAACTGCCCTTACCATCGGTGTGACCCGCGGGGTTCTTCATTCCAAAACTGAAGGGACAAATCTTAATAAATTCATCCTTCCGCTTATCGACATTTCGGAGATAGTCAAAAATGATATGGTTATATCCCCACCACCGACCAAGTTTCGCTGAAACTGCATCCGGTCAATACAAAAAAAGGCGTCTCAAAACTATTTGTTCCGAAACGCCCTTTATGTTGAGATACCACGACTCGAACGTGGACTAAGTGAACCAAAATCACTTGTGCTGCCATTACACCATACCTCAATTCAGCCCGGCAAAGATAGGACTATTTTCCGTTTTTGCCAAAAGTATTTGCAAAGTATAGGCTTTCTAACGTGTTTCGCCTATTTCTCTTCCGGCTTGCCGCAAGTATAGCCGAGTTTCTCGATAGCCTTTTTCAATGTGGTCTCATCAGTCTTCGCCGCGTCATAAGTAATGGTCACGGTTTTCTTTTCGAGATTGATATCCAATGACTTGACACCCTTTTCGAAAGAAATGTTCTCCTGAACTTTCTTCACACAGTTCTGACAATGAAGTCCGACATTGAAGACCACCGTCTTCAACTCCTTTTTAGGAGCAGCTTCCATAACATTGGCCATGACAGGCTCAGCGACAGTCATTGACAGCGGAAGCATTGCTGCAACTACAGCAGCATAAATCAATTTTCCCATATAAACATATTATTTCCATAGCGTAAACCTTACGCCAAGATAAAACTTCGTTCCCATAATCGGTCCCCAGACAGCACTCGCGTCGAAATCCGGACGAGATGCGTCAACATGAGAGGACATGCCATCAACAGACGTGCCGATTACCACGTTCTTCTGCCTGAAGTTGGTAAGATTTTCTGCTCCGAGATACAGGTCCACGCCCTTAAAACGCTTGGTAACCTGAAGATACAGAAGCGGATACGCCAGCGTATAACCATCAGCATACAGAAGTTTGCCGTCATCTCCACGCAGATCCTTCATAAATTCATAGACACGTGCCTTGCCATTGACAGAAGCCGTGAAATCGAAAATCCACTTGTTCAGATTCGTAGCATACTGAAGATTCAGCACACCCTTGTAACGGCTCGTCATCGGCCGTTCCACAAGACCGCGTCCTTCCAGTTCCACCTTGGCATCCGTATAACGGAATGTAGCGGAAACCGTAAATCTCCTGAAAGCCTCAACATTGAAATCAATCTGATAATTATTTGAAAATGAGCGTTTTCCTCCAAGAGCATAAAAGTCGATGGCATTGAGTCCATGCTCATAATCGACCACCATCTGCTCCGCAAAACGAGTCCCGAAATAGTCGGAACTCAAATACGTGTCATCCGAAGCCCCGAAAGGCAGATAGAAGGTGGCATTGCCCCCGAAAGTCCACGCATCCTCCAGAAGATGTTCGGAATACGCTCCGGTAAATGACTTGCCGGTGGAAAGGACGCCGATATTGTCAATGACAGGCAACGCGCGCCTGAGTCCACGACCGCCGTTCGTCCTCAGGACAATCTGTTCCAACGGGCTGTATTTCAATGTCAGACGAGGCACGGCCTTGAACCCTTCTCCATTGAACCAGTCACCACGAAGACCGACAATCGAAGAAAACTTATCGCCTGCGTGGAATGTGTATTCTCCGGAAATGCCGGCATTGTAGAAAGCGTCGGATTTCTTACCCGGCTCCAGTTTCTGAGCCGCCACCTTGCGCATGAAATCTTCCGCGAACCAGTCAGCCGTACCGCCGAGGGCCAGCGTAAACTTGTGGGAATCATTGATTTCATCCTGGAAAAGCACATTGAAGAAACCGGAATTCTGCGTGGCCAGGTATTTGGACGCTCCTGCCCGGAGATTCATGTCCGTGAGCGTATAGTCTGCCACGAAAGCGATGTTCTTCGCATTGTCCTCGCTTATCGGCACACCGACCTTCACATACGTATTCAGCTGACGGTTAATGATATCAGAGCCCCACGGCGAAGTGGAGGCCAATGTATATTTCTTGTAGTCATATCCCGACTGTCCACCCTTGCGCATATCCTGGAGAGCACGCAGACCGAAGCGGACCTGCACACCGGTTGGCCCGTAATAGAGCCAGCGGTTGGCAAGATTGACCTGGAACATCTCAGGGTCATCCATGAAGCCGTCATGGTTGTGGTCGAATGTGCGGAAATTTCCGGACACATGGCCGAGCAGCACAGTGCTCCATTTCTCGCCCATCTGCAGGGATGAGGCGACATTGAAATCCGTCTTCGTGTCATTCATGACTGACGCATTCAGGAAAAGCGGCTTTTCGTCAGTCGGCTTGCGGTATTCCATATTTATCTGGCCTGTAATGGATTCCGCACCGTTGTTCACGGATGAGAGGCCCTTGGAGACCTGGATGCTTTCAAGCCATTGGCCAGGCACATAGGACAGTCCGAACGGAGCAGCAAGACCGCGCATGGACGGACGGTTCTCGTCCAGCATCTGAGTATATATTCCGCTGAGGCCTAAGAGCCTGATCTGCCGGGCACCGGTAACGGCATCCGAATATCCGACCGTGACACTGGCCGAGTTCTCGAAGCTTTCAGCAAGGTTGCAGCACGCCATTTTCTTCAGACCCGCAGAGGAAATCACCTCGGTACGAAGTTCTTTTCCCCTCGAAAGATAATTGCCGTTCTGCCGGCCCACGAACACAGTCGCATCCAGGCTGTCAGCCCTTCCGTCATAAATCCCCGTAGTATCAGGGGTTTGGGTCAATGCAGCCCCAATGTCAAATGCCGCAGCACCTGTCACGTTCGCCAGTGCAATGGCGGCCATCAATAATCTTGTATAATTCACCATAATCTATTTGTCAAGCAATTCCTTGTCCAAAGCCTTCGCCGCAAGTCGGACAAAGTCCACATATCTTTCCTGTACAATCCCCTTCTCCCCTACCTTCAACGTCATCGGAAGAATCTGCAAGTCAAATGCATCAAGCACATCTTCTTTCGCTGATACGACCTTGCCACTTGCAGAACCGTCGTAAGGAGTGACGAACAGGACCTTCATCCTTCGGTTCGCCGCCATCAGTCTTGTCAATGCCATTAGCGACTCCCTGCAATGCTGGCATTTGGTATCGAAAAAGAACACATATGTCCCGGAAGGCAGACGACGCGTACTCCAGACGCGGGATCTTGCACGGACCTTTACCTTCCCGGACTCAAGCCCGGACGCCTCCAGAATGGATTTCGGGACTCCTCCGGAGGCCATTGTCCCATAAATCCTCAAGTCCGGCACAAGCGTGCCCGGCAGCGACCTGGACAGCAGATCCGATATCGTACGCGCGTAGCCGATGACATTGACAGTATCCGCTGCGGTATCCCAAATGTCAGGTCGTGACAAGATATACTTGTCAATGACGTATTTTTCCGCCTCCTTGTAGCGGCCGTCCTCCTGGTATGACAGCCAGTAGAACATATCCCCGACAGTCTCCTTGAAAACCGCCACGTCAGGCAACGACTGCGAGGCAATCCTGTCCGTCAGAGCATTCACGTCCTGCACCTCGAAATCATCGCCCAGACTGCCGAATATCTTTTCGAGCAAGGACATTGACTCCTCACTGCCGAAAACGTAATCATCTGAAGCATAGATATTTGCCAGCATCGACTCAAGCGCAGGGACATCCAGTTTCCGGCCTAAAATCACACCATCCTTACCGATGAGAAACATCTGGGGAGTCTTGAGCACGCCGTATTTCCGCTGGAAATCAGAGTTCAGCGACGAGTCCCACAGATTGGTCACGCTGACATTGGCCGAGCCCTCATACATACGCCTGTTCCGATAAGTCTGCCAGGCAAGGCTGTCCGCTCCGGTATAGACCGCGTAAACATCGAGAGACCAATGAGTTGAAGCAAGGAAAGTCCGAAGCATAACCGACTGGAAGAGGCATTCCGTGCAGCCGGTGTCATAGAAGTACAGCACCGAATAACGCCGCCTCGGTTCCTCTCCGCCGAAAAGACTCAGAGAATCCCCTTCTGCCGTATATAAAGTCAGTTCTTCAGCCTGTTTCCCCACCAGAGAACGCCTGTTGAATTCAGCATAAATCCTGGCATTCATCAGGTCGATGTCGTTCTTCATCCTGATCTTGCCGTTAAAGAACCACTTGTCCGCTATGTCTATGGCCACGGCCTCGACTCCCATCACGTCCGAACTGATGTAAGAGGAGTACAGCTTCAGCGCAACATATTGACGCACAAGAGAATCCGAACAGCTTTCTATCAGGAACGAGCACTCCTTCTCCTGTTCCTGCACACTCAGAGGAGCCATTGCCTCCATATATGAGTCCAGCTTCGCGCCCAATGCGGCAAACGAAGCGGAATCCGGAGTCTGCTGCGCGCCCGCAAGCACTGACCAAGTAAGGGCCAATGCCGACAGCAGAATATGCAACGACTTGAGTTTCATACGGTTCAGGCTTCCGGCAGAACCACTCCGTCCGGAAGGAAAAGAGAGGTGTCGCCATGATGTTTCAGGATATCACGTACCGCTGAAGAAGAGATATGCGCAAACTCCTGGGCGGTCGGGATGATGATGGTCTCGATTTCAGGCGCCAGTTTCCTGTTCGCGTCTGCTATGGAACGCTCCGTCTCGAAATCGATCATATTCCTGACACCGCGCACAATATGCCTGATGCCGAGCTGGTGACATGCATCTATGGTGAGATTGTCATACTTGATGATGCTCACCCCCTCAAGCCCCTTGACTGCCTGACTGATGATGTCGATACGCTTGTCCATATCGAAGAAGCCGCGTTTGTCCTGATTTATTCCGACAGCCACGACCACTTCGTCGAACATTGTCAATGCCCTTTTCAATATATTCAGATGTCCTGCCGTAAACGGGTCGAAAGACCCCGGGAACAATGCCTTGGTTTTCATAATCTCTAAGTTTATAACTGCCAGTCAATCGGGGACTTGCCCTCCGAGACGAGCAGTTCATTGGTTTTTGCGAAATGTCCGCAGCCGAAGAACGCGCCCCTCGCCAACGGAGAAGGATGCGCCGCCTCCAGGACGAAATGCCTGGACGTGTCGATCAACGGTTTTTTGCTTCTTGCGAAATTTCCCCACAAAAGGAATACCACGCCATCACAGTTCGCAGAAATATAACTGATGACAGCGTCGGTAAACTGCTGCCATCCTATAGCGCTGTGGGAAGCCGCTTCACCTGCGCGGACCGTCAGGACAGCATTGAGCAGAAGCACTCCCTGCTCAGCCCACTTCCTCAAATCCGGAGAGCCGCTCATCCTGATTCCCAACTCGCTTTCGATTTCCTTGAAGACGTTTTTCAATGAAGGAGGAGCAGGGACACCCTCAGGAACAGAAAAAGACAAGCCCATAGCCTGTCCGTATCCGTGGTATGGGTCCTGTCCTAAAATCACAACCTTCACCTTATCTACAGGTGTCAGTTCAAATGCCTTGAATATATCCTTGCCCGGAGGAAAAATGACCTTTCCCTCTGCTTTCTCGCGATGGAGACGCTCAGCAAGCGAAGTGAAATATGGTTTTTCAAACTCCGCCTGCAGGGCTTTCTTCCAACTTTCTTCTATCTGGACGTTCATTACTTGGTGAACACTGCTTTGATTACATCATCGATAGTCTTCACATACTCGAATGTCAGACCATCCACATATTTGGCATTGATATCCTCGATGTCCTTGCGGTTCTCCTCAGACAGCACAATCGTCTTCACTCCCGACCTCTTGGCAGCAAGAATCTTCTCCTTCACTCCGCCCACCGGCAGAACCCTTCCCCTCAACGTCATCTCGCCTGTCATTGCCACGCCCTTCTTTACAGGCTGGTTTCTGAGAGCGGAAATCATTGAGCAGACGAGAGTTATACCCGCAGACGGACCATCCTTCGGCGTCGCACCTTCCGGAACGTGCACATGGATGTCCTTCTTGTCGAACTCCTCCGAGGTCAATGACACAAGTTCCGGATGTGCCTTTATATATTGGTAAGCGATGGTCGCGGACTCCTTCATCACGTTGCCTAAATTGCCGGTCATCGTAAGCTGGCCCTTTCCGTTGCTCACCGAACTCTCGACGAACAGAATCTCTCCGCCGAGCTGAGTCCAGGCAAGCCCTGTGACCACACCGGCACCTTCATTTCCCTCCTGCTTGTCATGGAACGCTGTAGGCAATCCGAGATACTCCTTCAGATGTGACGGCTTGATGACCGGAGGACAAAACTCGTCCAAAGCGATCTTCTTCGCAGTCACACGCGCGATTTTCGCAATCTGTTTCTCCAGACCGCGGACGCCGGACTCATGAGTGTACTGGTCAATGATTTCCGCCAATGCCGCCTTGTCCACCTTGAGCATTTTCTTGTCAATGCCGTGCTCCTCCAGTTCTTTAGGAAGAAGGAATTTCCTGGCGATTTCCATCTTCTCCTCGGCAAGGTAACCTGTGACATTGATCAGCTCCATCCTGTCCAGAAGGGCCGGCTGGATAGTGGAAATGTCATTCGCCGTGGTGATGAACAGCACGTGCGACAGGTCATAGTCCACATCCAGGTAATTATCGTGGAACGTCACATTCTGCTCAGGGTCAAGCACTTCGAGCAATGCCGAAGACGGGTCGCCCTTGAAGTCGCTGCTGAGCTTGTCGATTTCATCCAGGACCATGACCGGGTTTGACGTGCCGGCCCTGCAGATACCGTTCAATATCCTGCCCGGAAGCGCTCCGATATAGGTTTTCCTATGGCCTCTGATTTCAGCCTCATCGCGCATACCGCCCAATGCTATACGCACGTACTTTCTGCCTATGGCCTTGGCAATGGACTTTCCGAGGCTGGTCTTGCCGACTCCCGGAGGACCGTAGAGACAGAGAATAGGAGACTTCATGTCACCCCTTAGTTTCAGCACCGCGAGGTATTCGATAATTCTCTCCTTCACCTTCTCCAGTCCGTAATGGTCCTGGTCAAGCACCCTCATGGCATGTTTCAGGTCCAGATTGTCCTTGGACAGGTCATTCCACGGAAGGTCCAGCATGAACTTCAGATAGTTGTACTGGATGCTGTAGTCCGGAGTGGACGGATTGTATTTCTCGAGTTTGGCAAGTTCCTTCGCGAAAATTTCCGCAACAGATTCAGGCCAGTTCTTGCCGGCAGCCTCCGAACGGAGATTCTCAATATCGGAATCCTCGTCCATACCGAGTTCCTCCTGGATGGTACGGAGCTGATTGTTAAGGTAATACTCCCTCTGCTGCTGGTCGATTTCATTCTTCACCTTGGAATTAATTTCCTGCTTGATCTTCAGAAGTTCGACCTGAGTGTCCAGCACATTGAGCAGTTTCATTGCCCTTACCTTCATATCCTCATACTTCAGGAGATCTACCTTGTCCTGGAAATTCTCCACATCCACGGTCGTGGCTATGAAGTTCACAAGGAAATTGAAGTCCTCGATGGAATGCAGCGCCGAGGCAGCCTCCTTAGGGGCATAAGGGGAATTCCGCATAATGGCGGACGCCTTCTCCTTGAGCGACTCAGCAATCATTCTGATTTCAGGATTCTGCACGTCATGGTCGATATCCTCGACATACTGCACAGTAGCCTTCAGGTACGGCTCCTCAGCAATGAGGGCGCCGAGCTCAAATCTCTTAAGTCCCTGAAGCACAGCGGAAACGGTTCCGTCAGGCATCTCGAAAGACTTGATGATCCTCACGGCGGTTCCGTAAGGGAACAGGTCTTCAAGGCCAGGTTCCTCTACGCTCACATCGTTCTGCGGTACTGCACCGATGATCATCTGACGCTTCTGGGCTTCATCGATCAGCCGCATGGACTTTTCACGTCCTATGGTAATAGGAAAAATCGCACCCGGGAAGATGACGGCATTGCGCAATGCCAGCAAAGGCAATGTGTCAGGCAATGCAGCGTCTTCCATCTTGGAGGAAACATCTCCGGCCATCACCGGTATGATGCTGACCTCAGCCCCTGCAGGAGCGAAAAAATCCGGATTCTTATCAATCATATAGTCAAATTGTTTTTCATCAAACATAATATACCCCCACTGTCTGCCATTTTGTCACGACCGACAGTTTTTTTATCCACACTATATATATGGTCAATCTCTGTGCCACGCGGTGCAGCAACGAAAATTCAGGGCAATATTTTTTTTTGTAAAAGTTTGTTAATAAAAAAAATAAGCGTACCTTTGTCACCCTGAATTGTACAAAAATACAAATAAATATTCATTATGACTAAAGCAGAAATCGTAAACGAGGTTGCAAAAGCAACTGGACTTGAGAAGACGACAGTTCAGACTGTTGTTGAGGCTTTTATGGAAAGTGTAAAGGATTCCCTCGCTAAAGAGGAGCCTGTATATCTTCGTGGTTTCGGCAGCTTCATCGTTAAGCACAGAGCAGAGAAAGCAGCGCGCAACATCACCAAGAACACAACAATGACAATCCCGGCACACAATATTCCGGCATTCAAACCGGCTAAAGTGTTCGTAGGAGCGGTTAAAAAATAATTTTTTTAAATCATCTATCTATGCCAAGCGGAAAAAAGAGAAAAAGACATAAGATGGCAACGCACAAACGTAAAAAGCGTTTGCGCAAGAACAGACATAAGAATAAGAAGAAGTAATTTTTCAGTGTCTGCCATTTTAGCAGTCTGCTAAGAGAGAGGCTACCGGTAGTCCGGACGGCCTCTTTATTTTTTATTCAACTAAAGTAATATTGCACTATCCTGATGGAGTCTGAAAAAGAATCGGTCAAAGACCTGATTGTAGATGTCAGCGAAAGCGAGGTCAAGATAGCGTTGATGGACAATCACCGCCTTATTGAACTCAACAAGGAGTCAAGCAATGGTCACTGTTTCACAGTCGGAGACGTATTCCTCGGCAAGGTGAAGAAAGTGATGCCGGCACTCAACGCAGCATTCGTGGACATCGGAGACGAAAAGGAGGCATTCATCCATTATTTGGATTTGGGGTTCTATTTCAATGCTTTCGACGAATTTGTCAGAAAGACGAACTCGAACACAAATGCGAATGAGCTGTTTTCAAATATCGGACTCGGTCCGGTCCTCGAGAAAGAGGGACAGATTGAGAAGATCCTGAAACCGGGACAGATGATTGTCGTCCAGATTGTCAAGGAGCCTATCTCCACAAAGGGGTCAAGGCTCACGGCTGAGATTTCACTTGCAGGGCGCAATATTGTACTCCTCCCTTTCGCGAAGAAAGTGAGCATTTCTCAGAAAATCGCATCGAAAGAAGAGAAAAAAAGACTTGAGACACTGGTCAGGAGCATACTCCCGCAGAATTACGGAGCTATCATAAGAACTGCTGCAGAAGGCAAGAACGCCGCAATTCTCGTAACAGAACTTAAATCGCTGATAAGCAAATGGGAAGGTGCATGGCCAAAGATTTCCAAGAACAAGAGCGTCCAGCTGCTTTTCACAGAATACAGCAAGACCACCACTGTACTGAGAGACCTTTTCAATGACACATTCTCCAACATCTATGTCAATGACAGGAAGGAGTTTGAAGAAATTTCGAAATACATCTCCCAGATATCTCCGGACAAGGAAAAGATCGTCAAGTTCTATGACGACAAGGAGCCGATATTCGACCATTTCGAGGTCACTCGGCAGATAAAGAGTTCCTTCGGCAAGGTGGTTCCGATAAAGCAGGGAGCGTATCTTGTGATCGAGACCACAGAAGCGCTGAACGTGGTGGATGTCAACAGCGGCATCAGGGCGAAGACAAACGACCAGGAAGAGAACACCTACGAGGTGAACCGCTACGCGGCCGAAGAAATCGCCAGACAGCTCAGACTCAGGGATATGGGCGGTATCGTGATTGTCGATTTTATCGATATGGACAATCAGGACCACAAGAACGGCCTGTTCAAGTATATGACTGAGCTCATGCAGGATGACAGGGCAAAGCACAACGTGCTGCCTCTCACCAAGTTCGGACTAATGCAGATTACCAGACAGAGGATAAGGCCTGTCACTCAGATTGACACGACTGAGGTCTGTCCTGTCTGCCACGGTACGGGAAGAATAGCGCCGAGCCTAGTCATTGACGAGGAACTTGAACGAAAAATCGCGTACCACACCGAAAACGGTGTCAAGTCTTTCATATTGAAGACCGGCCCGATCCTGGGCTCCTACATTTCAAGAGGCTTCAATTCTTTTCTGAGAAAGTGGAGAAGGAAGTACAAATGCAAAATCAAACACGAAGAAGTCCAAGACTTCAGTGTCCTGCAGTATGAATTCTACAATGAAAACGGCGACATTCTCCAATAGACAGTTCGCCTGAGCACTATAGAGGGACGGCCAGTCATGGTCGCCCCTCTTTTGTTTCTTGTCCGACGGACAATGATATTCACCGCTGATTGCAGATTATTCCTGCCTGAATGACAGTTTCCGGACAATGCAGAAGAGCAGCAGCATTATCGCCATGAACGCACACAACCGCCCTACGATATCGCCCTGAGCCACGAAGAACGTCTGCTTTTCGCTCAAATGAATTTCTCCCTCCAGGACAGCCGGCTCCCACCATGCGGTCTTAGAGACAATGTCTCCCCTGCTGTCAATGATTGCCGATATACCGGTATTTGCACTTCTGACGATGTCCCTGCGGGTTTCTATCGCCCTTAGAGAGGCATAACTCAGATGCTGCCTGTACCCCGGAGTATTTCCCCACCAGGCATCATTGGTAATGATGGCCAATGCCTTGGCGCCTTTTCTGACATATTCTGCACAATGCTCAGGATAGACTGACTCATAACATACAGCACAGCCCAGAGGAACCTCCTCCACCACTTTTCCCTCAGCATCCCGGGTTCTGCAGGAGAGCAGCGAAACCTCCTTCTGTCCTATGCAGCGTCCCATCACACCGCCGAGCAGGTCATCTATCTTGCAGAAGAATGCAGGATACGGTGTCATTTCCACGGCCACGACCAGCTTGGACTTATGATAAATCTGGGCGTCATCCGTGCCGTCCACCATAAGTGCGGAGTTATGCGATTCTACCCACAGACCATCCGAGACTTTCCTTGCCGTATATGAAGGGGCCCCGGCAGACTCTATATAAGAATGGGATGAAGCCCCGAAAAGCAGATTCACATTGTGGTACTGTTTCAGGAATTCCCAGAATCTGCGGTACGTCATACTCCGCTCGTAATCGCCTGTGACAATGTCATTTGTAAATGTCTCAGGAGCCACAGCGAGCAATGCGGACGTGTCCGTTCTGCCGGCCAGTGCAGTCTCCAGCTGTTCGAGTAGAATGACGTTCTGCTGGCTTTGGGACAATGCCTGGAATTTTTGATACGGGTCAATGTTGGGCTGCAGCGCCACCACTTTCAGAGTATCGCCTTCCTGCCGCGCAGGGCTATAATACATTGACATTGACACTATTGCAGGTGCGAAAAGTATCAGGAGTGCGGCAGCGGCCGAAGCGAAACGAGCCTTGGCATTGAACCGGAACCAGCTTCCGTCCGACAGGAAAACCATCAGTGCGAAGACAGAAAGGTTCGATGCCCATACCCACAGGGAGCCGCCGAGAGTGCCGAGCCATTCGTACCACTGGACAAGTGAGACGGTGCGTGCGAAGGCATTGCCCAGAAGCAGCCACGGCCAGGAAATCTGGGCCACGTCCAGATAGTATTTTTCCCATGCTATCCACAGTGCAGCCAAGAAAATGTAAGGCAGGGAGCCGCGCAGGTATTTCCGGCTCCATCTGAACAAGCCGAAGACCAGCGACATCTGGAACGCATTGGCCACGCAGGCGAAAATTCCGCCGCCTACGGTCGCATTGCAGACCCAGAAAGTAGTGACTGCGTTCCACAGAAGAAATGCAGAATAGTGCCACATCCACACTCGTTTCGCGCCTGTCAATGTCGCTATCCGCTCAAGGCACAACAGAGGCACGAAGCCTATGAGGGCAAGGAAACCGGTATGTGGCACAAGGTATGGAACGGACATCAATGTCACGAAAAGCAGGACAAGGATGCCGAAGAGAATATTCTGATTCTTCATATCAATTCAGGACAACTTCATAATGTATCGGGCAAAGATATGAATAAATATATTATATTTGTGCGATTACTTGGAAACAGTTATGCTTATAGATATTCTGAAAGGATTTATAATAGGAATCTGCGCGTCAGTCCCTTTGGGGCCGATAGCGATACTGGTTATTCAGAAGTCATTGAGCGAAGGTCAGAAATCCGGTTTTCTCGCCGGCTTGGGTGCCTGCCTTGTGGACACATTGTTCGCAGTCATCGCCATCTTCGCATTGGCAATAGCCGAGAGGTTCATTGAGAGTTACAGCACTCTGATCATGGTGGGCGGAGGTCTGATTGTCACCTTCCTCGGGTGCAGCCTGACATTCAAGGACCCGTTCAGGAAAATGAAACGGGAAGACGCCACGCCTTCATATTCGCTCAAGGATTTTTTCCAGGCGTTCATAATGGGAATTTCCAATCCGGGAGCCATCCTGGTAATCTTCGCGCTGTTCGCGTTCTTCGGCATTGAACTGGAGCCTCACGATTTCAGGGTGGCGCCGATTCTCCTGGCCCTGAGCGCAGGAAGCGCATGCTACTGGTTCTTCTTCTCATGGGTCTTCAGCAAGATGAGGAAGAATTTCAAGCTCAGCACGATACTTTGGATAAACAGAATAACAGGAATCATAGTCACCATAATCGGCATCGCCCTGCTCACGGACGGCATTATGGAAGTGATTTTCACATAATTTTCAGAAAAGGACAATGGATACGAAAAGTTTTTTCAGCAATTGGATAGTCAAGAACTTGTTGGGCGCAATCGCAGCGGTTGCGGCGATTGTCATTGCTTGCAGCCTCCTGCTCAGGATCGGCACACATCACGGTCAGGAAATCGAGGTTCCGGACATGACCAACATGTCTGTACGCAATGCCCTGGCCACTGCTGAACAGTGCGGGATACGGATCGACGTGACCGACTCCGTCTATGTAAGGAAAATGGGACGCGGACTCGTGTTCTCCCAGACTCCGAAGGCAGGCAGCAAGGTCAAGGAAGGAAGGCGCATAATGCTCACCATCAATTCAGTATCGCCGAAAAAGACCACCATGCCCAATCTCGTGGGACTGTCAATGCGACAGGCAAAAGCAGAACTGCTTTCCAAAGGGCTGATACTCAGAAATCTGAAATACGTTGACGATATGGCCACGAACAATGTCCTGAGGCAGCTTTACCGCGGCAGGGAAATCAGTGAAGGCCGCTCCATCGACAGCGGTTCCGAAATCGACCTCGTGGTGGGCTTGGGAACCGACAACCAGACATTCATCCCGGATGTTTCAGGGATGAGATACATGAGAGCCGTGGATGCTCTGCATGACAATTCATTGAATGTCGCCAAACTGTATTTCGACAAGAGCATCCGCTCCTACAGCGATTCCCTCGACGCAGTAGTTTACAAGCAGGCCCCGGCGGCCACTGACATGTCCGTGCTGATGGGCAGCGCAGTCACCCTTTATCTGAAAGCCTCAGAAGACAAGTAGCAAATGACAGGACCGGAATACAACGACATTCTGTTCTCGACAGACGAGGAGAAAGAATACTCGGGGGCGACTCCGATGACAGATGAAGATGCAGCTACGGAAGGCGACGAGCAGGGGATGTTCGAGCACTTCCGGATGAATGTGGACAAGGGGCAGACGCCGCTCAGAATCGACAAATTCATGTCTTGCCACCTGATGGACACGTCCAGACACAGAGTCCAGCTCGCCATCAGGAACGGTTACGTGAAACTGAATGACAAACAGGCCAAGGCGAACATGATTGTCCGTCCGGGCGATGTCATCCGTTTCGTCATGCCATATGAAAGGCGCGGCTTCGAAGTCCTGCCTGAGAACATTCCACTGGATATCGTATATGAAGATGAGGACCTTCTGATAGTGAACAAGCCTGCCGGAATGGTAGTGCATCCGGGACACGGACACTTTGAAGGAACATTGGTCAATGCCCTTTCATACCATCTCGGAATAACACAGGGGCCGGACGCGAAAGACGAAAGGATGGGCGTCCTGGTGCACCGTATCGACATGGACACTTCCGGTCTGCTGGTGGTGGCCAAGAACGACGAGTCACAGCTGAACCTCGCAGGACAGTTCTTCAGGCATAGCATTGAAAGAAAATATGTAGCAGTGGTCTGGGGGAACCTGAAGGAGGACGAAGGTACCATCACCGGCAATATCGGCCGCGACCCGAATGACCGCCTGCGTTTTAAGGTCTATCCCGATGGGGACAAGGGAAAACACGCCGTCACCCATTACCGCGTACTCGAGAGGTTCGGCTATGTCACAGTGGTAGAATGTCAGCTCGAGACCGGAAGGACACACCAGATAAGGGTGCACATGAACTATATCGGCCATCCGCTTTTCAATGACGAGAGGTACGGAGGTTCAGAAATCCGCAAAGGTACCATCTACGCGAAATACAAACAGTTCATACGCAACTGCTTCGAACTCTGTCCGCGCCAGGCCCTGCACGCCAAGACGCTCGGCTTCAACCATCCGCGAACAGGAAAATTCATCCGGTTCGACTCGGATCTGCCGCAGGACATGCAGGCCCTCATAAAGAAATGGAGGGACTACGCCGGCAATATGAAGGAAGAAGAAGATTAGAGACTACTTGTCACCATACACATAGACATCCTCACCCGGAGCCGCGAAATGGAATCTCTCACGTGAGAACTCCTCGAGGGTGTCCCTGTCGGTGGACAGCATCTTGATCTGCTTGTCCATCTCACGTATTTCTTTCTGATACTGCTCCATCTGGGCGTTTTGTCTGCGTATTTCCATCTTGGCGGAAATCCATCTGAGGACGCTGTCGTCCGCAAAAAAAGTCATGAATACCAATAAGCAGGCTCCCACAACTGAAATGAATTTCAGCTGTCCGCCATATGGTCCATGCCACAGCGACTTCAATATCTGTCCAAGTTTTTCCATAACAAGATTTTATTTCATTCCACGACAAATTTAGTTAAATTTGTAGAATGATTTGGACAGAGTTCAATATTTATTCAAAATAATACACAAATGAAACCAACATTGCTTGTCCTTGCTGCCGGAATGGGCAGCCGCTACGGCGGACTCAAACAGATGGACGGCCTCGGCCCTAACGGAGAGACCATTATTGACTACTCGATTTATGACGCAGTTCAAGCCGGCTTCGGCAAGGTTGTCTATATCGTAAGAGAGTATTTCAAGGAGCAGTTCGAAGAGACTGTAAAACAGAAATACAGCCACGTGAAATGCATTGACGGCGAGCCTCTCGAATTCCAGTTCGTAACTCAGGAGCTCAACAAGATTCCTGCACGTTTCACACTGAATCCGGAAAGACAGAAACCTTGGGGAACAGCCCATGCAGTGCTTATGGCCAAAGACGTCATCCACGAGCCGTTTGCCATCATCAACGGAGACGACTACTACGGAAAGGACTCTTTCCGCATTCTCGGTGACTGGCTCCGCGCACATGAGAACAGCAAGGGAGTTTACAGCATCGTAGGATTCGAGCTCGACCATACACTTTCAGAGTCAGGCAGCGTATCGAGAGGCATCTGCGCTTACGACAAGGAGCAGCATCTTACTGACATCGTAGAGCACCTGAACATCGCCAGAGAGGCTGACGGAAAGGTATATGGAGACAACTCTCTCACAGGCGAGACACACGTGGAACTGGTTGCAGACAATCTCTGTTCCATGAACATGTGGGGTTTCACTCCTGACTATTTCGAGAAGAGCGAGAAGATTTTCGAAGCCTTCCTCGAGCAGAACATCAATGAGCTCAAGAAGGAATTCTACATCCCTTACGCTATCGACTGCATGATCAAGAGCGGCGAAGCACAGACCGACGTGCTTTCCACACCTTCACACTGGTTCGGCGTGACATACAAGGAAGACAGACCTGCAGTTGTTGCCAAATTCCAGGAATTTGCAGACAAGGGAGTCTATCCGTCTCCGCTTTACACCAAATAAGGCAGCACATAAATGGCTGAACACAAAAGGATACGGAACTTCAATGTTCTGTCAGGATTCAGCTGGTACATCCCGGGAGCAGCAGACATTTTCGCTTTGCTGCTGTTCCTCTTGGGAGGTGCACTGCTCGGAAATGTAGTAGCCGGATGTTTTCCTCTGGCCGGTGTGACCACACAGGACATCGTAATGCTGGTGTCATATCCTATAATGTTCATTCCGGCAATGATCTATGCATCCCTGCGCAGCAAGCGGAACTCGATGTTCGACAGCGGCTGCAGCATCGATTCGGATGCCCACTTCGGCAAAGGCGGATTCGCGCTTTGCGGACTACTGGTCATAATAGCCACCATCTCACTTAGTTTCCTGACTGACATCATCAATGCCCAGATGCCTGAAATGCCGCAATGGCTTGAAAATCAGCTCAAGGCGATGACAAGCGGAAACTTCTTCCTGAACTTCATCTGCGTTTCGCTCATGGCGCCGTTCTTCGAGGAATGGCTCTGCCGCGGAATGGTTCTGCGCGGACTGTTGAACTACAAGAGGACCAAGAAAGACGGAAGCACCACCACGGGCATCAAGCCTGTCTGGGCCATCTTCTGTTCTGCTGTTTTCTTCGCATTCATCCATCTGAACCCATGGCAGGCAGTGCCGGCATTCATTCTCGGATGCCTGTTCGGATATGTCTATTACAGGACAGGTTCATTGAAACTGACGATGCTGATGCATTTCACGAACAACACGTTCTCGCTGATATTCAGCAACATTGACAAGTTCAAGGATGCGAAGACATTCTTCGACATAATGAGCCCGCTCGAGTACGGGGTCGTGGCAGTAGTGTGCGTAGCGGTAGTCATCCTGCTGTGCAGGACATTGAACCGGATAGAATTGAATTCTCCTCAGGGGAACTGCGATACTATGGCTACGCTCCAGTAAGATAGCGCTCAGCTTCAGCAAGTGTTTCCCTCTTGCCCGCGTCGATCAGCGTGAGGTGAGAGGGAATTGCTGCATATATGGGGTGACGCGCAGCAGCTCTCAGGTAAGCATCGACGATAGAAAAGCATTGACCCAGAGGCTTTTCCGACTGGGCGTTCCTGTTTCCCGCGGCATCGTAGAGCGGGTAGTCGGAAGGAGACGAGTCAATGTCCCTGAACACGTCAAAAATGGCATCGGAAACCAGATGCACGCCTGCAAAAGCGGCTTTATGACAACGACTTACATCCAGACTGGGGAAAGGAGTCTTGACCTCTCCTGTAGAGACATTGGTCCAACCCACAATGCGGTTGTCCCCGTCACACAGGAAATAGCGCTTGGTGACACGCTCGCTCAGGAGCAATGTGGCGAGAGCGCCGGGACGGGCCTGGCTAAGGAACCAGTCCAGCTGCAGATCCGAGATTATGTCCACGTTGTGGACCAGAAAACGTCCTTCCGCCGACCTCAACAGGCTTTCCGCATAACGGATTCCGCCTCCGGTGTCACGCAGCAGGTCGGTTTCGTCCGAATAGCGGATATCCAGCTGAGAGAGTTCAGGATCGGCCGCCACGTACTCCCTGATTTTATCTGCAAAGTGATGGATATTGATTACGAATTCATCACATCCTGCAGCACGAAGCCTCATAAGGACGTAATACAGAAGGGTATGCCCGGCCACAGGGGCAAGCGCTTTCGGGAGGTTGTCCGTCAACGGCTTGAGCCTGGTTCCAAGCCCCGCTGCAAAAATCATTGTCTTCATCTGTCAGAAATTCTTTTCTATATCGAGTTCCCTGTGGGTAACTGACACCCGGATGTCGAACTTGCGAGCCAGATGCTCCGCCAGATGCTCCGCACAGTAAACGGAACGGTGCTGGCCGCCGGTACAGCCGAAGCAGACCTGAAGGTTGGTGAATTTCCTTTCAATGAACCTCTTCACGTGAGAGTCCACAAGTGCATAGACGCTGTTCAGGAACGTCAGAATCTCTCCGTCATCTTCGAGGAACTTGATCACTTCCTTGTCCATGCCGGTAAACTGGCGGTAATACTCGAACTTGCCCGGATTGTTCACGGAACGGCAGTCGAAGACATAGCCTCCTCCATTGCCTGAAGTGTCGGCAGGAATGCCTTTCTTGTAGGCGAAACTGAAGATTTTCACCTGCAGGCGCTTGTCCTCGGCATTGACATAGAACTGCTCCATCGTGGTCAGTTTGGTGAGGACCTCCGACAGATACGGGTAACGCACGAACGGCGACTGCATCAGACGGCGCAGGTTGTCGATGGCATAAGGCACGCTCGCGATGAAATGCGGCTTCTTCTCGAAATAGCCCCGGAAACCATAGGCTCCGAGCACCTGCAATGTCCTGAAAAGCACGAACAGACGGAGCCTCTCCCTGAAATGAGCCTCGTCAATGTCGGGCATATATGTCTTCAATGCCCTGAGATATGTCTCCACCAGCTCCTGCTTCAGGTCTTCGGGATAACGGGAGCGGGCCTGCCAGATGAATGACGCCACATCATAATATATAGGTCCTTTCCTTCCACCCTGAAAGTCAATGAAATACGGCTCTCCGTCCTTTATCATCACGTTTCGGGCCTGAAAATCCCTGTAGAGGAACGTGTCCGTATCCTCGCCGAGCAGGTCGTCATGCAGCTTTTCGAAGTCATCCTGAAGACGGACCTCGTCGAATTCCATTCCGGTAGCCTTGAGGAAGCAGTATTTGAAGTAGTTCAGATCGAACATCACCATCCTGCCGTTGAAAGCCGGTTCCGGGAAGCAGACATTGAAATCAAGCCCCTCGGCGCCACGGCACTGGATTTTCGGGAGCATTTCCAGGGTGTGGCGCAGCATTGACCTTTCATAGGAAGAGTAAACGCCGCTTTCCCTGCCCTGGGCGAGCTTGTCATAGAGAAGTTCGTCTCCGAGGTCTTCCTGTATGTAGCACATTCCGTCATCGCTGACAGCGAGCACGCGGGGCACGCGGATGCCCTTCTCGAGGAAATGCCGGCTGAGGTAGCAGAAGGCATTGTTTTCCTTCAGGTTCAGTCCGATTACGCCCACGAGCGACGTGCCGCCATCTCCTTTTATGCGGAAATATCTCCGGTTGCTGCCGGATGAATTCAACTCTGTTATTTCTGTAGATTTCTGTCCTGTGTATTTCTCGAACAGATTCTTTAATGTCTGTGTCATCTGATTATGTTCCGATTCAGGTTCAGTAAGAATTTATATTTCGCTAATTTAGTGATTTTCCGTCACAATTTGTACATTTGTAAGAATATATGAACAAGTCCGGGCCGACATTGCAGATCCCGGAACAACACCTTTAAGAATGGAAGTCAAAGAATTTGCATATTGCTCCGACAAGTACCAGTACACTATGGGGAAATCGTTCTTGGAAACGGGCCGGGGTGAACAGATGGCAGTTTTCAACCTGTTTTACAGAAAAGCCCCGGAAAACAACAACTGGGCTGTAGTGAGCGGCACCGAAGAGGTGGTCGAAATGATTCAGAATCTCGGTTCAATGCCGGAAGAGTTCTATGAAAAGTTCCTCCCGGGTGATGAGTATGCCGATTTCCGCCACTATCTGGCGAACATGAAATTTACCGGAAACGTCTATGCCATGAGAGAGGGCGAGATCGCGTTTCCTAATGAGCCGATCATCACGGTGGAAGCTCCGCTGATTCAGGCGCAGGTGCTTGAAACCCCGATGCTCTGCATCATGAACCACCAGATGGCAGTGGCCACCAAGGCTTCACGTGTCTGCAGGGCCACATCACATCCGGTAAGCGAATTCGGTTCCAGAAGAGCGCACGGCCCGTGGGCGGCAGTGTATGGGGCCAAGGCAGCGATCATTGCCGGCTGCGCGAGCACATCAAACATCCTCACGGGCGTACTGAACGGTGTTCCTTCTACCGGAACCATGGCCCACAGTTTCGTGACATCCTACGGCAGCAGCGTGGAAGGTGAACACAAGGCGTTCAACGACTACATCAAGACACACCGCGGAGAGAATCTGATTCTTCTCATTGACACGTATGACACCCTCCGCTGCGGTGTCCTCAATGCCATCAGGGCTTTCAGGGAAAACGGCATTGACAACAATTATCCTTACGGGTACGGCATCAGGCTGGACAGCGGCGACCTCGCGTATCTTTCGGCAGAGGTCAGGAAGATTCTGGACGCTCACGGACTTACCGGATGTAAGATATTCGCTACCAATTCATTGGACGAATACCTGATTTCCGATCTCGAAAGGCAGGGAGCGAAAATCGACTCCTATGGTGTGGGCGACGCCATCGCCACAAGCAAGGCGGCACCTTGTTTCGGCAATGTCTATAAGCTCGTGCAGATCGACGGGGAGCCGGTGCTCAAGAAGTCCGAGGACCGCATCAAACTCATAAATCCGGGATTCCAGATAACATACAGGCTGATGAAGCACGACTCCGACTACGGCGACATCTACAAGGCCGATGTGACCTGTCTGCGCGGCGATGAACTGAGCCAGGCCATCGAGCACGGCAAGACCTTCACCATCAAGGACGAATACGACAGGTACAAGTTCAAGACCTTCGATGAGGGCACTTACCAGTGGAGGGCACTGCAGCTCAAGGTGATAGAAAATGGAGAGAGATGTGTGCCGCACAGGTCGCTCATGGAGAAGAAGGAGTTCTACCGGAACACGCTGAACCATTTCAGCCCGTCAGAGCGCCGTCTCATCAATCCGCACTATTTCAAGGTGGACATTTCCGACGACCTCTACAATCTGAAAAACGACATCCTGAACAAGCTTGTAATAGAAATAGAAAATTTTACCATATAGTATATGATTAACGATTCTGTTCTGATTGTAGTAGATATGCTCTACGACTTCATTGACGGCAGCCTCGCCTGCGCCAATGCGGAGAATGCTGTAGAAAACACATTGGCCTTCATCAAGAAGACCCGCGGAGAAGACCTGCCGGTGCTGTTCATCAGGGACCATCATCCTGCAGACCACTGCTCTTTCAAGGAGTTTGGAGGCATCTGGCCTGCACATTGCGTGGCCGGAACCCGCGGCGGCGAGATTCACGAAAAGCTCAGCCCATACGCTGACGAGGACCTGACTTTCGACAAAGGCTGCGACAAGGACGTGGAGCAGTATTCAGGTTACGACGGAAAGAACCAGGCCGGACAGGCGCTGGGCGAGATCGTGTCAATGCTCGAGCCGGAAAATGTGTATGTCTGCGGCATCGCTACGGAATTCTGCGTGCGCAATACGGCAGAAGACCTGAAAAAGAACGGCGCCAATGTCATCCTGCTTCAGGACTGCCTGGCCTATGTGAGCGAAGAGGGACACGAGAAAGCACTTGCCGAAATGAAGAACGAAGGAATAAGAATCTGTTGACCTGTACAGGTCTGACATAATCGAATCAGCTTATGAGAAAAACAGCTTTCAGCATTTGTCTTCTTTTTCTGCTGAGCCTTACGACACTTTACGCCCAGGGATTCAAGTTTTCAGGGCAGGTCGTGGACAGTGACGGCGTACCGGTGACCGGAGCAGGCGTGGTCTGTCTGGAGAAGAACACCATCGGCACTACCGCAGACCTGGACGGACGGTTCAGCATCACATTGCCCTCCTCCGCCAAGACAGTCATCTTCTCATCCATCGGCATGAAGGAGATCCGGTACCAGCTCATTCCGGGCAGCACCGAAAACGTGAAAATCATAATGGAATGGGAAGAAAACCAGTTGGACCAGGTGGTCGTGACCGGATATGCCCAGACCTCGGTCAAGCGGATAACCGGCTCAGTGGCGGTTCTCGACGCTGACAAATTCGAAGCCAAGGCCATCTCGTCCGTGGACGCGCTGATGCAGGGCGAAGTGGCGGGCGTGAGCATCAAGTCATTGTCCGGACAGCCGGGCACTCAGGCGAAAATCACCATCCGCGGCTCCAACAACCTCACCGGAACAAGCAACCCTCTATGGGTAGTGGACGGAGTGCCGATGCAGAGCGAATCCCCTTCATTGAGCAAAGAGCAGCTCGCCACCGGCGGTTTCGACGACATCTTCGTCAATGGAGTGGGCAACATAAACCCTAACGACATCGAGAGCATCACCATCCTGAAAGATGCTGCGGCCGCTGCCATCTACGGTTCAAGAGCGGCGAACGGTGTCATTGTCGTGACCACCAAGAAGGGCGAGGCCGGAAAGATGAAAATCAGCTACAACAACACCTTCACCTGGTCCTTCAAGCCGGAAAGGAGCCTGAACCTGATGAATTCCGCAGAAAAACTGGCCTGGGAAGACGAACTCTGGAATGAATTCTCCGCGAGCAGATACGCCAGGTCACTGACTGACAACACGGTAATATACCCTGTCATCGGAATCGTAGGCCAAATCAGGGCCGGTCTCGGGGATTTCGCGTCAATGAAAGGGAACAAAGACGCCCAGGACGCGTACATCGCCTCGCTGAGGAGCGTGGACACGAACTGGTACGACCTGCTGTTCCGCAATTCATTCTCCCAGGGGCACCATCTCTCGCTCAGCGGCGGCTCAGGGAAAAGCACATACTACGTCGCGCTCGGCCTGAATGACGAAGACGGTATGCTGATCCACAACGACTACCGCAGATACAATGTCAATGCGAAGATGACATTGACCCCGACGGAATGGGCACGCATCGACGTGGGAATGGAAGCCGCAAGGCAGGAATCCAAGATGCCGTATTCGAATGTGGACCCGTTCTACTATGCATATTTCTCGAATCCGTACGAGAAGGCGTACAATAGTGACGGTTCCTATGCGGCGGACAACACCTGGTTCACTCTCGGATACTACAACGGAAGAAGCGCCGAACAGGTACTGCCGAAAAACGGGTTCAACATCCTCCGCGAGCTTGACTCCAATTATTCCAAGACGGTCAACACCAACGGGACCTTCCGTGCACAGACCGACTTCCGCATCATAGAACCGCTTCATTTCGTGGGGCTTGTATCCTATTCCTTCGCCAACAACTCCACCGACAAGATCGTGGACAAATACAGCTACACAGGGTTCAAGGACAGGCTAGGAAGCGATGACAAGTCTCAGACCAACCTCTACGGAAACATCTCGCAGAACAGGATGAACAGCAGCAGTTATGTCGCACGCGGTCATTTCGCGTTCAACAAGACGTTTGCGGAACTGCACACCCTCAACATTCTTGCGGGATCGGAACTCAGAGGCTCGGATTCCAACACTATCTTCAGCAAGAGATACAACTATGACCCCAAGACTGGAACCACCTCACTTCCTGCCATCAGCGGTCCTTCCGACCAGTGGCTCAGCGAAGTGGAGAAGCTGAACGGTGAGTATTTCAGCAAAACGCGATATGCATCCTTCTATGCGTCAGCCGATTACTTCTTGGGCAAGAGCATTGTCCTGAACGCTTCCTTCAGAACGGACGGCAGTTCCAACTTCGGCAGCAACCGGCAGTTCAACCCTACCTGGAGTGCAGGAGCGGCCTGGCATATCGGAGAAGAGAATTGGGCCATGAAGGCCATCCCGGCATTGTCACACGCGACATTGAGAGCAGCCTATGGATTTACCGGTGACGTGAACACCAGCACCTCGCATCTGCTTGTCATCCAATACCTTCAGCAGCAGTACCGGTATTTCGGAGATGAGACTTTCAACCTCGGCACCATCCCGTCCGCCCCGAATCCGGACCTCGGCTGGGAAAAGACCAGAGACGCCAAGGCCGGCATTGATTTCGGCTTCTGGAAAGACAGGCTCAGTGTCAATGCAGAGTATTACTACAGGCTCAGCACCGATGTCGTGACCTCGTCTCCTGTGCAGAGCACGACCGGCTTCACATTTGTTTATTTCAATGCCGCCGACATCATGAACAGCGGTATCGAGCTGACCGTAAACGGCAAGTTCCTCCAGAAGAAGGACTGGAGCGCCGGAGCATCGGTCAATTTCGCTTACAACTACAACAAGGTACTGAAATACAATCCGGTAACCAAGACCGGAATCACTTCCAAGGACAGATATGTGGAGGGCTACCCTACCGGAGCCATATTCAGCGGAAAGCTAGCCGGAATAGCCAAGGACACAGGACTTTACGAGTTCAAGCTTCGCCCGGATGCCGTGATATCCAATGCCGCGGACCTCAACAAGCCGGACAATTACAGATACTATCTCGGCACCACCATCGCGCCATACACGGGAGGCTTCAATATCTACGCTTCCTGGAAACAGCTCAGGCTGAGCGTCAGCGGAGTATATTCGTTCGGCTGCAAGACCTACGAAAAGCTGAAGTATCCCGCAAGTTACAGCAATGCGGCCCACAGCGGCGTGAGCACAGAAGAGGTACAGTCCCAGTTCAGCGACCTGTACGGCAACCACCTGAACGTGGAGAAGGACAGGACTAACAGATGGACAGCCTCCAACACCACCGGAGTCAAATACCCGAGAATCTACGACTACTACGGCACCAAATACAACTTCGCAAACTCCAATCCTATGGACTACAGCATCATAGACGCCGTATATCTGAAGAACAATTCCTATCTCAGGATCAAATCCATCATACTTTCCTGGTCAATGCCGAGGGACATCGTGAAGAAAATCAGGATGAGGGGCGTCAGCTTCAATGTCGCGCTCAACAATTTCTTCACCATCACCGGATACGACGGCATGGACCCGGAAATACCGGGAGCGACCTATCCTACGACCAGAAGCGTTTCCGCAGGTATGAACATTGAATTTTAGGAGGGCATTATCATGAGACATCTCAAGACATTGATACTGACTATGATGGCTGCGGCTCTCGCTGGCTGCGGGAACTATCTCAATGTGCAGCCGCAGGGCGAGGTCATCCCCAAGACAGATGAAGAATTCGCCTCACTCATTCACAACCGCCTGCGCGAAATCGAAGGTGGCGGCGACGAGAATGTGGTCGGCAATATGGATGTGCTGATGTTCCTGGAAGGATGCGCGGACAATCTGGACGCCAACATCATGGCCGGGTCCAATCTTCCGTTCTTCGCAGGTGAGGAGATAGACAAACGGCAGAGCTACTACAGTAACAGCTGGGAGACCGTCAGGGACTGCAACATCGTCATTGACAATCTCGGAGGAAAGGACAGCGACATCGCAAGAGGCTCTGTTTCTGCCGCTTACGCGATGAAGGGCATCATATATTACAATCTGATGCGCGAGTTCTGCCAGCCTTACGACGAGGCCACGGCAGGCAGTCTTCCGGGCATTCCTCTGGTGGACAATTTCGACATCAACTACCGCCCGTCACGTGGCACGCTCAGCCAGACATTCGGATACACAGAAAAACTGTTCGACTCTGCATTGGCACTGAAGCCGACAGACAGCAAATACATGTTCACGGAATGGATCGTGAAAGCCTACAAGGCGAAGCTGGAGTTCTGGTGCGGCAGATGGGACAATGTAATAAGCCTCTGCACCGACATCATCGCTCACAGCGGATATGAGCTGACACCGGTTTCCGAATACGCTGCCATGATCAATTCCGCGAATGAGCCGAAAGGTGAAGTGATGGTCCGCTCGCACATAAACAACTCCAGCGAACTGGACTGGTACTTTGCCTACACGAAAGGATATCTGGCATCAAGGCCTGCGAGCTCGAAGTTCGTAAAACTCTTCGGGGACAATCCTGAAGCGGATGTCAGGTTCACATCAAGCCTGAACAAAAAAAGGATGAGCACGAAGGTTCCGGAATGCAAGGTAAGACTGTCGGAAATGGTGCTGATGCTAGCCGAGGCCTACTGCCACAAGGGGGACAATGCCAATGCCCTGAAATTGGTCAATGAACTGAGGCGCAACAGGATAGAAGGCGTGACTGACCTGACGGAAAGCACATTGCCGGAGGTAAGGACCGGTAATAGAATCGTTACTGACTGCAACGGGAAGCCGCTCACTCCCCTGCTTCAGGCCATATTCGACGAAAGACGCAAGGAACTGTTCATGGAGGGCGACAGATGGTTCGAGCTCAAGAGAAACGGAAGGCCGGAATGGTGGGTGATCAGCAATGGTCTGAAATATACGACCAAGGCCTACCTCTATACGTCTCCTATATCCAAGTCGGACATTGACTTGAATCCTGACATCGTTCAGAATCCGGGATATGTTTATTAACTTACATTTTTCAAGCAAAATGAGTACAAGAAAAAAAATTATCAGTATATTAGCCATCGTGTTCGCCGGGGCAGCTCTCTGCGGATGCGGATATAACGAGCTCCCGCCGAAGACAAGCGACGCTTCGAAAAGTTACATAAAACCGAAAGGCGAGATTCCTACACAGGCTGAAAGAGATGAGGTGAACGCGCTGAAAGCGGAATATGACGAAGCGACGACAAAGACGACAAAATAGTATAGACAGAACGACAAATAGACATTTTTTTAATTTTAAAACTAACTGTTATGTTCAAAAGGTTCATTACATTTATGGCCGCTGCTGTTGCGGCTGTATCCATGGTTTCCTGCGACAATGACGACTCGAAACCGACAATCGAATTTTCAAAAACCTTATATACCGTTTACCAGAAGGGAGATGTCGATGTTGATGTGGTGGTAAGCGGTCCTGCAGAAACGGACCTTACCGTTCCGCTGACTTTCATCGGCAATGCCGAAAAAGGCGTTGACTACACCGCATCCGCAGAAAGCGTGGTGATCAAGGCAGGCGAGTCATCAGGTTCCGTCACCATCACCAATGTCTCTCTTTCTGAAGAGAAGCAGGTGTCACTCGGCTTTACGGTTCCTGAAGGCTACAGCATGGGAACAAAAATCGTGGCAGTTATCGCCCCAAGCTCACAGGAAGCGCTGGTTTACTCGTTCAGCATGACCAAATTCGATGCACTTGAGGGCTGCCTCGCTACTGTCAATGTAGTAGGCACTCTTACCGGAAAGGATTTCAAGGCAGATGAAGACATATACGTTCCTCTTGCAGTTTCCGGCGAAGGTGCGTCAAAGCTTTCATTTACAGTTGAAGGCACTACCCCGACCACATCGACTTCCGCCAAACCTGGCGTATTCGCGCTGATACATGCAGGAGAATCCAGCGGAGTTGCGAAGTTCAAGGTTGAAGACGGATTTTCAGGAAACCTCAAGGCTGAGATCAGTGTAAACGAGGCGGCCGACTCCCGCTTTATCGCCGGTGACAACAGCAAGATGGAAGTGGCAGTCAAGGGTCTTCAGACGCCTGACAAGCTTGTCGGCACATGGAAGTTCAGCAAGGTATTCAGCAAAGATGAGATGGACATGTGGTTTATGGAATATGAGGACGATCCGGAAGCTCTTCCGACTCACAACGAGGGCTTCACTCTGACATTCGCCAAAGAGTCTGACGGCACTGTCTCGCTCACTCCAGGCGGGAAAGGCGATTTCCTTAATTTCTTCCGCAAGGCTACCGTAACATTGGGCGAGCCTAAAAACCTGGTTGCCAAAGGCGTGGTACTGGGCGCGCACAGCACATCGGAAGGACAGATGTTCATCGCGGCGGACGAGACAAACGGTTGTGCATATCAGTCCGACACATACTACAAACTTTCGTCTGCAAACCGTGCATTCAGCGCGACAAAAGAGACACTTGGAGAAGCTACCGTGGTGTTCAGATTGTCTGACGACGGCCTCACATTGGAGTTCCGCGATTATGACAAGCCACCTTTCGGTGAGATGTGGGCTGACGAATGGAGCAAATTCGATCCTGACATGTTCGGTTTCGCATCACTCTTCGTGAAACAGTAACATTGAATAAAACATAAAAATCGAGACTGACCCAAAAGGGTTGGCCTCTTTTTTTATATAGGGTGTCGTAGAGTTG
>ENA-OPUE01000039-OPUE01000039.1-human-gut-metagenome-genome-assembly--contig:-NODE-39-length-106802-cov-5.545561_pt1 | contig 106802 bp, 95 predicted proteins | sample MGYA00241466_ERZ501924 | MGnify/ENA primary metagenome ERZ501924 (study PRJEB25962, sample SAMEA2042223) | human gut metagenome | biome: human gut; feature: human-associated habitat; material: faeces...
TGTTTTTGGTATGGCAATGAATACACTGCTGGCAACGGTTTATATACCTAACTTCTATGAATTAATGCAGAAATTGCAGGAGAAATTCAGCAAGAAAAAAGGAAATAACGATAAGCAGGAAGGGAGTATGTAAAGATAGAATACTATCCGGAAAGTATCCGGAAGACGACTGAATCAGGGTGTCGGTAGATGGATGTGATAGTGACGGTATGTGCTTTACATAGCGTCGCTATCGTGACCGGATAGCGACACTCTTTTTTATAAGTTATTATAGTCTGGAATATCCTGGAGGAAAATATAACTCTGGTGTTCATAATCCATTCGGCAGCAATAGTGTTGCATTCCATTGCTGACAATCAGGTAATCTACTTTCAGTACCATATTATACCGGGTTATCTGATCGAATACGGTCTGTGTGATTTCAATGTGCGGTGCCTTGTATTCCACAATCATGCGTGCCGATAAATCCCTGCGATAGAGCACTGTATCACACCGCTTGGTAGTGCCGTTCAACTTTACCATTACTTCATTGGCAAGAAGGGCGGTCGGATATCCTTTGTGTGCAATAAGAAAGTGAACAAAGTGTTGCCGTACCCATTCTTCAGGGGTAAGGGCGACATATCGTTTACGAATTACGTCGAAAATTACATTTTTTCCGTTTCGTACGTTTATTTTAGTGTCGAATACTGGTAGGTTTAACGATAACATTTACTACATTTGTAAGTTAAATAATGGTTCCCGTCTTTTGGGAACACAAATTTAATGAAATCTTATGAAAACAAAAGAAGAAATCGTAGCCAACTGGCTGCCTCGTTACACCAAACGGAAACTGGAAGACTTCGGCGAATATATCCTGCTGACGAACTTCAACAAATATGTCGAGATTTTTGCAGAACGGTTCAATGTGCCTATTCTGGGACGTGACGCCAACATGACTTCTGCACACGCAGAAGGAATCACCATCATCAATTTCGGTATGGGAAGCCCCAATGCAGCCATCATCATGGACCTGCTGAGTGCCATACATCCCAAGGCATGCCTGTTCCTGGGCAAATGCGGGGGAATTGACAGAAAAAACCAGATCGGTGATCTGATCCTGCCCATTGCAGCCATCCGTGGAGAAGGAACCTCCAATGATTACTATCCGCCTGAGGTTCCTGCCTTGCCGGCTTTTATGTTGCAGAGAGCCGTGTCGTCATCCATCCGTGACCACTCCCGCGACTACTGGACAGGAACCGTCTATACAACCAACCGGCGCATCTGGGAACACGACGAGGAGTTCAAGAAATACCTGCTAAAGACAAGAGCCATGGCAGTCGATATGGAAACCGCTACCTTATTTACTACCGGCTTTGCCAACCATATCCCGACAGGAGCCTTACTGCTGGTTTCCGACCAGCCCATGATTCCGGAAGGTGTAAAGACAGAGCAGAGTGATACCATGGTCACCCAGCGTTTTGTACACGAACACGTAGAGATCGGTATCGATGCCCTGCGTATGATCATTGATGAAAAGAAGACCGTTAAACACTTGAAATTTGACTGGTAATTTTACCATTATGGCGAAAGAAACTACATACGAAGAGATAGCCCGCAACCTGAAAAACAAGATCTATTCTCCCGTCTATTTCCTGATGGGAGAAGAAGATTATTACATCGACCGGATCTCTGATTACATCATGGATACCGTCCTGACAGAAACAGAAAAAGAGTTTAATCTGACGCTTCTGTACGGATCAGATACCGATATCGTATCGATTATCAATGCTGCCAGACGCTATCCGATGATGTCGAAATACCAGGTTGTCATCGTCAGGGAAGCCCAGAATCTTAAGAATCTGGATGAGCTGATTCACTATCTGCAGAAGCCGATGAGCTCAACCATCTTAGTAATGTGCTACAAGCACGGAACTCTGGACCGGCGAAAAAAGATTACAGCCGCACTGGAAAAAGCCGGAGTATTATTTGAATCCAAGAAGCTGAAAGATACGCAGCTGCCCGGATTTATTTCATCCTATCTGAAGCGCAAACAGGTGGAAATTGAACCGAAGGCATCAGAGATGATGGCCGAATTTGTCGGAACAGATTTGAACCGGATGGCAGGTGAATTGGAAAAATTAATTATCACTCTTCCGGCCGGACAAAAACGGATTACAGCCGAACAGATTGAACGGAACATCGGCATCAGTAAAGATTATAACAATTTCGAATTAAGGAATGCTCTGATTGAAAAGGATGTGTTCAAGGCAAATCAGATAGTAAAATATTTTGAAGATAATCCCAAGAATAACCCTTTGCAGGTCACGCTGGCCGTACTCTTTAATTTCTTTTCCAACCTGATGCTGGCTTACTATGCACCCGACAAATCCGACCAGGGAATTGCCAGTCAACTGGGACTTCGCTCACCCTGGCAGGCCAAAGACTACATGGCAGGCATGCGCAAATATACAGGGGTCAAAGTAATGCAGATTATCGGAGCCATCCGCACCTGTGATGCGAAGTCTAAAGGCATAGACAATCCGTCCACTCCGGACGGGGAACTCCTGCGTGAACTGGTCTACTTTATCCTTCATTAAATCCTCCAGGTCCCGTCTGTTCCTCCGGAAAACAGGATACTTCTCAAATCACTGAGATTTTAAAAATCGTGCACGACTCTTCGGTTGGCTGCAAATTTTAAAATCTCAGTGATTTTTCTTTTTCTCCCGATAAGGTGAAGAGTCATCAGGATAAACAGATGTACGCAAGAGCAGAAGAGAACCTGCATAAATCACATGAGTAAAAACCATCTCAGTCTTTTTATAGAGAATTCTATCCAATTGTAAAACATCAGTTATTACAAATGGAATATTACAAATGTAACAGGGGAGGAATGTTTATTTTTCTAATTGATATTACAAAAGTAAAAGTACTGTATTACAGATAGAAAGAACATATTTACAAGTCTAAACGTTACAAATATAATTGTACATGCATATTTATAGACCGACATTTTTTACTTATAAACAACAGATAACCAGTACAATTAAGTAAAATATAGCAAAAGTCAGCTTTAACTAAAACACTTTACAGACACCTATTGCGTCACATACAGATGGAAATAACAACATATCTAGACAGATACCGCTATAAACCAATATTTTATATCTAATAATTAAAGTTATTAGAGAAGCATACAAGAAGCCTTTTACAATTGTATTCATCCTACATAAATACAGATGTATAAGATTTATTCCATTTGTAATTATAAACAAATAGATATGTAAATTTGCTTTTGTGAAAAGTAATTCTTACCTTTGTAACACATAAATCCATTTGTAAATGAAAGATCGAATTCTTCAAATCATGCAGAAAGAAGGCCTCTCCAATGTAGAGTTTGCCGAGAAACTGGGCATTTCCACCTCATCCTTGTCCCACATATTCAGCGGACGCAACAAACCTAGCCTTGAGGTAGTTATGCGTATCCATAAAGCATGTCCATATATAAACTTAAACTGGCTTTTGTATGGTGACGGAGAAATGGAAGAGACAACTTCCCCAATCAGTCATGTCGATCTGTTCACTCAGACGCCTGAGAATCGAGAAATTCCGACCGAAGATCCGGCCGGCGCAGATTTTCGCAAGGAAAACCCATCAGGAAGTCCGGTTTATGTACCTAAAGAAATTGTAAGAGAGGAAGTTAAGTACATCGAAAAGCCTCATCCGAGAATTACCGAAATAAGAATTTTCTTCGATAATGGGACATATGAAGTGTTCAAACCGGAAAAATAATCCGGTGTCATAAACCTCGGCCAGCTTTTGCCGGTATTTTAGGGTAAATTCGTTATCTTTGCAAGGAGAATGAATTTACCCTAACTTTTATGAAAAAATACGTATTAGATTTAACGGTCACAGAGAACATTCGCTTGCATGCGAACTATGTTCTGATCAAGTTAACTCAATCAGATCCGCTTCCCGAAATGCTTCCGGGACAATTTGCGGAGATCCGCGTGGACGGCTCGCCTACAACCTTCCTGAGACGTCCCATCTCTATTAACTATGTAGACAGAAAGACCAATGAAGTATGGTTCCTTGTACAGCTGGTCGGCGACGGAACCCGGAAACTGGCTACCGTACAAAAAGGCGATACGGTCAATGTCGTACTGCCTTTGGGCAACGGTTTCTCCATGCCAGAATCACCGGAAAAGAAAGTACTGCTTATCGGAGGTGGCGTAGGTACAGCACCGATGCTTTATCTGGGCGAAGCCTTGCTCAAGGCAGGCTGCAAGCCTACATTCCTGCTGGGTGCACGCTCCAAGAACGATCTGTTGCAGTTAGACCAGTTTGCTGCTTTCGGAGAGGTTCACACCACAACAGAAGACGGAAGCATGGGCGAAAAAGGTTATGTAACCATGCACAGCGTACTGGCCAACAACCAGTTTGACATGATTTATACCTGCGGTCCCAAGCCGATGATGATGGCTGTGGCCAAATATGCCAAGGCACACAACATTGAATGCGAAGTCTCTCTGGAGAATACAATGGCCTGTGGTGTAGGAGCTTGCCTCTGCTGCGTGGAAAAGACAGACGAAGGTCATGTGTGTGTATGTAAAGAAGGTCCGGTTTTTAATATCAAGAAATTATTATGGCAGATTTAAGTATAAACATCGGTAAATTGGAAATGTCAAATCCGGTGATGACCGCATCAGGTACATTCGGATACGGACTGGAATTCCAGGACTTTGTAGATCTGGAAAAGATCGGCGGTATCATTGTAAAAGGCACAACCCTGCATCACCGCGAGGGAAATCCTTACCCCCGTATGGCAGAAACTCCTATGGGAATGCTGAACGCCGTAGGATTGCAGAATAAGGGTGTACACTACTTTGTAGACCACATTTACCCGCAAATCAAAGATATCCGGACCAATATGATTGTAAACGTATCCGGTTCACAAGTGGAAGACTATGCCGAAACTGCTAGCATCATCAACGAGCTGGACCATATTCCTGCCATTGAACTGAATATCTCATGTCCGAATGTAAAACAGGGAGGTATGGCATTCGGAGTCACAGCCAAGGGAGCAGCCGAAGTAGTCAGCGCCGTGCGTAAGGTGTACCACAAGACTCTGATCGTAAAACTGTCACCCAACGTAACCGACATCACGGAAATCGCACGGGCAGCTGAAGGAGCCGGAGCTGACAGCGTTTCACTGATCAACACCTTGCTGGGTATGGCCATTGATGCCGAAAAACGCAAGCCCATCCTCTCCACCGTCACCGGCGGGATGAGCGGGGCTGCTGTAAAACCGATTGCCCTGCGCATGGTATGGCAGGTAGCTAAAGCCGTACAGATTCCGGTAATCGGACTGGGAGGAATCATGAACTGGAAAGATGCCGTAGAGTTCCTGCTGGCCGGCGCCAGTGCCATCCAGATCGGAACGGCCAACTTCATCGATCCGGCTGTTACCGTGAAAGTGGCAGAAGGTATCAACGACTATCTGGACCGTCACGGATACAGTTCCGTACGCGACATTATCGGTGCACTGGAAGTGTAATCCATTAAGAATTATCTTTACATCAGGCCGAACATAAAATCACCGGCATACCGTTGCTCCTTTTTCGGGACAACCGGTATGCCGGTGAACTTTTTTCCGGAGGGAGAAAGAGTCATCCGATCTTTCCGGAACCTCCGGGAATCCGTATTGTCAATTATTTTCCTTCCAGCAAATCGGGGCGGAGACGCTGCGTCCGTTCCAGAGACTGCTGGAATTCCCACTCCCGGATCTTCGCTTCATGGCCGGACAAAAGCACATCAGGCACCTTCCATCCGTTGTATTCTGCCGGGCGCGTATAAACCGGAGGAGCCAGCAGATTGTCCTGGAAAGAATCTGACAAAGCCGACTGCTCATCAGAGATCACTCCCGGAATGATACGGACGATCGAGTCAGCAATCACAGCAGCTGCCAGCTCTCCGCCGGTCAGTACATAGTCACCGATACTGATCTCTTTCGTGATGAAATGTTCCCGGATACGATAGTCGATCCCCTTGAAATGACCGCAGAGGATAATCAGGTTCTGACTCATGGAAAGCGTATTCGCCATCTTCTGGTTAAACTGCTCCCCGTCGGGAGTCGTAAAGATCACCTCGTCATAGTGCCGTTCGGCTTTCAGTGCCGAGATACAGCGGTCAATGGGTTCAATTTTCATTACCATTCCCGCACATCCTCCGAAGGGGTAATCATCCACCTTCCGATAACGGTCGTAAGCATAGTCGCGCAGGTTATGAATGTGAAACTCTGCAATCCCTTTTTTCTGTGCACGGCTCATGATGGAATAATTGAAAAATCCCTCGATCATTTCCGGCAAAACGGTTATAATATCTATTCTCATACTGGCTTGTTATTTTTTGCAAAAGTACGAATATTCTGCCTTACCCACATCGCCCTCCCGCACATTTTTGCTATTTTTGCAGGAAACTCATTTTTGAATATCATGACCGAAACAGAAAGAATAGACCAGCTGCGAGAAGAATTACATCGCCATAACCACAACTACTATATACTGAATGCGCCCGTCATCTCCGATCAGGAGTTCGACAAGCTGATGCGGGAACTGCAGGATCTGGAAGCCCGGCATCCGGAACATTTCGATCCCACTTCGCCGAGCATGCGCGTGGGCAGCGACATCAACAAGGACTTTGTCCAGGTGGAGCACAAATATCCGATGCTTTCGCTGGGCAATACCTATTCCGAAGCCGAAGTGACCGAATTCTACGAACGTGTCCGCAAGTCGCTGAATGAAGACTTCGAGATCTGCTGTGAAATGAAATTCGACGGGACCTCCATTTCGCTGACCTACGAAGACGGCCGGCTGATCCGTGCCGTAACCCGGGGCGACGGAGTGCGCGGTGACGACGTTACAGACAATGTAAAGACCATCCGCAGCATTCCGCTGGTGCTTCATGGAACCGGTTATCCGAAAAGTTTCGAGATCCGCGGAGAGATCCTGATGCCCTGGACCGTCTTTGAAGAACTGAACCGGGAACGGGAGCTGCGCGAGGAACCTCTCTTTGCCAACCCGAGAAATGCCGCTTCTGGAACCCTGAAGTCACAGAACTCGGCTGTTGTAGCCGCACGCAGACTGGATGCGTATCTCTACTACCTGCTGGGAGACAACCTGCCTTGCGACGGACACTATGAGAATCTGCAGGAAGCCGAAAAATGGGGATTCAAGATTTCAAAAATCACCCGTAAGGTACATTCCCTGCAAGAAATTTTCGATTTCATCAAGTACTGGGATGTGGAACGCAAGAACCTGCCTGTAGCCACCGACGGGATTGTCCTGAAAGTAAACTCCCTCCGCCAGCAGCGTAATCTGGGCTACACGGCCAAGTCTCCACGCTGGGCCATCGCCTATAAGTTTCAGGCCGAACAGGCACTGACCCGTCTGCTGAAGGTCACCTATCAGGTGGGACGCACCGGAGCTGTCACCCCCGTAGCCAATCTGGAACCGGTACAGCTGTCAGGAACCGTCGTACGCCGGGCTTCACTCCATAACGCGGATATCATTGCCTCGCTCGACCTGCACCTGGGCGACAACGTCTATGTAGAAAAAGGCGGGGAAATCATTCCGAAAATTACCGGGGTGGATCTGGCTTCACGTCCGGCCGGAAGTGAAAAGGTGACCTTCATCACTCATTGTCCAGAATGCGGAAGCAAGCTGGTACGCTATGAAGACGAAGCAGCCCACTACTGTCCCAATGAAACAGGATGTCCTCCGCAGATCAAAGGAAAGATCGAACACTTTATCAGCCGGCGTGCCATGAACATCGAAGGACTGGGCCCTGAAACCGTCGACCAGTTCTATCAGGAAGGCCTGATTCACGATGTAGCCGATCTTTACACCTTGCGCAAGGAAGACATCTGCCGCCTGGAACGGATGGGAGACAAATCGGCTGAAAATATCATTCAGGGAATCCGGAAGTCAACGGAAGTACCCTACGAAAGAGTACTCTTCGCCCTGGGCATCCGTTTTGTGGGAGAAACCGTCGCCAAGAAAGTTGCCAAAGCCTTTACTTCCATTGATGCCCTCGCACAGGCCACACTTGATGATCTGATCCATGTGGACGAAATCGGAGAGAAGATAGCCCAAAGCATCCGGCTGTATTTCTCCGACGAGAAAAACCGTTCCCTGATCGAACGCCTGCAACTGGCCGGCCTGCAACTGGCTGCCGGAGAAAAGGATCTGTCCGACCACACTGACAAACTGCAGGGCCAGTCCATCGTCATCAGCGGCGTCTTTGCCCGCCATTCCCGCGACGAATACAAAGAACTGATCGAGAAACACGGAGGCAAAAATGTGGGCAGCATCTCCAGGAAAACCAGCTTCATTCTGGCCGGAGAAAACATGGGTCCCAGCAAACTGGAAAAAGCAGAGAAACTGGGCATCCGCATCGTGAACGAAGAAGAATTTTTGAAAATGATTGACTAATCAGGCACAAGCCTTACGGATTGCACGGAAAAAAATGCCGGACATTTCATTTTAATAGAAAATATTCGTATTTTTGTGCATTGTTAGAATGCGTTTATAATTCATTTATGATACAAAGAAAGCTAAGAGGAATGGGAGTCGCACTGATCACTCCCTTCGATGAAGACGGAAGCGTAGATTATGAGTCGCTGATGAGACTGGTCGAATACCAGGTACAGAACGGGACAGACTTTCTGTGCGTACTGGGAACGACAGCCGAAACACCGACCCTGACTGCCGAAGAAAAGAAAAAAATCAAGGAAACGGTTGTCGAACGTGTCAACGGACGAATTCCCATCCTGCTGGGAATCAGCAGTAACTGCACGCAAACCGTAGTCGACACGCTGAAGAACGATGATTTTACGGGAGTGGATGCCGTATTGGTAGCCGTTCCTTACTACAATAAACCTTCCCAGGAAGGAATTTATCAGCACTACAAGGCCATTGCCAAGGCTACAGATCTTCCTGTTGTGCTCTACAACGTTCCCGGACGTACGGGAGTGAACATGACGGCCGAAACCACCCTTCGCCTGGCACGTGACTTCGACAACATCGTTGCCATCAAGGAAGCTTCCGGAAACATCACCCAGATGGATGACATCATCAAAAACAAGCCTGAAAACTTTGATGTCATTTCCGGTGACGACGGAATCACATTCCCCCTGATCACTCTGGGAGCTGTGGGAGTCATCTCTGTAATCGGGAATGCCTTTCCGCGTGAATTCAGTCGCATGACACGTCTGGCTCTGGCCGGAGACTACGCAAGCGCCCTGACCATCCACCACAAGTTTACCGAGCTGTTCAAGCTGCTTTTCGTTGACGGTAACCCGGCAGGAGTGAAAGCCATGCTGAACATGATGGGCATGATCAAGAACCGCCTGCGTCTGCCGCTGGTGCCCACCCGCATCACTACCTACGAAGAGATGCGCAAGATTCTGGACGAATTGAAAATCAAATACTAGAAATTCCTGCAAAGCCGCAAGGAGAAAGGGAGAAGATACCGACACACCATCTTCTCCCTTTCTCCTTTATTTCATCCTGCCTGAATCTCCATTTTCTTCAGTTTATTTCTACCGCTTTAAAATTATTTTCAGAAAAGCCTTTGATACCTCAAAAATGAAAGACTTGGTATAGATCCCTCAATGGACTCTTATAAATGTCAATATGACACTGAGCATGTATAATAATTGGTCCTAATTTATACCCTCCTGAAATCTGTTTCTCCAGTTCCTATATGAATCAACAAAGTTTTCAGAGGAAGTTAATAAATGCAAAATAATCTCTTAATCCTTTTATTTTTATTATGAAATGTCCTTATTTTTTGTTTACTTCGCATAAGTAAATTAATACTAATAACCTGATACTTATGAATCTCTATAAATACATCCTGTCCATCCTTTTCCCGGTTGTTCTTTCCGTGCTCACTTTCTCATGCAAAGAGGAAGCAGGTATCGAATTGTTCCAAAATCTTGATATCGTAGGCGAAGTTCCAGTTCAGGAGGGCAGCCTGAGATGCACTGTTCTTCACGGAGGCACCATCAATGTATACGGAGGAGTGGGAAAGTACGACGTTTTCTCCAGCGATGAAGAAATCGTTCAGGTAGAAATGGTAGAAAACCGTTACATGCGTTTCTATGCTCTCAAAAGCGGACAGGCTACACTTACAGTCATGGATGACGCGCACAATGCATCTGAGATCCGCATCAGTGTCGAACCTTATCTGCGCAATATCTGGCTTTATGAGGTGGGCTATCAGGTGACGGCTGACGATAAAGAACTGCAAACCTGCATCGAAGAAGAACTCGCTGCCTCCGAAACATGGCGTGATGCCCGTCTTCAGTTGCTTTTTGACACTTCAGAAGGAGGATCCTGCCAGATTTATTCCGGTAATTCAGCCCTTACTGATGAAGGTACGAGATTCACCTGGACCCCGGAAGGAGTTACCGTTATTTCTCCGGAAGGCAACGAATTATACCTGTCCCGTTCCGAAGACTTCCTGCTTCCGGAAAATATCCGGAAAAGCCGTGCACTGGGACCTGTGCATGGCGCATGGGAAATGGATCTGACCGAAGAATTCCGGACTAAGTATCCGTCCGTAAAAAGCGTCAGAAAGATTCTCTTTTACACCTATTCTGCTGATTGAATAAAAACGCCGAAGCCTTTTACTTAAAACGCCGAAACGTTTTGCAGAAAAGCCCGAATTCTTTTATAAAAACCCTTCGTTGCAAACGTGCAGACATTTCGCCAGAATCGTGCAGACGATGCAGCTTTATCGACCGCACGATCACCCCACAACGACCGCACGATTCGGCTCAATCGACCGCACAATTCCCGTGGTACAAATATATTGCCTGATACCAATAAAAAAAGGCTGCATCTGTGATGCAACCTCTCGGTGACCGCGACAGGATTCAAACCTGTAACCGGCTGATCCGTAGTCAGCTACTCTATTCAGTTGAGCTACGCGGCCATGTCTTTTTGTTTGACGGGTGCAAAGGTATGGACTTCTTGTGAAACTTCCAAATATTCCTGGAACTTTTTTTTCAAAAAAATTAATCCGTGAACTTCGCTCCGAATATCTGCCAACCCAGTGTGAGGCCGAAATTCCAGTTTTTTTCCGGTGAACTATAATGATTTAGGTAGGCACTTACCACCCCGAACGGCAGTTTTACAACCAAGGCCAGTTCTCCCATATATTCAAAGCCATGAAAGAGCTTTCCATAGCTTGCCTTGTTGCTTTCATCCGGAATGATCGGGAAAATCGGTACAAAGCCATACAGACCAAGTCGTGCATGAAACACCGTGTTCAACTGATAAATGGGCATAATCCCTCCTCCGATGAACTGATTGGCCCGGAAAGCCTCATTATAGGTTGTCTTGCTGTGATAGGTAGGGGTAAACTCACCGGCCTGCATCATGGTAGCCCGGTAATTATGACTGAAGTTCCGCGAAGAATAATATCCCTTGATATAAGTACCCAGCGTGAAATTATGCCGGAAGTTGAAATACCGCTCCATCTCGTACGACAGTTGCAGCCATGACTGGATATATTCATATCCTCCCTGATGCGGATCTTCCCCCATACCGGCCCTGTAATGCTCCGTACCCGTATAAATATGGGCAGCGAGCCGTTCCCTGCGTCCGGAGGTAGCATATTGCCGGCTGTTCAGCGTATTGCCGTCAAGAGCCACCGAGCCTCCGAAAATTGTATAATTACTGGCATCCCGCTTCGCATTGGTAAAATCAATGACCTTGGTCTGGAAATACTGATCTTCCATCCCTGCTACTCCCACACTGAATTCTGCCTTCTGGCGGCTCAGAAAGGGAAGGGATACCATCAGCTTGACAAACTGTTCGTCTTTTTTGTTGAAAATCGGGTCATTCCCTGCATTGAAGAACTTGCCGTTCGTCAGATAGTCGAACGATGAAAGAGAGCCTACTATCCGGTATGACGTGGGAATTCCTGTCGGGATATCTATACGGCCGGACACCTGCAGATTATTGTAGATCTGCCCGAACTGCGCATCAAGCGCCACTTCCTTCGAAAAGTTATTCAGGTTATGATAAGTTGCCCCGACATAAATCTGATTGGAGCCGTTGGATCCCACGTTACCTCCCACACGGAGCGACAGATCATCCTCAAGCTTCACTTTCAGATCGAGATCGTACGTACGGTCCATCGGATTATAGACAGCATGCGGAATGATTTCAGAGATCATGTTATCGGAAATCAGCCGGAAATAGCCCCGCCGGAAATCCTCCAGCGTAAAGATTTCCTGGTCGTGGGAATGAAACTCCCTGCGGATGTAACGTTTCTGCTGGTCGTTTGCCCCATGAATCACAATCTTGCGGAAACGAAGTTCCGGCATGGCATTCCGGAATGCCACCCGCTTCCGTTCCAGCTGACGAAGATTGATGCGTCGGGAAATGCGACTCTTGATCGAGTCCATCAGTTCAATAGTCCGCTTATAGCCATTATCGTGAAGTTCGTCGAAACGGTCAAAGTCCATCAGGCTGACGTCATCATACTTGAAAGTCATCAGAATGCCGAGAGAATCAGGAACCGTATAGTCCGTTTTCTGCATGATCATGTTTTCCAGCTGCCCCATGATGTCACCTTCCTTAGGCTTGCCGGGATTGGAACTGACCACGCTTCCGATAATTATATCCGGATGGAAGTCCTCCGTCATGATATTCACGGGGAAATTGTTGTAGATACCACCGTCATACACCAGTACGGAATCTATTTCAATAGGCTTGAACATGGCAGGAAAACTCATGGAAGCCCGTACTGCATCACCCAGATCTCCCTCGTTGAAGATCAACGGACGCTTGTTGTGTACATCCGATCCGACACAGCGGAAAGGTACAAAAAGCTTGTCGAAATCTCCATGACACACCGCCGTGGCCTGTCCGAACAGTTCCACAAAGGCAATGTTCATCTGGACCGGATTGACCACACTCGAAGGCAGAAACTGGGTTTTGACCTTATGAAGCGGATTACGCAGGGACACCCGGATGTTCAGAAATTCCGGGGTAGGCGGATTCCGCTTGAAATAATAAATGTAGCGCTCTTCGATGTTTCCGGTATACCAGCGTTTGAAGTCTTCCGACTTGATCAGTTTCTCCATATCGTCAGGCGAATATCCCATGGCATAGAGAGAACCGATAATGGCTCCCATGGAGGTACCCGTAATATAGTCAATCGGAATATTGTTTTCTTCTAGGGCACGGATGATCCCGATATGAGTCAGTCCTTTCGCTCCTCCGCCACTCAGCACAAGCCCTACTTTCTGGGCCTGCGCAGGAAGCAGGTTCAACAAGGTTATCAAAAACAAGCTGATGATGAAATATAGTTTCTTCATACGTCCAAAATCACATTATTGCCGTTCATTTGCGTTTCTTCCTTCCTGCTTCCTGTCAGAAAAAGTCACAAAGCCAAGAAGTTTACCAAAGATAGGTGAAAAAAATGGTTTCTGGCAAAAGTTTGAGCAAATTTTGCCAGAGTTCAGAATCTTTTCAGATTTCACGTCTACCTTTGCACTGTAAACTTAACAGAAGAAGATATGAAGAAACAAATGAAACACTTTGCATGGATTGCATGCATGGCAACCGCTATGATTGGCTTACAGAGCTGTGACAACGACGATAAAGACCTGGCACAGGCCCCAACGGATATCCAGAAGGCTTTTGACGCCAAGTATCCGGACACCCGCGTCACGGAATGGGAGCTGGACCGCGGAGAATACAAAGCAGATTTCTACTACAGCGATGCGACTTATACAGGCATTGAAGCTACAGCCTACTTCAGCCAGAGCGCACAATGGCTGCGGACAGAGTTCGAAGTGATCGGTCTGTATCATTCCGGAAAACTGCCTGAAGCAGTGAAAACAACAATCAGCCGGGAAGCAGGAACGGCCAAAGTGGACGATGTGGACTTCATCGACACCCCGGACACGGATTATTACCTGGTGGAAATCGATCAGGAGCCCAACGACCGTTACCTGAAAATCGGAGAAGACGGAAGCATACTGCCGTAACTTTCAACAGTATAGAAAAAAAGAAGCGCATCTCCGGGAGACTGCCTTACGGCGGTACTCCCCGGATGCGCTTTCTTTATTTTATGTGATTAAGTACTTTCGCTTATCCGATCAGGTCAATGCTGCGTTTTACGAAGTTTGTCAAAGCTTCACCCTTCAGCATGTTGTTCTGCAACAGAGCCAGGTCGATCAGCTGATGAACTACCTTATTGCCGGCAGCATATGTGTTGAGAACATTGTTCTTCTGCTGCTTCTGGTCGTCCAGTTTCTTTTCCACATCCTTCAGTTCGTCTTTCTCTGCAACAGGGATTTCTTCATCCTTCTTGCCTTCGTGAGCATTCTGCAGTTCTTTCTGACGAAGTGTCAGCATGGCAATTTCTGATTCAACGGGAACCAGCTGTTCTGCACAGGCAGATTCGGCATCTTCCAGTACCTGCTTAACCAGCTTGTGGTCGCTGTTCAGCACAAGACTGTACATATCCGGCATTTCACCATAGAAGCTCATGCCCGGCTGGATGCTGGCCATATCCTTCATACGACGCATATATTCAGCCTGTGTGATCACGATCGGAGCAGAAGTTTCACCCATGGCACGGGTTTCTACATGGAATTCTACTTTCTGAACTTTCGGCAGCTGTCCGCTGAACAGGGTAGACAAGGTCTGACGCTTGTCTTCAGCCAGTTCTTCACCATGAGCATCTTCCTTCACGATCAGACGGTCAATGATATCACTGTCCACACGGGTGAAACGGCTCTTTTCCAGTTTCTGTTCCAGCATGTTGATCATCGGGACATCCAGTTGTCCGTCCATCAGCAGGACATTATAACCCTTGTTCTTGGCTGCATCAATATAAGTGTACTGCTCATCTGCATTGTTTGCATACAGATAGATCAGATTGCCGTCCTTGTCAGTCTGGTTATCCTTGATCAGAGTCTGATATTCCTCAAAAGTATAATACTTGCTGTCTGTATCCTTGAACAAAGCGAATTTATTGGCTTTTTCATAGAAGTCTTCCTGCGTCAGCATACCGTAATTGATGAAGATCTTCAGGTCATCCCATTTGGATTCGAACTCCTGACGGTCGTTCTTGAAGATCGACTGCAGACGGTCGGCTACCTTCTTGGTGATATAAGTCGAGATCTTCTTCACATTTGAATCACTCTGCAGATATGAACGGGATACATTCAACGGAATATCCGGTGAGTCGATCACACCGTGAAGCAAAGTCAGGAAGTCAGGCACAATACCTTCCACTGAATCAGTTACATAAACCTGATTGCAATAGAGCTGGATCTTGTTTTTCTGCAAGTCGATGTTGCTCTTGATCTTCGGGAAGTAGAGCACACCGGTCAGATTGAACGGATAATCCACATTCAGATGAATCCAGAACAGCGGCTCATCAGACATCGGATACAAATCACGGTAGAACTTCTTGTAATCCTCATCCTTCAGTTCGCTCGGTTTCTTGGTCCAGATCGGGCAAGTATCGTTAACGACATTCCATTCATCTGTCTCCACCTGCTTGCCGTCTTTCCATTCTTTCTTCTTTCCAAACGCTACCGGCACAGCCAGAAAGCGGCAGTATTTGTTCAACAAGGCCTGAATACGTGATTCTTCCAGGAATTCCTTGCAGTCATCGTCCACATACAGAATGATATCGGTACCGCGATCTGCTCTTTCAGCATCTTCCAGCGTAAACTCAGGACTTCCGTCACAAGTCCATTTCACGGCCTTTGCATCCTCACGATAAGACTTGGTAACAATTTCCACTTTCTTTGCTACCATAAAGGCAGAATAGAATCCCAGTCCGAAATGTCCGATGATTGCATTGGCATCATCTTTATATTTAGCCAGAAAATCGTTGGCGCCGGAGAAAGCGATCTGATTGATGTATTTGTCGATTTCCTCGGCAGTCAGTCCCAGACCACGGTCGGAAATGGTAATGGTTTCCTTGTCTACCTTCACCTGGATGGTCAGGTCACCGAGTTCGCCTTTAAACTCTCCTTTGGAAGCCAGCGTCTTCAGTTTCTGGGTAGCGTCTACCGCATTTGAAACCAATTCACGAAGGAAGATTTCATGATCACTATACAAGAATTTCTTGATGATGGGGAATATGTTTTCTGTAGTTACCCCAATATTACCTTTCTGCATATATTTATACGTTTTAATGATGATACATTGATATTTTTTTCACAGCGTACACATGCAAAAGAAATGCCATAAGGGGTATTCCGCCATTTTGTCAGTCGCATAAACTCCGTTGAAAAAAAAACTCGGTCACCGTTATCCAGCGACCGAGTTTTTATTTTATAGATCTGATGATCTGACAAAAACGAGTCCAATCATCGTTCAATCTTCATCTGCAATCCGTCTCCGGAAGGCTTAAGGCTGACATGAATGACATCACCATTCTGCGGCTCTTCATTCAGGATCAGTTCTGCCAGTCCGTCTTCCAGATTACTCTGAATGGAACGTTTCAACGGACGGGCACCAAACTGAACGTCATAGCCTTTCTCTGCTACATACCGCTTGGCATCATCATCAATCTGGAGCTTGTAACCGATTGATTCCATACGCTGATACAATCTCTTCAGTTCTATATCTATAATCTTCGACAAGGCTTCTACATCCAACTGATCAAACGTAATGATCTCGTCCAGACGATTGATAAATTCCGGAGCAAACGACTTGTTCAGAGCCTTTGTAATGACGCTCCGGGAATATTCACTGTCATCGGTCCGCAGCTGGGCTGCAAACCCGATTCCTTTGCCAAACTCCTTCAACTGGCGCGTACCGATATTGGAAGTCAGAATGATCACCGTATTCTTGAAGTCCACAGTCCGTCCGTTGCTGTCCGTCAGCCGTCCTTCATCCATTACCTGAAGCAACAGATTGAACACATCAGAGTGGGCTTTCTCTATTTCGTCCAGCAACACGATGGAGTAGGGACGACGGCGCACTTTCTCTGTCAGCTGTCCGCCTTCTTCATAACCGACATATCCCGGAGGTGCTCCGACCAGACGGGAGACAGAGTATTTCTCCATATACTCGCTCATGTCAATACGGATCATGGCATCGGTCGTTCCAAAAAGCTGACGGGCCAGTTCCTTTGCCAGATGGGTTTTTCCGACACCGGTCGGTCCCAGGAACAAGAACGTACCAATCGGCTTGTTCGGATCTTTCAGACCAACCCGACTGCGCTGAATGGCTTTTACCAAAGTATCCACGGCCTTATCCTGAGCAATGACTCTGGACTTCAGTTCTTCTTTCATGCCTTTCAGTCTTATTCCTTCGGCCTGAGCCATACGCTGGACAGGAACTCCTGACATCATGGATACAACATTCTCTATCTGAGGAGCATCTACAGTCTCACGCTGTTGCTTCAGATTTTCCTCCCATTCGCGTTTCATGACCTCCAGCTGATTCATGTAATTCTTTTCCTGATCACGGAAACTGGCTGCCAGCTCAAAGTTCTGCAAGTTGACTGCCTCGTTCTTATGCTTGCGGGCTTCTTCGATCAGCTTTTCCTGTTCTTCGATTTCCTTCGGAACGGAAACATTGGTCAGATGAACCCGTGAACCGGCTTCATCCAGGGCATCAATCGCCTTGTCAGGGAAATTACGGTCTGAAATATACCGGTCTGTCAATTTGACACATGCTTCCAGTGCTTCATCCGTATAATTCACGCAATGATGCTCTTCATACTTTTCCTTGATATTCTTCAGGATCTGCAATGTTTCTTCCGGTGTGGTCGGCTCGACCATCACTTTCTGGAAACGACGTTCCAGTGCTCCGTCCTTTTCTATATTCTGACGGTATTCGTCCAGAGTCGTAGCTCCGATACATTGAATCTCACCACGGGCCAGAGAGGGCTTCAGGATATTGGCAGCATCCATAGAGCCTGCTGCTGATCCGGCTCCCACAATATTATGAATCTCATCGATAAAAAGAATGATATCCGGATTCTTCTTCAGTTCGTTCAGAATGGAACGGATCCGTTCTTCAAACTGGCCGCGATACTTTGTTCCGGCAACCACTGCCGTCATATCCAAAGCAACAACACGCTTGTCGAACAAGATGCGTGACACCTTTCTTTCAACAATCCGCATGGCCAGACCTTCTACAATGGCAGACTTTCCGACACCCGGTTCACCGATCAGAATCGGATTGTTCTTCTTGCGGCGGCTCAGAATCTGTGCCAGACGTTCGATTTCCTTTTCACGTCCGACTACCGGATCCAGCTTGCCTTCCTCGGCCGCCTTCGTCATGTCTGTACTGAATGAATCCAGGACAGGTGTATCCTTACTGGATTTCTGCTGCTTGGTACCGGCAACCGGCTGTCCTTCCGAACGGTAAGACATATTGCCTTCATCCGGCCTGCGGCGGCGAATGCCATCATCTTCATCCTCATCTTCCTCTCCGAAATCCAGACCGTCCTTCGGCTCCTCCTTGTGGGGTACCAGCCGGTCCATCACCTTCCGGTATGTCACTTCCTGACTTTCCAGTATCTCTGCTGCTTTATTTTCATTATCTTTCATAATCGCCAATAATACATGTTCAGTATCCACTTCCGGGCTCTTCAGCAATTTCGCTTCCAGAATGCTCAGCTTCATCACCTTGGAGGCTTTCTTGTCCAGATCCTTGTCGCTTCCGAAAAAGTTTTCCCTCACCGGAGAGGCAACTTGTCCTCTCAACTCGTCTTCCAGTATGAGTTTCAACTTTTTAAGATCTACATAAAGACTCTGCAGGATGCTTACAGCTTTATTGTCTCCTTCCCGGATAATGCCCAGCAACAAATGTCCTGTACCGACATAGTTGTTTCCCAGCCGGTCGGATTCTTCTTTGCTGAACAATAAAATTTCGGATACTCGTTGTGTAAACTGATTGTCCATATATAATCTTTTCTCCTTATATCACTGCAAATATACATTATATAATTAACATATAACGAATCTCTCATTCTATTTAACAAAATGTATGCCACATCAGTCCGTTTCCGCCCCCAAAAAGACGAAGAATGAAGAAAAAGCTTAAACAGGAACACTTTTTTGATAGAAATGTTTCGTATCTCGGGTAAAAGTCGTACTTTAGCATGGTTTTTAGCAAACCAGAGAGAGATGTATAATTAATAGTTTTTTAAATGCAAGAACAAGACAGAATTATAAAAATCAACATCGAAGAGGAAATGAAGTCGTCGTACATCGATTACTCCATGTCAGTAATTGTTGCACGCGCCCTCCCGGATGTCAGAGACGGTTTCAAGCCTGTACATCGCCGAATCCTTTATGGAATGATGGAACTGGGTAATACGTCTGACAAACCTTACAAAAAATCTGCAAGAATCGTCGGTGAAGTATTGGGTAAATACCATCCTCATGGAGATTCATCCGTATACGGAGCACTGGTCCGTATGGCTCAGGACTGGGCTATGCGTTATCCGCTGGTAGACGGCCAGGGAAACTTCGGTTCCGTTGATGGTGACAGCCCTGCTGCCATGCGATACACCGAAGCCCGACTGAAGAAAATCGGAGAGGACATGATGCAGGATTTGTATAAGGAAACGGTTGATTTCCAGAACAACTTCGATGATACTCTGCAGGAACCGGTTGTCATGCCGACCCGCATCCCGAATTTGCTTGTAAACGGTGCTTCGGGTATTGCCGTAGGTATGGCTACCAATATGCCGACTCACAATTTATCAGAAGTAATAGATGCCTGTGTAGCTTACATTGACAATAACGAAATCGATATTGACGGCCTGATGCAGTACATCAAGGCTCCCGATTTCCCGACCGGAGGCTATATATACGGTATCAGCGGTGTACGTGATGCATACGAAACCGGTAGGGGACGTGTGATCATGCGTGCCAAGGCTGAAATCGAATCGCATCCGACACATGACAAGATTGTTGTTAACGAGATTCCTTATAACGTCAACAAGAAAGAATTGATTGAAAGCATCGCTTCTCTGGTCAACGAAAAGAAGATTGATGGTATTTCATACGTCAACGATGAATCAGACCGTGAAGGTATGCGTATCGTCATCGATGTGAAACGCGATGCAAATGCCAGCGTTGTATTGAACAAACTGTTCAAGATGACAGCGCTGCAGACTTCTTTTGGCGTAAACAACATCGCCCTGGTTCACGGACGCCCGAAATTGCTGAATCTGAAAGATTTGATCCAGCTGTTCGTAGAACACCGTCACGAAGTCATCATCCGCCGTACTCAGTATGACCTGCGCAAAGCAAAAGAACGCGCACACATTCTGGAAGGTCTGATCATTGCTTCCGACAATATCGATGAAGTAATCCGGATCATCCGGGCTGCCAAGACTCCGAATGAAGCTATCACGAACCTGATGGAACGCTTCCAGCTGTCGGAAGTACAGGCACGTGCAATCGTAGAAATGCGTTTGCGTCAGTTGACCGGTCTGATGCAGGATCAGCTGCATGCTGAATATGAGGATCTGATGAAACAGATCGCTTATTTCGAAGAAATTCTGGTTAACGAAGAGCTTTGTAAGAAGGTTATCAAGGACGAGCTGATCGAAGTAAAAGAAAAATATGGCGACAAGCGCCGTTCTGAAATCGTCTATGCTTCTGAAGAATTCAATCCGGAAGATTTCTATGCCGATGATGAGATGGTCATCACAATCTCACATCTGGGATATATCAAGCGTACTCCGTTGTCTGAGTTCCGTGCCCAGAACCGTGGCGGCGTAGGCTCAAAAGGTAGTGAGACACGCGACGAAGACTTTATTGAACATATTTATCCTGCCACCATGCATAACACAATGCTCTTCTTCACACAGAAGGGTAAATGCTACTGGCTCAAGGTTTATGAAATTCCTGAAGGAAACAAAACTTCCAAAGGACGTGCGATCCAGAACTTGCTGAATATTGACGCTGATGATGTGGTAACTGCTTATCTGCGCGTCAAGAACTTAAATGATACTGAATTTATCAATAGCCACTATGTCTTGTTCTGTACCAAGAATGGTGTAATCAAGAAAACCTTGCTTGAACAATATTCAAGACCAAGACAGAATGGTGTAAATGCTATTACAATTCGTGAGGATGACCGCGTCATTGAGGTACGTATGACTAATGGAAATAATGAGATCGTCATTGCCAACCGCAACGGACGTGCCATTCGTTTCCATGAAAGTGCCGTACGCGAAATGGGACGTACCGCAACCGGTGTGCGCGGAATCACCCTGGATGAAGACGGACAGGACGAAGTTATCGGAATGATCTGCATTAAAGATCCGTTGAAAGAAACCATCATGGTTGTTTCTGAAAACGGTTACGGAAAACGTTCCGATATTGAAGACTACCGCAAGACCAACCGTGGAGGTAAAGGTGTCAAGACTTTGAACATCACGGACAAAACAGGTAAACTGGTAGCTATTAAGTCGGTTACGGATGAGAATGATTTGATGATCATCAACAAGTCCGGTATCACCATCCGTCTGAAGGTAGCAGATGTCCGCATCATGGGACGAGCTACTCAGGGAGTCCGTCTGATAGACTTGGAAAAACGAAATGATCAGATTGGTTCTGTATGTAAGGTTACTTCAGAAACAGAAGAGGAGGGAAGTGTAGCAGAAGGAGAAGAAACAGCTCCAGCATCAGACACCACTCCGGATATAGTTCCATCTGATGATATGATTCAGGAAACAGACGAGACAGACAAAAACTAAATGAATATTTGTGTATTACTAAATTTTAAATGATTATGAAAAAAGTTTTATTTACTGCTGCGTTGTTCTTCACCGCATGTGCTGTATCAGCTCAGGAAAGCGTAGTGAAAGAAGCAAAATCTGCAAAAAGTGATCCTGCCAAAGCAGCAACCATTCTGGAACCTGCCTTAGTTGATCCTTCTACAGCAAACGATCCTGAAACATGGAAGTTGGCCGGAGACCTTCAGAAGTCTATTTATGACGATGAAAACATGAAATTGTATTTACCTGGAGGACAGGCTGATACAACTAAATTATACAACAGCTTGGCTAAGATGTTCGAATATTACATGAAATGTGATGAAGTAGAACAGGCTAAAGTAAAAAGCGGAGAATTGAAAAAGCCTAAACTGAGAAAGAAATTGGCTAAGTCTCTGGCAACCGTACGTCCTCAATTGACAAACGCCGGTTCTGATGCTTTCAACAAAGGAAACTATGCAGATGCTTTGAAATATTTCGGATTGTTCGTAGAAACTCCGCAGAATCCGATGTTCGAAGAAGTTGCTGAAGTTAAGAATGATACATTGGTTCCTCTGATTGCTAACTATGCTGTAATGGCAGCCAATTCTCTGAATGACAACAATTCTGTAATCAAATATGCTCCTCTGGGTAAAAACCACAAGGAAGAAGGCTGGAGATCACTGATGTGCTTGGCTGATGCATACAGCAAGGGTGAAACTCCTGATTCAACCAAATGGATGGAAACAATCAAAGAAGGTGCAGAAAAATTCCCTTCTCAGAACTATTTCGTTGGAAATCTGATGGATTATTACATCCAGAAAGGTAAAATCGATGAAGCTCTGACTCAGATCAACAGTCTGTTGGCTAAAGATCCTTCTTCAACTTACTTCACCTATGTAAAGGCTGTTCTGTTGTATGAAAAGAAAGATTATGACGGAACTATCGCTGCCTGCAACGACATCATTGCCAAGAACGGTGAACTCGTAGCTGAAGCTAATGCTAAGATCGGTGACTGCTATTTCTTCCCGGGTCAGGTTGTAGAAGAAGAAAACTCTAAGATTTCTATGGATGATCCTAAGTATGCAGAAGGCGAAGCTAAAGTAAAAGAATTGTTCGCTAAAGCACAGCCTTATTACGAAAAAGCAAGAGAACTGCAGCCGGACAACAAACAGTTGTGGGGACAGTATCTGTTGAGAATCTACTGGAAACTGAACAAAGCTGAATACGATGCTTTGGAAAAAGAATTAGGTTATTAATAAATAAACCTTCCATATTAATGAGGATGCACAAATGTGCATCCTCATTTTTTATATATAAATCATAAATCTGTATCCAACTTTGAATCTTTGATTAAATAAAAGATCTACACCTAATCTATAATCAGCATTATGTTTAATTGCATATATGGAAAATCAAAGAACAATATCAGCACAAGGATATTTTTATTTCATACCCTTGTGCTGCAATCTCTCCTCTATTCATTATTTGATAATCAATATAGGAGTATCCGAATGGAAAATCATCTTACGGGCAATACTTGGATTAAACAAACGGGCAAAGACATTCCGTTTATAATTCGTGATGCAAATAGCCTGTTCTTTTACATACACATCCAGATTGGTCAGTAACTGGTCCTCTGCAATCAGATTATAGCTAATTTCCAACTGTGGATATTGTTTCTTGAAATACTCTTTAATTCCTGCCAGTTTAATCTCATTCCATGTACGCCGTTGCTCATCTGAATTCAAATGAATAAATGCTATCTGGAATTTATAATTCTGGAAAGTTGTAATCAATGAATCAAAAGCGACCAGGTCCCGCTGATCAAAATTAGTAATAAATGCCACCTTATGAATTTCTCCAAAGGTCTTGAAGCTGGCATTCTTAGGAATAGCATATACAAAAGTCGGGCTACGCTCTATTACTTCGGCAGTCACACTACCAATCAGTCCCAGTTCCTTTTCCCCCTGTCCACGTGTTCCCATAATAATGATCAACGGCTTCTCCTTACGGGCATAATACAAAATTTCCTCCTCAGGAACACCTTCACGCAGCATGCATGAGAATTTAACATCTGGCAGCTCCTTATTGGCGATTCTCTCCTTCAAAGCATCCGTCAACTTATTCAGCTTATTATGAATGTCATCCAGCATATTCTTGATCCCCAAATCATATTCCATCGGCATACCATATCCTTCCGTAGCATATTGTAAACTAGGCATATAGACTGGGCTAAAATAGACATGCATCAATACCACTTCCGCATGAATACGAGAGGCGAAGTCAAAACCGAATTCACAGGCTTTCATGGAATAATCAGAAAAATCTACCGGTATCAGGATCTGATTACTACTACCCTTCTGATCTGTTTCCTTAGGTTCTTCTTTCAAGACATCATCAGACAGCCAGGATGAACTTTCTATAATTTTCAGAGCTCTGGGAAGATCACTTTCTTTAATACGAATTCTTACTCCAGACGAGATGACAGGCTGAATGAGATTTACATTATGAATATAAGACTCTATTCCTTCATTCTCCAGGACATTCTTTAAGATCTGTGCCTTTGAGTAGGTCAAGATGGCTAATGTAACAAGTTTATCTTCCATAATCTGACGATTTAATAAGGTTAAAAATAAAAACACTGATTACAGGCATATACGAAATAACGATACTCCGCATACATCCTATAATCAGTGTCCTGTCGTTAAAAATAAATATCCTACACGTTTTCTTCTTTCAGGATAGCTATAGCTCTATCTAATACGGTTGTATCGTCCAGCATAACAAGTCCCCCATCCGGTCCCGGTTCCAGATGAATTCCTACACTCTTTCCATCTTTAAAATTGTGTCCTCCGAAAAAGTTGCGTACGGTTTCCACGCTTAAGTTCAATTCATCCGCAATCCGATGCATACTTCCGGTTGGTAAAGAATCCTTTATCTTACGCAGCTCATTAAAAGTTATCGTTCTGTTCATAGTAGTCTGAAATTTAAGTTAGACAAATCATTTATTTAATTTCGAGTAAATATAAGGAAAGATTATGAAAGAACAAACAAAAAGGCAACATTTCTGACAAGAAAGTTGCCTTTGACAGTTTCCTTTACAAATAAAGAACTTTTGCCGTTATCATTCCCGCAATAATTGCATAGAGATATGAAAGCAATAATACCAGATGAATCAATCCGACATCATCTATTGAATATCCACTGCTTGTATACTGACTGGAAATGTATTTGGGCTGATCAAAAAACCGGTTCCTTACTATCCGGTAAAGCTGATAAACAAGCAACGCAATCAGACATCCTTCCAAAGCCCCAGCCAGTATATCTCCAGGATAATGCACTCCCAAATAGATACGGGAATATGAAGGTATGGTAGCCCATACAAACATAGAAAGAGTCAGCCACTTATTCCGAATCAGCAATGATACAAACATTGCTACCCCAAATGTATTTGCTGCATGACTTGATATAAAGCCATACAGGCCTCCCCTATAGCCATTCACCGTATGAACCAGGTACATAATCTCTGGATCCTGAGTCGGCCTGAAACGGGCAAAATAGGGCTTACATACACTTGAAGCCAACTGATCTGCCAAGGTTATCACCAAGGCTATCATCAGGAGAATGAAAATCGATTGTGGCAACTTGTTATTCCTAAATATAACATACAGCAAGATAATTGCTGCAGGAACCCAGGTTACCGTACTGGTCACTACCCACATAAAGCCGTCCCAAAACAAAGAATGACTTCCATTCAAAGCCAATAACAAGTTACGGTCTGCTTCAATAAGTTGCTGTATGTCTATCATAACTTCCTTCTTTAAATGATTTCAATTGCTTCTGTCGGAATCCATCCCTTATTTCCATCTTCCAGACGGATTTCTTTCCAACCTTTCATCGAGTTATCTTCCACAAAAACCTTGGTTCCTTCATGCAGGACAAACAATTCCGTTCCGCTCTTATCCGGTGTACTTTTAACTGTTACAGTAGGTGACATCACAATAGCTCCGGTGCGATCCATCAGTTCATTTTTTTGCTGACGCGCAAATAAATTAGCGCAAACAGTCACTACCAGTAAGACAACAGCACCGATAAATCCTATTTTCCGGACAAAAAGCCGTTTGCTAAAGATATACAATGCCAGCCCAACCAATAAACAGATGAAAGAGACAATGCCGATCTTAGCCCATCCTCTCTCGCTTTGCATATTGGTCAGCGAATTAATCCAGGTTACGATGAAAACCTCTGTAGCAGGAGTAATCTGGTCAACAGTTTTGCTTCTGGCCATATCCAGATTGAAGCGAATATCTGCATCTCCCGGATTCAACAATAAGGCCCGTTCATAATTCAATACAGCCTTGGCCATATTTTTCTCTTTAAAATAGCTGTTTCCCAAGTTGTAATAAACAACTGCAGACTCTCCCTGAGTTGCTAAAATATTTTCATACATTTTGATTGCTTCAGCATATTTATTCTCCTGATAAGCCTTATCTGCATCTGCCTTTGTAAAAGACTCAGCCTGAACAAACTGCACGAAGCTCAACAAAAATATAATGAAGAATGATATCTTTCTCATGTCAGACACTCTCCTATTCTTTAGCGTTTAATACTATTTTCCATTTTACTGATAATATCAATCGATGCTGTATACACCTTATCCATGGCCTCATTTTCATTGCCCGGAGCATAACGTGCAAACTCACATTCATTCAATGCATGAATGAAATCAGCAATTAATTCATCAGAAACGCCATACTTCGCGAGTTCAGCCTCAATATTATCTTTTGAAAGCATGGATACCGGAATGTTCAGTTTATCACTGATATATCCCCAAAGAGCTTTCAAGACCTCATCATAAAATTCATTCTTCTTGTTTTCTGCCAACAGCTTACCTGCAAGTTTCATACGTTTTGTTGCAACCTTATTGGCCTTCTTGGTCTTTACCTTTGCAACATTGGCATTTTCCATAGCCTGCTTGCGATAAACAATTACAAAAGCTACAAACAAAACGAACGGTATCAGATACCACATCCAGTAAGATATCGTTCCAAAGAAGAAATCACCTTTGCGAGTCAAGGAAGTATCTCCCAACTTAATAAAACGAATATCCTTACCCAGTACCTTCACACTTTCTTTATTGGTGAAGTCTGCAATCACTTGATCCGCATTTCCCTGACCTTTAGCAACCTTCAGTTCATAAGCCTGAGTTTTTAAGGTTTTGTAGGAATTACTCTTCAAGTCAAAATAGGTAAATTCTACCGGAGGAATCGTGAAAGATCCGGCATGACGCGGTATTGCCAGATATTCAATAGTCTTGGTTCCTGTTACTCCATTACTTGAAGTCTCAAACTGGTTTTCTACTTTCGGATCATATATTTCAAAATCTTGAGGGAACTTGATTTCAGGCGTATTCAGCAACTTCATATTCCCCGATCCTTTAATTGTAAGCTTAATTGTAACAGCATCATTCGTTTTTACTTCCGTTGCATTAATGGAAGAAGTCAACGAGAATTCACCAACTCCACCAGAGAAGTTCGCTGGTTTAGCCGGCAAAGGCAATACGGTTATATTTACTTTAGGAGCAACAATTACCTTCTTCACCTGTTCAAATCCGCCGCCATTATAAAAGATATCAAACGGATCATCAGAAGCAATTCGCTGAGCAATAATACCCTCAAACTTTACGCTTGGAATCTCCAGTTTACCAGTCTGCTGCGGGAAAAGAACATACTGACGCCATGTCAATGTGTTATAATTTCGTCCCTGATAATGTTCCATTGACCATACCTTCTTCTGTGGAAGATCTATTTCCTGAGTATGAAAACCTGTCAACTCCGGCATATCTTCATTCAACTGCTGAAGATTTACAGTAGAATACAGTTTATATGTCAACAAAATAGCCTCTTGCTCATGCACAGTGGTCTTATTGGCCGTTGCGAGCATAAACAAATCTTTATCTGTGATCCGGCTTCCGGCAGCCTGATTACGTGAAGAATTTGCTGAGCCTTTACTTCCACCATTGGAACTGTTGGATGTCTTATCCGGAGGAAGAACTTTCACCTGCAATGAATTTGAAAAGATTTTCTCTCCTTCAGCCTGAATGCTTGCTGCTGGAATCGTATAGGTTCCGGCATCACCTGCCATCAGGATATAGGTGTAAGTCACAGATTTGTTTACGACAGTTTTTCCATTAATCGTGTATGAACCATATTGTTGGGAACGGCTCGGCCCCATCAGAACCTCAAACCCCTTTGTTATAGAAGGAGCACGGAAATCTTTCACACTCTGCGAATTGACTGTAAAGGTCAATCGGAACTGATCTCCGCTTACGACCACCTCCGGAGCCTCGGCAGTCAGCGTGACTTTACCGTCTGCCCATGTCTGAACAGTTACAGCCAACAATAGCAGTAAGAAAATCAATTTTCTCATTTTATCTATCTTTTTTTATTATTCAACATTGTACTTCTAGTCCTTGGTCTATTTTGTCCACATTACCCGAATCACCAGTCTTTTTCCAGTTTCCGGCCTTGCATCTGAATAGCTTTCTTCACTTTATCCTGGACATTCTTTTCATCCTGCATCACAGCATTCAACAGTTGCTCAGCATTTTCCTTCGACATCTGATTCTGGTTCTGCTGTTGCTGATTATTCTGGTTCTGCTGTTTCTTGTCCTGATCCTGCTGATCCTTATTCTGCTCTTTTTCGTCCTGTTTCTGGTCTTGCTTCTGCTCCTGCTGCTGATTCTGATCCTGCTGTTGCTGCTGATCTTTCAACTGCTTCTGTGCCAAAGCCAGATTATAACGTGTTTCATCATCTTTCGGATTATTCCGCAGGGCTTGCTTATATGCTTCTATACACTGAGGCAACTGCTTGGAAGCCTGAAGAATTACGCCCATGTTATGATAAATATGAGCCAGTTTTTCCTTATCTTTCTCAAGTCGGGAAGCCGCATCCAGCTGCTCCATCGCTTCCTTTCCTTTTTCCTGCATCAGTAAAGAGTTTCCCAGATTATACAATGCATCAGCCGATTTCGGGTTTACCTCAAGCGCTTTCCGATAATCTACTTCTGCCTTAACAAAAAGGCTGTCTTTATAAAGCTTGTTTCCACTGCGCAGATAATCACGATCCGTCTTCTGACCATAAACTGCTGTCACGGAACAAGCACATATCAGTAACATCCATTTTATTCGCTTCATACTCTATCTCATTTAAAGAGTTTTACATTCTTGAAAAGTGGATTTTTACGATTCAAGATCATCAATTCAGCAGCAAGCAACAACAAAGCCAGCCATGCCAAAACCTGGAATTGCTCATCAAATTCCGTAAACACCTGAGTCTCGACATCAGCTTTTGCCAATTTATTGATTTCTGCATTCAATGCTTTTTCTGCATTATTCGTGTTGTCTACACGGACATACATTCCGTTTCCCGCCTGTGCAATTTCACGGCACATCTCTTCATTTAAACGAGTGACAACAACATTTCCATCCTTGTCACGCCGGAATTCGTTCGTTCCTTCCACGGGAATAGGAGATCCGTCGGGAGAACCTACACCCAGAACAAAGACACGGACACCTTTTTCGGCAGCAGCTTTCGCAGCTTCCACAGCTCCACCTTCGTGGTTTTCACCATCCGTGATCAATACGATAGCACGTCCGACTCCTTCATTAGGAGTAAAACTCTTCATAGCCAGATCGATTGCTCCACGAATATCAGTACCTTGTGTTGCAATGAGTGAAGGAGAGATAGATTCCAGAAACATTTTGGCCGAAATGTAATCACTGGTTATAGGCAACTGGGCAAAAGCTTCGCCGGCAAACACAATCATGGCAACTTTGTCATTATTGAATGTTTCAACCAGACGAGATATCAGTTTCTTTGATTTCTCCAGACGACTTGGAGTTACATCCTGAGCCAACATAGAGTTTGAAATATCCAGAGCCACAACCGTTTCTACACCCTGACGCTTCACAGTTTCCATCTTAGAGCCAAACTGAGGACGCGCCAGCATAAAAATAATCATCGCCAGAGCTGACCACATCAGCCAAAACTTTACATCCGGACGATATTTGGATACCGCCGGCATTAAATGTGCCATCAGTACGGGGTCACCATACTGACGCAACTTCTTGCGCCTTCTATAATTGGAATATAGATAAAAAGCTACCAGAAAAGGCAGTACAAGAAGCAAATATAGATATAATGGTTCTCCAAATCGAAACATGGCTTATTTCATTTAAGGTATTTTCTTAAGAACTGAATTACGCAGAAGGATCTCTAACAAGATACACAAGAAAGCTACTAAAGCAAACACTTCATAGTCTTCTTCCCGTTTGCTGAATTCTTTCACATTCAGTTTCGTTTTTTCCAACTTATCAATCTCCTGATAAACTTCCTTCAATTTTGAATTGCTGGTGGCACGGAAATAATTTCCGTTTGTTGTGCCAGCTATCTGAGTCAAAGTCTGTTCATCAATCTCCACCGGAACCTGTACATATTGCACTCCGGCATAAGTCTGCATCGGATATGGTGCCGTTCCATTGGTTCCAACCCCAATTGTGTATACACGGATACCAAACTGTTTGGCTATTTCTGCAGCCGTCAACGGAGAAATATCTCCACGGTTGTTGACACCATCCGTCAGCAAAATAATAACTTTTGACTTTGCCTTGCTGTCTTTCAGACGGCTCACTGCATTTGCCAGGCCCATACCCAAAGCCGTACCATCCATAATCAGACCTTTCTGGGCGATATCACATTTAATACTCTGAAACAGATTCAACAGTACTCCATGATCTACCGTCAACGGACATTGGGTAAATGCTTCTCCTGCAAAGATTGTCAGACCAATGTTATCATTCGGACGGCCGTTTATAAATTCAGCAGCTACCTGTTTGGCTGCTTCCAGACGATTCGGCTTTAAGTCTTCTGCCAACATACTGGTCGAAACATCCACTGCCAGCATAATATCAATTCCTTCAATTTCCGTATTCTGCCAGTTATCCGTAGTCTGAGGACGGGCCAGTACCAATACGATCATAACAAAAGCCACAATACGTAACAGAAACGGAGCATGTAGCAAATAAAGTTTCCAACTCTTCGGCGCATTCATGTACATACGCGTAGTAGAAACCTGCATGGTTGGTTCTGTTTTTTTCCGCTTCATGATATACCATATTATATAAGGTATAAGCAAAAGCAATAAAAACAGATATTCAATATTAGCAAAAATCATAGTCCATGAGTTTAAACATTAAAAGAAAAGGTCAATGATATGTCTCACTGCAACATACAATGCCACGACAGCAGCCAGACCGGTCACGGCAATGCTGGCCAGCAAAACAATACGTCCCTGTTTCGAACGTTTTTCCTCTACCCTTATCTCTGTCGGTTCTTTCTTGGCATTCGGATCTTCCTCCACCTTTGTCTGATTAATGAAGTCTACGGCATTCACCAGATTCATATCATTTTCATTCATCAGCGGTGCATGCTTGGCAAATTTAACAAGGTCCGCCGTTTCAAACAAAGTTCTCAGATCTTTAACGGATTCCTTGTCTTCCTGCAATAAACGCTCAATAATCTCCGCTGAAGTCATTTCCATTGCATTAAACCCGAAACGTTCTCTAATATACATACGGATAACCTCGGTCAACTCCGTATAATATTTCTTCGGATCATTGGCTCTGGCCATTTTATCAGCCTTGATCTCCTCGATTTTCTTCATAGCCAGTTGATGAGGAGGTAATTTAGGCTCAACACGGATAATCTTGATGATAGGCTTATTATTTCGATAACGGATCACAAAGAAGACAGAAACACCTCCCAATATAATCATCAATAACAAGGCATACACCAGTGGTGCCACGTCATCCCATGTAAGAGGAACCTCCTGCACTCCCTTCGGACCAAAAAACTGATCCGGATGAAGAGTATCAACGGGAACAGAATATACTTTCAGAGCCAATGCTTCCGAACGGTAACTCTGGTCATTCACCAATACCTCAAAAGGAGGCAGATAATACAAAGCCGAATCAAAAGAAGTAATTGTATATTCCTGCGAAATCAGCCATCGCTTATTGTCATTCAACAGTTGGGTATCAGGTTTGGCTACATTCAGCACTTCAACCCCTCTGACCAATGTGTCTGCAACTACAGGAAGACGCAACTTTTGATTAGCGTCCATGCTCACTTGAAGTCGGACTTTAGTCTGCTCACCAATCAGCAGCTGCAAAGAATCAATAGTCGCTTCTACCGACACCTGTGCCCGCGCTGAGGGAACAGATATCCATAAAAGCAACATACAGCAGCACACCTTAAACCAACTCAGTCCGCCATCGAATAATGTATGTTTCATTTCTCTATCAGTTTCGTTTTGCAAATAAGTTCATCAGTGCTTTCACATAATCCTGATCAGTCCGCACAGAAACCGAATCGACATTGCTGCGAGTAAAAATATCATTCAATTTTTCCTGACGTTCCATCCACCAGGCATGATGGGCATTCCGCAGAGCCTTTGAAGAAGTATCAATCCACTGTTCATGGCCTGTTTCCGCATCACGCACCCGCATCAATCCCACATCGGGCAATTCCTCCATACGGCGGTCATACACCTGCATAGCAATTACGTCATGTTTTCGGTTTGCTACGGTCAGTGCATTCTTGAAATCACTGTCGTCAATAAAATCACTCAGGACGAAAGCCGTGCAACGTTTTTTAAGCACATTCGTCAGATATTCGATCGCTCCCTGTAAATTAGTCCGTTTACTTTCAGGCTTAAAATCCAGCAACTCACGGATAATATACAGAATGTGTTTACGTCCCTTCTTGGGAGGAATAAATTTTTCTATTCGATCAGAGAAGAAAATCACCCCGATTTTATCGTTGTTCTGAATGGCAGAAAAGGCTATGGTAGCTGCAATCTCAGTTACCATATCCTTTTTCATTTGCTGTATCGTTCCAAAATCCAGACTGTTGGATACATCCACCAGCAACATGACGGTCAATTCCCTCTCCTCTTCGAATACCTTTACGAACGGCTTGTCAAAACGGGCCGTAACGTTCCAGTCTATATCACGTACGTCGTCACCATATTGATATTCACGCACTTCCGCAAACGACATACCCCTGCCTTTAAAGGCCGAATGATACTGACCGGCAAAGATGTTACTCGAAAGTCCACGTGTCTTGATCTCAATCTGACGAACACGTTTTAAGAGTTCATTTGTTTCCATTCTCAATCAACTATTCACCTTGAATCAGGGCACTTCTACCTTATTTAATATCTTGCTTACAATCTCGTCTGATGTCACATTGGTAGCTTCAGCTTCATAAGTCAATCCGATACGATGACGCAATACATCATGAGCAACCGCACGAACATCTTCCGGAATAACATATCCTCTGCGCTTAATGAATGCATAACTGCGGGCAGCCAATGCCAGGTTAATAGACGCACGCGGAGAGCAGCCAAAACCAATCAGGTTTTTCAGTTCCTTCAAATCATATTGTTCCGGATAACGTGTTGCAAATACAATGTCTGCAATATACTGTTCAATCTTTTCGTCCAGATAAACCTGACGGACTACCTTGCGTGCTTCCAGAATATCTTCTGACTTAAGGATTGGACGAACCTCAATTTTCTCACCCGAAATATTCTGACGGATAATTTTCTTTTCTTCCTCCAGCTTCGGATAGTCAATCAGAACCTTCAGCATGAAACGGTCCACCTGAGCTTCCGGCAGCGGATAAGTACCCTCCTGTTCTATCGGGTTCTGGGTTGCCATAACCAGGAAAGGAGAAGGCAACGGGAAAGTTTCCTTACCCAGAGTTACCTGACGTTCCTGCATGGCTTCCAGCAAAGCACTCTGAACTTTTGCCGGTGCACGGTTGATTTCATCTGCCAAAACAAAGTTTGCAAAGATTGGTCCCTTATTGGTTACAAAGCGTTCATCCTTCTGACTGTAAATCATCGTACCGAGCACATCGGCAGGCAACAAATCCGGAGTAAACTGAACACGACTGTATTTCGCATCAATCAAAGAAGCCAGAGTCTTGATTGCCAAAGTTTTTGCCAGACCAGGGACACCTTCCAGCAAGATATGTCCATCTGACAACAAACCAATCAATAATGATTCAACAAGATGTTTCTGTCCTACAATCACCTGATCCATACCGGTCATCAGGTTGGTAACGAATGCACTCTGGCGTTCAATGCGTTCGTTTAATTCACGAATGTCAATAGCTTCAGCCATAATTTCTTTCTTATTTTAATAAGTTCATTTTAATCTATCTCTTGACCTCACAGAAGACTTTTCTTCTAAGGCTGCCCAAAATTAAGTCATTCAATTAACAGGCACAACTAATTTTTATTAAAAAATACAGACGAGTGATCTGTTTTAAGTCTTATTGGACTAAAGAAGTTTAAATTAAAGCGGTTCTGTCCGGATTTTCAGATCTCATTCCTGAGCAGGGACCAATACCGGTATCTGAATCACAGTTCCAATTGGTACATTATTCGGATTCTTGATGATTTTCTTATTATGACGTACCAGATAAGGCCACAACTTCTTCGTCCCATAATACTTCAGGGAAATTTTAGCCAGACTCTCTCCTTTTTGGATTGTGTGAGTGGTCTGAGTTCCCTGAATATCGTAATCCACCGTATCAGCCAAAGTTTCTCTCCGGGCAGGAACCTTAACAGGCTGTTCAGGCTCGGAATGTTTTTTTTGTACTGTATCGGCTGCAACCATAGCTACCGTATCCGGTTGCAGGACAACAGTATCTTTTACAGATTGTGCTGCTGGATGCAATGAATCTACGGATACATGTTCTTTCATCCAATAGTTTACCAAAGATTCGGGAATATACCTCCGTCCCGATAAAAGAGCCCAGACAATTCCTCCCCCAATCAATACCCCGGCTAAAAGTACTGTTGCAATCATACACCACGGAATCCGGAAAATACGCCGGTTCACCTGAACTTCAGATTCTTCCGACACTGTTTCCCCGAATGTTTCTTCACTTTCCTCTGATTCATTTTCCAACCGAGACACTTCCGGCGTTACAGATGTTTCCTCCTCCTTAACAGGAGCTGGTTCATCACCCTCACATTCAGCAGTTTCCTTATGGTCAGAAATTTCCACATGCTCAGAATTATCCGGATGTTCAAGGCTTTCTGCATGCTCCGGGATTGTATTCTCTTCACTGGCAGACTGAGCAGACAAGTCCGCGTTCTCTGTATCCGAAACGGCTTTCGGTTCTACCACTTCGGTCTGTTCCTCAGATTCAGACAAGTTATCTGTACTGAGGACTTCTTCCGTCATGTCATCAAAGTGAGTATTTTCATTCAGGACAACAGTCTCAAAATGGGCAAAAGGTTTGTTGATCAGGTCACGCAAAGAGGCTTCAGGAACAAACGACACCCGGTTATGACCAGACATTTCTATCAGCTTAAAAGTACCCAGTCCTTTTACCTTGACGTACTTTTCCTGTTGAAGGGCTTCTTCAATCAAGGCTACAAATGTCTGAACAAATGCTTCCGCATCCGCCTGTTCCATCTGATGACGACTTGCCAGTTGTTCAGCCAGAGCCTGTAAGGTTACTTTCTCATTCATTGGACATCTTCATTTTTCACCTTTCCCTTCAATGCCGGACAAGGCTTGAATGTCAAACTTAATTTGGGAGGAACCAGCAAGCGTTGCCGGGTAACCGGATTGACAACAATTCTCTCCATTTTCTTCTTCACTTCAAAGGTTCCGAATTCCTGAAATGTCAGGACATTGCTTTCCTGCAATTCCTGAGCCATAATATCAACCAAAGATGCCACCAGTACGGCAGCATCTTTGTTCGTGTAGCCGAGACGTCGTGAAAGTTCGCCTGTAAATTCCTTGCTGTTCATGAAAGGGTTCGCATTTAGATCATATCAATGTTGCGTACAAATCAAAATCATCCGCATCATAAACCTTTACCTGATAGAAAGAACCGGTGACAAGGTTCTGTCCTTCATCTTTGATCAGTACTTCAGGATCAACTTCAGGAGAATCAAATTCTGTACGGCCAATAAAATAATCTCCTTCTTTACGGTCGATAATCACTTTAAACTCTTTACCAATCTTGGCATGAGTAAGATCGGCCGATATTTCCTGCTGAACAGCCATCAGCTCATCCAGCCGCCGATGTTTGACTTCTTCCGGAATATCATCCGAATAATTCTGTGCCGAATAGGTACCTTCCTCTTCTGAATAAGCAAATGCTCCCATCCGGTCGAAACGGGCCTTCCGCACAAACTCCTTCAGTTCTTCAAAATCTTCCTCCGTTTCTCCGGGATGCCCTACCATCAACGTGGTACGCAAATGAATACCTGGAACTTCTTCACGGAAACGTTCAATCAGACGATAAGTTTCCGCCTTACTTACATGACGGCGCATCTTCTGAAGCATGTTGTCACTGATATGCTGCAAGGCAATATCCATGTATTTGCAGACATTGTCATGTTCCCGCATCACCCGGAACAAGTCTTCAGGAAATGCAGCCGGATAAGCATAATGAAGACGGATCCATTCCACTCCGGGAATTTCCGCCATCTTCTCGATCAGCTCAGGCAACATCTGTTTTTTATACAGATCAACGCCATAGTAAGTCAGTTCCTGGGCAATAACCTGAAACTCCTTTACTCCCTGAGAAACCAGCAGACGGACCTCATCCAGAATTTCTTCCATCGGACGAGACACATGACGGCCTGTAATAATCGGAATAGCACAATATGAACACTTGCGGTCGCATCCTTCCGATATCTTCAGATAAGCATAATGAGAAGGAGTAGTCAGATGACGTTCAATGGCAAACTCCGAATGATAAGATTTACCCAAATCATTCAGCAGGTCATTCCAGTTGAACTTTCCATAGAATTTATCCACTTGTGGAATTTCGCCCTTAAGCTCTTGCAGATAGCGTTCTGAGAGACAACCCATTACAAAGAGTTTCTTCAGACGGCCTTCTTCCTTTGCCTGACAAAATTCCAGAATCATGTTTATCGACTCTTCCTTTGCATCTCCAATAAAGCCACATGTATTGATCACCGCAATTTCTCCCTGCGGATGATCGCTGTCGTGAGTCACTTTATATCCATTGGCTTCAAGCTGCTTCATCAGCTTTTCCGAATCAACCAGATTTTTAGAGCAGCCTAAAGTTATAATATCAATTGTATTTTTTTTCATTTAGCAGTCGTTGGTCCAAATAATGAATCTACAAATTCACGGCGGCGGAACACCTGAAGATCTTCTATACCTTCACCCAGGCCAATATATTTAACCGGAATCTTAAACTGATCAGAGATACCGATCACAACTCCACCTTTTGCCGTTCCATCCAGTTTGGTAATAGCCATGGCATTCACTTCCGTAGCCAGCGTAAACTGTTTGGCCTGTTCAAAGGCATTCTGGCCTGTTGATCCGTCAAGCACCAGCAAGACTTCGTGAGGAGCATCCGGAACCACCTTACGCATGACATTCTTGATTTTTGTCAGCTCGTTCATCAGTCCGATCTTATTATGCAAACGGCCCGCCGTATCAATGATGACAACATCTGCCTGATTGGCAACGGCAGAACTCAGCGTATCGAAAGCGACAGATGCAGGGTCAGCCCCCATTTTCTGTTTGACAACAGGAACGCCCACACGCTCTCCCCAGATAACAAGCTGTTCAACGGCAGCAGCACGGAAAGTATCGGCAGCTCCCAGGTAGACAGACTTACCGGCTTTCTTAAACTGATAAGCTAATTTACCGATAGTTGTAGTCTTTCCTACTCCATTGACGCCGACCACCATAATGACATAAGGCTTCTTGTCCTCCGGAACACTGAAATCCTCAGAATCTACCGTATTGTTTTCTGTCAGCAAAGCTGCAATCTCTTCCCGGAGAATATTATTCAGTTCCTGCGTATTGACATATTTATCCCTGGCTACGCGAGCTTCTATGCGCTTGATGATATTCAGCGTTGTCTCTACTCCCACGTCCGATGTAATAAGTACCTCTTCCAGGTTATCCAGTACTTCATCGTCCACTTTCGACTTGCCGGCAACCGCACGCGCAATCTTGCCAAATACACTTTCTTTGGTTTTGGATAAGCCTTTATCCAATGTTTCTTTCTTTTCCTTTGAGAAAAAACTAAATAATCCCATACGGTTCTATTGTTTATCTGTTTATGGAACAAAGATATAACTAATCTTGTAGACACACAAAAAAAAGTTCCTTTCATTCAATCATGAAAGGAACTTTTATTTAGCTTATATATGTTTTCGCTAAATTATTTCTTGAAGAAGTCCTGTACTTTATCGTTAGGAACCATCTGTTCGTCAAAAACGTAAGCACCCGTTTTCGGAGACTTAACCATTTTGATAACCTTAGTATAAGAACGGCCTTCTTTACCTGTCTGAAGGGTTGCGACTGTTTTCTTTGCCATGGTCTACTATTATTTAATTTCTTTATGAACTGTTACTCTTTTCAAAATAGGATTGTATTTCTTCAATTCCAATCTTTCAGTGGTATTCTTTCTGTTCTTTGTCGTAATATAACGAGAAGTTCCCGGCATACCACTATCCTTCATTTCTGTACATTCAAGGATTACCTGTACTCTGTTACCTTTAGCTTTTTTAGCCATAGTTTTCTTCTCCTTTTAATTAACCAATAATTTTGATAGTTTTCCAATCACAGTAACCGTTTGCAACAGCTTCATTCAGCGCTGCATCCAGTCCTTTTTTGTTAATAACACGCAAGCCGTTAGCGCAGATGTTCAGGCTAATCCAGCAATCCTGTTCTACATAGTAGAATTTCTTCGTAAACAAGTTCACATCAAAAGTTCTTTTTGTTCTTCTCTTAGAGTGTGAAACATTGTTGCCAATCATGGCTTTCTTTCCGGTAATTTGACAAATTTTCGACATTTCTATCTAGTTTTTATAGTTTTATTCATGGTTCTTTCAAACGGAGTGCAAAGTAAGCGATTTTATTTTATATAAGCAAGTAAATCACCTATTAATTGCAAAATTAGTGCTCATTTTCCTGATTTTGGCACAAATCAAGCAACAATTGCAGGGTTTTTGCCGTTGCAGCCTGTATATTTTTCTCCCGTCCTTCGTCTTCCGTTAATTTGGCAGTTAGTATTTTTTCTTTATTTCCGGCAGCCACCCAGATCGTGCCGACAGGTTTTTCAGGCGTACCTCCTGCAGGTCCGGCAATACCCGATGTAGCAACTGCATAATCCGTTCCCAGAGTCTCCATGACACCTTTCACCATTTCCACTACGGTTTCTTCGCTTACCGCCCCATACTTTTCCAGTGTTTCCTGACTAACATGCAGAAGGCTTTGCTTTACTTCATTGGCATATGCCACAATCCCTCCCTTATAGAAACGGGAACTACCAGGGATAGCAGTTATGACAGCTGGGACATTGCCGGCCGTACAGCTTTCGGCAGTAGCCAGCGTAAAACCTTCTCTCCAGAAGAATTCACTTATCTCCTTGCTTAGCTTTTTAGTTTCTACTGACATAATACTTTTAAAATTTGTGTTATTTAATGCTTACCCGCGAATATGCAGGCTTGTCTATCGTGCAAAAATCTTTATCCTGATATTTGAAATAACCTGTCATGGCAATCATGGCCGCATTATCGGTCGTATATCCGAACTTCGGAATATAGATGTTCCATCCATACTTGGCCGCATGTTCCCGGAATGCATTGCGCAGTCCGTTATTCGCCGAAACACCGCCGGCTACCGCCACTTCATTAATTCCCGTATCCTTCACTGCCTTGCGAAGCTTTTCCATCAAGATATCCACAATGGTATGCTCAAGAGATGCAGCAAGGTCCACCTTATGATGTTCGATGAAATCCGGATCATCCTTCATCCAGTCTCTCAACGAATACAGGAAAGAAGTCTTCAATCCACTGAAGCTGTAGTCATAACCCGGAATATGCGGCTTGCTGAATGTATAAGCCTTCGGATTTCCCTGACGTGCCAGCTTGTCAATGATCGGTCCGCCGGGATAACCCAGTCCCATTACTTTCGAGCATTTGTCAATGGCTTCTCCGGCTGCATCATCAATCGTCTGTCCCAGCACTTCCATGTCATTATAGGCATTCACACGGATAATCTGAGAGTTTCCGCCAGATACCAGCAGACAAAGGAAAGGGAATTTAGGAGAAGCGTGAACTTCATCCGGTTCTTTAATGAAATGAGCTAACACGTGGCCTTGCAGGTGGTTAACCTCCACCATAGGAATTCCCAATGCACGGGCAAAGCCCTTGGCGAAGGATACGCCGACAAGCAAAGAACCCATCAGACCCGGTCCACGCGTAAAAGCAACCGCGCTCAGTTCATCCTTACTCACTCCCGCCCGTTTAAGAGCTTCACTCACCACCGGAACGATATTCTGCTGATGCGCACGCGAAGCCAGTTCAGGAACAACGCCCCCGTATGCTTCATGCACAGCCTGGCTGGCAGTTACATTCGACAGAAGAACACCATCCTTGATAACGGCTGCAGAAGTATCATCACAGGAGGATTCTATACCTAATATAATTATATGATCCATTGTTCTTACCTTATAATATATTCATTAATGAGTCAATATTTCAAGTCCGTGTTCAGTCATCACAAAAGTATGCTCCCACTGTGCTGAAGGAAGTTCATCTTCCGTCACGACAGTCCAGCCATCTTCTTCGTCAATAAATACTTCCCACGTTCCCATGTTGATCATCGGCTCGATGGTGAACACCATACCCGGTACAAGCAGCATACCCGTACCCTTCTTTCCGTAATGTTCCACATCAGGTTCTTCATGGAATTCCAGTCCTACGCCATGACCGCAAAGATCACGTACGACTGAAAAGCCGTTCTTATGCGCATGTTTCTGGATTGCATTGCCGATATCACCCACAAAACAGAAAGGTTTGGCTGCTTCCATTCCGATTTCCAGGCACTCTTTGGCCACACGAACCAGCTTTTCTTTTTCAGGAGAGGTCTTCCCGATAATAAACATTCGTGAAGCATCTGCATAATAGCCGTCCAGAATAGTTGTAATATCGACATTGATAATATCTCCTTCTTCCAGAATTTCCTCTTCAGAAGGAATTCCGTGACACACAACTTCATTGATAGATGTACATACACTCTTCGGATAACCTTCATATCCCAATGTTGCGGGGATACCTCCATGCGAAGTGATGTAATTATGTACCAGCTGATCGATTTCTGCCGTACTCATACCTGCATGAATCTCCTGAGCCACCAGATCCAGTGCTCCGGTATTCACCACACCGCTGCGGCGGATTCCTTCAATCTGTTCAGGTGTTTTGATAAGGCTGCGTCTCGGAACAAGATGTCCTTTGTTCTGCCAGTAAAGCACTTTCTTGTCCAGTTCGGTCAGTTCCGCGCCTTTAGGAACCGTCCAGTTTATCTTGTTTCTTTTCATAACCGTTTTTAGTCTTGTTTGCTTCCTGCAAAGGTAGCAGAAAAAAATGGAAATGCAGCCAATCAGGGACAAAAATATAGCAGGATCGTAACGAGAGCTTCACACCGACTACTAAAATACATTAAAACTTGGTGCTCCTGACTAATAAAATGCCTTACTTTCAGCCATTGAATGAAGTATTTTTTTATTTTTGCGAGGAAGATTATGCAAAATATCATTCACTCATTAAAAAAACAGAAAAATGGACAAGAATCAAATCGGAACAAATGCCGGTATCGTCTGGAATATATTGAAAGACAACGCCCATTGGGAGTATGAAGATTTAAAAGCTGCAACCGGCTTATCAGATCGAGAGTTGAACGCTGCCATCGGATGGCTTGCACGTGAAGACAAAATAGATTTCGACATGGATCAGAATCATGACCGCCTTTTCTTGCATGTCAATGTGTACATCGGCTGATTATTTTCTGGCAATGCCACTCTATTACCTCACACAGATGCAGACCCGTATCTTCCACGCGGAGATCAACCGGCCTGCATCTGTTTTGTTTTCCGGAAAAAGCCGCCCGGCTTTTTCAAAAACGTTTCGGCCTTTCAGCCAAAACGATTCGACGTTTTAGACAAAACGCCGAGAGCTTTTCGGAAGCACCCTTCATCCTCTCCCAAAGGTTGCGAGACAGTTCTTCGCTAAAGAATCTTTTTCACGGTAACATCCGGAAAATCCTGCAGTAACAGCAACAGCAGCCCTTCCTCATTCATCCGTTTCGCCTTGATCACCATCGAAACCTGATAAATCATTCCCTGATCCGGTGTGGGATATTCTTTCATCTCATAGGAAACGATGATATAATCTTTCGACCGGAAAATTTCCGTCACCTGCTTGAGAGACTCCTCGCTTCTGGTTGAAAACTCCACCATCATATTACGCATACCCATACTCTTGAAACACACACTCAGCACTTCCAGACCGGCAAGCGCAAACAAGGTACTCAGAATTCCAACCATATACATCCCTGCCCCGATGGCCAGTCCGATTCCCGACGTAGCCCAGATACCGGCCGCGGTCGTCAGTCCACGTACAATCTGCTTTTGCAGGATGATGGTGCCCGCACCAATAAAACCGATACCGCTGACCACCTGAGCTGCAATACGGCTCGGGTCCAGGCGGACCAGGTCGGCTTTCAGGACCTCCGTAAAGCCATATTGCGAAACAATCATCATCAGCGCGCTTCCCAGTGCCACCAGAAAATGAGTCCGATAGCCTGCTTCCTTTGCCCGATACTCGCGCTCCAGTCCGATAGTAACTCCCATCAGACCAGCAACCAGCAGTCTCAAAGCAAAATCTCCGTATAATTCCATTCCGTTCATCTCCTTTTCATTAGTTTACCCCGAAATATACTGAAAAACTTCGGATATTGTACTATCTTTGCGCATGAAATCATTAAGTTTTCAAGAATTATATGAAATATAAACTATTAGTACTTGACCTTGACGGAACCCTGACAAACAACCGAAAAGAAATCACTGACCGCACACGCCTTTCCCTGATTGAAGCCCAGAAGAAGGGAGTAAAACTTGTTCTGGCCTCGGGACGTCCTACCTATGGAATTGTTCCTCTGGCTGAAAAGCTGGAAATGCAACGGTACGAAGGTTATATCCTGGCCTACAACGGAGGAGAAATCATCGACTGGGAAACCCGGGAACTGATGTACAAGAACGTATTAGACCCGGAAGTTCTTCCTTATCTCTACCAGTGCGCAAAGGACAATCATTTTGCCATCGTCAGCTACGACGGAGAATATGTGCTTACGGAAAATCCGGAAGATGAATACGTGCTTAAGGAAGCATTGCTTAATGTAATGAAGATCAAAAAGGTAGACAATTTCCTTAAAGCAATACATCATCCTATTGCAAAATGTCTGATTGTCGGTGAGCCCACCCGGCTTGCCTTGCTCGAGAAGGAAATGTACGAGCATTTAAAGGATCGCATGGGAGTATTCCGCTCAGAGCCCTACTTCCTGGAACTCGTTCCGAAAGGTATTGACAAGGCCCGTTCTCTTTCTGTGCTTCTGGAAAAACTGGGAATGACCAAGGATGAAATGATTGCTGTCGGAGACGGATTCAACGATCTTTCAATGATCCAATACGCCGGACTGGGGGTTGCCATGGCCAACGCACAGGAAGTCGTAAAAGAAAACGCCGACTTCATCACTCTTTCCAATGAAGAAGACGGCGTTGCCCATGTCGTAGAAAAATTTATTCTGATTTAGGCTTACGGTCAAAAAACGGATTTTTTGAGGATGCACTCACCGGAATAGCATATACCTGGGTGCATCCATCCAACCAGTCCAGCTGCCGGGCAGCCAGACCTGCCGAAAACATGATTCGCGTATCTACCCGATGATCAGCAGCCACCGAGCAGGCTGATCCAAGAGCAATCCCCAAATCCACGCTATTGATCGCACAAGGCACCCCGTCTTCCCGTTCTCCACATGCCGCATAGCCGCAGTATCCACAATTCAGTCCCTGCGGATGTTCACGCGTTCCGATCAGCACAACACACTCCGCTTCCAGAATATTGTCCGCATCACGAAGGAAAAACTTAAAACCATTATCTTCATACATCTGTTTCATGGTTTCCGATAAAATCCGAAGATTACTTTCCGTCACCAGCGCCACCTCGATAATATCCACTCCCTTTGCTTTGGGTGCCGTACGGGCCGCCGTCATCATCAGCTGAGCAATCTGTACCACCTGCTCATGCCGACAGTCTCTTTCATTCAGTATCATAAGGCTTCTATATATAAATAAGGTATATACTGTTATTTCAGTCCGTAAAAATACAAGGTTCCACGAATCTGCACAAGACCCGAGTCTTCTCCATGCAAATCCGTGGAACTTTTATTCAGGAAACAGAAAACTTCTTCAGGAAGTCATCTGCCCTTTATCTTATTTCAAGATATCCAATTGCTTGAAACACTTCACCAGTTTATCGATAGCAAAATCCACCTGGTCTTGAGTATGTGTAGCCATCAGCGCGAAACGTACCAGTGTATCCTGCGGATGACAAGCAGGCGGGATAACCGGATTGATAAATACGCCTTCATCAAAAGCCAGCTTGGTTACTTCGAAAGTCTTGTCCGTGTCACGAACATACAGCGGAATGATCGGGCTTTCCGTATCACCGATTTCAAATCCGGCGTCACGGAAACGCTTCAATGCGTAGTTAGTGATCTTCCAGAGGTTTTCCTGACGTTCCGGTTCAGTCTTCAGGATATGAAGAGCTTCGATAGCCGCAGCTGTTGCAGCCGGAGTATTGCTGGCCTGGAAGATATAAGAACGGGCATTGTGGCGCAGCCAGTTGATTACATCCTTGTCACCGGCAACGAAACCGCCGATAGAAGCCAGAGACTTACTGAATGTACCCATAATCAGATCAATTTCGTCAGTCAGTCCGAAATGGTCACATACACCACGTCCGTTACGTCCGAACACGCCCAGACCATGAGCTTCGTCTACGTAAACGCTGGCATTGTATTTCTTCTTCAGGCGAACGATTTCAGGCAAATTCGCCAAATCACCTTCCATAGAGAATACGCTGTCTACAACAATGAGCTTCAAAGCATCAGGTTCGCATTTCTGCAACTCCTTCTCCAGCGCATCCATGTCATTATGCTTGTATTTCAGCTGAGTAGCGAAAGAGAGACGGCGACCGTCAACGATAGAAGCATGATCACGGTCATCGCAAATAATGTAGTCTCCACGTCCGACCAACTGGGGAATAACTCCTTCGTTTACTGTAAAACCGGTAGAAAAACACAGAGATTCATCTTTTCCAACGAACTCAGCCAGTTCCTTTTCCAGTTTAATGTGAATGTCCAATGTTCCGTTCAGCAATCGTGAACCTGCACAACCTGTACCGTACTTCTGGGTTGCAGCAATAGCAGCATCAATGATTCTCTTGTCATAAGTTAACCCCATGTACGAATTGGACCCAAACATCAGCACCTTCTTTCCGTCCATCATCACTTCAGTGTTCTGTGCACTGTCTATTTCACGAAAATAAGGATACACGCCTCTTTCCATATACATCTGAGGCAGTCTGAATTTACTTAATCTGTCTTGTAATATTCCCATATTTAAATATTGGAAGCCACTCCGGCTCCTTTAAATTATATTTTGATAATTCAAGCTTGTTTAAAATGACGCGCAAAGATAATAATTTCTCCAGACCCAGACGCAAAATACTCAAAAAAAAACGTTTCCATGTCAATTATCAGTCCAAAAAAGGATTTTTCAAGCAAATAATATTATTTTTGTACTCCGAAACCAAGCTAGAGAAGAGACATGAGCCTGAAAAAAAGAATTATTTTCATCGTCAATCCCATTTCCGGAACTCACAGCAAAGAAACAATTCCACAGCTGATCGAGGAAAAGATTGACCATTCTAAATATGACTATTCCATCCAACGCACCCAATATGCCGGACATGCCTCCCAGATAGCTGCCGAAGCTGCCAGGGATGGAGTCGACATTGTTGTTGCTGTCGGAGGAGACGGCACCATCAATGAAATCGGCCGTGCACTCATCCATACGCGGACAGCCATGGGAATCATTCCCTGCGGTTCCGGAAACGGCCTGGCCCGTCATTTGAACATTCCGATGATTGCCCGCAAGGCACTGGACGTCATTAATGCCGGAACTGTCAGAACCATTGATTACGGGATCATTGACGGTCATCCTTTTTTCTGTACCTGCGGAGTCGGATTCGATGCTTTTGTCAGTCTGAAATTTTCCGATTCAGGAAAAAGAGGTTTGCTGACTTATCTGGAGAATACATTGCACGAGAGTCTCACCTACCAGCCGGAAATTTACGAAATAGAGAACGCGTCAGGCACCGCCCGCTATAAAGCTTTTCTCATAGCCTGCGCAAATGCTTCCCAATACGGGAATAATGCCTACATTGCTCCTCAGGCTTCTCTGACCGACGGAATGATGGATATCACAGTGCTGGAACCTTTCACCGTACTGGATGTCCCGGCACTCTCTTTCCAGCTCTTCAACCGGACACTGGATCAAAACAGCCGGATCAAGACCATGCGTGAGAAAAAAATCACGATTCACCGTTCGCAGGAAGGGGTTTTCCATTTTGACGGCGATCCGGCACAGGGAGGAAAAGACCTTGAAGTGGAAATCATTCATCAGGGCCTGCATGTCGTAGCGCCCCTGAAGGGACATAACGACACTATTCCGTTAAACGTGCTGCATCACATTACTGAATTTATCGGCATGCGCCCCATTACTTCAACCATTGCAAGCAAGCACCGGCAGCTTCTGAAATTAAACCAGCACATTCTGCGCCGGCTGGCCAAAAGAGGATAAGGATCTGCCGGCTTCAAAGGTAAAGATAGAAATCCTTTACCAGAGCAAGATATTCCGGACTATGCATGCGAGGTTCCGTTTCAATTGTCAGATGATCTGTTTCACTGGACGAAACCAGTTCCTTCGTAAAGGCCATCAATACCCGCTTGGGGGCTATTCCCGGTTTGGTATGCACCCAGGTCTGACGTTTTAAATACAGGCGATGGCGCAAGGCCAGTCCTATAAAGTCCCGTCCGGCATCCGAAGGCAGAACGACAGAGAAGACTCCCCGTTCTGTCAGCAGGCGGCATACCGCTTCAAGCAATTCGTCAAAATCCAGTCCGTCCGTATGGCGGGCCGCATTCCTTTGCCGGTCAGGACACAACACCTTCTCCGTAAAATAAGGAGGGTTGGAAACAATCGCATCAAACACGCCATCCGTTTCCGCCCGCATCTCCCGCACATCCTGTTTCCATATCCGGATCCGGTCGGCCCAGGGAGAAGCTGCAACGTTTTCCAAAGCCTGCTCCACCGCGGCTTCATCCACATCAATTCCACACACGGGAGCCTGGCAGCGCTGGGCTGCCATCAAGGCGATCAGGCCGGTTCCGGTTCCCAGATCCAGCACACGCCCCTCTTCAGGCAACTCTGCCCATGCCCCGACCAGCACTCCGTCGGTGCCGACCTTCATGGCGCAACGGTCGTGGCAAACCGTAAATTGCTTGAATTTAAAATAAGGATTAGGCATATTCTTGTTTCTCTTTTTTCAAAAATATCGTCAAAAATAACAAATCACTTCCGAATCCTCCAACAAAATGCAGGATATTTAGTTATATAATCTGTATTTGGCACAAATGTTTTTCCAAATTCAGAGTGGAATGATTAACTTTGCAGACGTTTTTGGGGTGAAGTACCCCTTACGTTTGATTATAGACGGTATTAAAAGAAGTATGATAAAGAAAAATAGAAAAGATCAGATTTTGATGAAAACAGAGAATGAGGACATTTCAATGTTAGCCGAAATAGATACCAACCCTGTGGAAGTTACCAAGGAGGAGCTGGATCAGGTATTTCCTGTCATGACTCTCCGCAATCTGATAATGTTCCCATCGGTGGTTATGCCTGTCACTGTAGGCAGACAAAGTACGCTCAAGCTGGTGAATACCGCCTTGAAGAAAAAATCTTCCATCGTCATCACGACTCAAAAAGTGAGCGAGGTGGAGGCTCCCGGCTTTAAAGATCTTTACCCCGTAGCTGTGATCGGTAAAGTTCTGCGTATTTTTGAAATGCCGGGAGGCAATACGACTGTTATTCTCCAGTCCAATGGTCCCAAGGTAAATCTGGACGAAATCACGGCTACCCGTCCTTACCTGCAAGGTAAAGTCAGCCTCATTGAGGAAGACATGCAGGTAGAGAAATCCGACGAGATGAAAGCCCTGATGGATACATGCCGTGAACTGAGCACCAAATATGTAGAAGCATCGGAAAGAATGAGTCCGGATACGGCTTTTGCCATCAAGAACCTGGACGAACCGGAAATCCTGGTCAACTTCATCTGTACGAACTTCCCGTTCTCGCAGGAAGACCGTTATGCCCTGCTTTGCATCAACAATCTGAAAGACCGCCTTTACCGGCTGATTCAGGTGCTGAACAAGGAAGTGCAGCTGGCTACTCTCAAACAGAATATCCAGATGCGTACTCGCGAAGATCTGGATCGCCAGCAGCGTGAATATTTCCTGCAACAGCAGATCAAGAATATTCAGGACGAGCTGGGCAACGGACAGAATGATGAGGTGGAAGAACTGAGAGAAAAGGCCAGCCACAAGAAATGGAGACGCGAAGTGGGCGAAACTTTCGAAAAAGAAGTAAGCAAACTGGAACGGATCAACCCGCAGTCTCCGGACTACAACGTGCAGCTGACTTACCTTCAGACTCTGCTGGCACTTCCGTGGGATGTTTACACGGACGACGTCATCAACATACCCAATGCCGAAAAGGTGCTGAACAAAGACCATTATGGACTGGAAAAGGTAAAAGAACGTATTCTGGAACATCTGGCAGTATTGAAACTGAAGAACGACCTGAAATCTCCGATCATCTGCCTGTATGGTCCTCCGGGAGTCGGAAAAACTTCTCTGGGACGTTCCATTGCTGCGGCCCTGAAACGGAAGTACGTCCGAATGTCACTGGGAGGTGTACACGATGAAGCTGAAATCCGCGGACACCGCAAGACTTACATCGGTGCCATGCCGGGACGTATCATCAAAAGCCTGATCAAGGCAGAAACGTCCAACCCGGTCATCATTCTGGATGAAATCGACAAACTGGGAAGTGATCACCGGGGAGATCCGAGCTCTGCCATGCTGGAAGTACTGGATCCGGAACAGAACAACACGTTCCACGACAATTATATCGACATGGATTATGACTTGTCAAAAGTGATGTTCATCGCCACGGCCAACAATCTGGCTACGATCCCTACCCCGCTGCTGGACCGTATGGAGCTGATCGAGGTAAGCGGATATATCACCGAAGAAAAAATCGAGATTGCCCGCCGTCACCTGATTCCGAAAGAGATGGATGCCAACGGACTGAAAAAAGAACATGTCAAGTTTACCAAGGCTGCCATCGAATACATCATTGAGAATCATACCCGGGAAAGCGGTGTACGTGAACTGGAAAAGAAGATCAGCAAGGTAATGCGTAAGATTGCCCTGGAAATTGCAAGCGACAAATTCACCGGCCAGCACGAACTGAAGCCGGCAGACATCAGACAATATCTGGGCGCTCCGGAATATTCACGCGACAAGTATCAGGGCAATGAATATGCCGGTGTGGTAACCGGACTGGCCTGGACTGCCGTAGGAGGTGAAATCCTGTTTGTAGAAACCAGTCTCAGCAAAGGAAAGGGCGGCAAACTTACCCTGACCGGAAATTTGGGTGATGTCATGAAAGAATCTGCCATGCTGGCCGTAGAATACCTGAAGGCACACAGCCACATGCTGGATCTGCCGGAAGATATCTTCGACAACTGGAATATCCATATCCACGTTCCGGAAGGAGCAATCCCCAAGGACGGACCTTCTGCCGGAATCACCATGGTCACTTCACTGGCGTCGGCACTCACCCAGCGCAAGGTCAAAGCCAATCTGGCCATGACCGGCGAGATAACCCTTCGCGGAAAAGTTCTTCCGGTCGGAGGTATCAAGGAAAAGATCCTGGCTGCCAAACGGGCTGGTATCAAGGATATCATCCTGTGTGAAGAGAACCGCAAGAATATCGAGGAAATACAGCCGATCTATCTGAACGGACTGACTTTCCACTATGTGAAGGATATCAAAGAGGTGCTCAAGCTGGCCCTGACCAACGAAAAGGTGGCAGATGCCATTGACTTTACCCAAACCAAAGAAGAAAAAGACTCCAAAAAACAGTAACATGACGTTTGAACTCCAATATACAGACCCGCGCTCCAATGCGCGGGCGGGTCTGATCACAACCGACCACGGCCAGATCGAAACCCCCATCTTTATGCCGGTAGGAACACTGGGCACCGTGAAAGGTGTGCACCTGCATGAGCTGAAAGACGACATCAAAGCCCAGATCATTCTGGGAAATACCTATCACCTTTATTTACGTCCGGGACTGGACATCATCGAAGGAGCCGGAGGACTGCACAAGTTCAACGGCTTTGACCGCCCGATGCTGACCGACAGTGGAGGCTTTCAGGTGTTCTCTCTCTCCGGCATCCGCAAGATGCGCGAAGAAGGTGTTGAGTTCCGCTCTCACATTGACGGCTCGAAACACCTGTTTACTCCGGAAAGGGTTATGGACATTGAGCGTACCATCGGAGCTGATATCATGATGGCTTTCGATGAATGTACACCGGGTACCGCTGATTACGAATATGCCCGGAAGTCTATGGAGATGACTCACCGCTGGCTGGACCGCTGCCTGACACGGTTCAACGAGACAGAGCCTAAATATGGTTACAACCAGTCACTCTTCCCCATCGTGCAAGGATGTGTCTATCCGGATCTGCGCAAGCGGTCGGCCGAATACATTGCATCGAAGAATGCCGACGGAAATGCGATCGGCGGACTGGCAGTAGGTGAACCTACTGAGAAGATGTACGAAATGATCGAAGTTGTCAACGAAATACTTCCCACCGACCGTCCCCGCTATCTGATGGGTGTGGGTACTCCCATCAATATCCTGGAAGGTATCGAACGGGGTGTGGACATGTTCGACTGTGTCATGCCGACCCGTAACGGCCGTAACGGTATGCTGTTCACCAAGGATGGCATCATGAACATGCGCAACAAGAAATGGGAAAACGACTACTCTCCTATCGAAGCCGACGGAGCATCCTATGTTGATACGATGTACAGCCGTGCTTACCTGCGCCACCTGTTCCATGCTCAGGAACTGCTGGCCATGCAGATTGCTTCCATCCATAACCTGGCCTTCTACCTGTGGCTGGTCGGCGAAGCAAGAAAACACATCATTGCCGGTGACTTCTCGACCTGGAAGCCTGCTATGGTGAAACGGTTGTCCACCCGTCTGTAAATTCAGGAACTAAAGTTAGAAACCAAGAGAACGAACAATGAAGACAAACCTGTTTAAGAAAAAATGGTTGAAGAGACTTGACAAATACATCATCATCAAGTTTCTGGGTACTTATTTCTTTGCCATTGCTTTGATCATCTCCATCGCTGTCGTATTTGATATCAATGAAAACATCGATGACTTCATCAACAACAAGGCACCGCTGAAAGCAATCGTATTCGATTACTACCTGAATTTCATACCCTATTATACCAACCTCTTCAGTCCCCTGTTTGTCTTCATTGCCGTCATCTTTTTCACCTCCAAACTGGCAGAGAATTCCGAAATTATCGCCATGTTTTCTACGGGTATGAGTTTCAAGAGGCTGATGGTACCCTATATGATCTCGGCCGGAATCATTGCATTGGTGACCTATATCCTGAGTACGGAAGTCATCCCGACCGGAAGTGTTACCCGACTGAAGTTTGAGCAGGTGTACAAAAACAAGAAGAAGGTAGATTATGTACGCAACATCCAGCTGGAAGTTGACAGCGGAGTCATTGCATACATGGAACGCTACGAGGACTACAACCGGACAGGCTACCGTTTCTCACTCGACAAGTTTGAAGACCACAAGCTGGTTTCTCACCTGACGGCGAGACGGGTAACCTATGATACGGCAACAGTACATAAATGGATCATCCGCGACTACATGATCCGGGAAATGAAAGGGATGCGTGAAACCATAACCCGGGGCGACCGCATGGATTCCATCATCAATATGGAACCTCAGGACTTTCTGATTACACGCGGACAGCAGGAAACCATGACCAGCCCGCAGCTGAGAGAATATATTGACAAGCAGAAGAAGCGCGGATTTGCGAATATCAAGATTTTCGAAGTGGAATATTACAAGCGTATTGCCACTTCCTTTGCCGCCTTTATCCTGACCGTCATCGGGCTTTCTCTGTCCTCCCAGAAACGGAAAGGAGGTATGGGACTGCACCTGGGTATCGGAATCGGACTAAGTTTCTCTTACATCCTGTTCCAGACCATTTCGTCTACTTTTGCTATTAATGGAAACGTACCGCCTAATCTGGCTGTATGGATTCCGAACATTCTTTATCTGTTTATAGCAATCTATCTGTATCGGAAGGCTCCGAAATAACAATCCGAAGCAAGATATTCCTTCATTTCACTATACAAAGCATAAGGCTTATGCAAAGGAAATGTCGGCTTTGTCAGGTAAAAGCAGCTGGTTCCAGCAAGTGAAATAATCTGTTCCAGTAGGTGAAACAATTTGTTCCACTTACTGGAACAAATTATTTCAGTAAGTGGAACCCTTTCAGTCTTCCGCAAACATCGGCAATAATCACCAAAAGAAATTCCCGCTGTCTCCTGTCAGAGGACAGGATACAACGGGAAAATACAAGAGAAACGTCAGGCTTTATTCAGCCTTGAAACAATAGATGTTACCTGAAAAATCTGTACCAAAGAAAGTATTTCCTGATACGGCCACCGTGGTCAGAATGGGAGAACCTGTCTTATGACGCCACATGAGTGAACCATTCTTACGGTTGACCGCATAGAAGGTGCCGTCAGAAGCTCCTACGATCACCATGTCACCCGACAGAACAGGAGTGCTTTCCACCTGAGCCATCTCACCGTTTGTGTAAGGAGACGTATATATCATGGCTTTACCTGTACGGTATTTCCATTTGATGTCCAGTGTCTTGCGGTCGAGTGCGACAATACCTTCACCTGCCGTTCCGAAAATGATCTCTCCGCGTGTTACAAGCGGACTGGAAGTAGCCTCAACCGAGAAAGGCAGTTTCTTGACAGCCAGTATCTCGCCAGTCTTTTCAGAAAGTACGAAAAGAGAACTTTCAGACAGGAAATACATGGCTCCGTCGTGCATGGACGGAGATGACGAACGGAAACGGATTCCGTCTTCACTCTTTGCCCAAAGCAGCTTGCCGGTGCGTGCATCATTGGCATACATAGCACCCCACTGCACACTACCGATAAGTACATCTTCATCCGGGCTCAACGACAAGGTGCAGGTAGTACCTTCGCGCTGCGACCAGGATGAGTTCTTCCAGATCTCACGGCCAGTTCTGGCATCAAGCGCAACCAGTCCCTTTCCTGCTCCGGCAAAAACTGTTGTTTCGTTGGCAACCAGTCCGTCTTCCAGTCCCGGAACAACTGCTACGTCAAGTTTCTTTTCCCATGCCAGTTTTCCGCTCTTGGCATCAATCGCATAAAGATATCCCCAGATATCCTGAGCAAAGATAAGTCCCTGTGCAGAAACAATGGTGTTCTTCACTGAAGAACGTGTGGAGTATTTCCAGCAGAGGCTGCCGTCGGTTGCATCCATCGCTGTAACGGAAGATTTGCCCTGTATGTTTTCATCCATAGTAGCTGCAAAGACTTTACCGTCAACCACGATCGGAGAAGTCATATAAACATTCGATCCCATGTTCTTTACCCATGCCAGACGGATCGGCAGGTTCAGTGTGTCCTTTGTTACGGCCACATGCTGCGGGTTTCCGCCAAGATTGGTCCAGTTGTCGCCTGTCTTGACTTCGACAGGAGTGGATGTATAAGTAAAGAAGCTTTCAGCTCTGGCTGTCTCTCCGTTTTTGAAAGTAGCTGTTGCCTTAAGTGTCACGGTACGTCCTTCGCATTCGGCCGGAAGTTTCACGGCATCCGTCCAGTTGAAATCGGTCTGGCGGGTCATGCTGCGCTGCGGAGTTACAGCCTTGTCTTCCATATATACGGCATAAGTCACCTTGGCTGTCTGAGTTACCGTAGAATAGGTATTGACCGAAACCTGCAGCTTGCCATCCTTCGTCACAGGTGCCTGTTCGTTCTGGGCTGAAGCAATCACAATACTCTTGTCGATGTAAGTATATCTGAGTTCGGAAGAAATATTCCCCTTGCTGTCCATACCTATTTTGCGGAATGCTGACGTAGCATGATCAATACCTCCGCGTGCCAGAGTAGATGTACAGATAGCCAGCGCGTTGCCGTGACGGGTAATGTGGTTAATGTGAACATGTCCGTATACCCATGCTTTCAGATTATGTGCATCGAGGTCAATATCCATACCCTTGCCGGCAGAAAATACATGACGGTCGCCGCTGGTCCAGTAGTCGTGGTTGAACACAACAATCGGTTTTCCTTCAGGGATCTGTGCCAGGTCATTCTTCAGCCAGTGGTATACATCTTCCTTGGTATATCCCGGACGGTAGTCTCCTCCCCACATCGGAGTAACGATGTAATGGGTATTGCCTGCATCGAATGAATAATAAACGGGGCCATAGATACTTTCAAAGAGTTCTTCACCATATTTCCCTTTGACAAGGTCATGGTTACCGATGCAATAGTACACAGGCACTTCCATATTGACTGTATTCATCATCGGTTTATGATTCTTCAGTCCGCCTTCATAACAGATATCGCCAGTATGTATGATAAAGGCTGCCCCTTCATTGTGTGCATATTTTCTCAGGTCGGATACCCATTCTTCCTGACCTGTAGCCGTTGATATTTCGGTATCTGAAATATGCAGGAAGGCATGTTCTCCCTTGCTGCCAAGATGTGCATTGTAGGGAATTACTCCGAAATCATATTCGGTTTTGCCGTTTTCTATCGCGTGATAGTGACGGAATGTCTTGTATCCGCTGGGTGTAGTGATAAAGAGGAAACGTTCACGTTTATGTCCCGGCAATGAATATTCACCCGAAGCAGACGTTTTCACCACATTCAGTCCGTCGGATACAAGTATTCCTTTCAGTGTTTTTTCCCCTTTGTCGAACTGCCCGTTTCGGTTGGCATCGACATAAACTTTTCCTGTGTATTCTCCGGCTGTAGCGGTTGCCGAGGCCAGAAGAAGGCAGGAAATGACAGTTGTTGCTTTCATTGATTTTTCTGGTTATAAGAAATTGATAAAATGATAAATGCCCGGAGCAGCAAGTCAGCAACTCCGGGCATAAAATTAGAATAATTGCATCATCCCACAAAAGATGTCCGCAATGTTTTTATTCAGCCCAGAACTTGTTCTGTTTCAAGTTGGGGTTCATTTCCAGATCCTGAACATCAAGCGGAGTGTAATAATACTTAGGTTCGATGAAATCGAAAGCACCTACCTGTGAAGTGATATGGATATAACCTTTATCATTTTCAGTCAGAGAGAAGGTGTGTCCTTCAAGTGTATACACTGTCAGCTTTTCTGCAGCAAATTCATCCTTGCGTGCTTCTGATTCAGCCTTGGTCATTACCACAGCAATATCATTTACTCCGTCACCGGTCATATCATATTTGCCAGGACCCGGGATGTACATACCTTCAGGAGCCTTGTTCATCAGCTTGCCACATCCCCAACGCATAAGGTCGTTGTATCTGAAGCCTTCGCAGGCAAGCTCGATACGGCGTTCGCGACGTACTTCGAGTACAGCTCCAAGCTGGCTTGAAGTAGCATTGGAATATCTCTGCTGCTGTACGGGATCAATGTTTGCAAGCCAGTCTGCCAGCTGTGCATGCGGCATACCTACACGGTCACGCAGCAAGTTGATTGACTTATCCAGGTCGTCCTGTGTCAGTGTACCCAGTTCTGCCTTTGCTTCTGCATAGATAAGAAGGATTTCACCATAGCGGAATACCGGCATGTCGAAATAGCACTTGCCCCATTCAATCTGGTCTGCAGAGCGAGGATCAAACTTGATCTGCATATATCCGCCCTTGTCAAGTGAAGGAAGGGTCGGTTCATTTGAATTGGCACGGATATATCCCGGCCACATGAAAGTCTGTTTCAATCGCGGGTCACGATTCTCAAAAATTTCAGCATATGTCTTGGTAGCATATCCTTCCACATCCTGGAACCGTTTGGTTGTATTGCCGTCAATCACCAGATAATCTTCCATCAGGTCTCTTGACAATCCGGAATAAGCCGGTATCTGCTGTGCATTGTGCATGATACCGAGATCTTTGTCATAATCAGTCATAAGAATGATTTCTGAGTTCTTGCTCAGGTCCAGATTACAGAACAGTGATCCGTATGTACCCATGTCATCAACATCTTCCATAGACAAAGAGTATGTACCGCCCATCAGCTGTTCAGCAGCACTGATAGCCTCTTCAAAGAAACGGTCAGCATCGTTCAGCTCAAGTTCCTTATGATATTTGCGGAATGTTGCTTCATTCAAAGCGATACGTGCCTTCAACGCCAGAGCTACGTCTCTTCCCACCTTGGTCTTGCTGTTGGTATTTTTCATATTGGCAATTGCAAAGTCAAGATCCTGCATGATGCTGTCCACAACCAGTGAACGCGGATCCTGGGTCTTATACAACAAGTCAATATCACTGGTCTGAAGATCCCGGCTGTACCAGGGCACATCTGAATATGACTGAACCTTGTCATAATAAAGTTTTGCACGGTACATTCTTGCCAATCCGATGAAGTGATTGATCTCTGCAGGATCACCTGTCACATTTCCAGTACGTGCCAGCATGAAGTTTACGTTACGGATTGAGCTCCAGTTCCACTGTCCGACGGTTTCCGGATTGATTGTACCACCCAGTAACTTATAGGTAGAACTTGATTCAGTGTAGAGCATGTTGTCTGACACAGCATCCCAGTAACTTCCTCCGAGATAGCCATACATGTTATTGGTATAGATCTCCAGGTCATTTACAGTTTTGAAGAATGATTCTTCAGTAATACTTGTTTCGGGATAGCGGTCCATGAACGAGTCGTTACATCCCGTCAGTGCTCCGGCCAGACCAAAAGCCAAAGCCATTCCAAATATATTCTTATTTGCTTTCATGATTAAATTCTCTGATAATAATGTTTGTTTAGAATGTTACGTTAAGACCGAATGAGTAAGAACGCTGAAGCGGATATGACTGTCCACCCAGACCTTCAGGGTCGATATTGTAATATTTGTACAATCCAGAGATTGTAAACAGGTTATCGCCTGAGAAGTAAACTCTCACTCTGCTGATATTAACTTTCTGAGTCCACTTGGTCGGCAGGGTATATCCCAGTGTCAAGTTCTTCAATCTGATATAAGCTGCATTCTGCATGTATTTGGTCTGTGTCAGTGCAGCTTCAGTATACTCAGCTACATAACCCTTCATACGCGGGAAGTATCCGTTCGGATTGTCTTCAGTCCAATGGTCGTAGTAGTTACCGTAAGTGATGTTAGTCCAGGGCTGTGAATAGATACCCCAGAAGTAAAGGTCACCAGAACCAGGATAATAATCACGTTTTCCTACACCCTGGAAGAATGCACTAAGGTCAAATCCGTTCCAGTCTGCATATGCATTGATACCGAATGTGAAACGTTTGCTTGAGTTACCGATGATAGTACGGTCACCATGATCTTCAAGAGTGTTGGCACCCTGAGAAATCTTTCCGTCACCATTCAGGTCAGCAAATTTCAAGTCACCGGCTTCAAGAGGACGGTTTTCCAGATAAGAAGCTACATTAGTCTGGTCTGCATGGTTTGCTACATCTTCAGCAGAGGTAAAGAATCCTTCTGTGGTGTATCCCCACATCTGTCCGAATTCATAACCCACATAATAGCTTCCCAGAGTTCCTGTCGGGTTGTTGAACTTGGTAATGAATGAACGGCTGTCGGCCAGGTTGAAGCCTACCTGATAGTTCATCGGTTTACCGGCAACTTTTACCTGATCCTTCCAGGTCATTGTTACTTCCCATCCTTTTGTCTTCAGATCGGCAGCATTTTCACTAGGCACGCTTGTACCGAGTACTCCCGGCAAAGGCTGACCGCTTGTTACCATATCCTTGGTACGGCGTACATAGTAGTCACCACTGATGCTCAGACGGTTGTCCAGGAAGTTGATATCAGCACCGATATTTGATGTAGAAACCTTTTCCCATGTCAGTGTAGAAGAAACAAGTCCCGGAGCACTTACATACAAAGGACGTTCACCATCGATAATGTATCCGAGTTTACCGGAACTCATGGATGCAATGTAAGGATAGTATGAAGAGTTGTTCTGGTTACCGAGCAAACCGTAAGAATAACGGAGTTTGAAGAAACTTACAACATCTTCAAGAGGTTTCCAGAATTTCTCACGGGATACAACCCATGCAGCAGAACCTGAGGGGCTGAATACGAAACGGTCATCCTTCGGGAAACGTGATGTACCGTCATAACGGCCGTTGAATTCCAGAATATATTTGTCATCGAAGGTATAGTTGAAACGAGCATAAGCTCCTCGCAGAGCCAGTGTGCTGATTGATTCAGACATGCTCATATCGCCTGTAGCCAGCTGGATGGTCGGAAGTCCATCAGTAATCAGGTTATTTCTGCTCATACCAGTATATTCATAACGGTATTCTTCCTGATTGAATCCGGCAACGACATTCACGAAATGTTTTTCATTGAAAGTCTTGGCAAATGTAGCATATACATCAAACGTAATGTTCTTTGTTTCTGAAGATGCAGCAGAGGCGCTGTTCACTTCGTCTTTATAAAGAGTCTCCAGTTCGGGACCGTTCTTGTAAGGAACAGACAAGACTGCTGAACGGTCACGGTTCTTCTTGGTTGAATAAGCAAAGTTACCGTTTACCCACAGAACATCTTTCAGGATATCAATACGGGTATTGAACTGTGTAGTAATGTTCGCACCTTTCTGTGTAGTACGTCCACCTTCACCCAGACGTCCCAGCCATGATGCACCACTGCTGGTCCAGCTTCCGTCAGGGTTCTTAGGTGTATCCATCGGGTTCAGACGGTTGATACTCCAGAAGTAACTGTCACCGGAATAGCTGTCATTCAATGCAGTCGGTTTATCATAATCAGTAAAGATAATCTGCGTATTGTTGGATACGCTCCACCAGTCTGTCAGTTTGAAATCCAGTTTTGAACGTACATTGTAACGGTTAAATTTATCCGTTCCGTAACGTATCATACCATCAGTGAAGTTATATCCTGCTGACAGGAAGTAGTTCACTTTATCGGTCTTTCCTGAAATGTCAACAGAATGCTGGGTTGAGAATCCGTTCTTCTTATAAGCCTCGCCCACCCAGTCAGTGTTTCCAAAATAAGAATAGCTTCCGTCAGGATTCAGGAAGTAAGGAGAAGTAGACGGATCTTCAGAAACTTTCTTGGCATATGCCAGCTGCTCTTCATTATACAGATTGTAGAACGGGCGGCTCATCACATTACGAACCTGTGCTACAAGATAAGGATCGGTAATAACGTCCTGTTCCTGTGTATTCTGGCGGAGAGAGAAGTTGTTGTTATAGTTAATGGTCAACTTTTCAGAATTACCTTTCTTGGTTGTTACCAGAATTACACCATATGCAGCACGTGAACCATAGATGGCACATGAAGCAGCATCTTTCAATACAGAAATACTGCCGATGTCATTCGGGTTAAGGTTATTCAGTGTGGATGTATCAGAAATGATACCATCGATTACAACCAGCGGATCACTGCTGTTCAGTGAAGTGATACCACGAATGTTGAATGACGGGTTATCATTGGCCTGACCACTGCCCACCGTAATGTTCAGGTTGGCTACCGTACCCTGCAATGCCTGACCGACATTCTGAACCGGACGGTTCTCAATCTGTTTAGTAGCTACAGTTGCAACAGATCCAGAAAGGTTGACTTTCTTCTGTACACCGTAACCCACAACAACCACTTCATCCAGCATTTCTGTATCTTCTTGAAGAATAATGCTGAGTGGTCGTCCGTTCCATTTTACAGTCTGGGTTTTATAACCCACGAATGAGATTTCGATTGTTTCCCCTTTTTTCACTTGTGAGATGTTGAAATCACCATCAAGACCTGTAATAACCCCTCGTGTGGTTCCCTTGACCACAACTGATGCTCCGATTACCGGCTCACCATTTACGTCTTTCACAGTACCGGTACAAGCCGAGTTCTGCTGTACCTTATCAACTGCCATGCTCGCATCTTCCGACTGGACAGAAGGAGCTGCTGCCAGGTTCCCCGCTGCTCCACTAAGAAAGAGCAGCATACTGACTGATTTAATTGAATTTAGTTTCATATTATACGATTTGCATTAGGTGTAACATACATATGCAAATTACTGCATTTTTTAAGAGTTACAAATTAGACAATATTATTAAATATATGGATAAAATTACTTTTATGTTAAAACGAATCTTTACCTAAAGCTTATCCAACACTATATATTTCAAAACAAATGAATAATTCCACGTTTTTAATAAAGTTTTTTATGAAGTATGAATAAAACATTCATATAGTTACATTGCGGTTCTGAAACAACTTTGGATTTCTTTTTTAGGCTTGCCTACATAACGGAAATATACAGCCATCATTACGGAAAGTCCGGCAATAAGTATTCCTGAGATATATGCTGCCGTTACTATAAAATGGAGCCAGTCCATATCACGTGTATAGAAGTTCTTATAGAGCAATACACCTACACTGCCCAGATACCCGAAAGAATCGGCCACACAGATCAGAAAGCTGATATTACTCTTATAGCGGAAAAGAGCTATCCAGCGTTCAAAGAACATTGTATGAAAACAGGCATAGCAGAGATACAGCCCAAAACCAGTGCTTATCATCCAAAGCGCAGGTGATACCATTTCATGGGCAAAGAGCCATGTCATAACAAAGAGAAGGCATCCGCTTCCGATAAAAGTGTAAATATTGCCGAAGAAAACCCGCTTGTGATCAGTGACCTTAATCATACTCGCCACAATCGAAAGTACCATTACTGCAATGATTATCTCAGACGTGGCAAGTATACCTGCATTCTCTCCATATCCCATCTGTGCCCAAAGTTCAACAGCAAAATTGTCACGCAAATCACGGTACACGGTCAAAGTAGCGTATGTCAGCGTAGAAAGTATCACTCCCCATGAGAAGGAACGGAAAAACTTCATTCTTTCTGAAGCCCCCATTGGAGTGCGTTCGCTCCGGCTCGCCTTGTCTTCCTCCGACTGGGGAGGGATAAGCGACAGCATCCATACCCCCAGCAGCAGTACAGGTACAAACACCAGTCCCGTACAGAAGGGCATCCAGAAGTCGGACACATGAAAGTGTATAATAAGGAAGCGCCCGACAGCTTTGGTTATACCTGAAGCCGTAATAAAACTGACACAAAGTCCGGCTCCCAGAAGCTCGGTATTACGGCGCCCCTCAAGAAATGAAATCACAATGCCGAATATCATACCCAGCGGCAAGCCATTCAATACAAGGAAAACAACATTGTAAGGGTGAGGTACCAACGCAAACATCAGCAATGCAACCCAGGCAAAAGCGATAAAGCCAAGTATGCATCTGATCCGGTTCTGTGGTTTCATCGACGAAACAATGGTAATACCCAGAAATTTTGAGCAGGTATAACCCACCACCTGACTGATAATGGCTATAATTTTATAATCAAGCCCCCAATAAGTAATTCCCTCGAATGTAGCAGCCGACAATGGTTTACGAAAAGCATACATACTCATATAAGTAAGCAGTGCCGCCATCATACACAACAGATTAAATCTGGCTCCTTTCGACGGTATATTTAACACAGGCATTTTCATTGCAGCTCTCTCCTATTTATTAAAAATGTATTCCCACTCTAAACGGATTGTTATCTATGGCATACCGGAATGCTTCTTCAGTCTGATCGAGCGTAAAGCCATCGTATATAAGTTCCGATATCGGATAATCAGCATGATGCTTTTCCATGAAGCTTACTGCTGCCCGAAAATCATCCGCATTGTAATTGTGCAAGCCTTTGATGGTATAAAGATTGCGCACAATCTTTTCCGTATCCAGCCTGATCGGCTCCTGGGGACAGACTCCTCCTACCCATACGGCAGTACCGCCTATACGCAACGCATCGACAGTTGCTCCCATTGAAGCAAGATTACCGCTGAAATCAATCGTACAATCCGCTTTCAGTAAAGAGGGATCAAACTCACCTGCCTTCATTGTCTGTGTGGCTCCAAAACGGCCAGCCAGTGCAAGACGTTCACTGTTGATATCAACAGCTATGATTTCCCGGGCTCCGGCTTCGCGGCATTGTGCACATGCGATGATGCCCAGCATACCGATTCCCCACAGGGCTACTCGCTTTCCTTCTACACCTCCGGCCAGACGAATCGCTCCAGCCACCGTAGATACCGAGCAGTTGATGATTGCTGCAGCGTTGACAGGAACATCTTCACTCAAGACAATGACAGGAGTGTTCTTCCTTATAATAGTATATTCAGCAAGTCCACCGTTGAGAGTATTAGTTTCTGTCAGCTGTTCATGGCCATACTTAAACAGATCAGGCGATTTCTGAGGAATACCCAGACGTGACATCTCACTGTCAGGATCTGAAGCATAAATAGCCCATGTGATTCTTTTTCCTTCATGGAGAGGCATTCCATTGAGATCGGCAGCAGGCGCACCCGGTGCAACCGCTACTATCCGGCCCACAATTTCATGTCCAAGTATGGTAGGGCTTTTTTCGATACGCTTGCCCATATAAGTGCTGATATCGCTCCGACAGAGAGTAACATATTCATTTTTCACCAGCAGCTCTCCTTGTTTCAGCTCCGGAATAGAGCATTCTTCTATACTGACTGGAGTACCCGCTTTTCTGAATATTGCAATCTTGCTTTTGTTATACATAATCCTTGTTTTTTTGAATTCGCGGGCAAATTTCGGATGCTATGACATCATGAGAAATTAATCGGTATGAATTTTCTGAATTTCCCATAAATTATCATTCACGCAACACTTTTGAAATACGAATGCAACATGTATATCATAGTTGAGTCGTTACTTTGCAGCAAATTAAATCTGTGTATGATGAATAGTGCTGACAAGCTTTTGGAAATTTATGAACGTCTGAAAAGACTGAAACAAAACGGTGTGAAAATGAAAGATATAGCCTCAACAATCGAATGGTCACCAAGTGTCCTTTCGGGACTGTATGCCACTGTCCTTCCTGCATTTGCAGAATTATATGCCGGAGGAATGAATTTCGATGAGGCGCTTGATGAGGCTATATATAAGGTAAACAACATATCAAGAAAGAAACTGCTCGGAGATATTGACACCATTTACGACTTCCTGACAGAAACGATGCCGGCAGGTACACCGCGTGTCGGAAAGAAAATACCTTTTCTGAAGCAACTGGCCTCTCAAAGCCGGCTTTCGACAGAAAAGAGCAAAAACCTTGAAGGCACATATATGTCATATAGCTGCTCATCTTCTGTCAGGACACTGAAGGCAGAACCTTTTTATCTGACACACGCCGGTGATGACGGACATCTGGCCTGTGGCAGAAAAAGTGTCCATGGATTTGTCCGTGAAGGAATAGCAATCGTAAAAGAACAACAGATGCTATACATTCTGCTCAACGCTTTCAGTGAACCTAACCTGTCACTCGTAACAGTTTACATGCAGTTACCGTTTCTTGAAGAGGTTAAAATACTTAAAGGATTATATCTGGTACCAGACTATAATCAGAATCCCATTGCACGGCGTATCGTTTTCGTCAAACTCTCTGACACTTATGATGCCTCTGAATTTGCCGCCCTCAACGCACGGCTTATCCCTCATGAGGAATTTACAGATACAGAAAAAGCTATATTTGATTATACGTGCGAACTCACCGACTCCCTGAAAATGTGCACGCTTCCTTCACCCAAGCTTGACTTGCGTGATCTTCAGGCAGAAAAGACATTGCTGAGAAAAGAGACAGAACTGGAATCCTCTTTATAGATACAAAAAAGGTTGTCTCAAGATAATTTGAGACAACCTCTGCTTTTTGTTGTATTCAATTTTCTTCTACATCAAGAAACTTCCCATCAATTCAGATAAGAAGCCAATTCGCTTGCGGTTACATTCTTTGCCACAATCACTCCCTCACTATTCAACAGGAAGTTTCTGAAACCGCTTTCCAAGCCATACGACTTGAATATCTTCGAATTTTCACCTTCCATCTCCAGATGACAGCTAGCCGTGTCAATCTGATCCTGCCGAACCGCAGCATTGAAGACAGAGCGGTAACGGTCGAAGGATATGGAGATCATCTTCACCTGGTCCTGATTCTTCAGCAAGTGGCTCAACGCAGCATTCTGCGCTCTTGAAGAAGCATCATAACTGGCCCAAAAGCTCAACAACGTATAATTGCCAGAGGCATCCTGCAGGTTGAGCGGCTGCATTTCATTACAGAGTACCAACTCCGGAGCCTTATCTCCCAAAGCCAGTTTCTCTGTCGGAACACTCTTCTTCTGGAAAGAAAAAGAGATTAAGGAACTGAATACTAATACAACAAAAAACCACTTTACATTTTTAATCATGTAATTTGATTTTAGTTAATACTATCCGGGACTGCCCTTTTACAGTGATTTCTACCCGGAACATTGTCTGTCGCAAAACATCCATGCGAACCCTGTTTCCAGTCTTCTTTGCATATTGTTTCGCTTCTTTTACTTAAGAAATCTGCTGCAAAGGTAAGCCCTTTTGACCATTTTACCAAAGAACAGAAAGAAAAATTATGCTTTTAAACATAAATTCGCACTCTAAATCACATAACGCCCTATTCTTTTTCCCGCAGAAACTAGGGTTCAAAGCATTTAATTCGTACATTTGCGAAGATTACTGCCAAAACAGAGATAAAAGAAAAATGGAAAACAAAACCGAACTGATATTAATCCGTATCAGCGGCCTGGATCGTCCGGGGCTGACCGCTTCCATTACGGCCATTTTGTCGGAATATGATGTAGACATTATGGATATCGGCCAAGCTGATATTCATAGTACCCTGTCACTCGGACTACTTTTCAAATGCAAGGAAAAGGATTCGGGCAACATAATGAAAGATCTGCTTTTCAAGGCATCCGCACTGGGCATCAACATCCGCTTCTACCCTATTTCGGCTGAGGAATATGAGGAATGGGTAAACATGCAAGGAAAAAACCGTTACATCCTGACATTGCTGGGACGAAAGCTGACTGCCCAGCAAATAGCAGGTGCAACCCGGATATTGGCTGAACAGCAACTGAACATTGACGGCATCCGACGACTGACCGGACGTATTCCTTTAGACGAGAAAAAAGCAAACGTACGTGCCTGCATCGAATTTTCAGTGCGCGGAACCCCAAAGGACAAAGAAGAACTTCAGCGCCAGTTGATGCAGTTAAGTTCCTCTCTGGCTATGGATTTCTCCTTCCAGCAGGATAATATGTACCGCCGTATGCGCCGGCTGATCTGCTTCGATATGGATTCTACCCTGATCGAAACAGAAGTCATTGACGAACTGGCCATGCGGGCAGGTGTAGGCGATCAGGTCAAAGCTATTACAGAGCGGGCCATGCGAGGGGAAATAGACTTCATTGAAAGCTTCAAGGAACGGGTATCCTTGCTGAAAGGACTGGATGAGAGCGTGATGCGGGAAATCGCCGAAAACCTTCCCATTACAGAGGGAGTGGAGCGCCTGATGTATGTATTGAAACGATACGGATACAAGATCGCCATTCTTTCCGGCGGATTTACCTACTTCGGTAACTACCTGAAAGATAAATTCGGAATAGACTATGTATATGCCAACGAACTCGAAATTATAGACGGGAAGCTGACCGGCCGTTATTTGGGAGACATTGTTGACGGCAAACGCAAGGCAGAATTATTGAGGCTGATTGCACAGGTGGAAAAGGTAGATATCGCTCAGACCATTGCCGTTGGTGACGGCGCCAACGATCTGCCGATGCTATCCATTGCCGGATTGGGCATTGCTTTCCACGCAAAACCTAAAGTGGCCGCCAACGCACGGCAATCCATCAATACCATCGGCCTGGATGGAGTTCTGTATTTCCTGGGCTTCAAGGATTCATACCTGGACGAACGTGGCAAACTATAAAATAACCGACTAAAAACAACCCATTTTATATGCAATTTTCAGAATTAAATTTAGAAGATAGCGTCCTCGATGCACTGGATGCCATGAACTTCCGGGAATGTACTCCAGTGCAGGAACATACAATCCCTGTCATTCTTGAAGGAAAAGACCTCATTGGAGTTGCCCAGACCGGAACAGGCAAGACAGCCGCCTATCTGCTCCCTGTACTCAACCAGCTCAGCAAGGGAAATTATCCGGAAGATGCCATCAATTGTATCATTATGGCTCCTACGCGTGAACTGGCCATGCAGATTGACCAGCAGATGGAAGGTTTCTCCTATTTCATGCCGGCTTCCAGTGTAGCAGTCTATGGAGGTAACGACGGAATACGCTTTGAACAGGAGAAAAAAGGGCTTACCTTAGGAGCCGACGTCGTTATTGCCACACCGGGACGACTGATCAGTCACCTTAGCCTGGGCTACGTAGATTTGTCCAAAGTTTCCTTCTTCATCCTGGATGAAGCCGACCGTATGCTGGACATGGGATTTGCTGAAGATATCATGCAAATCGTCAAATACCTTCCCAAAGAAAGACAGACGATCATGTTCTCAGCCACCATGCCGACCAAGATCCAGCAACTGGCCAAAACAATTCTGACCAATCCGGTAGAAGTCAAACTGGCTGTATCCAAACCGGCAGAGAAAATCATACAGGCAGCCTACATCTGCTACGAAGCACAGAAGCTGGGAATTATCGAATCACTCTTCAAAGAGCAGCAACCGGAACGTGTCATCATCTTTGCATCCTCCAAAATCAAGGTCAAGGAAGTAACCAAAGCGCTTAAACGCCTGAAGCTGAACGTCGGTGAAATGCATTCCGACCTTGACCAGAGTCAGCGGGAAGCCATCATGCATGAATTCCGGAACGGACGGATCAATATGCTGGTGGCAACCGATATCGTTGCCCGCGGTATTGACATTGACGATATCCGTCTGGTCATCAACTATGACGTACCTCATGACAGCGAGGATTATGTACACCGTATCGGACGTACAGCCCGGGCAAACAACGATGGATGCGCCATTACTTTCGTCAGCGAAACAGAACAGAACAAATTTAAACAGATTGAGAATTTTCTTGAAAAAGAAATCTATAAGATACCGGTACCGGAAGAATTGGGAGAAGCTCCGGCCTATAACCCACGCAGTGCCAGGCCTAAAGGCAAAGGCAACAGCCAATCAGCTTCCGGAAAGAAACGGTCCAGTAACGGAAACAGACGGAGAAAGAAAAAGAGTGCTCCGGCCAGCCCGTCACCGGCAAAAGCCTGAATCCGGTTTCAAACTAAAATCCCTTGCCACTGATCAGAGAATCAAAGGCAAGGGATTGTTTATTCTACATCCGCAGATGAAAAGGACAGCTGGTCATCCCGGTCAATAGTCAGCTCTACATTGTAACAGGATGCCCCATCCGGAATACACAAGGTGGCCAGATAATGATAGCCTTCAGCATCCACACCAATGAAATCCATGTCCGACAGGATAGACATCTTCAGGTAATCATCCGGGACAACTGAGGAAAACATCTGACGAGTGATATCCTTCGCATAAAGGCGTTGCTTTCCCTGATACACACAGATATGAATCACGTTGTCATAATACACGTTGTCCATCGTCAGTCCTTCTTCTGTCAGACTCGGACGAACGACCTTGATACTGGTCGGATTTATATAGACATACCCGCGGTAACGCTTGCCTTGATACATCACAGCCAGGTCCTTGGAGATCACTTCTTTCTTTTCCGGTCCGGTCACAGACAGCGCAACAAAGGCTGAATCATTATCCGACTTGTGCAAAGATACCATGTCTCCTACCGGAGTACGGAACTGCAATGCCTGTTCCTGACAACGTTCCAAAGGATAATGCACTGTTTCCACCCCATAGATGGTCAATGTATCATTCTTCAAATCATATTTTAATGGTGCATTGATCTGACTGGCATAATAAATGCTGTCGCCTTTGATCTTGAAGACAGGAGATTCCGTGTTGTCATCCAGCCATACCCCCTGCAGCCATTGCGTATCTGCCAGTGTATCTGCGGCTTGTTCTTCCTGTCTGGCTTCACCTCCCATACAGGCCGGCAAGAGCAGGCAAAAACATCCCATTAAAAAATAATTTCTCATACCCATTCCCTTTATTTTCATACAATTCCTCATTTCCCGATGCAATGATATACCAGGCCGGCTTCAGCCAGTTCATGAGGATCATAAATATTTCTTCCGTCAAAAATAACCGGATGCTTCATCGTTTTCCGGATCACTCCCCAGGCCGGCAGACGGAATTCTTTCCACTCTGTCACCATCAGCATTGCATCTGCATCCAGCAAGGCATCATACATATCCTTTGCATAATAAATGGAATCACCGATACGGCGTCTGGCTTCGTCCATAGCAGCCGGATCGTATGCACGGATCAGACAGCCGGCTTCCTGCAGCTTTTTGATCAGCACCAGCGCCGGGGCTTCCCGCATATCATCTGTTTCCGGTTTAAAGGCCAGTCCCCATAAAGCAATCGTACGCCCTTTCAGGTCTCCCTGATAATAGGCACTCAGCTTGCGGAACAGAATATCCTTCTGATCCTCATTGACAGCTTCTACCATTTTCAGCACCCGCATCGAATAGCCATGTTCCTCGGCTGTCCTGATCAGGGCTTTGACATCTTTCGGGAAACAGGAACCGCCATATCCGCATCCCGGATAAAGGAACTTACGTCCGATACGCGTATCGGATCCGATTCCGCTACGCACCATATTTACGTCAGCTCCAACCAGTTCACACAGATTGGCAATGTCATTCATAAAGCTGATTCGGGTCGCCAGCATGGAATTGGCAGCATATTTTGTCATCTCGGCAGAAGGGATATCCATAAAAATCACCCGGAAGTTATTCAGCAGGAAAGGACGATACAACTTAGTCATCAATTCCCTGGCTTTATCCGATTCCACTCCCACGACAACGCGGTCAGGAGTCATAAAGTCATTGATGGCATTACCTTCCTTCAGAAATTCCGGGTTCGAAGCGACATCAAAGGGGATCTCCACTTCCCGGGCGGCCTGTTCTCTCCGGATCACTTCCTTTACCTTGCTGGCTGTTCCTACCGGCACCGTACTTTTAGTTACAACAAGTACATAACGCTTCATGCAGGCTCCAATGGTTCGTGCTACTTCCAGTACGTATTTCAGATCTGCACTTCCGTCTTCATTCGGCGGAGTTCCGACTGCAGTAAATACAATCGACACATGGTCCAGACAATCCTCCAGCGAGGTTCCGAATGTCAGACGCCCGGCCTTTACATTACGCTGTACCATTTCCTCCAGTCCCGGTTCATAAATCGGAATAACCCCTTTCTTCAAGGCTTCGATCTTGGCAGCATTGGTATCAATACAAATAACGTTTGCCCCTGTTTCAGCAAAACATGTACCTGTCACCAACCCTACATATCCGGTTCCCACGATAGCTATATTCATAACTTTGCGTTTTTATTCTTTTTTTGACTGTGCAAAAATAGAACAAAAAAAAATTCCTTCCGAAAAAAGTGCGGGAAAGATGCGTCAAACAGATAAAAATTGTACATTTGCAGCATGATTGAATTAGCCAAACATATCGAAGTATTACTGCTGGAAAACGATTGCGTAATCGTTCCGGGACTGGGTGGATTCATTGCCCACAACCGTCCGGCAACGTGGCGGACAGACTCCGGAGAGTTTTTCCCGCCTCTGCGTTCCATCGGGTTCAATCCGCAACTGATCATGAACGACGGCCTGCTGGTACAGTCTTACATGCAGGCATACAATACAGATTTTCCGGATGCAACCCGTAAAATTGAAAAAACAATAGAAACACTGAAGGAAGAACTCTATCAGCGCGGACAGATCGCTCTGCAAGGGATCGGCACCTTATATTATAATATGAAGGGGGGATATGGATTCGAACCGGAAGGGAAAGTGTTTTTCACTCCTTCTCTCTACGGACTGGAACCGTTTTCACTGCCACTTCTGAAAGAGGAAGTGATCACTCCTCAGGTACGTCCTGCTACGATTGTTCCCAGGCCTCATGCCATACCTGCCCAACAGACTTTCCGTACCCGCCATTTCCTCCCGGTACGGCGCTGGTTACAGAATGCCGTAGCTGTTGCAGCAGCCGTCATCCTGTTCTTCATACTCTCTGTTCCTGTTGAGAACACCTATGTAGAGGAAGCTGATTATGCGGCATTGGGATCGGCTGGTTTGTTTGATGCCATTCGTAACCAGTCTCTGGTTGCCAACACCTTGCAGAAGAACAATCAGCATACCCAGCAGAAGAAAGTCAGAAACAATGTCAATACGCTGAAACCTGTCAAAGTCAAGACTGAAAAGGTTGCGGCTCCGCAAGCAACTTCTGCCAAGGTAACGGCACAGGCCAGCGGAAAGTCTGTGGAAAAACAGACGCCCTCCCAGACTCCGGTTCAGAAAAAGTCAGCTCCGGCAAGTCAGGCTTCAGCAAGTCAGACAACCGGCAAGTCTTCAGGCAACAAGGGTTATTACATCATCGCAGCCAGCCTGACAACTGCAGCTGATGCCAGCAGGCAGGCTGAAATATTCCGCAAGCAAGGCTATAAGGATGTAGAAGTACTCGAATCTGCCGGAAGATATCGTGTATCACTGGGTCACTATACGAATCAGGCAGAAGCCTACCGCCAGACTGAGACCCTGAAAAAAGAGAAGGCATTCAGCCAGGCATGGGTGTTTTCTGTTAAATAACCAAAGATAAACTTTGCAAAGTAATGAAAAGAGTAAGATGTCCTAAATGTGACAATTATATACAGTTTGATGAAACAAAATATCAGGAAGGCCAGTCTCTGGTGTTCATCTGCGACAATTGCAAAAAGCAGTTTGGTATCCGGATCGGAAAATCCAAACTGAACGCAGGCAGTCGCCGGGAAGAAGTCGTCGACGAAAAGGAAGGAACCGAAAACTGGGGAAACGTTGTCGTCATTGAGAACGTTTTTGCCTTCAAACAGGTTTTCCCCTTGCATGAAGGAGACAATGTTATCGGACGGCGTTCCAAAGGTACGGAAGCCGATATCCCCATCGAAAGCAACGATCCCAGTATGGACCGTCGCCACTGCATCCTGAATGTCAAACGCGACAAGCAGGGACAGATCGTGTATACCCTGCGGGACAACAACAGCATTACCGGCACTTTCCTGATGAACGAATTGCTGGGACCCAAAGAACGTGTCCGCATAGAAGAAGGCAATATCTTCACCCTGGGAGCTACAACCCTGATTCTGCGGGGAGCAAATTCAAACGACACATCATGCGAAGACTGATCCTGATCACCGGTGGACAGCGCTCGGGAAAGAGCACGTATGCAGAGCAGATGGCCCTCCGCTTGTCCCCGACTCCTGTCTATCTGGCCACGGCCCGCATCTGGGACGAAGAATTCCGCCGGCGGGTACAGATCCATCAGGAACGGAGAGGACCGGAATGGACCAATATCGAAGAGAACAAGGAACTCAGCCGGCATCAGCTTCCGGGAAGAACCATCCTGATTGACTGCGTCACTCTCTGGTGTACCAATTTCTTTTTCGATCTGGAAGGCGACGTCAACCGGTCACTGGAAGCTGTCAAGGAAGAATTCGACCGCTTCACCGCACAGGACGCAACTTTTATTTTTGTAACCAATGAAATCGGAGCCGGAGGCGTTTCTGAAAACGAAGTGCAACGCAAGTTTACCGACCTGCTGGGATGGGCTAACCAATACATAGCTTCCCGCGCGGACGAAGTTTTCTGGATGGTTTCCGGAATTCCCGTTCAAATCAAATAGACTTATGATGCACTTTTCACCTCAACATCCCGACGAACGGATCCGGCCGCTTCTTCGGGAAAAGATAGACAACCTGACCAAGCCCAAAGGTTCATTGGGCAGACTGGAAGACCTTGCCCTCCAGATCGGCATGATCCAGCAGACCCTTTCACCGGAACTCAAGAAACCATGCAACATTCTTTTCGCCGCAGATCACGGCATCGTGGAAGAGGGAGTCAGCCTCTCTCCGAAGGAAATTACCTGGCAGCAGCTGAGTAACTTTCTGCATGGAGGAGCCGGAATCAATTTCCTGTGCCGCCAGCACGGTTTCCGCCTGTTGCTCGCCGACTCAGGAGTCGACTACGACCTGCCTTATGAACAGGGAATACGCAACCTGAGTGTGGGTAAAGGTACCCGCAACTTTCTGAAAGAAGCAGCCATGTCCCCGGAAGAATGTCAATTGTGCCTGGAACGGGGAGCTTCTCTGGTGGATGAAGTATTCGAAAGCGGCTGCAACGTTGTCAGCTTCGGCGAAATGGGTATCGGAAACACATCGGCTTCGTCCGTGTGGATGCACCTGTTTACCCGGATTCCCATGGAACAGTGTGTTGGTGCCGGAAGCGGTCTGAATGCAGCCGGAATCTCCCACAAGCTGGATGTACTGAAACGTGCCGTAGCACGCTATAACGGAAACGGAGAACCGCTTGACATCATGGCCGAATACGGCGGCTTTGAAATGGTCATGGCTGCAGGCGGCATGCTGAGAGCAGCTGAACGGAACATGATCATTCTGGTCGACGGTTTTATCATGACCAACTGCATACTGGCTGCATCCCGTCTGCATCCGGAAGTACTGGACTATGCTGTCTTCGGCCATCAGGGTGATGAATCCGGCCACAAACTGGTACTTGACTGGCTGCAGGCCCGTCCTCTGCTGAACCTCGGACTCCGCCTGGGAGAAGGATCCGGTGCCGTATGTGCCTACCCCATTCTGGAATCAGCCGTACGGATGCTGAATGAGATGGATAACTTTGCCCATGCTTCCATTACCAAATACTTCTGACCGATGAGACTGCTGGCTGCCCTGATCTTTTTTACCCGGCTTCCATTCTGGAGAATAGCCGAAGTTCCACCCCGCTATTACAAAGAAGTTGTCAACTACTGGCCACTGGTCGGCTGGCTGACGGGAGGTGTCATGGCAGGTATCCTTTGGCTGACATCCCATTGTTTTTCGTGGGAAATAGCCGTTCTACTGACCATGCTCTCACGCATTCTGCTCACCGGTGCCCTGCACGAAGACGGACTCGCCGACTTCTGCGACGGCTTTGGAGGAGGAACCACCCGTGAACGCATCCTTTCCATCATGAAAGATTCTCATATCGGCACCTATGGAGTTATCGGACTGATCTGTTATCTGGGAATGTTCTATCTGCTCATATACCGCCTTCCCATGGCTATAGCCCCGTGGCTGATCGTGGGATTCGATACCTGGAGCAAGTTCTGTTCAGCCCAGATCATCAACTTCCTGCCATATACCCGCAAGGAAGAAGAATCCAAAGCCAGAGTCATCTACAACCGGATGAGCCCGGGGAACTGGATCATGGCTTTCATTTGCGGCCTTCTGCCCCTCGTTCCGGCATTACTGGCCTGCCCTTCACTGGTTCTTCTGCTTCCCGTTCCCCTGCTGGTAACTCTGGCGCTGGTTCATCTGATGCGAAAGAAAATCCAGGGCTATACCGGAGACTGCTGTGGAGCGACCTTCCTGCTCTCCGAACTGGCCCTGTACCTTATGTCCAACTGTTTTTTTACTCATCTGCCATGAAAGTATATCTCATCAGACATACGGCAGTAGATGTTCCTTCCGGCACATGCTACGGCCAGACCGATGTTCCCTTAAAGTCCACCTTCGAAGCGGAAGCAGCACAAACGCTCCGCAACCTGAGCAGAACCCACTTCGACCATGTATATTCCAGCCCGTTAAGCCGTGCCCGCCGGCTGGCCGGTTATTGCGGCTACCCCGATCCGGAATGTGACGACCGGCTGATGGAAATCAATTTCGGCGAATGGGAAATGCAGCGTTTCGATGCCATCAGTGATCCGCGCCTGCAGGAATGGTTCGACGACTATTTCCACGTAGCAGCAACCGGAGGCGAATCCTTCGAGGATCTATACCGGCGTGTTGCTGCCTTTCTTGACGAATTAAAAAAGAAGCCCTGCCAGGAAGTGGGAATCTTCGCCCACGGCGGCGTACTTATCTGTGCACAGATCTATGCAGGAGCCATCCAAAAAGAAACAGCCTGGGAACATCTCACTCCCTATGGCGGTGTAATTTCCATAGATCTGTAATCCGCCCTGCTAATTGGATCTGCCGTCCGTTTTCTCATCCTGAAAACTTGGAATTTTTACAGGATTGTTTTATTTTTGTAAAATCTTTGAAAAAAGAGAAGAATAAAAAAAGGATAACTAACAACTAACAAAACCCTTAATTATGGCTTTTACTAACAACGTAATGATTGTCCGGCACAAGCTACTGGAAAATCTTGTCGCCCTCTGGAAAGAAAACCAACTTGTCGAGAAGATAGACCGCATTCCCATTGAATTCAGCCCGCGCCGTTCACAGGCAGTAGGCCGTTGCTGTATTCACAAGGAACGTGCCGTAACCAGGTACAAATCACTCCCGCTGTTGGGCTGGGACATGAGCGATGAAACCGATGAACTGACTCCCCTATCCGAATATGCAAAGAAGGCGCTCGAACGCCGCGGAAAAATCAAGGAAAACATCCTTTGTGTCATCGATGAAGCTTGTTCTTCCTGCGTACAGGTCAACTACGAAGTAAGTAACCTGTGCCGTGGATGCGTGGCACGAAGCTGCTATATGAACTGTCCGAAAGGTGCTGTCCACTTCGACAAGAAGACCGGCCAGGCTCATATCGACCACGATACCTGTATCAGCTGTGGTATCTGTCACAAGAGTTGCCCGTACCATGCAATCGTCTACATCCCGGTTCCGTGTGAGGAAGCCTGCCCGGTAAAAGCCATCAGCAAAGATGAACATAACATCGAACATATCAACGAAGACAAGTGTATCTATTGCGGCAAGTGTCTGAATGCATGCCCCTTCGGTGCCATCTTCGAAATCTCACAGGTATTTGATATTCTGGAAGCGATCCGTGCCGGTGAAAAACTGATTGCCATCCCGGCTCCGTCTATTCTGGGACAGTTCAAGGCTACCATCGACCAGGTATATGGCGCCCTGAAGGAAGTTGGATTTGCCGATGTCATCGAAGTGGCAGAAGGAGCAATGGAAACAACCAGCAACGAAGCACATGAGTTGCTCGAAAAGCTGGAAGAAGGCCAGAAATTCATGACCACTTCCTGCTGTCCGTCTTACATCGAACTGGTAAACAAACATATTCCTGACATGAAAAAGTATGTTTCTTCTACCGGATCCCCCATGTACTATGCAGCCCGCATCGCCAAGAAGAAATACCCCGATGCAAAGGTTGTTTTCATCGGCCCGTGTATTGCCAAACGCAAGGAAGCACAGCGCGATGAATGTGTGGACTATGTAATGACCTTCGAGGAACTCCACCCGTTGTTCCGCGGACTGGGTATTGAACTGGAACAGGCCACTCCGTATAAGGTTGCCAAAGAATCCGTCTGCGAGGCTCACGGTTTCGCACAGGCCGGAGGTGTTGCCGGTGCCGTACAGGCTTATCTGGGCCCGAAAGCACAAGGCATCAAGGTGCTGCAGTTCTCCGATTTCAACAAGAAGAACATCGGTGTACTGCGTGCATACGCCAAGACTGGCAAGGTAGACGCCCAGTTCATCGAAATGATGGCCTGCGAAGGCGGATGCGTTACGGGTCCGAGTGCCCACAACGATCCTGTTTCCGGCCGTCGTCAGCTGAATCAGGACCTGCTGAAACGTACATTGAAATACGAAAACTATCACGAAGAAAACGAGGAAGGCAACCAGTAAGCCCTTTTTCCAATGAAATCGCTGATCGAACAACTATACCGGGAGGGCACACTACCTCCCGGTGATTTATATACCCTGCTGAGCAAATGCACGGCAGACGATCTGGCCTTTATCAATGAAAAAGCCAGAGAGGTCACTTTCCGTCATTTCGGCAACCGGATCTTTATCCGCGGACTGATTGAAGTCGGCAATTGCTGCCACAACGACTGCCTTTATTGCGGCATCCGTCGCAGCAACCGGAACATTGAGCGTTACCGTCTCAGTCAGGAAACCATTCTGGCCTGTTGCCGGGAAGGATATGAACTGGGATTCCGCACTTTTGTCCTGCAAGGAGGAGAAGACACCTGGCTGACCGATGAGCGGGCCGAATCCCTTATCTCAGCCATCCGGAACAGCTGGCCCGATACAGCCATCACTCTCTCACTGGGAGAACGCCCCACCGAATCCTATGAACGCTTCTTCCGGGCCGGAGCCAACCGCTATCTCCTGCGCCATGAAACCCACAACGCCGCCCATTATGCCCGGCTGCATCCTGCGGGTATGTCGCTTGCCAACCGGCTTCGCTGCCTGAACGATCTGAAACGCATCGGTTTCCAGACGGGAACCGGAATCATGGTGGGCAGTCCCGGACAGACACTGGAGCATCTGGTAGAAGATATCCTCTTTATCGGAGAGTTCCGTCCGCAGATGATCGGAATCGGTCCCTTCCTTCCCCATCACGACACGCCATTCGCCGCCTGTCCGCCGGGAAACATGGAACAGACCCTGCTGCTGCTTTCCATCTTCCGCCTGATGCATCCCCGTGCTCTGATCCCTTCTACCACGGCACTGGCCACTCTGGCCCCCGACGGAAGAGAACGAGGCATTCTGGCAGGAGCCAACGTAGTCATGCCGAATCTGTCTCCCAGCGGCGAACGAAGCAAATATGCCCTTTATGACAACAAGGCTTCCAGGGGAGCCGAAGCAGCCGAAGGACTCGCCCTGCTGGATCAGCGTCTGAAATCCATCGGCTATGTCATCGACAAGAGCCGGGGAGATTATAAATAATACAACGATTGAAAAATCAGAATATCATGGGTAACTATAAAGTAGATTCACCAAAAGCCGAAGAATTCATCTGCCACGATGAAATTCTGGATACATTAGCGTATGCACAGGCACACCGCAATGATACTGCCCTGGTCCGTTCCCTCATCGAAAAGGCACGTGCCTGCAAGGGCCTGAACCACCGGGAAGCAGCCGTACTGCTGGAATGCGAAGACCCGCAGCTCCTGGAAGAGATCTATGCGCTCGCCCGGGAAATCAAACAGCGTTTCTATGGCAACCGCATTGTCATGTTCGCTCCCCTCTACCTGTCCAACTATTGCGTAAACAGCTGTACATACTGCCCTTATCACATTAAGAACAAAACCATTGCCCGCAAGAAGCTGACTCAGGAAGAAATTCGCCGCGAAGTGATTGCCCTGCAGGACATGGGACACAAGCGTCTGGCTCTGGAAGCCGGAGAAGACCCTCTGCACAACCCGATCGAGTACATTCTGGAGTCCATTCAGACCATCTACAGCATCAAGCACAAGAATGGTGCCATCCGCCGGGTAAACGTAAATATCGCAGCCACTACCGTGGAGAACTACCGCCGCCTGAAGGAAGCCGGTATCGGTACGTACATTCTTTTCCAGGAAACCTATCACAAGGAAAACTACGAAAAGCTGCATCCCAGAGGCCCCAAGAGCAACTATGCCTATCATACGGAAGCCATGGACCGTGCCATGCAGGGAGGCATCGATGATGTAGGAATCGGTGTCCTGTTCGGCCTGAATACTTACCGTTATGATCTGGTAGGCCTGCTCATGCATGCCGAACACCTGGAAGCCACCTTTGGTGTAGGACCGCACACCATCAGTGTACCCCGTATCTGCTCAGCCGACGACATAGACAAGGCCGATTTTGAAAATGCCATCTCCGACGAGACCTTCCAGAAGATCGTGGCCGTTATCCGTATCAGTGTGCCCTACACCGGGATGATCATCTCCACCCGCGAATCCCAGCGTTCCCGTGAAAAGGTGCTGGCCCTGGGTATTTCACAAATCAGCGGAGGCTCACGTACCAGCGTGGGAGGCTACGCAGAAGAAGAACTGCCGGAAGAGAACTCTGCCCAGTTCGACCTGAGCGACACCCGTACTCTGGACGAAATTGTTGCCTGGCTGCTGAAACTGGGCTACATACCCAGCTTCTGTACCGCCTGCTACCGGGAAGGACGTACCGGCGACCGCTTCATGTCGCTCGTCAAGACCGGACAGATCGCCAACTGCTGCGCTCCCAATGCACTGATGACCCTGCAGGAATACCTGGAAGACTATGCCTCTCCCGAAACCCGCGCACTGGGCACCGAAATGATCCGCCGGCAGATGGAACAGATCCCCAATCCGGCCATCCGCAAACGTGCACTGGAAAACCTGGAACGTATTGCCCGGGGAGGAAGAGATTTCCGTTTTTAACCATTCATCTGCCGCCATATGAATACATTACAAGATACCCCCCGCGCCAATCGGATCCATATCGGTCTGTTCGGAAAGCGCAACAGCGGAAAGTCTTCCCTGATCAATGCCCTGACCGGACAGGAAGCCGCTCTGGTCTCCGAGGTGGCCGGTACCACCACCGATCCCGTCTACAAACCCATGGAAATCCATGGGCTGGGTCCCTGTGTTTTCATTGACACAGCCGGGCTGGACGATGAAGGAGACCTGGGAGCACTGCGCATCCGTCAGACTCTCAAGGCCATGGAACGGACTGATATTGCCCTGCTGGTATGCCGGGATGAACAAATCGGGCCCGAAATGGAATGGGCCGGCCAGCTGAAAGAAAAGAATATCCCGACCATCTGGGTGCTGAATCAGGCTGACAAGCTGGAAGATCCCCTGGCAACCGCCCGTGCCATCGAAAAGAAATGCGGACAGGTCCCCCTCATTGCCAGTGCCCTGAACCGGCAGGGCATGGATGACATTCTCCGCACACTGGTCCACAAACTGCCGGATGCCAGCATGGAGAAAGGCATTGTCGGCCATCTGGTCAGCGAAGGAGACACCGTGCTTCTCGTCATGCCTCAGGACATTCAGGCCCCCAAAGGCCGCCTGATCCTCCCTCAGGTACAGACCCTGCGCGAACTGCTCGACCGGAAATGTCTGGTCATGAGCTGTACGACCGACAAATTGCCCCAAATGCTTGAGGCACTGGCCCGACCGCCCAAACTGATCATCACCGATTCTCAGGTCTTCGGAACAGTCTATGCACGGAAGCCGGAAACCAGCCGGCTGACTTCCTTTTCCGTTCTCTTCGCCCAATACAAAGGAGATATTGATTACTACATTCAGGGAGCCAGAGCCCTTTCCACCCTGACGGAAAAATCCCGCATCCTGATTGCCGAAGCCTGCACGCATGCCCCACTTTCCGAAGATATCGGACGTGTAAAAATACCCAATATGCTGAGGAAACGCTTCGGACAGGGAATACAAATCGATATGGTTTCGGGAACCGACTTTCCGGAAGATCTGACTCCCTACGATCTGATTATCCACTGCGGAGCCTGCATGTTCAACCGCAAATATGTATTGAACCGCATCGAAGCAGCCCGGAAGCAGCAGGTCCCCATGACCAACTACGGAGTGACCATCGCCTGTTTGCAGGGGATTCTGGACAAAATCGATTATTGATGAAAAAAAACAGGCTTTATTGTTGCTCAGTTCCACAATAAAGCCTACTTTTGTCATGCTCAAAAAATCCTTGCGGTAGTAGCTCAGTTGGTAGAGCATCGGCTTCCCAAGCCGAGGGTCACGGGTTCGAGTCCCGCTTACCGCTCAATTCCCTATAAATCTACAATCAGTAATTCCATTTGCATTTTTTTAAATCTCCATTTTAATATTTAGGATTAAATGTTTAACTTTGGGAAGAAAGTATTATATTTGCGTATAGTTATTGCATCTTTGTTTAAAGACTTAGGAGACAGTAAAATGTTGATATATTGTCTCGGGTTGTTAGTTGCACTATCTACCTTATTAAGTGGTTTAATATTAACAAATAAAAAAAAGGAGGAGAAATAAATGGAAGCTATATTTGTTCTATCAGCTATCGGATTACCATGTGTAATTTTTCTCATTTATTGCCTTACCCCTTCAGGCAGAAAATGGCTAAAAGCAAATCACATGATCTGAAAATTTGACTGCACGATCGGGCCGCAACGTATATACAATGTGGGCGAATCGACCGCAAAAAATTACCCCATCGACTGTACGATTCAGCTCCATCGGACGCGAAGAAATTTCCCCTTCACGTACGGGCAAAAAAAGAGGGAATCTTCCCAGACTCCCAATCTTCATTAACCTTAAATCTAATACCATGAAAAACACGATGCAAAGGTATGGTTTTTATGTTATGTAACATAATAATCAAACAGAAAATTGCCTATATTTAACACTATTTCACAAAAACCATATCATTTTCATCTACTTTGCTCCCCCTTCATTCCCGGCTTTGGATGTAACCTTTTCCGGCCTGTCATGCAATTCCTTTTCTTCCTTCACCGCATTTTGCTTTTTTTCGGATTTCAAACTCTGAAAATCCAACAAAAAAGCCTACCTTTGCAGGAAGTTTACCAAGTTGGAAAGACAAAAACAAAACAAACCAAACTAAAGATAACTCTTTATGAAGAAACGATTCGCAAGACTCGCATTCTGCCTTTTCCTGCTGGGAGCTCTCCCCGCAGCGGCACAGACCATGAGTGACAGCCAGGTACTGGAGTATGTCAAACAGGGAATGCAGCAGGGAAAAGACCAGAAGCAGATCGCCATGGAGTTGGCACGCCGGGGCGTTACCGAAGAACAGGCACGCCGAGTACAGGAAATGTATCAGCAACAGTCCAAAGGAACCCTGGGCACCAGCAGTTCCACCTCACAGGACCGCATGAGACAGTCTTCCTCCGGAACAAGCGACTATTATTACCAGAACGGTTACCGCAAAAACACTAACCGCAACGCTGAACTGCAGCAGGAACGCCGCGAACAGATGGAGCAGGAATACCGTCAGCGTAAGAAAATGGAAGAAGAGCGCAAGAAGAATGAGTTCTCCCAGCGTGACCTTTCCAACAACCCCTACTCCATGGAATACAATATGAATACCAACCAGAACCGGGTGGTATCCATTTTGGGTGACTCTCTTTCATTATCTCCTTTCTATGAATATGATCCCGAAGATCAGGTATTCGGCCGTGACATCTTCAACACCGAAAATCTGACCTTCGAGCCCAATATGAATCTGGCTACCCCGTCCGACTACCGTCTCGGTCCGGGTGATGAAGTAATCATCGACATCTGGGGAGCCAGCCAGAACACCATCCGCGAAACCATTTCTCCGGACGGCTACATCAATATCCCCGATCTGGGCCTTGTCTTGCTGAACGGCATGAGCGTGTCCGAAGCGAAGACTGTCCTGAAACAGGAACTCAGCAAAATTTATGCAGACTCCGGCAACAACATCCAGATTTCCCTCGGTAATACCCGCACCATCCAGATCAATGTGATGGGTGAAGTGCTGCGCCCCGGAACCTATACGCTATCCTCCTTTGCGACGGTATTCCACGCCCTTTACAGTGCCGGCGGAGTCAGCGATATCGGTAGTTTGCGTAACATCCACGTTGCACGCAACGGAAAGAACGTCGCTACGGTTGATGTCTACGAATTCATCATGCAAGGAAAGATTCAGGACGACATCCGCCTGCAGGAAGGAGATGTCATCATCGTTCCCCCGTATGAAGCCATCGTCAAGATCACCGGCAAGGTAAAACGCCCGATGCGCTACGAAATGAAATCCGACGAATCCATCGCAACCCTGCTTAAATACGCCGGAAACTTTGCCGCAGACGGCTACAAGAACAGCCTGCGCGTCATCCGTCAGGCAGGCCGAGAATACTCCGTAGCTACGGTAGATGCCAAAGACTTCACCCGTTTCCAGATGTGCGACGGCGATGAGGTGACAGCCGATCCCATCCTGGAACGTTTCACCAACCGTCTGGAAGTGAAGGGAGCCGTCTATCGCCCGGGTATTTATGAACTGAGCGGTTCACTGAACACCGTCAAACAGCTGGTTGAAAAAGCCGACGGTCTGCTGGGCGACGCCTTTACCAACCGCGCCGTCCTCTACCGCCAGCGCGAGAACCTCACCAGCGAAGTACTTTCCGTAGACATCAAGGGCATTCTGGCAGGCAGCAGCCCCGACATTGCCCTGCGCAACAACGATGTACTCTATATCCCCAGTATCCACGACCTGAAAGACCTGGGAAGCATCCGCATTTATGGAGAAGTCACCCTGCCGGGAGAATACCCCTATGCGGACAATATGACGCTTGAAGACATCGTCATCACGGCAGGCGGTCTGAAAGAATCAGCCTCCCTCGTACGCGTAGATGTATCCCGCCGTATCCGCGACCCGAAGAGCACCACCGAGGCCCAGACTATCGGAGAAACCTTCTCGTTTGCCTTGAAAGACGGCTTTGTGGTTGACGGTGAGGCCGGATTTGTTCTCCAGCCATACGACCAGGTATTTGTACGCCGCAGTCCGGGCTACAGCGAACAGGCCAATGTGACCGTCAAGGGCGAAGTCCTCTACTCCGGCCAGTACACCCTGACCAGCAAGAATGAACGCCTGACCGACGTAATCAAGAAAGCCGGTGGTGTAACCCAGTTCGGTTACGTCCGCGGTGCGAAGCTGACCCGTATCGCCAACGAGGAAGAAAAGAAACGCATGGAAGATGTCCTGAAGATGATGCAGAAGGAACTGGGAACCGGCATGACCGATTCACTCAAGCTGGAACTTGACAGTATCTTCACCGTCGGAATCGACCTGGAAGCAGCTCTGGCCAAACCCGGAAGCAATGCCGATATTGTCCTGAGAGAAGGCGACATCATTACCGTACCGGAATTCAACAACACCGTGAAGATCAACGGAGCTGTCATGATGCCGAATACCGTATCCTACATCGACGGCAAGAGTGTGAAATACTATCTCAGCCAGGCCGGAGGCTACTCCAACAATGCCAAGAAGAGCAAGAAGTTCATCATCTACATGAACGGACAGGTGGCCGAAGTAAAAGGCAACGGTAAGAAACAGATCGAACCCGGCTGCGAAATTGTGGTTCCGAATAAGCAACGCAAGAACAACCTGGGCAATATCTTAGGCTATGCTACCTCCTTCGCCTCCTTAGCGACAATGGTTGCATCAATTGCCAACTTAGTAAAATAAAGTATTCTTACGATCCCTATCCTATTTCCCGTACTGATAATTCTTTCATTATCAATACGGGAAATTTTATTCATACGATTTTCCATCTCAAAGAGAAAAAATATCTTCTCTTCCGTGCAGTATTTCCTATCCTTCTGCATTGTGAAGAAAATCCCTTGCAGAGGTGTATTTTGGCCACATTCCGCTTTGATGTTTCGAAAATAAAGCCTACATTTGCAAGTAAATACTATTCAATTTCGCAATTACCTTTCTTCTCTGAATGGGACAGGTAATCGCGAAGCGTACCCAAAACTATTCTTCACATGGCAAACATGTATTTAATAATTGCAGCCTTCATTACTGCAATCGTTCTCGGACGAATCATTATTCCGAACATTCTGATTATCTCTCTGCGCAAACGGCTCTTCGATGCGCCCGATGCCCGGAAGATCCACAAGCGACCCATTCCAAGACTGGGAGGAGTCACGTTCTTTCCCGTCATCCTCTGCACCACCTGCTTTTTTACTGCCCTGCGTATCTTGCTAGGATATCTCCCTGATCCACAGTTTACCGTGACCATGGTAACCGAGCTGCTCTTCCTTATTGCCGGGCTTACTCTGTTGTATATCGTTGGTATTGCCGATGACCTTATGGGGGTAAGATACCGTAAGAAGTTCCTTGTACAGATCATCTCTGCCGCATTCTTTCCATTGGCAGGACTCTATATCAACAATTTCTACGGACTTTTCGGGATCTATGAAATTCCAACCTTTGTAGGAATTCCCCTGACCATGCTGCTGGCCGTATTCATCACCAATGCCATCAACCTGATTGACGGTATCGACGGACTTGCCTCCAGCCTGAGTATGGTTGCCCTTACCATTCTGGGAGTTATCTTCATTCACAACCAGCAATGGATCTATGCCCTGCTGGCCTTTGTCTGTGTAGGCATCCTGATTCCCTTTTTCTCTTACAATGTATTCGGCAACGCTGACCGCGGACGCAAGATCTTTATGGGCGACACCGGAAGTTTGACACTGGGATACATTCTCAGCTTCTTTGTCATCAAATACTGCATGTACACCGGAACAATTCCCACAGAAGAAATCCTGGGTTCTCCCCTACTTGTTTCCTTCAGCGTCCTGCTCGTTCCTTCACTTGATGTGGTACGTGTCGTACTTCGCCGGGCCCGTAACGGCAAGCCACTCTTCCTGCCCGACAAGACTCATATTCATCATAAATTCCTGGATATGGGATTTTCCCCACGTCAAGCACTCATCACCATCCAGCTGATGTCTGCCAGCCTTTGTGCATTTACTTTAGTTACAGTACATTCCGGATGGAATAATACATTGGTGTTTCTTATTGATGTTGTTGTATGGACAGGGCTGAATCTATGGTTTGATGTAATCATAAAAAATAAGTCAAATAAATATTGAAATAACAACGTTTATATATCTATAATTTAAAAACGCAGAAAAGCAGCCCACTATATCAACGTAAAAGTTTGCTTTTGCTGCAAACAGATAAAAGTATGGATTTACAAGTTATAAATCAAGATTTATTGAATAGCATAATTGACAAAGCTAAATCTTCTTATCGATTACGAATGAATTATAACCTTCATTCGGATTTAAGTGATAAGTGTCAACGTCTGTTGAATGCAATGGAACCTGGTACCATTATGCCAATACACCATCATAAAGTAGCAGAAGTATATATTCTTTTACAAGGTCGAATACGTGTTATGACCTATGATGAAAAGGGAAACGAAATTAGCTCTGTAATATTAGACCCGAAAGAAGGTAATTACGGAATACAAATTCCGGAAAACACTTGGCATTCATTAGAGGTTTGTGAATCAGGCTCTGTAATTTTTGAAGTAAAAGAAGGTCCCTATATTCCACATGAAATAGGAGGGATGCTAAATATTGAGAAGTAATTCATTATAAATATTTTGATCATGTTGAATGGTAAAAATGTATTAATTACTGGAGGAACAGGTTCTTTCGGTAAAAAGTTTGTGGAAACAATTTTACGTGATTATCCACGAGTAAATAAAATCATCATCTATTCCAGAGATGAATTGAAGCAGTTTGAGTTAAAACAAAAATATCCATACGAAAAGTATCCTCAACTGCGTTTCTTTATTGGCGATGTTCGCGATTTAGAACGTTTGACGCGTGCTTGTGAAGGAGTGGATGTAATTATTCATGCTGCAGCCATCAAACAGGTGGATACTGCCGAATACAATCCTGAAGAATGTATCAAGACAAATGTACATGGAGCCCAGAACGTAATAAAAGCAGCACTGGCCACAGGAGTACATGATATAGTTGCATTATCTACGGATAAAGCTTGTGCTCCCATTAACTTATATGGAGCAACCAAATTGACTTCCGACAAACTTTTTACTGCGGCTAATAATATTAGTGGTTCAAAAGACATTCGTTTTTCTGTCGTTCGTTACGGTAACGTAATGGGATCTCGCGGTTCTGTCATACCATTCTTTATCAGTAAGCGAGATAATGGAGCAAAAGAATTGCCGATAACCGATATGCGTATGACTCGTTTCAATATTTCATTAGAGGCAGGTGTCGCAATGGTAATGTATGCACTTGGCCATCATTTAGGTGGCGAAATTTTTATTCCTAAAATTCCTTCATATCACATAAAAGATGTAGCTACAGCCATTGCTCCTAATTTACCGCAGGTGGAAGTTGGTATCCGCCCGGGTGAGAAGTTACATGAAGAAATGATTACGGTAACAGATGCATTAGATACAGTTGACTTGGGAAGATATTATGTAATACTTCCGTCAGTATCTTTCAAACATACACGTCAGGAATTCATAGAACATCATCATGCAGTACCTGTACCAGAAGGGTTCCATTACAGTTCCGACAAAAATACAGAATGGGAAACTGTTGAATCTATGCGTGAGAATATAAAAAAGTACGTTGACCCCAACTTTGAAGTAAAATGATTAATAAACCGATTTCTTACGGACGTCAGTATATTTCAGATGAGGATATCCAAGCTGTAGTAGATACCCTCAAATCTGACTATCTGACTTGTGGTCCTGCAATTCCTGCTTTTGAAAAAGCATTTAGCGAATATGTACATTGCAAGTATGCAGTTGCCGTCAATAATGCAACTTCAGCTCTTCACCTTGCAGCCATTGCTTTGGGCGTTAAACCCGGTGATAACGTTATCTGTACTCCCATGACTTTTGCTTCATCTGCTAACTGCATTCGATTTTGCGGTGGAAATGTGAAGTTTGTCGATATCAATCCTAAAACTTACTTACTTGATCTTGATAAGCTCAAGGAAACTTTGGAATCTGCTCCCAAAGGAACATATAAAGGTATGGTACTTGTTGACTTTGCCGGTTATCCTCACAATATGGAAGAATATCGTAAGGTTGCTGATGAATATGGCATGTGGATATTGGAGGATGCATGTCATGCACCGGGTGCCTATTTTATCGATTCCACAGGTGAAAAGGTTTTTTGTGGTTCTGGTAAGTATTCTGATATTACTGTTTTCTCTTTTCACCCCGTAAAACATATTACCACCGGTGAAGGAGGTATGGCTTGTACTCAAAACAAAGAATACTATGAAAAAATGGCCCTCTATCGTACACATGGCATTACTCATGATGTAGATAAACTACAACGTAAAGATGGACTTTGGTATTACGAGATGCAAGAATTAGGTTACAATTACCGTATCACCGATATTCAGGCTGCTTTAGGTACTTCTCAATTGAAACGTGCCCGTAAGAATGTAGAAATACGTCGTGAACTCGTCCGTAAATACAATGAGGCATTTACAGACATTGAAGGTATCAAAACGCCATACGAGGCTGATGATGTATACCATGCATATCACCTCTATATAATTCAAGTAGAAGATCGTCTTGGACTTTACAATTATCTCCGCGAGAATAAAGTTTATGCTCAAGTTCTGTATTATCCACTTAACCTTATGCCTTACTATAAGCAGTTTGGTAATAAAGAGGGGGATCTTCCTATAGTGGAAGAATACTACAAACATTGTTTGGCCTTACCTATGTTCCCGACACTTACTGAGGAACAACAGGAATATGTAATCTGTAAAGTTAAAGAGTTTGTTAGTAAGTAAATGAAAAATCTATGTATTATTCCAGCGAGGGGTGGTTCTAAGCGTATCCCTCGCAAAAATGTGAAACCATTTATGGGTAAGCCTATCATTGCTTACTCCATCGAAGCAGCTTTGCAGTCTGGGCTTTTCCAGGAGGTAATGGTTTCTACTGATGATGAAGAGATTGCAGAAATTGCTAAAAAGTATGGAGCCAAAGTTCCTTTTATGAGAAGTAAAGAAACTTCGAATGATTTTGCAGGGACAGATGATGTTCTGTTAGAGGTAATAGCAGAATACAAGAAAATTGGTAAAGAATTTGATATTCTTTGTTGTCTTTACTCAACAGCTCCTTTTGTTACTCCTCAACGATTGATTGAAGCTTTTGGCAAACTTAATACAACAATAGATTTTGTTTTTACTTGTGTAGCTTACTCTTATCCTATACAACGTGGGTTACATATTGTAAATGGGAAAATATCAATGCTATGGCCTGAATATGTCAATGCCCGTTCGCAAGATTTAGAAACAAGTTATCATGATGCTGGACAATTTTATTTTGCTCGAGTTGCCTCCTATTTAGAAGAAAAAACCCTTTGGGGAAAGAATACAGTAGGACTTATTCTATCAGAACTGGAAGTACAAGACTTAGATACTATTACTGATTGGAAGCTAGCTGAGATGAAATATAATTTGCTTCATCCATAAAATCCATATCAATTGAAAAAAAGAATTTTTTTTCGAGCTGATGCTAGTTTTGAGATAGGTTACGGACATTTTATCCGCTCTTTAGCTTTAGCTGATATGTTGAAAGATAATTTTGATTGTGTATTTTTCACATGTCATCCAACGTATTATCAAAAGCAAGAGATGAATAAAGTCTGCGATTTTGTAGTACTAGACGAATCCACTCATTATGAAGTTTTCCTGTCTCATCTGCATGGAGATGAAATAGTAGTACTTGATAACTACTTTTTCACAACGGACTATCAACGCCAAATAAAAGCTAAGGGATGTCATCTGGTTTGTATAGATGATATGCATGATAAACACTATGTAGCAGATCTAGTAATTAATCATGCAATAGGTGTAACAGATAGTGATTATTCAGTTGAAAAATATACTCAATTATGTTTGGGATTATCATATGCTTTGCTTCGTTCACCCTTTATGAATAAATTTTCTCTAAGAAAGGTAAAGAACAAATACAATTTGTTGATTGCTTTCGGAGGTTCGGATGATTTCAATCTAACTTTGAAATATGTTGAGGCAGTGTATGAAATGTCAGAATTGAATGTTATCCATGTAATAGTTGGAGATGCCTATCCTTGGATTGAGAATCTTAACAAGATAGCCCAATCTAATAACCGTATAAAAATATATTCAAACATTTCGGCAGAAAAGGTAGCGGATTTGATGTCAGATTCAGATTTTGCTATTTTTCCGGCAAGTACTTTGTTATGGGAAGGTATTTTTACTGGATTACATATAATTTATGGTTATTATATAGATAACCAAAAAGTCATTTGTTCTCAAGTTGGTAGTAGTGATTATTATGGATTAATTTGCATAGGGAATTTATGTAAATACAATGCCGATGATATCCGAACTATATTTAGAAAAAGTTTACAATCTTTGCCAAATAGTTCTTTTGCAAAGAGATTTCAACCACATTCTGTCAAATCTACAATGAATAAAATTTTTAACTCTGATATAACGGTTCGAGAAGCACAGTCAGAAGATATGTTGCTATACTTTAATTGGGTGAATGATCCGTTGGTAAGAAAGTTTGCGTTCAAAACAAACCACATATCATTGGAATGTCACAGTCAATGGTTTGAAAAGAAATTAAAAAGCGATGATACCATATTATGTCTTTGTTACATGAATAAAAATCCAATCGGACAAGTTCGATTTGATAAAATGGAAGATGGTTTATACATTGACATCTCTATTGATAAAGCTTATAGAGGGAAAGGATATGGTAAGAAAGTGCTCAATAGTTCAATTGATTATGTCTCTAATAAGTATGGCTTCTACAATTTTATTTCAGAAGTAAAAGAAGAGAATGTTGCATCAGCCAATCTATTCTTATCAACAGGATTCGTCTTAGTAGAAAAAAAGGAAAGAGTTTTATGTTTTCAACTGAGAAAATCCATAATGTAATAACCAAATAGATAATAAGTATGGAACGTTATATAAATGAACTGTGTAAAGATTATGGTACTCCATTCTATGTTTTCCATGAACAGGAGTTTGTAGATAATTATCATATGTTATGTGCGGCTTTTTGTAAAATCTATGACAATTATATACCAGCATACTCCTATAAAACCAATTATATGCCTTACGTATGCAAAATTGTAAAAGAATTAGGAGGATATGCAGAAGTAGTTTCTGATATGGAATACCAATTGGCAAAGCGTATAGGTTATATGAATGAGCATATTATCTATAATGGGCCTTGCAAAGGAAAAGCATTGGAAGAACATTTATTACAAGGAGGTATTTTAAATATAGATAATGAAACTGAAGCTAAATATATCACTCAAATTGCAACACAAAATATAAACAAAACATTTAAGGTAGGTATACGTGTTAATTTTGATGTAGGCGCTGGATATATTTCTCGCTTTGGTTTAGAACTAGACGGGGATGCTCTAAAAGAAACGGTTCGTTTATTGAAGAAAAATAAGAATATCTCTATAGTTGGTGTACATTGTCACATCAGTAGGGCTAGAGGGTTAGAAGCTTGGAGAAAAAGAATAGAAAGCCTGCTACATGCTGTAGATGTTTATTTAGAAGATACACCAGACTATATTGATGTTGGCAGTGGCATGTTTGGAGCGATGGATGAAAATTTAGCTTCACAATTTGATGTTCACATCCCGTCTTATGAAGAATATGCAGCAATCATTGCAGGGAAAATGCAAGAACGTTATGGGCAAGCAGAAAAGAAACCTATTTTATTTTCGGAACCTGGCACCACGTTGATATCTAAGTATATGTCATTGATTACAAAAGTTAATCATGTGAAAACCATAAAAGATAGAGTTTTGGCAACAGTTGATGCAAGTTTTTATAACGCAGGAGAGACCTGTAGATTCAAGCATTTGCCTTATTATGTGATTAATAATAAAGCAAAAGATTCAATAACAAGTAAATTTATAAACGCAGACATTATGGGTTATACTTGCCTTGAGCAAGATTGTATATATTCAAATATGAAAGATCCTATTGGTGAAGGCGATATTATAGTGTTTGGTAATGTTGGAGGATATTCAATAGTATCCAAACCACCCTTTATTCAACCAAATTGCCCAGTATTTGCCTTGAATAGGAAAAATAAAATGATAGAAATTAAGCGTTCAGAAAAATTCGACGATATTTTTGATACATTTTTGATATGAAAGATTTGACAATATTATTTTCTGCCTGTGGTTCACAAGTAGCACCAGGAATGATTGATTGTATTAAAAATAATGGGGAAAGAAATGTGCGTATTGTGGGTATCGATATGGATTACGATCCATCTGTCCTTCAATATGTGGATACTTTTTATCAGGTTCCAGCCGCAAATACCTTTAATTATACAGATATTGTATTAAACATTTGTATGAAAGAGAAAGTGGATATATATTTCCCCAATATTTCAGCAGAAGTAGAAACTTTGGCTAGAAGAAAAGAAGATTTTCAGTCATTAGGAATTTTGTTATCTGTTTCCAATAGTGATGCCGTATCTGTATCCAATAATAAATTAATTACCTATCAAAAATTAAAAGCTGCAGGAATACCTGTTCCTCAATTTTATCCAGTACATACAGTAGAAGATTTTATAGAAGGTTGTAAAGTGATGGGATTTCCCCATAAACCTGTATGCCTCAAGATTGCTAATGGAAGTGGCAGCCGTGGTGTGCGAATTATAGATGCAACACAATCAAGATATCAAATTTTCGTAAAAAAGAAACCGAATAGTTTTTATACCTCATACGAAGATATGTTAAGCATACTTCAGGAACCAAATTATTTGGACGAAATGATGTTGGTTGAATATATGCCAGGGAACGAATATACAGTTGATCTACTTGCCGATAAAGGAAACGTACTTTATGAAGTGGGCCGAGAAAATACAGTAAGCATGATGAGTATTGCTCAAGAAAGTATTTTAACATATGATAAACATGCATATCAGGTTTGTAAAGATGTTGTATCTTTATTAGATATGGATGGAAATATAGGATTTGATTTTATGAGAAATAGTGAAAATAAAGCTGTTCTGATGGATATAAATCCAAGATTAACTGCTACTGTATCTTTAATTGCTGCTGGCGGAGTCAATCTTCCTTATCTGCGAATAAAGCAATTATTGGGTGAAGAGTTACCTATATGTAATGTAAAATACGGAACTAGATTGAAGCGAAGATATAAAGATTATTTCACAATCGTTAAATAAATGAAGAATATGCTGAATATTAACCATTTAGAAAAAACGCTGATTATAGCTGAATTGTCTTGTAATCATATACAAAGTTTTGATATTGCAGTCAAAACAATTGAGGCTATGAAAGAAGCGGGTGCAGATGTTGTAAAGGTACAGAATGATGATCCAGACGGAGGGATCACAATTGATTGTGATAATAAATACTTCCAAATAGGAGGAGGTACTTTATGGGATGGAAAAACTTTGTATCAATTATATAAAGAAGCTTACACACCATGGGAATGGTTACCCAAACTGCAGCAGCTATCTCATGATTTGGGGATGGAATTCTTTTCTTCCCCTTTTGATATGAACGGAATAGATTTTTTAGAGCAGATAAACGTTCCTGCTTATAAAATTGCCAGTTTCGAAATTACGGACATTCCACTTATAAAACATGCAGCCTCTAAAAACAGACCTATTATTATTTCTACAGGAATAGCAACAATTGAAGATATAGAGAATGCAGTCAATGCATGCCGTGAGGTAGGTAATCAAGATATCGCTTTGCTAAAATGCACCTCATCTTATCCTGCTCTCATTGAAGAAGCTAACCTTCTCACTATTCCAGATATGGCTAAAAGATTTAATGTGGTAGCAGGTCTATCTGACCATTCATTGGGAGATGTTGTTGCTACGACCTCCGTAGCATTAGGCGCTAAAATAGTAGAAAAACATTTTATTTTAGATCGTAATATGAAAAGTCCTGATGCTGCATTCTCTATGGAACCCCACGAATTTAAGACAATGGTCAGAAAAATCCGTGAGACAGAAGCTGCAATGGGAAGAGTAACCTATGAGCTTTCTGAAAAAGCATTGTCTAATAGACGTTTTTCTAGATCTCTTTTTATTGTAAAAGATATAAAAAAAGGAGAATTGTTAACTACGGAAAATTTACGTTCTATTCGTCCTGCAAATGGTTTAGCACCCATATATATTGATCAATTGTTAGGAAAAACGGTCAACCGAGATATTAAACGCGGAACTCCGATGAAAATGGAATATGTAGATTAAAAAAACAAGTTCACAATATGGATTTATTTCGAAATAAAAGAATTATGATTGTTGCAGCCCATCCTGATGATGAATTGTTAGGATTAGGAGCTTCGATGCATAAATTAATTAAAGCAGAAGGTATTAAGACTCATGTTGTAATACTCGGTGAAGGGATAACTTCACGTTCAGATGTAAGGAATGTAGACGATTGGAAAGAAGAACTTGAAAAACACCATCAAAATATGTATTCCGCAGCTAGCATTATCGGATATCATAGTGTGAAAAGCTATAACTTCTCAGATAATCGTTTTGATTCACATGCTTTACTTGATATTGTAAAAGTTATAGAAAATGAGAAGAAAGCTTTTCAACCAGATATTATATTTACCCATCATGGTGGAGATTTAAATATTGATCATCAAATGACATTCCAGGCTGTTATGACAGCAACTCGTCCAATGCAAGAGGAATGTGTCAAGGCTGTGATTACATTTGAAACTCCTTCTGCAACAGAATGGCAAGCCTCTTCTGATCCACGACATTTTTCTCCAAACATATTTATCGAAGTTTCAGAAGATAATTTACAAGCTAAAATAAATGCGATGGCTGCTTATCAATATGAGGCTCGTGAATTTCCCCATCCGCGTTCTTCTAAAGCCCTACAGATTTTGGCTCAATATCGTGGATATATGGTAGGAAGACAACTGGCAGAAGCGTTTCAAATTGTAAGATTTATAAAGTAAACCAGAGCGTAACCATATGCCTAATTTGGTAAGAAATTCAACAATTTATGCATTAGGAGATATTCTGCCTAAATTATTCAGTTTTATAACATTCCCGATTTTAACCAGTTATTTGACTCCTGCAGAATATGGTATTCTCAATTACGTCAACACGTTAAACGTATTTTTACTCGTTTTTTCCGTATTATGCCTGAACACATATTATTTAGTATATTACTACCGACAAAAAAATAAAGAAGAGCAACGGAAATTATTGGGAAATTTAAGTGTATTTATAGTTTGCATAAATGTATTCGTTTCCATATTGTCCTATTTACTTGGATATTATTTCGCCGACGTATTTCAAAATGAAATTTCTTTTTATCCGTATATTGCCTTAGGAATCGGTATCAATTTCTTCAATGTATTTGCCACATTACCTTTGGCCACGTACAGAGTAGAGGAACATCCCCTACCAATAACAATAATCAATGTGGTAAAAAGCGGTTTAATAATGCTCCTAACGGTAATCTTGGTTGTCAAGTTTGAATATAAGGCATTAGGAGTTTTATGGGCTACATTAGTGGTTACAATCTTATTCGCTTTTTGGTTTATTATTCTGACAGCCAAGAAAGCTAGAATCTGTTTTGATTGGCAACAAATAAAAGAAGCTCTCATTTTTTCCTTACCCTTAGTTCCTGGTTCTTTGGCATATTATTTAGTTTCCATGTCAGATCGAATTTTAATAGAAAAATACGCTGGATTAAATGAACTTGGTATCTATAGCACCGCATCTACATTGGCATTATTACTGAATATTGTATCAATGGGTGCCTACAAAGCATTTGAGCCTTATTTTTTTAAAATATATGGATCAGATATCTTCCTAACTCAATTCAGAAAGATATATAATGCATTCTTTTTCATTTTATTGATCGGTGTTTCCGGACTTGCTCTTTTCTCTAAAGAATTCCTAAAAATTATGTCATCTGATGCTTTTTTAATTTCTTATTTATATGTACCAATATTATTAATAGGAGTATTGGCATCCAGCATAAACCTTCTTTACGGAACGATACTAACAGCACAAGGTAAAACCAAAACCAGTTCACTCATATCCATATTGGGAGGTGGTTGTAGTATCATATTGAATTTTATGCTTTTACCTCATTGGGGAATCCTTGCGGCTTGTATAACTTCAGCTTTCACTTTTATCGGCATGTTATTGGTATCAATTTTATGTACTCGAATCAAAATTTCTCATCGGAAAGTTTTGCTGACATTGTCAATTGCAGTTTCGTTAATAATTTATCCCGTCTATTTTATGAATATCGAATCTTTAGTATTATCAATCTTGCTAAAATTTGCAATTTTCATTATAATCTGTTTAATAGCTACTCGTTTACTAAACTTTAATTTAAAAAAAATACATGGAACGATATTTGGTTGACTATTTGCGGAATAACGCAAGAACTCCCTTGGCACACAAGTATATAGAAATGCTAAAAGTAGAAATGGATTGGTTCATATACAATTATGGGGAACAAATTTCACGTACTCATCGCCGAAATAGAAAGTATACTTTGAAAGAAAAGATTTACAATCTGCTGGTTACCTATTCAGCTTTGTATATGCATCCTAAAAAGGCTGAAAAAAATGTTTTGTCAAGCATCGGTTTTCCTGATTTCAAGTCACAAGTGACAAACCTAGGCTATAATATGCTGACTACAATTCTACAACCGGCTTCCTATAAACAAGTCTTAGGTAATAGAAACCTTTACAAAATGGTCAAATACAAAAATGATGCAATTGCGGATGGATGCTTTAATGACATTTGCAGTGAATCATTTTTTAATCAGATAAACCAATGTAGAACGGATATGTTGAAACTACTGCAAACATACCCCATAAAAGGAGTATTTCTGTTTACAGATGAATATTTTGAAAGTAAATTGTTGATAGATATAGCTCAAGAGCTAAATATACCCACTTTTGATTTTTTACATGGTTTACCCGGTGATTATAGTCAGGATGTAGATAGCCATACAGACTATCTGATGGTATGGGGGCAAAAAATCAAACAAAATTATATTAATGCCGGTTTTAATGCTGACAAAATCATTGTTGTTGGAAATAGTAAATATGGAAATTATGAAAAACATAAAAATCTCAGAAATTCTATTGAAGATATATTAGTTATCCCTACTTCTTCGACATTATGGCATCAACATTCCTGGGGTGAACCTCAATTAATTGATAGAAGCATGATTGTTTTGTACCTTTATCAAGTACAACATGTCTTGGAAAAGTTAAATGTCAAACATGCCCGATTCAGGCCACATCCGTCACTTAATATAGATTGGGTATATAGCTTCCTTGATACAGATTTTTGGTCAAAGGATACACAACCCTTAAAAGAGTCTTTAAATAGAGCATCTTTAGTCATTGGAGCCACATCTACTGTCATGCTAGAAGCGATAATGAATGGAGTCAATTATTTAGTATTTGAACCTCAAGAGAATGGGAAGAATATACTTCGCACAAATCTGATCCCCCCTTTTGACGGAAAAGATGAAAAACTTCATGTAGCGTTTAGCGAAGAAGATTTATATTCTCTATTAACAAGCAAATACCAAGTAGATACAACGATATTAGAAGACTATATGCAACCACTTGATTTAAGTCCGATAAAAAAATTATTATTGAACTAATATTATATATGAACAAAATATATCACGTATTATATTTATCGTTGTTCTATCCTTTTTAAAAAGCAAGAATAAATGGTGATAAGTATTCCCAATGGTAATATTGATTATCATTTTTCTTTACGTAATACTCACAATAAATAAAAAATGGCTAACAAGGAACATATTTAGAAATTTTATGGTCTTTCTATAAAATAAAGGGTAAAATTAAAAGAGCAATCATCAATCTATTCTTAGTTAGCAATATAGTTCATCCCCATTCTACAATTATTAGAAAAATTCTAAAAAGATCATATCAGTAGAAGTGTAAAGGTATTCTGAAATTATAGTCATTCAAAAATCAAAGAACAACAAGAAACTCTCTAGGCAAATCAAAACGTGCTTCTCTCTAAAGGAAAGTTATAGTAACGATAAAAATCGTGAAAGCTTATGCATAAAGATGCAATAACCTAAACAATTAGCAGAAAACAAGAAGATTTTGGTAGATTTGGCGAAATGCATAACTTCAAAACTTTAGTTTAAAGAGAAATATAGCTCATCCAATTATAGCACTTTCATAAAACTATGTAATAGATTGACATATCATTTATAGATTAGTACTGCAAGTTACTTAAAGAACAAAAAGGAGGTTATAAGTAATCCTTTTTTATAGCAATTGTTAATTTGTTTTTTATAGAGGAGTATTAACAGGCCTCATCTATAATAAATTATACCGCGATTAGAAGTTTATATAACTATGGATATATCAATTATCATTGTAAATTATAACACAGAACTATTAATTTCTAAATGTATAAATAGCATTTTCGAAAAGACAAAAAATGTTACTTTTGAAATAATTGTAATCAATAATGCATCAAAAAACGACACTTCAATCTTAAAATATGATAAAAGAATAACCTACATTGAATCTAAACAAAACTTAGGATTTGGTGGAGCTAATAATTTAGGTGCTCAATTCGCTAAAGGTAAATATTTATTTTTTCTTAATCCTGATACTTTACTCATAAATAATGCTATTTACATTTTATATAACTATTTAGAGAATAATCAAGATGTTGGTATATGTGGAGGAAATCTATATGACATTAATAAAAATCCAACACATTCTTATAGAATAATTCCCCCTGGAATCTTATCTGAAATATATACGCTAACTTTAGGCTTCCCATTCAAATATTTTCTACACGAAGATTTCAATCCTACGTTAAAACCTATCCGTGTGTCCTATATTACTGGAGCAGATCTTTTAATTAGAACAACTTTATTCAATAAAATTGGAGGATTTAACAAAAAATTCTTTATGTATTTTGAAGAAACGTTTCTTTGCAAAGAAATCATTAAACTCAAATATAAAATATATAATGTTCCACAAGCTCAGATCATACATTACGAAGGAAAAAGCTTTGAATGGAAACAGCAAAGAGAAAAAATGTATTTCGAAAGCAGAAAAACATATATTATTTCACAACATGGAAGAATTTCATACTACATATGTAATCTTATATATTCAATTACGTGTGCAACTAGAATACTTTCTTTTGCGCTGATACGCAATAATAACAAAAGGAAATTTTGGACATATAAATTAAAGCAAATAATATATAAATCATAATACTACAAAAGGATATAAATATCTAAAGATAACACCTTAAATAAAAAGAATAATTCTTTAAAATAAAGATAAATATAATATCAAAAAAATAATGGACAAAATATTATTCATAACTAGATATTTTGGAGAAATGATGGGGGGAACAGTATGTTCCAACAGAAATCGAGAATCTTTAAAAAGAATATTCAACGAAGTAATAGAATATAGAGTTATAGATAAAGTCGGAAGAAGAAAAATCTATTCAAAGATTGAACAATTTCTATTTGGTTATATGGGAGGAATTGATCAAATAGATAAAAATAATATAATCAAAATCATAAAAAAGAATCAATGTGACCACGTCTTCATTGACTCTTCCTTACTTGGTTATTTATCAAAACATATAAAAAAGAAATTTCCCAATATCAAAATTACATGTTTCTTTCATAATTTTGAATATAATTATATAAAAGCTACATGCAAAGGAATCAAAAAAAATCTATACATGAAATGGTCCTTTAAAAATGAAAAAATAGCATGTAAATATTCTACACACATTATAACACTTAATAACAGAGATGCAGTATTAATCAGCAAATATTATAAAAGAGTACCCGATCTATGCATTCCTATTAGCATTCCTGATAAATATCAAGAGCATAAGGATAAGCTTCTAGGTGAACAAACATATATGCTTTTTATAGGTAGTTATTTCCCACCTAATATTAATGGCATAATATGGTTTATCAATAATGTCCTACCTTTCATAAACTACAAACTGATAATTGTTGGTAAAGATATGGATAAACTATATATTCCCGAAATTACAAAATCAAAAGTTCACATTTATAGCAATGTACCAGACCTTACTCCATTCTACAATAATGCAAAATTTATGATTATGCCTATATTTTCTGGCAGCGGAATGAAAGTAAAAACAGCAGAAGCTTTAATGTATGGAAAATTTATTATTGGCACTCAAGAAGCATTTGAAGGTTACGATATTAGCGAGCAAGAGGGTATAATTTGTAATAATGCTAATGAATTCATTAAATCAATAAACGAATTTTCAGAAAAATCCAATTTTAATAAACATTCTAGAAATCTTTATCTAAATAAATATTCATTTGAATCCACACTCCACTCTTTTATAGCTTTATATAAGAATGAATTATAAAAGTTTATATCACATATATTTGTTTTCTTTTGGCTTCCTATATTATTTAATATTACCATTTTGTGTTATTCTTACCGATTCTTTCTTAGATTTCCCCGGAATGAATCACTTAGCCAAACACTATAATGATAATATTATTTTCCCATATCTATTAATAACTATTTGCTTATTAATATCCTTCTTATTAGGAAGCTTTCTTCCTATTAAAACTAAATATCTAATTAAAAAGGAAACGATAACAGAAAACGAATTAGTTTTCGGTAATAGAGATCTATTTTTACTACTTATACCTTTCTTTATATATGCTCAATATCTAATTTTTAGTAATAGATCTAATCTTTTTCAAGGATACCTTATTGAATATGATGCTCAGTTTATGGGAAATATAGCAACATTCAACACCTTATTCCTATTTTGGGGATTATATTATGCAGGAAAAAGCACAAAAAAAAGTCATATACTCTCATTATTCTTCCTGTTCTGTATCTTTGAATTTTCAATTGTCCTATTAGGACTTGGTTCCAGAATGTATATTCTAGTTCCTTTAACATCATTTCTGCTTTTTCTATTAGATAATCATCAAATAACTATAAAAAAATTAGCAATAAATGCTTGCATAATAATTTTATTACTCCTATGCGTGGGGGTGTGGAGATTAGGAAATCAAATCTCCATTAATGCTTTATTATATATAGGAGTTGCAGAACCATGTCTTACGTGGATCAGTGCAGAATCAATGTTTACACAAAATAAAACTCTTCCTTTATTTTCTTTCCCATCCAACTTTTTATCCTCATTTTTCAATTTTATTCCATCGGCTTTACTACCCGATAAAAATGATTTAATTAAGCCTATAACTTTATCATATGAAAGTCCATTTGGAGCAACAAATCTATTATTATCACTTTTAGATAATTTTGGAATATTAGGCAGTTGTATAGTACTTTTCTTATTGGGATTTTCATTAACTTATATAAGATTTAATGCAAAAAGTTTATTCGGTAAGACTTATTACTTATGTATTTGTGGAGTAATACCATTTCAATTATTTAGGGATAATATTGCAATTATCAATAAAATACTTTTTTACAATTTCTTATTATTCCCTTTGGTTTTAATAATTCTGGAAAAAGCCATCTATAAAAAATCAAGGCAAATATTATGAAAATAATTTTAGATAACATTATCTTCGCCTTACAGAGATCTGGAGGTATTTCTGTTGTTTGGTATGAACTAATATCAAGAATCTTAAGGAATAGAAATGAAGACGATATACAGTGTTTAAATTATAGAAACACAAATATATTTTATGAAACTTTAAAAAACAAAGGATTAATAAAGGAATCTTTTATTAATCTAAAAAATCCTTTTGAACGATATCAACCACTCCCATTTAGAGAGTATAAATCTAATTTCATTTTTCACTCTTCTTATTATAGATATTCTACTAATCCTAATGCGATAAATATCACTACAGTACATGATTTTACATATGAATATTATAATAAAGGGCTTAAGAAATATATCCATTCTTGGCAAAAGAAAAAAGCTATATTAAAATCTGACTATATCATATGTATATCAGAAAATACTAAAAAAGATCTGCTTCATTTCATACCGAAAGCGTCAGAAAAAAGAATAAAAGTTATATACAATGGAGTTTCAGATGATTATTTTCCAATAAAAGACAAAAAAATACTAAAGCATATCAAATTACCATTTGTAGAAAAAAGTTTTATTGTATTTATAGGTTCTAGAGCAAGTTATAAGAATTTTGATTTGGCAGTTAAAGCAGTATCGGAATCACCGTATAATTTTTTAATTATAGGTAGCCCTTTAAACAAGGATGAGGAAACTCTTTTGGCAAATAATTTTAAGGACAAGCAACGATATTCCTTCATCGGACATGTAGCAAATGAGACTTTAAATCAGATCTATAACACAGCTTACGCATTAGTATACCCATCAATTTACGAAGGATTCGGAATACCAGTAATCGAAGCTCAAAAATCTGGATGCCCAGTTATTGCTTTCAATGGTTCATCAATACCTGAAATTATAGGTGACACTACTTTACTAATGCATGAAACAACATCTGACGAGATATTACGTTGCCTTTCTCTTTTATCTAGTACAAAACTAAGAGAATCTGTTATCAATAACGGATTTGAAAATGCAAAAAGATTCTCTTGGGACAACATGTATAATGAAATTATTAATGTATATATTGATGCATGGAAACAAATACCCCAAAAATCTCATTAATAACTGTTACATTCAATAGTGGTAAAACTTTAGCTGATACAATAAGATCTGTATTATCACAAACTTATAGTAATTATGAATATATTATTATTGATGGAAATTCACAAGATGATACTATTGATATAATAAAATATTATAGTTCATTTTTTAGTAATAAACTAATTTGGATCTCAGAGAAAGATAAAGGATTATATGATGCAATGAACAAAGGCATAAAAATGGCAACGGGAGACATTATTGGAATACTAAATTCCGATGATTTTTTTACAGATAATAATATTTTAGGGCAAGTAGCTCTTTCTTTTAAAAAACATCCTAACATTCATGCTCTATATGGAGACATACATTTTGTAAACCCTGAAAAGCCGAGCAAATGTGTTAGATATTATTCATCTAAAATATTTAAACGATCCCTAATGCGTTTGGGATTTATGCCTGCACATCCTTCTTTTTATATAAAAAAAGAATGCTTTAATAAATATGGCTTATATAAAACAGACTATAAAATAGCTGCAGACTTTGAATTCTTGCTACGAGTTATATTTGTTCATGGAATTTCAACATTATATTTACCAATAGACATGGTGACTATGCGAACTGGCGGATCAAGTACTTCTGGCATAAAATCACATATACAAATCATGAAAGAACATATAAGAGCCTGCAAAGAAAATAATGTTTACACCAACAGCTTCATTCTTTCACTCAGATATTTTTATAAAATAGCCGAAATAATATATACGAAGATCAAAAAGAAATAATATATGGAACAAGAAAATATGAAAATAGATCTAAATGCTATCTTTAGAGAATTAATACGATATAAAAGCCTAATATTAAAATCCATTTGTTTGGGTATAGTATTAGGAGCAATTATAGCCTTCAGTCTTCCTAAAACATATACTGTAAATATAACACTTTCCCCGGAATCTGCTCAAAGTGGGAATAGTAACAATTTAGCTGGAATGGCCTCAATGCTTGGAATAGGAGGAATTGGAGGAACTAGCCAAGATGCTGTAAATTCCACCATGTTTCCCGATTTGATCAAATCAACTCCTTTTATTCTAGAAATGTATAATGTAAAAGTTACACCTCTAAACTCAAAGGAAACAATATCTCTCTCTGAATATATTGAAACTCAAAAAAAGCCATGGTGGAGTTATATATTAGGTTTACCAGGAAAAGCCATCAGTGGAATCATTTCTCTATTTTCTTCTGAAAAAGAAATAAATGAGAATAAAGTTATTAATCCATTTAGATTAACAGGAGAACAAAATGGTAAAATTAGTGCTATAAAAGAAGCCTTATCCGCCAGTGAAGATAAAAAAAGTGGCATGACAATTGTTTCAGCTACCTTTCAGGATCCAGAAGTTGCAGCTACTATTGCAGATAGTGCCGTTGTTAAATTACAAGAATATATTATTGATTACCGCACACGCAAAGCACAAGAAGATTGCAACTACCTTGAAAAACTTTGTAAGGAGCGCAAAGAAGAATATTATAAAGCACAGAAAGCATACGCAGATTTTATGGATGCAAACCGCAATGTTGTATTGCAACGTACGCAAGCAGAAGGAACTCGCCTTCAGAATGATATGAGTATTGCTTTCCAAATCTATAGCCAGGTAGAAACTCAATTACAAGTAGCACGCGCAAAAGTACAGGAAGCTAAACCTGTATTTGCGATTGTGGAACCAGCAACCGTGCCATTAGGCCCTTCAGGCCCTAATAATAAAATTATAATCTTATTATTCATCTTTTTAGGATTTGCAGGAAGTAGCTTTTGGATCTTATTCGGAAAAGATCTATGGACTAGCATTAAAAATATCAAACAAAATAAATGAATATCATCCAAACATCCATACCTGGCGTAGTTATCATTGAACCACGCCTTTTTAAAGACGACAGAGGTTATTTCTTCGAGTCTTTTTCTGAACGTAACTTCAACACACAAGTCAGAGAAGTCAAGTTTGTACAGGACAATGAAAGCATGTCATCCTATGGGGTCATGCGCGGACTGCATTTCCAGCGTCCACCTTACACACAGAGTAAGCTGGTACGTTGTGTAAAGGGAGCTGTACTGGATGTAGCGGTGGATATCCGCAAAGGAAGTCCGACCTACGGACAATATGTGGCCGTAGAACTGACAGAAGAGAATCATCGCCAGTTCTTTGTGCCACGGGGCTTTGCACATGGTTTCGCTGTATTGAGCGAAACAGCTATCTTCCAGTATAAATGTGACAATTTTTATCATCCGGAGGCAGATGGAGGAATCAGTATTCTAGATGACTCTCTGGGTATTGATTGGCGTATTCCAACGGATCATGCCATCCTGAGTGAAAAGGATACAAAGCATCCGCTCTTGAAGGACTTTGATTCTCCTTTTGATTTCAATGTATCTTTGTATTAAAAGGTGAAAGGAAAAGAAGTTATGAATATATTGGTAACCGGTGCCAACGGTCAGCTTGGCAATGAAATGCGCATCATCAGTAAGGAAACCGGATATGATTTCCTGTTTACAGATGTTGTGGAGGCGGAAGGTGTAGAAACAACCTTGCTGGATATTACCGATGCAAAGGCTGTAGAGAATATTATACGGAAACACCAGATCGATTGCATCGTAAATTGTGCTGCCTATACTAATGTGGATAAGGCAGAGAGCGATGTGGATCTGTGCCGGAAGCTGAATGCTACAGCTCCCAGTATACTGGCCGAAGCAATGAAAAAAGCCGGAGGATTGCTGGTACAGGTCTCAACGGATTACGTGTTTGGCGGAGATCCTTACAACACCCCTTGCCGGGAAGATCAGAAAGGGACGCCAACCGGAGTATACGGACTAACCAAACTGGAGGGAGAAGAGAGCATCAAAGCCATCGGATGCAAGCATGTAATCATCCGTACGGCCTGGCTGTACTCGGAATTCGGTAAGAATTTTGTCAAGACGATGCTGAACCTGACAGCTACAAAACCACAGCTGAAAGTGGTATTCGATCAGGCCGGTACGCCGACATACGCTTATGATCTGGCTGTTGCCATTAAAGCGATCCTGGAGGACTACACTGCAGAAAAGTCCCGGAATGAATACAGCAAGACCGGTATATACCACTTCAGTAACGAAGGGGTATGTTCCTGGTACGACTTCACAAAGGTTATTGCTGAACTGGCAGGAAATACCACCTGCGATATCCAGCCTTGCCATAGTGACGAATTCTCCAGTCCGGTGAAGCGCCCGGCTTATTCGGTACTTGACAAAACAAAGATCAAACAGGCCTTTGGATTGAAGATTCCATACTGGATAGATTCTCTGAAAACTTGTATGGTCAATATGAAAATTAATAAATGAATTATCCTTAAAATAATATTATGGATTTCAAACGCAACATCCTGATCACCGGTGGTGCCGGATTTATCGGCAGCCATGTGGTAAGACTTTTCGTGAACAAATATCCGGAGTATCATATCATCAATCTGGACAAGCTGACCTATGCGGGCAACCTGGCCAATCTGAAGGATATTGAGAACAGGGAAAACTATACTTTCGTCAAGGCAGACATCTGCGATTATGACAAAATGCTGGAACTGATGCAGCTGTATCATATTGATGGAATCATTCACCTGGCTGCGGAAAGTCATGTAGACCGCAGTATCAAGGATCCGTTTACCTTTGCACGGACAAATGTGATGGGAACGCTTTCGCTGCTGCAGGCTGCCAAGGTATACTGGGAAGGGTTGCCGGAAGGTTATGAAGGCAAACGTTTCTATCATATCTCTACAGACGAAGTATACGGAGCTCTGGAAATGACGCATCCGGAAGGAATCCAACCACCATTTACCACTACGGCTTCTTCAGCAGAACATCATCTGGCGTACGGAAAGGATTTCTTCTATGAGGATACGAAATATAACCCGCACAGTCCGTATTCTGCCAGCAAGGCCAGCAGTGACCACTTTGTACGTGCCTTTCACGATACATACGGCATGCCGACCATTGTAACCAACTGTTCCAACAACTATGGTCCTTACCAGTTCCCGGAAAAACTGATTCCGCTGTTTATCAACAATATCCGTCACCGTAAACCGCTGCCGGTATATGGCAAGGGAGAAAATGTACGTGACTGGTTGTACGTTGTGGATCATGCACGGGCCATTGACGTGATTTTCCACAAAGGCAAAATTGCGGATACATACAACATCGGCGGATTCAACGAATGGAAGAATATTGATATCATCAAGACAGTGATCAAGACTGTAGACCGCCTGCTGGGACGTCCCGAAGGAGCTGACATGGATCTGATCACTTACGTGACTGACCGGAAGGGACATGACATGCGTTATGCCATTGACTCGACAAAACTGCAGCGGGAACTGGGATGGGAACCGAGCCTGCAGTTTGAGGAAGGTATTGAGGAAACCGTGAAATGGTATCTGGACAACCAGGAATGGATGGACAACGTAACCAGCGGGGACTATCAGAAGTATTACGAAAGTATGTATCAGAACCGATAATCGCACACAACTATGAAAGGTATTATCTTAGCAGGGGGAAGCGGAACACGCCTCTACCCCATCACGAAAGGTGTCAGCAAGCAGTTATTGCCGGTGTTTGACAAACCGATGATTTATTATCCCCTCTCTGTCCTCATGCTGGCCGGAATCAGGGAGATCCTGATCATTTCTACTCCAAACGACCTGCCGGCTTTCCGGCGTCTGCTAGGAAACGGAAGTGACTTTGGTATCAGACTGGAATATGCAGAACAGCCTTCACCGGACGGACTGGCACAGGCATTCATCATCGGAGAGAAATTCATAGGAAACGATGCAGCCTGCCTCGTACTGGGTGACAACATCTTCCACGGAAATGGTTTTACTGCCATGCTTCGCGAAGCTGTACGCACGGCAGAGGAAGAAGGAAAGGCTACTGTATTCGGATATTGGGTAAGCGATCCGGAACGTTACGGAGTGGCAGACTTTGACAAGGATGGCAACTGTCTGAGCATTGAGGAAAAGCCGCAGCATCCGAAATCAAACTATGCAGTGGTAGGTCTGTATTTCTATCCTAACAAAGTAGTGGAAGTGGCTAAGAACATCAAGCCTTCCGCCCGTGGAGAACTGGAAATCACGACTGTGAACCAACGCTTCCTGGAAGACGGAGAACTGAAGGTGCAGACACTGGGCAGAGGTTTCGCCTGGCTGGACACCGGTACCCACGATTCACTGGCAGAGGCTTCTACTTACATTGAAGTAATTGAGAAGAGACAGGGACTGAAAGTGGCTTGTCTGGAAGGCATTGCTTACCGGAAAGGATGGATTACTGCCGACAAGTTACGGGAAGTAGCGAAGCCTATGCTGAAGAACCAGTATGGCCAATATTTGTTGAAAGTTATTGACGAGCTAGAACGGACTGGAAAGAATAATCTGGAGTAATTTCTTTCGCATCTGATCTGATATCATTCAGGCCTTCTTCTCTGAAACTTTTTTGGAAAGAGGGCCTGAACCGTATTTGTTCCGCAATTTTGTTCCGCACCATTTTCTGCTGATCAGAAATGTCCTCAAGCAAATAATTATCAACGGTTTACAATCACCAGAGTGAATCTTATTTCCGAATTTCTGCCAGCTTTGCCAGGCTTCTTTTAAACTATTATAGTTAGTGCGGA